>Ga0081540_1000747_pt1 | contig 29934 bp, 24 predicted proteins | sample TabmetS2T1R1_FD_71024 | JGI IMG/M metagenome (GOLD analysis project Ga0081540, IMG submission 71024) | Tabebuia heterophylla rhizosphere microbial communities from the University of Puerto Rico - S2T1R1 | ecosystem: Host-associated > Plants > Roots > Rhizosphere ...
CATCGCGCGCCAGGAGGTCGGCGCGCCGGCGCTCACCCTCGACCCGTCGAACAGCGCCTATGTCATCTACACCTCGGGCTCCACAGGCACGCCAAAGGGCGTGGTGGTCAGCCATGCCAGCCTTGCCAACAAGCTCCTTGCGCTGAAGCAAGACTTCAATGTTCAGGAACGCTTCCGAGCAGCATTGTTCATTTCGAGCTCATTCGACGCGTCCATTGAACAAGCATTGCTGCCTCTCGTTGCCGGCGGGGCCGCCGTCGTCATCAGCGATGAGGTTCGCGAGTCGCCCGCAGATTTCTGGGAAGACGTGAGCCGCAACAACGTGAGCTTCATCAGTTGCGTCCCGTCTTATTTGGAATCGATCCTTCTTCAAGCGCCGGAAGCTCTGTCGCTGGATCACCTGGCTTTGGGCGGCGAAGCGTTCACGGCGCAGTTCAAGAACAAGGTGCTGCGCCATCTCAAGGTGTCGCGGATCACCAATCTCTACGGCCCGACCGAAGCGACGATCGACGCGATCAGCCACGATGCAACTGGAGAAGGCGCTGAGGCGCGCATCCCGATCGGTCGGCCGATGGGGAACTACCGGGCCTATGTCTTGGATGATGGCTTGGAGCCGCTGCCGGTCGGCATTGCGGGAGAGCTGTACATCGCAGGCCCAGGTCTGGCGCGCGGCTATCTGCATCGCCCGGCACTGAGCGCGGAACGTTTTGTCGCCGACCCGTTCGGTGCGGCCGGGAGCCGGATGTACCGGACCGGGGACCTGGCGCGGCGGCGGTCGGACGGAGCATTGGAATTCCTCGGTCGCGCCGATGCGCAGGTGAAGCTGCGCGGTCTGCGCATCGAGCCGGGCGAGATCGCGACGGCATTGTTGCGTCATGGCAGCGTTTTGCAGGCTGAAGTGATCGTGCGGGAGGACGCGCCCGGCGTGAAGCGCCTGGTTGGCTACGTGGTGCCGGTCGGGCAGAGCATCGATCCGCCCGCCTTGCGGGCCTATCTCGGCGCCATGCTGCCGGACTTCATGGTGCCGTCGGCGATCGTGATGCTCCAGCGGCTGCCGCTGACGCCGAACGGCAAGCTCGATCGTGCCGCGCTGCCGGCGCCCGATCCAATCCCGACACATGCACGGCGCGCGCCGCGGACTGCACAGGAAGAAATCCTGTGCGGACTGTTTGCCGACGTTCTCGGCGTCGAACGGATCGGCATTGACGACAACTTCTTCGAGCTCGGCGGGCATTCATTGCTGGCGATCCGGCTGATCAGCCGGATCCGCTCGAGTCTCGATGTCGAGATCACGATCCGCAGTCTGTTCGAGGCGCCGAGCGTGGAGCAATTGGCCAGGCGTCTCGTCCGCGGCCGCCCAGCCCGTTCAGATTTCGAGGTCCTGCTGCCGATCAGGCCGCGCGGCAGCAAGCCGCCGATGTTCTGCATCCACGACGCCGGCGGGTTCAGCTGGCCCTATTCGAAGCTCATCGGCCACATCCCCGCGGAGCATCCGATCTTCGGCCTCCAGGCGCGCAATCTCACGCAACGCGACATGCGTCCGCACACGATCGACGAGATGGCTGCGGACTATCTCGGCCTGATCCGCAAGATTCAGCCGGAGGGTCCCTACAACCTGATCGGCTGGTCATTCGGCGGCCTGGTGGCGCATGCCATTGCCACTCAACTGCAGTCTATGGGCGAGGAGGTTGCGCTCTTGGCGCTGCTCGACAGCTATCCGGTGCACCACGAAAGATCGCAGCCGAGCTTCGATGACGACAGCGAAGTGCTCTCGGGCCAAGTCGCCATCAACCCGATCAGGAATCTCCTGGATGTCCTGCGCCGTGAAGGGCTTTCGACCCTCAAGGAGCACCACTACGAAGCCATCATGGACACGTTCAAGACCAACACTCGCCTTGCAAGGACGTTCAAACCGCAACGATTCCGCGGCGATATCGCGCTGTTCGTGGCCATGGACAGCGAAGCGAGGCCCCCGATCGAGGCCTGGAAGCCTCACGTCATCGGCGAGATCAAGGCCTATCCGATCGATTGCGCCCACGATAACATGATGGATCCCATACCGGCTGCGAAGATTGGCGGCTTGCTCACGCGTGAGCTCGACAAACAGCCCGCGACGGCCCGCAATCCAACTCAAAGGAGAAAGACGTGACCAATCCGTTCGAGGATGAAAATGGCGTGTACCACGTCCTGATCAATGGCGAAGGACAGCATTCGCTGTGGCCGGCGTTCAAGGATGTCCCGGAGGGTTGGACCATCGTCCACAAATCGGACACCCGTGCCGCCTGTCTCGACTTCATCAATCGAAACTGGACCGACATGCGGCCGAACAGCCTGATCGAGCGCATGTCGACCAAGCACTGATCGGCCGACGCCGCGAAAGAGGATTCAGCGCCGCGCGATCACGGGAAAGTCGGCGAGGGTCGCGCCACTTTCGAAATGATCGACGAAGATCCGGCCGATGCTGCGCGTGCAACCGGCGGCGACGAGCGACGAGGTTACGAGACCGATCGCATTGGCGCCGGGCACCAGGGAAAACAGCGACGACGACGTGATGGCCCCGAGTCCGCTGGGGAACACACCCATGGCCAGTCCGACGACGACGGTACGGGCGCGATCACGCTCGAACGGCACGCCGTAGTGATCGCTCAGCACCTTCACCATGCGCACGATGATGGCGGTGATGCTGGCCGCATTCACGAGCGGAAGCGGAACCATTCCACCGACCGCCGAATAGGCGACGTGCCGCTCCACGATCGCGTGGGCGAGCTTTTGGCGCCAAGCAGCGTCGGCGTCTGCAGGAGACGATGCGGACAGCGGTACGACGCCCGGCCGGTGTTCGGGCTCGTTGATATTCGCCGGCGGCGCTGACATCCACTCCGCGGAGTCGGCCACGCTGGCGACGTTGCGCATGTCGTCGGCGGTCCGCGTGATAGCCTTGGGCAGAGGTTTCTTCATGCCACTGCCGCCGCGGGTCGCACGTCGAGAATGCCGTCGACCTCTTCAGCGATCGCGGCGATATCACGCGTCGCAAGCCCGGCAGGGCTGACGAGGGTGGGCGTCGCCCCCCACAGCGCCGCTTCCGCGTAGGCGACGCGGTTCGGCATCTCGCTTTTGAGCACCGGAAAGCCGGCTTCGATCAGCTCGGTACGGATATGCTTGGCGATGACGGAATCCCGCGTCGTTTGCGTCAGCACACACCGAAAATCCGGGTGCCGGCCGCTGACGCCTTTGATCAGCACGTTCAACGTGTCCAGCATGCGGTCGACGTCGAATGGGGACGGTTTGACCGGAACAAGGACGAAATCGGTCGCGCCGAGACAGGCAAGTGTCGCTCGTGACCGAAAGCCCGGCGTATCGATGATGACGCGACTGCCGTCGGCCGCGAGGCGTTGCGCGGTTTTCCAGGCTTCCTCGGTCGCGTCCTCGACCACCGGCACGCCGCCGAGCACTCTCTCGCGCGCCGCCAGCCGTGCGATCGATCGCTGCGGATCGGCATCGATGACCGTCGGACGGCGGCCTCGAAGGTGCCAATGAACCGCAAGGCAGCTTGCCAGGGTGCTCTTGCCGCTGCCGCCTTTCATGGTCGCAACGGTGATGATCGAACCCGCCATCGCGGCTGTCTCCCGCCAGTCAGTGCGCGACGAATCAATTCACCCGAATGGTATCGGGTTTTCGCCGAATTGCCTATGTCGCGGTTGACAACGCGCCCGGCGCCGCCGCCGGCACACAGCGCGTGCGGTCTTGGGTGACGCCGGGACTCAGCCCGCCTTCTCGACCTTTGCCGCCTTCTCAGCGTCGTACCACCACGTATCAGGCGCGCCCCGGGCGTAGCGCGGCTTGGTCGCGGGGCGATTGAAGACGTCCCAGTACGCGATCCAGTGCGCCGGCTTGTACCAATGGGGAATCCAGTACTGTCCCGCTCGAAAGACGCGATCGAGCGCGCGCGTTGCCGTGACGAGATCCGCGCGTGTTTCGGCAGCGATCACCTTGTCGATCAAGAGATCAATGGCGGGGTCGGAGATGCCCGCCAGATTCTGCGAGCCTTTGATGCTGGCAGCCTGAGAAGAGAGGTAGTTGCGCAGGCTCTCGCCCGGGGTCGTGGAGAACCTGAAGCCCTGCACCGTGATGTCGAAGTCGAACTCCTCGACGCGTGCGCGGAACTGCACGGGGTCTACGACGCGGAACGTCGCGTCGATGCCGATCGTCGCCAGGTTCTTGATGAAGGGCGCATGATGCGCCTGCGTCGATGGTTCATCCATCAGGAATTCGATTGTGATCTTCTCACCGTTCGGACCGACGCGCTTTCCGTCCTTGACGGCGTAACCCGCGTCCTGCAGCAGCTGCGACGCCTTGCGGAGAAGCGCGCGATCATGGCCTGACTTGTCGGAAACGGGCGGCACGAAAACCTGGTCGAACACTTCGGGCGGCAGCTTGTTCCGAAACGGCTCGAGCAGCGCCAGTTCGGCGCCTTCCGGCTTTCCGTTCGCCATCAGGTCCGAGTTCTGGAACAGCGAGTGGGTCCGCTCGTACGAGCCATACATCAGGTTCGCGTTCGTCCACTCGAAATCGAACGCATAGACCAGCGCCTCGCGGACACGTCGATCCTTGAACTGCGGGCGACGCGTATTGATGAACCAGCCCTGCGCGCCGGACGGCGTCTGGTCTGGAAGCACCTCGCGCTTGACGCGGCCATCCTTGACCGCCGGAAATTCGTAGCCCGTGGCCCATATGCGCGAGGTGAATTCCTCGCGAAACAGGTAGTTCTTCGCGGAAAATCCCTCGAACGCGACGCCGCGGTCGCGATAGAACTCCCATCGCAGGACATCGAAATTGTAACGTCCAACCGCGACCGGCAGCTTTGCACCCCACCAGTCCTTGACGCGCTCGTACTCGATGAAGCGTCCCGGCTCCAAGCGCCCGACCTTGTAGGGCCCCGAGCCGAGCGGGGGTGTGAGCGTCGTCTCGTCGAACGGATGGTTGCTGTAATAGGCGCGTGAGAAGATCGGCAATCCGGCGATCAGCAGCGGCACGTCGCGCGCATATCCCGGCTTGAACTTGAGCACGACCGTCGCGTCGTCTTCCGCCTCCGCGCCGATGAAATCGCGCATGAACTGCTTGATGACAGGATGGCCCTTGTCTTTCAGCGTGGCTAGTGAGAACGCCGCATCGTGGGCGGTGAGCTTGGTACCGTCATGAAACTGCGTCTGCGGCCGCATCAGGAACTTGTAGGTCAGACGATCGCCCGATATGCGGACGGCGCGCGCCGCGAGGCCGTAGAGCGCGTCCGGCTCGTCCTCCGCGCGCGTCATCAGCGTCGCGAAGGTGAGCTCGATGCCGAGCGCCGCGTCGCCCCTGGCGATGTAGCTGTTGAGCGAGTTGAAGGTGACGAAGTTCTGGTTGAACACCCGGCTCGCGCCGATCTGCGAGAACGTGCCACCCTTCGGCGCGTCCGGATTGACGAAATCGAGCTGCTTGAAATCGGCCGGGTACTTCAGATCGCCGAACGCCGAGAGGCCATGCGTCTCGCGCTCCTGATTGGCAAGTGCGCGTCGATCGATACCAAAGGCCTGCAAGGCGGCAAGCGTGGAAAGAAGAAGGGTCTGACGGCGCGTCAGCCTGGGCCATTCCCCCGCGGAGATACCCGAGAACGCGCCCGGTACGTCCGCCGCCGCAGCTGACCGCAATGTAAAGTTCTTCCGCAATCCCATCGCCTGCTCCTGCTGCCGTCTTAAACCCTTGGTCACGATATTATCCGTTCAATCGATGACAAGTGGCTGAACCAGTCTTCGCATTCTGGCACAAGTTGCGGTGACTACGAGGAGTTTTGTTACGGGAAACCGCGTAGTTGTTCCCGCCTCTGAGGCTCGACAAGCGGTTGCCTCAAGCGGCGAAGGCGATGGACATTGCCCACCGGCTGCGTCAACCTTGCCCAGCACGAGGTGCGTCCATGACGGAAAGAGTTCAAATCGCCCGTAACGACCCGACGTCGGCGGCCTCCCTCGAGACGACGCCGAGCGTCGACCGCGGGACCTTCCTCGCCGCCATGGGCCGGGTGTTCTCGATGGTGACGATCGTCTCGACCGACGGGCCGGCCGGTCGGTTCGCGGTCACGGTCAGCTCCGCCGGCTCGGCTTCCGCTGATCCGCCGCTCGTGCTCGCCTGCATCAACCGCCGCTCGCCGGTGAATGCCGCCATCCACGCCAACGGTGTGTTCTGCATCAATGTTCTCGCGGTCGGCCAGGAGCATCTGTCGGACTGTTTCGCAGGACGTCCGCGCGACGGTGCGTCCTTCGACTTCGCCGGCACGGACTGGGTCGGCGGCAGGACCGGCTCGCCGATCCTTCGGGACTGCGTCGCGGCGTTCGACTGCGTCCTGCAATCAAGCCATGGCGCCGGTTCGCACACCGTGTTCTTCGGGCGCGTGCTCGATGTGCTCGACAGCGGATCTATACCGCTGATCTATGGCCGGCGCTCATACGGCAAGCCCGACACCGGCAGCGCCGATAGGGTGTAGCTATCGCAATCCCGCTTACGCGATGAGATAGATCGGGCTCGACCAGGCCTGATTGCCATCGGCCTGGGTCACGCGAACATAGACCGGCAAGTCGGCGCCGCCCGGGAAGGTGACGGTGTGATCGAGCGTCACGCGCCGGCTCCAATCGTCCTCGGGCAGGCGATAGACGCTGAGCTTGCGGCCGAGCATGCCGCCATCGAACGAGACGGCGTTGTCGGCGAGCGTCGCGAGATCGATCTCTCCCGAGATGACATTGGTGTCGATGCGAAGCGTGCCGCGCTGCGCTTCCTCCAGCCACAGATCGAGGCCGGCCAGATTGCCGGTCGTGACGGAGGTCCAAGCGAGCGCCGTCCCCGACGCGGTCTCCTGCACCTTGCGTTCCGGGTTGAGGAAGTTGACCGGTGCGAAGCGGCTGAGGCGATTGCCTGTGAGCGTCAGCTGTCCCTGCCAGATCGTCTCCCGGCCGCGGCCGCGATACTCCGCGCCTTCCCATCGGACACGCACGCGGCGGCCGAGATCCGCGGACGAAAACGGGCGCACGGTCTTGACGACATTCGGGCCGTGCAGGACATCCAGCCGATCGATCGGGGCGGTCCCGATCACATCGACGTGGAACTGCATCGGCACCGTGCCCGCTCGGACGATGTCGCCCATCCGCGCGTCGCGGGTGCGCTGCTCGGTAGTCGGACCGAGCAACGGATCGTCAGCGAAGCGAACGACGTCGGAAGCGAAGCTGCCGCGCAGGTCGAGGAACAGCCGGTTGCCGGTGGTGCCGTAGTGGTGCCGCGCGCGCAGCGCCCCGAACAGGGCGTCACGCGTCAGCTCCGGCATGACGTAACAGGTGAGCCCGCCGACCGCGCCGAAGGTCGAAGCGCCGGGCCGCGTCGCGCCGGGGCGGCCCTTGTGATCGTCGCTGTGACAGACAACGCCGACGCGAAAACCTTTTTCGAACGCGTCGTGCAGGATCCATTCGAACGTGCCCCACGACGAGTGCACCTCGACCGCGCGTTCCAGCCGACCGTCGTGGGCATATTTCACGTCGGCATAGCGCCCGCCGACGTGAGCGATGACGACGGCATCCTCGCCGCGCAGCGCGTCGAACAGCTTGTCCGCTGTGTAAATTGCTTCGGTCGAGGTCTGGCCTTCGACCAGGATGTGAGATGAGCGTCGGATCGGCCGGCCCTCGTGGCGGTAGAACACGTTGCGGTCGCCGCCCATGCCGGTGTTGCCGGACCATTCGTAGCCGGGCAGGCAAACGAACCTGCCGGGTGCATCGAACATTGCGGTGAGCTCGTTGAGCTGCTTCCAGAAGGCATCGGTGATCTGAAAGTCGTTGCCCTGATGGCCGACGATATCGACGAACGCCAGGTCGCGCGCGTAGTGGAAATAGTCTTCGGCCGAGCCCATGCCGATCGTCTCGCCGCTTTGGCCGTGCAGGTCGCCCCAGTAGCGCTTGAGCGGCGCCGCGCTCGCGACGCGCAGTGGATTGGCGCGCGCGACCTCCTTGCCGGCGGAGCTGACGCGAAGCTCGAGATCACCTTCGGTGTCGACGATCACGTTCTCGATCACGCGCGGACCGTCGCCGGACTTGACGGTGATCGTCGCCGGCAGGCCGCGCACCGGCATTGACGCCTGCACTGACAGCACCTGCTCGGCCCGGTCGGTCGGATTGCCCCAGACATCCTCGGCGACGAGCGCGAGCCGGAACGGTTCGCCAATGACGGCGAGCGACGGCACGATCGCCTTCCATGTCGCCGCGGGTCCCGGCACGAGATCGAAGGCCGGCTGCTCGGGCAGCTCGCAGAACTCGTAGGTCGCGAAGGCGTCGACCGACGTTTTGAGCTCGACGTGCTTCTCGACATTGGTCTGCAGCCGCCAGCCCGGCGAGCCCTGCCGTTTGTCGCCGAAGCGGATGGTGAGGGTGTCGCCCCTGCGCAAGTAGCCGCGGCCGACGCGGATGAGCAGCGTGTTCGCATACGGGCGGATGTTGAGCCGGTCGAACCGGACCTCGAGCTCGGCGCCATTGCTGGCCTCGACCGTGGTGAAGTTCGCCGCCCGCGGCTTGTCGAACTGCGGTTTCGCCATGTCGGACGTGGTCCGCCACGACACCTTCAGCATGCCCGTGTCGTCGATGCCGAAGCTGCCGGCCGTGTAGACGAGCGTCAGCTCGGCGAGCGATCCGGCGACGAACGGCCCCTCGGGCGAGAGCCGGATCGAGCCCATGTGCTCAGGCAAGTAACGGGAATATGGCATGGCGGCACGCTTTTGGCCTTTTAAGACGTTATAAGACGACCTAGTATGGCGGCTCATGGGCGCGCGCGCAAATCGTCCGGCGGCCAGGCTGAGCCGCTCCAGCCCGGAGCCGCTGTATCGTCAGCTCGCGGATCTGCTGGAGCGCGAGATCCGCGGCGGCGCGCTGAAGGCCGGCGATCGTCTGCCCTCCGAGGGTGAGCTGGCCGAACGCTACGCTGTCAGCCGCATCACGCTCCGGCAGGCGGTCGGCGCGCTGGTGCGCAAGCAGATCCTGGTGCGCAAGCAGGGCAAGGGGACCTTCGTCACCGCACCCGCGGTGCGGCACGATCTCAGCCGGCTGCACGGCCTGCTCGGCTCGCTGTTCTCGCAGGCTGACGCGGCCAGCGCGCGGCTGTTGCGCTACCAGCTCACTCGTCCGCCCGCCGACATCGCCGACCTGCTCGGCCTGCCATCCGGCACAAAAGCCTTGTCGTTCGAGCGACTCTATCTGATCGACTCGCGACCGGTTGCCGTCACCGATGCCTGGTTGGCGCCCGAGCTCGCATCGGTGCCACGCGCCAGGGCCGAGCTGATCTCGACCGAGGACATGATGCACGCGGTCGGCATCGACATCGGCGCGACGCAGGTCGCGATCAGCGCCACGGCGGCGGGCGCCCGGCTCGGGCGGCTGCTGAAGATCCCGGCGCGCGCACCGGTGCTCGACCTCAGCCGCACGGTGTTTGGCGTCGACGGTGTCGCGAAGCAGGTCGGGCACATCTGGTTCTGCTCGGACCGGTACCAGCTCGTCTGCTCGACGCAGAGCGTCGGTGCGATGGAAGGCCTGTTCGATCTCCGCCACGTCCGGGAGGGGACCCAATGACGTTCGTTCGCATTCTTGCAGTGCTCGCCATTGCGATCGGCGCAGTCCCGTCGATAGCGCCCGCGCAGGAGTGGCCGAACCGGCCGGTGCATGTGATCGTGCCGTTCGCGGCCGGTGGCTCGACCGACGTCGCGGCGCGGGTGGTGGGCGAATATCTGTCGCGCAGCCTCGGCCAGCAGTTCGTCGTCGAGAACCGCACCGGCGCCAACGGCAATGTCGGCATCGATGCGGTCGCGAAAAGCGCGCCCGACGGTTACACGCTGATGGTCTGCTCGGAAGCCGTCGTCAGCAATCCGCACGTCTACAAGATCGGCTACGACGGACTGAAGGATTTCGCGCCGGTGATCCAGCTGTCGCGCCAGCCGGTTGTGCTCGCCGTGCACCCGTCGCTCGGGGTGAATTCGCTGGCCGAGCTGATTGCGCTTGCGAAACGCGAGCCGGGCATGGGCTTTGCCACCGGCAGCGGATTGGGCTCGCCCCAGCATATGATCACGCAGTGGTTCGCGCAGATCGCCGGCATCAAGCTCGCGCAGGTCGCGTATCGCGGTGGCGGCCAGGCGATCAACGATCTGATCGCCGGCCACGTCAAGATCGGCACGCTCGGCTCGACGCCGCTTATTCCGCACTACCGCGCAGGCACGCTCAAGCTGCTGGCGCAAAGCACCGCAGCGCGCTCGTCGGCTCTTCCCGACGTGCCGACGTTCCAGGAGGCCGGCATAAGCGGCCTGATTTTTAATCAGTGGCTCGGCGTGTTCGCCCCGGCCGGAACGCCGCCCGCGATCGTGGCGCGGCTCAACACGGAGATCGGCAAGGCGCTGGAAGAGCCCGCGATTCGCAACAATTTCCTGCAATCGGCGCAGGATCCGGTCGGCGGCACCGCCGAGTCGTTCAGGCACCTGGTGCACGAGGACTTCGCCATGTTCGAGAAGCTGGTGAAGGAGCTCGATATCAAGGTCAACTGATCGGCAGGATCAGCCGCGAGCCGGCGTGGCGGATCCGCAGGGTCGTGATCGCGCAATCGGCGAGCCGCGTATCGGCGCGCGGGACGTCACGCCCCGGATTGAGGGCGAACGCAGGCCACGCCGCCGCCTGCACCGAGAGGCGAAGCGCCTCGCCGGGCTGCACAGTGCAGCACGTCGTATGCAGGGACACGCGGCGCGGGCCGGGCGCGCTGCTGTCGGCGACGCGCAGGTGTCCGACCGCCAGCGTCATGGCGCGGCCATCCGGTGAGACGGTCGACAACGTGCAATTGAGATCGTGGCTCGGCTGGTCGGCTTCGACGTCGAGGTCGGCAACAATCTCGCCGACGAGATCGAGCGGCGCCGCGAGCGGCACGCTGGTGTAGCAGGCGACGTCGGCGCGGTCGTCGATCGCCGCGCGGTTCTGGAAACCGCCCGGCTGGCCGACCGCGCCGCCGATCGCCGGCGCCGGCCGCCACGGATCGTGCACCAGCCAGTCACAGCCGTCCGGGCCTGGATCGGGCGACAGCGTGCCGTCGTCGGGCCTGGTCGCAGCGAGACCGCTTGAGCGCAGATGAAGCGTCATCGGCCGGGTCGGCGGCCATTCCGGGAAATCACGCCACGCCCTGCGGCCGACATCGAACACACGAATGCCGGATGCCGGCTCGCCGATCCCGCGCAGATGCGCGTCGAACCAGGCGAGCTGCTCGGCCTCGATGCAGGATGCAGCGTCCGGGCCGAGATCGCGCGCGCCGACAGTGCGGCCCCACGGCATGTGCAGCCACGGACCGATCACCAGGCGCTGCGGCGCCTTGCCCGCGCGTGTGAACGCCGCGTGCGAGGCGAGCGTGCCGTCGAGCATCGTGTCCTGCCAGCCGCCGATGTGCAGGGCCGGCACATCAAGCGGGTCGTCCTTCAAGTGAGACGCCGGCGCGATGCGCGCCCAATAGGCCGGGTCGTCGCCGAGCCAGTCGAAATAATGCGAATAGGTCCGATAGCGCGCCAGCACGTCGGGCGTCGCCGGTCGCTCGGCCGACCACGGCGCGCCCCTGCCGAGAGTGGCGAGCGCGTGGAACGCGTCCATGTTGCCGGCGAGCCGCGCCTGCTCCGCCGCCATCTGGCAGGCCCAGCCGATATTGCTGGTGAGACGGAATGCGCCGCCTTCGTAGGCCCAGTCGTCGCGGATAGTCCATCCGGCCATGGTCGGCGCGAGCGCATCCGGCCGCTTGCCGCCGTGCTTGGCCGCGCCCGCCATGGCGAGAAGCTGATTGGTGCCCTGATAGCTGAATCCGTACATGCCGACCTTGCCGCTCGCGCCCGGCAGGTCGGCGGCGAAGGCGAGCGCGGTCGCGCCGTCGTCGACATCGTCGGCGAACAGCCGGTACGTGCCGCCGCTATCGCCGCGTCCGCGCACGTCCTGGATCGCGACGATGTAGCCGCGCGCCGCGTACCAGGCCGGATGCGCGAACACCACGGCAGAGGCGATCCGCCGGCCGTAGGGCTGGCGCATCAGCAGGACCGGATGCTTTCCCGGCGCCTCGGGCCGATAAATGTCGGTCGCCAGCTCGACGCCGTCCGCACAGCGCATCATCACGGTGTCGGGGCCGGACACAACGGCGAGGCGCCGCTCAGTCATGATCGTAGGCCGTGCGCGACGTGAGCGCGGAGAGCGGAAATTTCGACACGTCACCGATCAGCCGCACCAGTGCTTTCGCCGCGCGCTCGACCAGCTCCTGGCCGGTCGCCGCGTCGGCCGCCGCCGCGTTGCCGCTCGCGCCGTCCTTTTGCAAGTCCTGCATCTGCCAGCCGAAGCCGACCGCGCCCTCGGGCGTCAGCATCAGCCCGTCGCGCTCCATGGTCACCGACAGCGGGACGAAGTTCTTGGCCTGCGCCATATCAACCAGGTCGGGATGCAGATGCAGCATCACGCTGGTCTCCGATTGTCCGGCGTGGATGCCGTGCCGGCGCTCCGCCGCATCGATCAGATCGCTTGAATCGACCGTGCGAAACCACGAGCAGCCGACCGCCAGCATCCCGAGTTTTACCCGCAGCTCGCGGCACACCACGTCCATGATCTGCGGCTGGCCGCCATGCGAGTTGAAATAGATGATCCGGCGGCAACCGGCGCCATGAACACTCTCGCCGATCTCGGTCCACACGCGGGCCAGCGTCTCATAGGAGAGGCTGAGCGTGCCCGGAAAAGTCGTGTGCTCGTTCGACTTGCCGACCGGCAGCGGCGGCAGCACCAGCGCCGGCAGGTCGTCCGGCATCAGCTCGATCGCGCGCTTGACGATGCCCTCGTTGATCGCCGCATCGACGCGTACCGGCAGATGCGGGCCGTGCTGCTCGACCGCACCGACCGGCTGGATCGCCACGATGCTCGCCATGTCGAGCGCGGCGAAGTCGCGGGTGGAGAGGTCCCACCAATAGCGTGATTTCAGCGTCATGCGCTCTTGAGGCCCGCGCGCGCCGCCTGGGCGGACAGCTCGCTCTTGGCGATCTTGCCGGTCGGCGTCATCGGCAGCTCGGCGACGATGCTGACCACCAGCGGATCGAGATCATAGGCGAGCTCCGGCTTGATCGCGCTCTTGAGCGACAGTGCATTCTGCTGCGCGCCGGAGTGCAAGGTCACGAACGCGGTCGGGCGAACGCCGATCGCCGGATCGGGCACGCCGACCAGCGCCGCCTGGCGCACGCCGGCGACGCGGCACAGCGCCTCCTCGACGTCGCGCGGATACCATGGTGTCCCTGAGACCTCGATCAGCTCGGCGCGGCGGCTGCGCATGGTCAGGTAGCCGTCCGCATCGAGCAGGCCGAGGTCGCCGGTGCGCAGCCAGCCGCCACGTGTCGCCTCGGCGGTCTTCTCCGGCCGGCCGAAATAGCCGGCCATGAAGCCGCCGCGCAGCACGATGTCGCCGACCTCGCCGATGCCGAGCGGTTGATCGTCCACGCCGAAGATGCGCACCTCCTTGTCGGGCAGCGGCGGCCCGACACGCAAAAGCTTGTCGTCGTCCGGCTCCAGCACCGGAAAGCCGAGCCCGACGAAGCCGCCGAGCTCGCTCTGGCCGTAGCTCTCGACCAGCGGGATCTTCAGCTCGTCGCGCCACGCCATCTTCAGGGTCGGCGGCACCGGCCCGCCGCCCGAGAGCACGAACCGCAGCTTGCCCGGCGCGCGGCCGCGCACGCGGCTTTCGGTCAGCACCTCCTCAAGGAGCGGCGGATTGCCGACCAGCATGGTGGCGCCGGTTTTCTCGAGCGCGTCGTAGCCGGTCGGCTGCGTCCACTTGCCCATCACGTTGATCGCGGCGCCGACCGCGAGCGGCGGCAGCAGGTTGCCGACCAGCTGATAGGAGCTCGACAGCGCGGTCGGGCCGAACGACACGTCGTCGGCAGTGATGCGCAGCCGCTCGGCGATGCAGCGCGACGCGCGCACGGTCGGCTCGTGACAGAGGCACGCACCTTTCGGCTGGCCGGTGGTGCCCGACGTGTAGGAGAGATGCGCGATCGCGTTTTCGTCGCCCGGATCGGGCGGCGCGGAGAATTTCGCCGCCAGCAATTCAGGCAGCGAATGCGCATTCTCCTGCGGCCCGTCCATGCAGACGAGGTGCTTGATCGACGGCGCCTTCGCTGCGGCGGCGCGTACCAGACCGCCCATGTCGTGCGTGTAGATGACGACGCTCGGCGTGTGATCGGCGAAATAATAGTCGAGCTGGTCGGCGAACTTCACATTGACCAGCGCGGCGATGGCGCCGATTCGCCAGCACGCGAGCAGGCCGACCACGTAGTCCATGCCGTTGTGCGCGAAGATCGAGACGCGGTCGCCCTTGCGCACGCCGAGGTGATGCAGCGCGCCGGCGAAAGCTTCCATGGCCGCGACCGCCTGCGCATTGGTGAGGCTCACGTCGCGATCGACCCAGCGGAAGGCGGGGGCGGACGGGCGGCGCTCGGCATTGTCGATGAGCAGCTGGTGCATCAGCATGGGGTCACTCCAGCATCTTCACTCTGCCGCGGCAACGGCGGCAAACGGGGCAGCGGGGGCGGGGGCGATGCGCGGATTCGGCTTGGCGGCGAGGACGAAGCCGAGCTCGTCGTAGTCGGGCATCTCGCAGACGAGGCGGCGACCGTCGCGGATGAGGACGCGGTCCGACTGCGGCCGCGCGATGAGCTCGTTCATCGCGCGCGCGTTGAACAGGATCATGCGCGCCGGTCCGCCGGCGCGGATGACGCCGTGATCGAGCTTCATCATCTCCGCCGACGTGCGCGCGACCAGGATCGGCGCGTCGCCGATCGGATGATCGGCGTGCAGGATGCGCACCGCCTGGCGGAACGTGTCGACCATGTCGTGATCGCCATAGGCGTAGAACGGATCGCGGCAATTGTCGCCGGCGGCGGCGACGCGCACGCCGGCCGCGCGGAGCTCCTTCACCAGCGTGACGCCGCGCCAGCGCGGCGTGCGGCCGGCCGTGCGGTCCTGGAGATACAGATTCACGGTCGGCAAGGTGACGATGCTGATGCCCGCGCGGGCAACGAGCGCGACAGTGCGCTCGGCCTGCGCGGCGTCCTGCACCGCGAGACTGCAACAGTGACCGCAGGTGACGCGGCCCTCGTAGCCGTGGCGCAGCGTCGCCTGCGCCACGTTCCACAGGGTGGCGGCGAGCGGGTCGTCGGTCTCGTCGATGTGCAGGTCGAGGTCGAGATTGCGCGCGGCGGCGAGTGCGAACACGCGGTCGAGCTGCGTGTCGACCGCGTCGAGGTCTTCGCCGTGCACGCCGCCGGCCGGCCGGGTGACGCCGCCGATAAAGCCGTCCGACGCGGCGACCACGTCGGCCAGATGATCGCCATAGGCGCCGGCATACATCTCGATCGGCATCAGGCTGACCGCCTGCAGATCGACGCGGCCGCGCCAGGCCTGCCGCATCTCGCGGAACACCTCCCAGCTGATGTCGCCCTGGCCCTCGTAGGAATCGATGTGCGTGCGGATCGCGCTCACGCCGTGCGCCTCGGCGCAACGCAGGCCGAAGTCCATGCGGGCCCGCACGTCGCCGGCGCGCCAATAGGCTTCGCGGTCCTGCCGCGTCGCCTCGCGCGCGCCGGCGAAATCGCCGGCAAGGTTCTGGGTGCGATCGATGATGTGGCCCTTGTCGAGATGGGTGTGCACGTCGACCAGGGTCGGCCAGACATAGCGCCCGCCGAGATCGACGGTGGGGACAGCGTCGCCCGTGCCGAGCCCGGCCGGGCGGATCGCGGCGATGGAGGCGCCCGCGACCTCGAGGTCGACGAGAGCGCAATCATCTCCATCCGGCTCAACTGCGTCCGGCGGTTCGGACAGCAGGCAGACCGGCACCCGCGCGTTGCCGAGCACGTAACGCGGGGCTTCGGGAATTTCGATCGCTCTGAACTTGCTCATCATGTCCCCTCAAGGGTGCCGGACGACTTTCCGGAATGCCGGCGAGCGAATGAAGCGGCAATTTGCGCTCGCACCGCTGCCAATTTTCGAGCGCCTTGGCCGAGAATCTGGTGATTTTTGACGAATTTTGTTGGGATCGGGCCGGGCGCGTGGCTGCACGCAACGGAGAAGCGGATGACTTTTGATGACCTTTGATAACCTCGAAGCGAGTGCCAGATGCCCGAATGGGTGTGCGGGCGATCCTGAAAGTCGTTGCGCCTCAATGGGCTGGGAGCCGGCACATGACTTTCGATGACTATTGATGACCTTCCCGCCATCCCCGAGGTCATCATTCGACTGGGCGCGCGCCAATCGACAACGGAGGCCAACGCGACGCCCGGCCGTCTTCCGAGTCAGGTTTCGATTGCGATTGACCATGCTCCGCCGGCCGGGTGAACGCGGCCGCGATACGCATGGTGAGAGATTCTATCTCACGGCGATCGGCGACCGAAGCAAATCCGCGCCGAGCGCCTGACTGTGAACCTGGCCGTGAACAAGCCTGTGGATGCGGAAGGGCGGTGACTCGTAGCGCTTGCTTGCAATTCCGAGCGCTGTGGGCGGGGCTGCTGGGCCCCGGTTGAACGTACGGACAATTCGCCCAGGTGGTACGTTACGTGTGCTGGTTTGCTCGAGTCAGGACGGTCCACAACCTGGATAGAGCCGAGAGGGAGCCATGATCTCGTCGCCGCACCGCCGGATCGCCGTATGGTCGCTTGCTGCATGCGTCATGACGAGCATGCCGGCGAATGCGGATCTCTTGCCAAAGCGCGTCGAGAACGCCGCTCAGGAACGCATCGCGGCAGCCACCTACCAGACGCTGGTGTTCGCGCTGGTGGACGGCGACAAGAGCGAGGTCGTGACCTTCGGCAAGCTCGACAACGGCAGGGAGCCCGATGGCGACACGGTCTATGAAATCGGCTCGGTCACGAAAACCTTCACCGCCACACTGTTGGCCCGGGCCGTGCTCTCCGGGCGCGTCACGCTCGAAACTCCGGTGGTGCAACTTCTGCCCGACTTCAAAATCCCGTCGCGCGGCGGCCGGGAGATTACACTCGGTCAGCTCGCGAGCCATCGCTCCGGTTTGCCGCGGCTGCCGTCCAATCTGCTGCCGAAGGACGCGGCCAATCCCTACGCCGACTACGATGGAGTGAAGCTGAAGGCGTTCCTGGCGGGATATGAGCTGCCGCGCGATCCGGGCGCCACCTATGAATACTCCAATCTCGGCTTTGGACTGCTGGGCTACGCGCTGGCGCAACTGGAGCGCACGACCTATGGCGCGGCAATCGACGACGGAATTCTCAAGCCGCTCGGCATGACGATGACCGGCTCGGCGTTGACCGACGCGATGCGCGCCCGTCTCGCTCCTGGGCACGACGACACAGGCAAGGCCGCGAAGAACTGGGACCTGGACGCGCTGGCCGGCGCCGGCGCGCTGCGTTCCACGGCCAACGACATGCTGCGGTATCTGCGGGCCAACATGCGCGACGATCAGTCGGCGTTGACGGTCGCGATGAACAGCGCGCAACTGCCGCGCAGTGCCGTGACCAAGACCATGCGCATCGGGCTCGCCTGGATGACGACCGAGAAGGGAATCGTCTGGCACAACGGCGGGACCGGCGGTTACAGAAGTTTTCTCGGGTTCACGGCCGATCGGCGGCGCGGCGTCGTCGTTCTCACCAACACGGCCGTGGAGGTCAATGATCTGGGTTTTGCGATACTCGACGCCGACACCCCGCTGGCGCCCACCTACAAGGCGACCACGCTGCCCAGCGCGTCGCTCGACGAGTTCGTGGGGACCTACAAGTTGGCGGAAAAGTTCCTGCTCAGAGTGTTTCGCATGAACGACGGGCTTTTCGCCCAGGCCACCGGACAAGGTGCCTTTCCGATTTTCCCGTCTGGCCCAAATGAATTCTTCGCCAAGATTGGCGGGATAACCATGAGCTTCACGCGCGATCCGAATGGCGCGGTCAACGGGCTCGTGCTTCACCAGAACGGCGACCATACGGCCCCGAAACTGAGCGCCTCCGAGCTGCCGCCGGAACGCAAGGAAATCGAGCTCGCCCTCCCCACGCTCCGTGACTATGTCGGCCAGTACCAGTTCGATTTCGGTGCCATCCTCGACGTCACGCTGAACAGCGATCATCTCGAGGCACAGCTGACGGGCCAGGCAGCGATCCAAATCTTCGCGGACGCCAAGGACAAGTTCTTCTACAAGGTTGTCGACGCGCAACTCGACTTTGAACGCGACGCGGGTGAAAAGGTCGTTGCGGTGGTTCTCCACCAAGGCGGACGCAGCATGCGGGCGCCGCGCATGACTCCTCGATAATGACGCTGGCGGCGCATCAGGCTCATAACCTGAACGTCGCAGGGAATTCCGAGTGCAAACCCAAGCGCGGGCGCGCATACTGCTAAGGCGATGAGCGTGTGACCTCAAACATTGGACGCCTCAACAAGGCGCGAGGTTGAAGCGCAAACGCAATGAAAAGGGACCCAAGCGTGCTCGCTGTCCCTTATGGCTCGCCGAGTTCGAGACCGACCTGCGCCGCGAGCGTCAGCTCGACGGGATCGCAAGTGCCAAGCTGTGTGTCCGACAAAGAGGAGATTTGTGATGGAAGCGGCACACATTATGACGCGCAATGTCGTTTCAGTCCGACCTGAAACAACGATCTCAGAGGCGGTACGCCTCATGCTTCAGCACAGGATCAGCGGGCTGCCGGTCGTGGACGGTCATGATCACCTCGTCGGCATTGTCACCGAGGGAGATTTCCTCCGGCGCGTTGAGACGGGTACGCGGCGTCAGCGGCTTCGCTGGGTGGAATTTTTTCTCGGTCCGGGACGCCTGGCCGAGGAGTATGTGCGGTCAGCAGGTCGCACGGTCGAAGATGTCATGACTCCGTCGGTTCACACCATTGACGAGGACACGTCTTTGAGTGACGCCGTCGAGTTGATGGAACGTCACCGCATCAAACGTTTGCCGGTTCTGCACGATCGCAAGCTTGTCGGCATTGTCACGCGCGCAAATCTGCTTCATGCGCTCGCCAGCCTGGCCCCAGAGATCAAGGCAACGCCGGCAGGCGATGAGGAGATTCGTGAGCGTCTTTTGGCAACGTTGGATCAAGAGAACTGGGCGCCGCTTGGCATGATCGACATCATCGTCCGCAACGGCATGGTGGAACTCTGGGGCACGCTGCTCGACGAGAGAAAGCGTCGCGCCCTTATCGTGGCCGCCGAGAACGTGCCCGGCGTCAAAGGCGTGCACGACCACCTCGTTTACGTGGAGCCGATGTCCGGCATGGCGATGGGGCCGCCGGGGGTGGGCATCTGACGGTGCGCGGCAGCCAGATCATCAGGTAGAGCGCGACAAGCTGGCCAGACCAGGCTGCTCACCCGGGGTGCGGGCCTATGGGCAAAGCGCTGTGGTGCTCAGTCTCGATCTGCGGCCTTTCGCTTGGGACGCTGTTTTATGCAGCCTCCCTGACACCGACGCTGTTGCCACGGACCTATTTGACGCAAGGCGTGCTCTCGGGATGTGCGATCGCGGCCGGATACGGCGTCGGCGTATTCGGCCGTTGGGTCTGGGCCTATATGGAGCTCCCGCAGCCCAAGGGCCGCATCCTGCAGGTGACAAAGCTTGCCGTCGCGGCGGGCTGCGCGATCGTCGCAGTCCTGTCCCTGTGGCAGGCGGCGCGATGGCAGAACTCGATCCGGGAGCTGATGCAGCTCGAGGCGGTGGACACTGTCTATCCACCCCAGGTCACGATCATTGCACTGGCGGTTTTCGCAATCGCGATGGCGCTCGCGCGGCTGTTCCGGCTGACGCTGCGCTTCGTGGGGATGAGAGCTGGCCGGTTTCTGCCAAGGCGGGTGTCCAACGTCGTCGGCGTCGTCGCGGCGGTTGCGCTGTTCTGGTCGGTCATCAATGGTGTTCTCTTCCGGGCCGCCTTGGGCGTCGCAGACGCATCCTACCGGGAATTCGACAAACTAATCGAACCGGAAACTGAGCAGCCGATGGACCCGCTGAAGACAGGCAGCAGCGCCTCCCTGCTGGCCTGGCATGAGCTCGGACGGGCGGGACGGGAGTTCATCTCCTCGGGGCCGACCCGCGAGGAGATCAGCACTTTTTCGGGAAGGACCTCGCTCGAGCCCATTCGCGTCTACGTCGGCTTGAGATCGGCAGAGACGCCGGAGGCGCGCGCCAAGCTCGCGCTGGAAGAATTGAAGCGCGTCGGCGGGTTCGATCGATCCGTGCTTATTGTGATTACGCCGACCGGCACCGGCTGGGTTGACCCGGCGGCGCTGGACAGCGTCGAGTATCTGCACGATGGCGCCGTCGCGAGTGTTGCCCTGCAATATTCCTATCTCGGGAGTTGGCTGTACCTGCTTGCGGGAGTGGACTATGGAGCCGATGCAGCGCGCGCCCTATTCAAGGAGATCTATGAATACTGGACCACGCTTCCGAAAGACAGACGGCCAAGACTTTATCTGCACGGTCTCAGTCTCGGCGCCAAGAACTCCGAACAGTCGACGGACCTGATCGAAGTGCTTGGCGACCCGTTCGCCGGCGCACTCTGGAGCGGGCCGCCTCATTCAAGCAGGCTCTGGCGCTTCCTCACCGACAATCGCAATCCCGGATCGCCCGCGTGGCTTCCCCGATTCCGGGACGGATCTTTTGTCCGGTTCATGAATCAGCACGGCGACACTGCCAGCCAGGCCTCGGCTCCGAATGCAGCATGGGGACCGATCCGGATCGTCTACCTCCAATATGCAAGCGATCCGGTGACCTTTTTCGACCATCGCAGCTTCCACCGCGAACCGGACTGGATGCTGCCGCCGCGCGGCCCGGATGTGTCGCCGCAATTGCGGTGGCGTCCCGTTGTCACCTTCCTTCAACTGGCGCTGGACATGTACATGGCGCTCGACGCGCCGATCGGCCACGGCCATGTCTACGCCCCGGCGCACTACATCGACGCATGGGTCCAAGTGACGGACGTCCGCGACTGGTCCCAGCAAAAGATCTCCGAGCTGAAGCAGCACTTGTCCAAGCCGCAGTCCGCGACCGCCATCCGAACACCGGTCACCGCGGAGGCGAGGTTTTGAGCGACGCTATCCCGGGATCGCCAAATGCAGCAGCGCCGGGCCGTCTTGTCAGAACGAGGCAAAAGCGCAAAAATCCGATCTCGTCCGGGAATGATTTCAAGAATCCCGGTGGGGCTCTTTTTTCATCAAAATACTGGAGGCGTTCGTGCGAACACGGATGTGGCTCGGCATCATCGCGCTTCTTGTCGTTCGGCCTGCCATCGCTGGCGACGAGCCGATCACCAAGAACCCGATCCCGGAGCCCATTGTGAAGCGCGGGATTGCCGTCGAGGTCAAGGATCTGGCGCGGCTGCCCGATACGCGCGGGTTGCGGCCTGCCGATCAGGACGTTGCGCCGAATGCCTGGGCGCGTGTGAGCTACGTGCGCGATCTGCCCGACGGTCGCCGCTTCGCGAACGACTCGCGAGGGCTGCTCTATCGGATCGATTCGAACAATCAACCCCACACATATCTCGACGTCGCCGCGCTATTTCCGCTTTCGGTCAAACGCCTCGAAAGCGGCTTCATCGGCTTCGTCTTTCATCCTGAATTCGCGACCAACGGTCTGTTCTACACGGTGCACAGCGAGAACGGCCCGGGAAATCCAAAACCGCTCGACTTCATCCCGCCTGGCTACGCCTTGAAGGACGTGACTTACCACAACGTCATCACGGAGTGGCACGCGACCAACCCGGCGGCCAACACGTTCGAAGGGACGCGGCGTGAGCTCCTGCGCGCCGCCCACGTCGTTACGAACCTCACGCACCCGATGGGCGCGGTGGAGTTCAATCCGACCGCGAAGCCCGGCGACGAGGATTATGGTTTGCTCTACACCAGCGGCAGCGATTTCGGGTTCAGTAACGGCGGCGGGCCGAACGCGAGCAATCCCACCCAGACGCAACGGCGCGATTCAATCATTACTGCCATCCTGCGCATCGATCCGCGAAGTCCGTCGGTCACCAATGGCCGAAAGGGCCTCGGCGATTACACGATCCCCGCGGCGAACAAGTTTGCCAAGGATAGCGACCCGCAAACCCTCGGCGAAATCTACGCCAATGGATTCCGCAATGCCCATCGGCTCTCGTGGGACATCGACGGAACGATGTTCGCCTGCGACATCGGGATGCACCACATCGAAGAGATCAATATCGTCCGCAATGGCGAGAATTACGGCTGGATGAAGCGCGAAGGCTACTTCGCGGCCGGCCGGTTTCGCGGCGGTGGCCTGGAAGAATTGTATCCGCTTCCTCCGGAGATATTGGACGGGCGCGTGAAGGACGGATTCACCTATCCCGTCGTCGTCTACGATCACGACGAGGGACGCGCGATCACAGACGGCTTCGCCTATCACGGCCGCATTGAATCGCTGAAAGGCAAGTTCGTTTTCGGCGACATCTTCAACGGGCGCGTATTTGTCTCCGACCTCGCCGCGATGAAGAAGGCCGATGACGGCATTCCGCAGACGGTCGCGCCGATCGAAGAGGTTCAACTCTATGTCCGTGACGCCAGCGGCCGGCGGGTCGATGTATCGTTTCGCGATCTGATCGACCAAAAGATGGGCAATCCCGTGCCACGAGCCGATCTGCATATCGGCATCAGCCGCGATGGCGAGTTGTTCCTGACTTCACGGCAGGACGGCATGATCCGCATGCTCGTTCCCGATACCGGCAGCACGAACTGAAGTTTTCAGCTCGCGAAAGGCGAGACGGAACTCCACTCAGGCGGACGACACGGATTTCTCGAACAGCTGGAAGATGTTTCCGGAGGGTTCACGGATGGCGATCAGCCGCCCATGACCGCCCATGTCGCGTCGCGCCAGGATGTCCGCTCCGCGCGCGGCAAGTGAAGCGGCCAGCGCCTCGGCATCGCTCACCTGGAACACCACGACAGGACCCTTCACTCCCAATCCGCTTTCATCCGGCGACGACAAGGCGATTGTCGTGCCGTTACCCGCGTCGAATTCCGACCAGCGCTGTCCGTCCTGAAACTTGAGTCGCAGGCCGAGCCCATCGCGGCAGAACGCGACGGCCGCGTTCATGTCGTCAACCACCAGATAGGTGTACTTGATCTTCTCGACCGGCATTTCCGCTTCCAGTTCGGCTGGCGTTGACATTGGAAAGAATATTGATCTACCGTCCAGTATATAGGCCTCCCGTCGCGATGTGAAGCTTGGCGTCATCCGAGGACAGAAGCCATTAAACCGCGTTCCGATCGTATTCACGCGGCGCTTGCCGCCTCTCAGGCGTCACCCGCGGGCTTGACCCGCGGGTCCATCTCTTCGCAACGAGCATTTTGCGAAGTTGATGGATTGCCGGGTCAAGCCCGGCAATGACGGAGGAGAGGTATCGCAAACCAGTCACGGGTCTATTCGATCTACGAGCTCCTGATCCGGGCGGGGAGAAAATCGCTGTCGAAGTCCGAAGGGTGGAAACAGGAATGGATCTGGGGCTGAAGGGAAAGGTCGCGCTGGTCACCGGCGCCAGCGGTGGAATTGGCAGCGCGATCGCGACCGAACTGGCGCGCGAAGGCGTCGAGGTCTGCCTGACCGCTCGCGATCGCAACAAGCTCGAGAAGGTCGCCGGCGCCATCGCAGCAGTATCCGCTCGCCGTCCCGCCATCCATGCGGGCGACCTGCACGAGCCGGACGTGCCTTCGGCCGCCGTCGCTGCGGCCGTCGCCGCATTCGGCCACCTGGACATCGTGGTGAACTGCGCCGGGGACACCAAGCGTGGCGATGTCCTCAAGCTGTCGGAGGAGGACTGGCTCGGCGGATTCGCGCTGAAGTTTCACGGCAATGTCCGCATGACGCGCGCAGCCTGGCCGCATCTGCGCGAGACCCATGGCGTCGTCATCAGCATCGTCGGAGTGAGCTCGCGCGTCGGCTCGGCGGAGTTCGCAATCGGCGGCGCGGTCAATGTCGCGCTGATGAATTTCACCAAGGCCATGGCCGATCTCGGCCTGCGCGACGGGGTGCGCGTCAACGCCATCAGTCCCGGACTGATCGAGACCGACAGGCTCGGCCGCAACATCGAACGATTGATGCGGGAGCATTCCTGCAGCCGGGACCAAGCCGTCGCGCGCCTGCTGGCGCCGCGCGGCACCAGCCGCTTCGGCCGTCCGGAGGAAATCGGTTGGCTGGCAGCCTACCTCGCCTCGCCGAAAGCGGCATTCATCCATGGCGCGATCATCGACATCGACGGCGGCGCCACGCGCGCGCTGTAAGCCTGTTGGAGACATTCATCATGCTCGAGACATCGCCGCAGCCGGACATCGCGACGAGCGTTGCGGACTACATCGTCGCCGCCCGTCCGGACGACCTGCCGGAACCGGTGCGGCGTGAAGCGCTTCGTTCGTTGGTCAATATCGTCGGCTGCATGCTGGGAGGCGCCAGTCACGACGTGATCGGCCTTGCCGACGACGTTCTCTCCGAGTTTTCCGGGCCGCCGCAGGCGACGCTGCTCGGCCGGGCCCGCAGGGCGGATGTGCTGCATGCGGCGCTCATCAATTGCTTCGGCTCCAGCATCCACGCCTTCGACGACACGCACGAGCAGGCCGTCGTGCATCCGAGCGGTCCTGTTGCCGGTGCAATCCTCGCCATCAGCGAACGCAAGCGCATCGCGGGGCCGCAATTTCTGCTCGCCTTCGCTCTGGGGGTGGAAACGGTGTGCCGCCTCAGCAAGGCGATCTCGGTGCCGCCGGCGAAGGGCGTGTTTGCCTGGTCGCAGACCGGCATCACGGCGGGGGTCGGCGCTGCGGTCGCGGCCGGCAAGCTCCTCGATCTTGATCCAAGCCGCATGCGCCACGCGATCGGGATTGCTTTGTCGCAAGCGGCCGGGTTTCGGGGGATGTTCGGCTCGATGTGCTCCTCGTTCATGACGGCGCACGGGGCCGAGAGCGGCCTGCGCGCCGCAATTCTCGCAGAGAAGGGTTTCACCAGCTCAGACGCGGCACTGGAGGGGCCCCGCGGCTACCTCGATGTGTTCGCGGAGCATCCGAATCCGCAGGCACTGACGGAAGGCCTCGGAACGCGCTTTGAAATCCTGCGCAACACCTACAAGCCTTATCCCTGCGGCGTCGTGATCCATCCCATCATTGACGCCTGCCTCGAGCTACGGCGAGCTCACGCCATGGATCCGGCGGATATCGCGGCCGTATCGGTCAGAGTGGGGCCGAAGGCGCTGGCGCTCACCGATCGGCGCCATCCGAAAAACAATCTGGAGGCGCGGGTCAGCCTGCAGCACTGGGTGGCGGTCGCCTTCATCCGCGGCACGGCGCGCATCGAGGACATGGCCACCAGCGTGGTGGTCGACCCGACGATCGCGCGCTTCCAGGACAGGGTGGAGACCGTCGCCGACGATGCCATCGCGACGGACGCAGCCGAGGTCACGGTGCGGCGGCAGGACGGCCGTTCGCTCGTCAGCCGCGTCGAGCACTGCGTCGGCAGCGCATCCCGGCCCATGAGCGACAGCGACCTGGAGCAGAAATTCACCGGCCTGGCCGAAGCGGTGATTGGTCCTGCCCGAACGCGAGAGGTGCTCGAGATGAGCTGGGGGGTGGAGCGCCTTCCCGACGTCGGGGCGTTGGCAAGGGCCGCCGCCTGAGCAGGACAGGCTAGACCGCACGCCGATCGTATTGGCGCGGCGCTTGCTCCCTCTCAGGCGTCACCCGCGGGCTTGACCCGCGGGTCCATCGCTTCACAAGGAGCATTTTGCGAAATTGATGGATTGCCGGGTCAAGCCCGGCAATGACGGAGCAGAGGTATCGCAGGTCTCTTCGAGCAGGACGTGCGCTAATAGTTTCGGCGCCGCTGCCTCGCGCAACCGCCCTTGTCTGATAGCTATTGACACCAAAAAGTTCGAAAATATACTCATGAGTAGATTTCAGCTGAGGAGAGCGCTTTGAAACAGTCCCTTCGGGCGAGGTTCGCCTATCAGATCGGAGCGGTCGGAGAGGCGGGCTTGCCGGACGCCGAGCTCTACAACGAGGCGCTGGCCGACGCCGAGCTGATCCATCGGCTCGGCTATGATGCCGCCTGGGTGATCGAGCACCACTTCAGCGACTATTATCCGCAGCCGAATCCCCTGATGCTGCTGTCGCACGTCGCGGCCAAGTGCCCGGGGCTCGGCCTCGGGACGGCCGTGATGGTTCTGCCCTGGTACAATCCCATTCGCTTCGCCGAAGACATCGCCATGCTGCAGACGCTGAGCGCGGGCGAGCTGCATATCGGGATGGGGCGCGGCACCGCAAAATCCGAATACGAAGCATTCGGGATCTCGATGGAGACGGCGCGGTCGCGCTTCGCGGAAGCCTGGGAGCTCACGCGCCGGGCCCTGAAAGGCGAGCCTTTCACGTTCGACGGCGAATTCGTGAAGATCGCTGAACCGATCGTGCTGCGCCCGCAGCTGTCGAAGAGAATGCCCAACTTCTACGGTGCGATCGGCAGCCCGGGCAGCGCCGAGATCATGGCGGATCTGGATCTGCCGCCGCTGTGCCTGTCCAATTTCCCGGATCACGTCCTGAAGAAGATTCTGGCCAACTGGGACGCCAAGACGCGTCAGCACGGCCGCTCGACCGCCGTGACCAAGCCGCTGGCGATCAAGTGCTTCGTCGGGAAGACCGACAGGCAGGCGCGAGAGGAAGCGCTGGAGCACCTCCCCGATTTCTTCCGCCTGCAGGTCGAGCATTATGAGACGGATGCCCGCCCGTGGGACAATGTTTCCGGCTATGAGCAATTCAGCAAGATGTTCTCGACGCTGAAGGAAATGTGCGATCCGGCCAATCTCGGGCCGTTCCTGGATCAGAATCTTGTCGGCTCGCCGGAAACGGTCGCGGCCAGGATTCGCCAGCTCCAGGACATCGGCTTCAACTATTTCGTTATCACAAATGCCACCTACGGCGTTCCGCGATCGGTCCGTCAGTCGACGATCCGCCGGTTCGCGGACGAAGTGATCCCGCTGGTGGCCGAGGGCGCACGGACGCAGGTGCCAGCGCAGTGAAGTCGGTTCGATGAGCGACCGGGCGGACATCGACAGGAGCTTGATCGGCAGCTCTGCGGCGCCATTCGCCGTGGAGGTGGAGAAGGGTGCCATCCGCCGCTTCGCGGAGGCGATCGGCGACACGGCAGCGATCTATTTCGACGAAGCGTTCGCGCGCTCGCTGGGCTACCAGGGCATCGTGGCGCCGCCGACGTTTCCGACGACGTTCCGACCGCCGTCAAAGCCCGCCTGGATTCTCCGACTGGACGAAGGGCGGTTTTTGGCCGGAGAGCAAGGCTACCGTTATCAGCGGCCGATCTATGCCGGCGACCGGCTGCAATGCGAGCTTCGCTTCACCGACGTGCAGGACAAGCGCAGCAGCAAGGGCAGCATGGAGCTGATCATTCAGGACCTGATCGTCACGTCGCCGTCGGGCGACGTGGTCTGCGTCAATCGCCGCGTCGTCATCTATCGCGGCCTGAGCACGAACCTCGCCCGGGAGGCTTCGTCGTGACGCGCGCTGGACTTCATAAGCCGGGCGACACGTTTTCCATCCGGCGTGGTCCGATCACGACGACGCAGCTCGTCATGTACGCGGGCGCTTCGGGGGACTTCAACCGCATCCACTACGATCATCCGTTTGCCGTCGAGAAGGGATTGGGCGGCGTGATCGCGCACGGCATGCTGACCATGGCCTTTGCCGCATCCTGCGTGCTCGAAGCCTTCGGCCCGGCCAGCCGGATCTCCAACATCGAAGCGCGCTTCACATCACCGGTTCGCGTGGGCGACGTGGTCGAGGTCACGGCGATCGTGGTGGAGCGCGCCGCGGCCGATGATCTGATCGAGGCAACGCTCACGGCGGAGGTCGACGGGCGGGTTGTGCTTCGCGGTGTGGTCGAGGTCGCGTCCGCGGCGGGTCCGATGTCATGAATGCGATTCCCGTGACAGGCGCCGGTGCGATCTTCGATTCCCGAACCCTGCGGAACGCCTTCGGCTGTTTTCCCTCGGGCGTGACGGCGATCTGCGCCATGATCGATGGCGCGCCGGAAGGCATGGCAGCCAGCTCCTTCGTCTCCGTCTCGCTTGATCCGCCGCTGGTCCTGGTCTGCATTCAGAACAGCTCGGCCACCTGGAAGAAACTGAGGAACGCGCCGCGGATCGGCGTCAGCGTTCTGGGCGAGGAGCATGACCGCGCCTGTTCGCAGCTTGCCGCCAAGTCAGGCGATCGGTTCGAAGGGCTCGCGTGGTCTGCGACGGAGGATGGCGCCGTGTTGCTGGAGGGAGCGGCGGTGTCGCTCGATTGCTCCGTTGTCGAACAGATTGCGGCGGGAGATCATCAAATGGTGCTGCTGCGGATCGAGGAGCTCAAATTCCAGCCCGCAGTGAATCCGCTGGTGTTCCATGGCAGCCGGTTTCGGAAACTCGCGATCTAGCGCAAGGGTATGCGCCAACAGGAATACGGCGTCGGGGGTGAAACAAAATGTCTGAACTTCCACTCTCGGGCGTCAGGATTCTCGACCTGAGCCGGGTCTTCGCGGGTCCCTGGGCGACGCAACAACTTGCCGACCTGGGAGCAGAAATCATCAAGGTGGAACGTCCGGGCCGCGGCGACGATGCCCGCGGCCTCGGCCCGCCGTTCCTGCTCGACAAGGAGGGAAGGGATACCGCGGAGTCCGCGTTTTACCTCAGCGCGAACCGCAACAAGAAATGCATCGCGCTCGACCTGTCTCAGCCCCGCGGCCAGGACATCGTCCGTCGCTTCGCGGCGCTCTCGGATATCGTGGTCGAGAACTACAAAGTCGGGACGCTCAGTCGTTACGGTCTCGACTACGAGAGCATCAAGAAGATCAATCCGTCGGTGGTCTATTGCTCGATCACGGGGTTTGGCCAGACGGGACCGCACAGTCATAGGCCCGGCTACGACACGCTGTTCCAGGCCATGGGTGGCGTCATGAGCGTGACCGGAGAGCCGGACGAAACACCCGGCGGCGGGCCGATGAAGGTCGGCATCATCCTCGCCGACTTGATGACGGGCATGTACGCGACGATCGGCATTCTGGGCGCGCTCAGGCATCGTGAGCGGACCGGCACCGGTCAGCACATCGATCTGTCGCTCATGGATTCCCAGATTGCCGCCCTGTCGCATCATGCGATGTACTATCTGGTATCCGGACAGAATCCGAAGCGGTTCGGAACCTCCGCGCCGGCGGTCGTGCCCAGCCAGATGTTTCAATGCGCCGACGGTTTCCTGGTGCTGGTGGTCGGCAACGATCCGCAATTTCGAATCTTTGCCGGCCTGGTCGGGCATCCGGAGTGGGCCGACGATGACCGCTTCAAGTCGAACGGGGCTCGCGTCCGCAACCGGGCTACCCTGGTTCCGCTTCTCGAAGAGATCTTTCGCAGGTTTCCGAAGGCCTACTGGCTGGAGAAGCTGGAAGCTGCGGGAATTGCTGCCGGCCCGATCAACGAGATCTCCGATGTCTTCGCAGATCCGCATGTCCAGGCTCGCAACATGGTCGTCGAGGTCGAGCACTCCGTGGGCAGCCCGCTGAGACTGGTCGCCAGTCCTTTGCGAATGTCGGAGACGCCGCTCAATCGCTACGCGCCGCCACCCCGGATCGGCCAGCACACCGACGAGCTCCTGTCGGGCGTCTTGGGATTGGGTGTCTCCGAGATCGAGGAGCTGGTGCGCGCCAAGATCGTCGCGCGCGCCTGAGAAGGGACACCGCGTATGCGGCGTTGTCCTGAGATCTTGTGAGTCAATGCGTTGCCATACGCACGGCCTGCTCCCTCCCCCCCTTGCGGGGGGGGGGGGGGGGGGGGGGACGAGGGGGGCCGCCTCTCCCCTTCTT
>Ga0081540_1000748_pt1 | contig 29933 bp, 31 predicted proteins | sample TabmetS2T1R1_FD_71024 | JGI IMG/M metagenome (GOLD analysis project Ga0081540, IMG submission 71024) | Tabebuia heterophylla rhizosphere microbial communities from the University of Puerto Rico - S2T1R1 | ecosystem: Host-associated > Plants > Roots > Rhizosphere ...
TCGGCCCGTCGCCTGACCCACAGATTCAATCCGCTCCAGGCGACGTAGGCGCTGGCGGCGCCAAGCGCGAACCACACCGCGCGCGACCACCATCCGGCGAAATTGCCGAAATGGACCGGGCTGATGAGGCCGAGCAGCGACGCGCCGAGCGAAGGTTTCATGCCGACGAGCGGACGCTCGCGGATCAGTTCGCCGGTCGCCCCGTTGTAGATCAGGCGCATGGCCGTCAGTTCGCCGGACCTGGGCGCCGGAAATATCGTGATCCGCGAATCCGCGCGGCCGCGGTTTTCCCACCCGGCAATCAGCAGCGGTGCGTCGGCGCGCTTGCGTGCATCGGCCAGCATGTCGTCGAGACTGGCGACCGCTGCGGGACGGGCGTCGACAGCGCGCAGCCCGTTGAGCGTCGTCACCATTTCGCGAACGTCGCCCTTGAACGCGATTTTCGCCAGCATCGGCAAGGCAACCGCGACGGTGAAGCTGAGATAGGCGCCGGTGAAGGCGAGCACGAAGGCGTGCGGCAGGGTCCACGTGCCGGCGACGGAATGCAGATCGCGCAGGCCCACCAGCCGCCCGCGCCCGCGCAACGTGAAAATATCCCGAAACAAATGCCGGTGCATCAGGATGCCCGACACCGCTGCCACGAGCATGGCAAGGCCGAGGATGCCGGTGAGGATCAGCCCCCACGGATTGGGCACGTGCAGCCGCACGTGCAGGTCGACATAGAAGCGCCCGAGCGCCGAATACGGATCGTTGGCCGCGAGCTCGTTGCCGTAGCCCTCGGCGCGCGAGACGATGCGGCCATTCGGCCCGATCGTGTAGAGAACGCCGCGCTCGCGACGCGCGCCGTTGACGGTCTCGTCGGTATGGAAGAACGCCAGCACATGGCCGGCCGGCGTCGCCCTCAAGGCGAGATCGCCGCGGAATTGCTCAGGAGTCTGCGCCTCGAGCCGCGCGAGCACGGCATCGAGCGGCTGGCTGAGCGGCTCGCTGGTTCCGAGCAGCCCGCCCGACCAGCCCTTGATTTCGTTCGCGAACACTGCCGCCGTGCCGGTCACGATCACGGCGTAGAGCAGCAGGCCCAGCACCGCGCCGGCCCAGCCGTGGACCGCGACCAGCGTCCTGGTCTCGCGCGCTTTCAGGTTGATCACGGCTTCTCCGCGGGGTCGATGGATCGTTTCATTCGAACAGAATGCCCCTTAACGCGACCACGTGGACGGCGGCGATAACAGTCATGACGGTCGCGACCCGGCCGAGGCTCCGGTCCAGCAACGCGTAGAAGAAGATCAAGCCCCAGATCGCCGGCATGAAGAACAACGGAAACGCGATGTGGTCAACGCCGCCGCTTCCCTTCGGCACCCAGAACGGCATCACGGTCATGATGAGCGCCGTGAGCACCAGCGCGCAGGGTCCGGCCAGCAACGCCCGCAGCCAGGGCTGCAGGCGGCCGGATTCCGCAGGTCTGGAGTTCGCCGCCGTCAAGTTGCGCGCCCTCGCCTCAGAAGTTGAACGTCGTTGACAACAGGTAGGTGCGCGGTGCCGCGAGCGTGATCACGCCGCTGTAGGCCGACGCCCAGTAAGCCTCGTTGAAAAGGTTCTCGATGTTGGCGCGGATCACGATCGGCTTGCCGTTCCAGGGCGACTTCAGCGTATATCGCGCGCCAATGTCGACCCGCGTCCATTCCGGCAATGAGAGGGTGTTGGTGACGTTGACATATTGGGATCCGGTATAAATGACCCTTCCGGTGAGCGTCAGGTCGGGCACGAACGGCGTATCCCACTCCGCGCCGATGTTGGCGGTGACAGCCGGCACGCCTACCGCCGTTCTGCCGTCCGTGGCGCCGTTGGGCGTCCTGACCTGCTCGGCGTCGATCAGCGCCACACCACCGAGCAACCGGATCGCCGGCGTAATCTCTCCGAATACGTTGATTTCAGCGCCGCGGTTGCGCTGCCTGCCGTTGAGTTGTTGGGACGCCGTCGTCCCCGCCGCCACGGAGATGATGCTCGGCTGCTCGATCTCGAACAGGCTCATGGTGGTGGTAAAGCGGCCGGCATCGATCTTCACGCCGGTCTCGACCTGGGTAGTCGTGCTCGGTGGAAACACAGTGCCCACGTTGGTGAAATTGCCGGAGACGACCACCGGTGTCTGCAGCCCCTGGATGTAATTCGCGTAAAGCGAGATGTTCTCGACCGGCTTGACCACGAGCGCGTAAGCCGGCGTCCACACGGACGTATCCTGCTCCGGCCGGCTCAATGCGGGCGTGAGAGCATTCGTCACCTCGGACCCGGCGGTCTGGCGACGAACACCGACCGTGAACTGGACCCGTTTGTTCAGGATCGACATCGTATCGGCAACGCCGACGCTCGACAGATTCACGCCGGTGACCTGGCTTGCAGACAACGTCGTGAGGTTGGGCTTGGGAATATCGGTAGGCTCGTTGTAGAGGTTCCAGAAGATGATGTCGGAGACGGCATTGCTCGAGCGCGTCCGCACCGTCTGGTCATAGGTCCGGTCGTTGATCGAGTAGTTGACATTGACCGCGTGATTGACGGGACCCGTGTCCAGCGTCGCGCGAATGCCGGCCTCGCCTGCCAGCGTCTCAAACGTTTCCTTGCCGGCAAACGGCCGCGACCACAGACCGCCCAACTGGAAGACTCCGGGCGGCGAGGTCAACTGACCCGGCGCGGTGTTGGAGATGTTGGGCGAAGGATAGGCGTAGTTAATATTGCTGTCGTGATAGCCAAACGCCGCATAGGCGGTTACCTGATCGTTGATGTCGACCTCGCCTCTGACCGTCGAGAAGAAATCCGTCGGGGCATAATAGGCCCACGGGACCTGGAAATTGAATCCGGCCTTCGGCGGCGGAGGAATCAGCGTCGTCGTGGCCGGCACGTTGAAGAACCGCATCGGCGGATTCAGATTGTCAGCCTGGTAGCCGACGTCGACTTCCATGCGCGCGTTTTCGCCGCGATAGTCGAGGCCGAGGACGACGTTGCCGAATTCGTCGGTCTGCCGGTTCCAGGGCGTACTGCCGTTCGAATAGGTGCTGTTCAGCCGAACGCCCCACTCCTTGTGCTCGCCATAGCGGCGGCTGACGTCGATTTGTTCGCCGAACTGCGATCTTGAAACGTAAGTGCCCGTCAATCGTGTGATGTCGACGTCGGGAGCATGCTTGGTGATGAGATTGATGCTGCCACCGACGGCGCCCCCGCTCGAAACGCCGGTGCCGCCCGCCGTCATGCCATTAAGCACCGCGCTGGGGCCTTTGAGAACCTCAACCCGCTCGATGAAGTTCGCATTGACTGAATAGTACGGCGCGATTCCATAAAGGCCGTTGAGCCCGAAATCGCCGCTGTCGTAATAGAAGCCGCGAATGAACAGGGTGTCGGCGCCGCCGCCCGCCGCCTGCACGACCCTGACGGACGGGTCGTTCGCCAGGACGTCGCGAATGGTGCGCGCCTGCTGGTTTGCGATCAGTTGCGCCGTGTAGCTGGTCTGGTTGAACGGCGCATCCATCACGCTGCGATTGCCGAGCAGCCCAAGGCTTCCGCCTGTCGCGACCTGTCCGCCGGCATATGGCGCCGGCGGGGCGCCGAGCGTTCCGGTCGAGGGCGTCACGTAAGGAACGGGTTCTGCATGGCGAGCCGCCGGCGCTGCAACTCGCCGTTGCACGCGCGAAGCTGATGTCTGCAATCTGCGCACCGCGGGCCGCGCGCGTTGCTGTGCCGGCGCATCGACGGTGACAGGCGGCAAGTTCGACTGCGCAAATGCTTTCTGACTTCCTGCAAGATCCAAAGAGAGAGCAAGATAGCTTACCGCCCCCAACGAAATAACCCGCGCGACACTTCCGGTCGCAGTTCCAAACGTCATACTTTCACCCCAGCTCCCACGAGGTCGTTCTAACTTTTCAAGTGGGATGGGCGAGTAGAAGCCGTCTAATGTGACGCTGTGCATTCACGACACATTGCATCTGTGGCGACTGCGCAACGATACACAGCGATCCCTCAATCGAGCGTAGAAATTCCTTACTATTCTAATTTCAAAACGACTTATGGTGCGTTGGAATTTGATGCATTCGCGCGTGTCGCGCGTAAATCTGGAAACGATTTAGATTCGTGCGACCTGCCGTGTTTGGGATTCGTGCTGCTTCAAATATCTTACGGCAACGACCCTCTCAGGTCCGCGACACCGATATCAGGAGTAACCTGGCCACCGTTCTCTTCGGGGGTGGTGCGCCTGCGCACCTCGTTGCGCTCAACCGTCGTGGCGACGCGGCCGCCCCTCTCGGCAGACCCGACAACCTGAATGACGACCGCGCCGAACACGAGCAGCGCAACCACGATCAGCCCGCTCAGGGCTGGAGTTAGATCTAGATTTGATCCAAAGCGCATCATAGCTGCACCCAATGCGCATTCACCCGCCGCCCGTTGCAAGGTGTGGTTGAGTCGTTAGGCGATTTGGTGGCATGGCCGCGGCGATCCGCGATTTATTTTCTTGCGCGCACGATGTCCTTCGACCGAAGTACTCGCGCGCAGACCAGCGACCGCGTCCGCCGTCGCTCAACGAGCGAAGACGGACGCGACATGAGTTCGCCGGAGAACGGTTACCCGTCGCTGCTAGCCGACGCGAATGCGCTCAAGACTGGCGGCCGGTCCCGCGCTCCGACGTCCGCCGGACGAATGCGGTTGCGAGGCCGCGATGGTTTTCCACGGACTGATGGTTTCGACGATGATGTTGATGCCGGCCAGCGCGCTGTCGATCTGGCGCTGCACGTTGCTGACCTCGGTCTTCAGGAACTCCTGCATGTTTTGCAGTTCCGTGGCCAGGCCCTGAAGTTCGCCAATCGAGTTCGAGGTCAGCCGGGCGACCGAAGTGTGGATCCGTTCGGCGCTGATCTCCAGCGGGTTGGACGATTTCGACTTCTCCTGCGCTTCCGATTTGCCGGGTTGTGTCGCCAAAGCCAGTTCCGACGGCGTGGTTTTTTCGTCGGTCGCGGCAGACGTTGGGGTATCCATCAGGTCCTCCGTTGGTGCCGGTTTGTCGTGACACCAATCCCGAACCAGTTTGGTTAAGAATTCGTTAACGGGGGCAATAATTCGTTAACGAATGCTGTTTCCATTGCAACATCAACGATGAGCTTTCAGCGTACTTCGCCGGAAAATGCCTGCCGCAACACCGACAGCCGGTCGAGCGCGGCTTGCGGCAGCGGGCCCTTTTCGGCCGCGGCGAGCGCGTCCTCGAATTGCTGCGGCGTCGCCATGCCGACCAGGATCGTGCCCATCGCCGGGTGAGACAGCGCAAACCGCGTGGCGGCTTCGGTCAGGCTGGCGGCGAAGCCCTCCTCTATCAGCGGCATCAGGCGGCGCGCACGGTCGATATCGGCATCGTAGCTCATCGCCGAACCGATCGGCTCGGGCGCCGGCCCCGCGATCGGATGACGCTCGGCCGAGCCCGACAATGCGCCGCCGGCCAGCACGCGGATGCCGACCACGCCGACGCCGGCGGACTTGGTTTGCTCGAACAACCGCCCATAATCCTGCGCCGGATAGCTCGCCGGCAATTGGTCGGCGGCAGATGGGTTGAGCATGTTGTAGACGACCTGCGCGCTGTCGAACACGCGCGCATCGATCACCTGATGCAGCGCCGCCGTGTCGCCCAATGCCGTGATCCCGAGGAAACGAATCTTGCCCTGCTGACGCAGCCGTTCGAATGCAGGCGCGACGTCGTCGAGCACCTGGCCGACGCTGAGTGTCGAGCCGCCGCCTTTTTCCGAAATAGGATTGTGCAGATGAAAGATGTCGACGCGGTCGCGACCAAGCCGCGCCAGACTGCCTTCGAGCGACATCGTGACGGCATCCGCAACGCGGCCAAGGTCGCCGTGCGGCAGCCGGACCTTGGTGCCAACCACCACATTGGCGGGATTCAGTTTTTTCAACACGCGGCCGAGATTAACTTCCGATTCACCATTGCCGTACTGCACCGCCGTATCGAAGTAATTGACGCCGGCGGCGACCGCGCGCGCGATGGTGCGCTCCTGGTCGGCGGGATCGCCGCGCACCATCAATCCGCCGACTGCGCCGCAGCCGAAGCCCAGTATCGAGAGCTGCATTCCCGTGCGCCCAAAGACTCGCATTTGCATCGCTATTCCTCCGACTGACGCCGAATTATGCGATGGCGAATGGCGGTTGCTCAAGCCGGATATTGGCCGCTGTGATGATCCGCGCCGGGCGGGTCAGCGAATGCGGACAATCGTCATGGCGTCGGACTTCATGGTGTGGCTGCTTTGTTGAACAGCAGATGTCGTTCGAAGCTTGCGGCAGACAGCGTTTAACGAAATCATTACTGATCGAAATAGAATGTGATTTCCGACAGCCTGATCGAGCCACGCAGTAAGCAACCGAACGACTGCAGAAAGATGATCGAGTCCTGTGCACGCGTCGATGCGGTCGCGATACCGAAACGCAACAGGCGATCACAATCAGACGTCGAGAGCAGAGTTGTAATGAGGGAACCACGCAGACTCAGGTACACTTTGTGCAAGTTGGAACTTGGCAGGGGGCCGCAATGCCATACTTCAATTTCGATCTCGTCATCGGTGCAGAGTTCAAATGCCAGGGCCGCATGATCCTGGAAAATACGGAAAATGCGATCGACAAGGCCGAGAGCCTCGCATGCGAGCTTCGCGTCGTTCGTCCGGAGCTGTGTTCCACGGGATGCGCCGTGCGCGTCACCGACGGTGACGACAACGAACTCTACCGTACGCCGCTCCAGGCTGTCGGCCACGGATGAAATCCTGCGCGCGGCAGGCGCACTAGACCTGGCTCGCCGCTGGACTACGGCAACGGCAATAGCTGAGTTGGTAGCGATCTCTTGCCAACGGGGCAGCCCGTTCGTCCCTTGCCGGACTGAATCTGGGCTGCCGCTTCCGCGGAACCGCTCGCATCCGGTACCGATAACTCGGTCACCCGCATGAACTCGGCCACCGCCGTGTCCGAAGACCATTCGACGTAAACCGCAAAGGCGAGCACGAGCGCGAACACGGCGAGCAGTTCGACCGCCACCGTGGCACCTATTCCCCGCCAATGGATCTGGCTGAACAACGGCATTGCTGTCTCCCGAAATCGGGTCAGCAAAGCCTTAAATCGCCGCGCGAATTTCAAATGTGAACTGCGTCACGTTTCACGCTCACTTGATCCGGGCTTGATGTTCTTGCCTCGGCGGTTCCGCCGCGAAATGTGCAATCATAGGGCGCGGAGAAGGATTGAAAGATACCAGTAATATTACGGACCTGCGTGCGCGCAGAAAAACAACAGTGTGCCTAAATGAGAAGGTCACTCCGAATTGAGATTCCATTTCGCTCTGGATGTGGCCTGATGGATAGCCGGAGAGTTCGTGTGATTCGCGGATGCTAATTTTGGTGACAGTCCACAACGGAGGCTGCCATGAAAGCGTTCGGTCGCGTACTGACGACATTCGGTGTTCTGGTCCTGTCTTGCCTGCGGGTTGACGCGCACGATCCGTCGATGCCGCACCACGAGTGGTTCAACAAGCAGGAGATGAACCCGGCCGCGCGGAAGCGGTTAGGCGTTCCCTGGAAATCCTGCTGCGACAACGGCGACGTGTTCCAGACCCGTTTCAGGGTTGCCGAAGATCGCTCGGACCAGTGGCAATACTTCAAGGATGGCGAGTGGAAAGTCATCCCGCCCGACATCATCAAGGAAGGCGATACCCCCGATCACACCCCGGTGCTGTTCATCAATCGGCACACCGGAGTCGAGCTTTGCTTCTTCGTACCACAAGGAGGTCTTTGATGAGCGGCCTGGATCCGATCCCGCATCTGAGGGGCGCACAGCGTCCGCTGGACTCGCGGTTTGGATGTCCGGTTTGCAAGACCCGCTTCGCGGCGATCGACGGTTACGTCTTCCTGACTCACTGGTATGCCGAAAACGGGCGCGGCAAGCGGCAACGAAAAGCCGGCTATCTCTGCTTCGATAGGCTGGCGTGCATACTCTGCTTCGTCGACGACAAGGAGTCCGGCCACTGTTGAGGACGCAGCGGAGCAAACCGTCCTTGCACTGACGCGCCGGGCCGATCCGCGCCGCGTGCTGGTCAAGCGTATCGGCGAGTTCTCAGCTTCCGGTACGCTTGAGGCTGCTATTGGCCCATGCTTGGACGCGACGTGACGGAGCCGTACCAACGTCTCGACTCCGCATTTTCGCCTGGTATCTCCAGGCTCAAAGCGTTTTTCGCGAAATCGATTGCGACCACGGCCGTAATATCGGCGACGCTGAACTGATCCCCGGCCACGAATGGCACTTCGGCCAACCGGGCCTCGAGATCGCCGTAGAAATCGGCGATGCGGCGCCGGCCACGTTCGACTAGCTCTGGAATTTGGTCGTATTGGTGGGGTCCCGCGATGGCGCGCCCCTTGAGACCTGGGGCACCGTTGCGAACTGTTTCCATTACCGCAGCAAAGCCTTCCTGCTCCATCCGACGTTCCCACATGCTGATCACGGCTTTTTCCTTCGGCGTACTGCCGAGCAATGGCCGGTCGGGATGCGTCTCTTCGAGATAGCGAATGATGGCCGGGACTTCGCCGATGGCGGATCCGTCATCGAGCACCAGAGCAGGTACGACGCGGCGCGGATTGATCGCTGCATAGGCCTCGGAGAATTGTTCGCCTGCGCCGAGGTCAACCGGCACGACTGTCATCGAGATGCCCTTCTCCGCCAGGTAAATCCCAACGCGGCGTGAATTGGGCGAGTTGTTGGACTGATAGAGTTTCATCGCACCTTTCTCCCGGCGTCAGAGTTTTGAACCGCCGCCCACCTGGATGGTGTCGCCGGTCACCCAGCGCGCGGAATCGGACGCCAGGAACGCTACGACGTCGCCGACGTCGTCTGCGTGACCGATGCGTTGTAGCGCCTGCATGCCGAGAGCGTAGTTGCGGCCTTCTTCGGTCCTGGAAAACTCCGACATGTCCGTGTCGATGATCCCCGGCGCAACAGCGTTGACGCGGATACCGCGTGATCCCAGCAGCGAGGCAAAATGCTTCACGAGCGTGTCGATGGCGCCCTTGGTCGCGGAATAGGCCGGCAATTGGCCGACAGCAGCGCGCGCTGCCAGCGACGATGTCATCACGATACTGGAGCCTTCGCTCATCAGGGGCAGCAGTTGTTGCACAAGGAAGAACGGTGCGCGAACGTTGACAGCGAACATGCGGTCGAAGTCTTCGACGGTCTGCGCCTCGATGCTGGCGGGTACCGCAATGCCGGCGTTGGCGACAAGAACGTCGAGCTTGCCGCCAACGAGCTTGCCGACTTCCGCCGCGAGCTTGTGCGCGCCATCGGGCGCCAGCAGGTCTGCGCCGACAGCATCAGCCTGGCCGCCGGCTTCGCGTATTTCGGCGACCAGCGAATCCGCATCCTTGGCGGAATTGCCATAGTGAACGATGACGCGGGCGCCGGCATGGGCCAGTGCGCGGGCGGTGGCGCGGCCGATGCCACGGGAGGCGCCGGTGACGAGGGCGGTTCGGCTGACGAGGTCGGTCATGACCAATCTCCTGATGCTGACGGTTGTTGGGATGAATTCACGCGGCGGTCTTGCCGCCGTTGACGCTGATAATCTGGCCGGTGATGAACGACGCCTTGTCCGACGCTGCGAACAGGATTGCGTCGGCGAGTTCTTCGGGCTTGCCCGCGCGCTTGAGCGGGATGCCGGCCAACATCCCGGCCTTGCGGTCGGCCGAGCCGGTGAAGCGGTCGAGCATCGCGGTCTCCACCGGGCCGGGCGCAACTGCGTTGACGCGTACGCCGAAGGCAGCGGCCTCCAGCGCGGCAGATTTGGTCAGGCCCTCGACGGCGTGCTTGCTCGCGGTGTAGAGCGACGCATTCGGCGCGCCGCGGCTGCCCATGGTCGAGGAAATATTGACGATGCTTCCCGAGCCCTGCGGCTGCATCACCCGCAGCTCGTGCTTCATCGAAAGGAGTACGCCGAGCACATTGGTATCGAAGGTCGCCGCATAGCTCTCCGCGGTCTGTTCGGTCACCGGACCGGGCGTCCCCTCAGTGCCGGCATTGTTGACGGCGACGTCGAGGCGGCCGAACCGCTTGACCGTCTGCGCGACCAGCGCCTCCACGTCTCTCTCGTGTCGCACGTCGGCGCGAATGAATTCGGCTTCGGCGCCAAGCGCGCGCAGTTCGGCTGCGACCGCCAGGCCGGCGTCGGTGCGGCGACCGGAGATGACGACCCGAGCGCCTCCGCGGGCGAAGGCCAGCGCCGTGGCGCGGCCAATGCCGGTAAGGCCACCGGTTATCAGGACGACAGGATTGCTCATGATAATTCTCCTCAACGGATGATCCGCCATACCCGCCCGGCCTATCTGGCGCGGCCCTCTGCAAGAGGGCTCGTGCTAGTCCTGAGCGGATGCGCCTTCTGTTGTAGGAGGTTTAGGAAAGACTGGCGTCCTGGAGAAAGACTTTGTAGGGTCATAGCCATACTTTTCAGGTCTGGCCCATGGAACTCCGGCACCTTCGTTATTTCGTCGCCGTGGCCGAGGAAGGCAGCCTCACGGTGGCGGCCCAGAAACGCCTTCACACCGCGCAACCATCGCTGAGCCGGCAGATTCATGATCTTGAGTTGGAACTCGGCGTGCAATTGTTGATCCGCGGACCACGCGGCATCGAACTGACGCCGTCGGGGCGAGTCTTCCTCGATCACGCGCGAGTGGCTCTGCTGCAAGTGGAGGCCGCCGCCGAAGCCGCGCGGCGCGCTGCTCAGCCCGCGAAATCATCTTTCTCGGTCGGGTTTCTCACCGGCTACGAGATGGACTGGCTTCCAGCCGTGATGGGCATTCTTCGCGGCAAACTGCCAAGCACCGAAATCACGATCCACAGCGAGGACTCCCCGGACCTTGCCGCCGGACTGGTGCGCGGCAAAATCGACCTGGCCTTCCTGCGTCCGGAAAAACATGCTCCTGGATTGCAATTCAGGCTGCTAAGACATGACCCGCTGATAGTGTTGATGCCGCACGATCATCCACTTGCGGCCAAGAGCGCGATCCGCCCACAAGATCTAACCGGCCAAGCATACATCGGTGTCTCACCGATACGGGCGTCGATTTTGCGGACCGTCATCGAGGACTTCTTCAAGCGCCACGGACTGACGATCAAGCCCGCACATCAGGCGGAGAATTTGGCGATGGCGATCTCGCTGATTGCCTCTACCGGCGGCATCAGCCTGCTTCCGCTCTACGCGCAAAACCTGCTGCCGAAAGCCATCGTCAGTCGCCCGATTCAGGGAGCACCGATGGTCGACCTCGTGATCGGCTACAATGAGGCTAACCGTTCCCCGTTGCTGAAATTCCTGCTCTCCAAGGTGGAAGATATCAAGTTTCAGGTTGCGAGTCGCGATCGCGGGTGATTGCGGACCTCATCGACCCGCCACGAGAAGTTCCGCGAACTCGCTGCCAACTATCTGGCGTCCGTCGAGCTCGCATACTCCGAGTTTAGCTGCGTGCTAATGAGTCCGCGCGCTACCCCTTCTTCGGCGACCAGCGATAAGCCTTGATGCAGGCGCCGCCCATCAGCATGGCTCGCTCGGCATCGCTCAGGCGGCTGGTCTTGAGGAAGGGTTCGACGCCCTGCTCGTAATTGACGACAGCGGCCGCCCGCGTCCAGTCGGTGCCCCACAGGCAGCGCTCGAAACCCCAGGCATCGAACAAGCGGGCAAGCGGGTCCCAGATATCGTTGAAGGGATACGGCTCGCGGGACAGCGTGCAGGCGCCGCTGACCTTGATCACGGCGTTCGGCCGCCTGGCGAGTTCCAGCACTTTGGGAAGCTCGGCCCATGGCTCGGGCGGCGCCGGCGGCACGCGCGGCTGCAGGATGCCCATGTGGTCGATGATGAAGCGCGTGTCGGGATGACGATCGATGACGGCCCTCGCCGCGTCCAGATTGTCCCAGCAATGAACGTTGACCGGAAAATCGTGGCGCACGGCTGCGCGCGCGATCCGGTCGATACCGGGATCATCAGGCGCGCGCCTGGCATCCTTGGTCAGCCAGATCCGGATTCCGACCGTACCCGGTGTCCTCTTCCACTCCGCGACGACATCCTCGACGGCGGGGTCATCGGCATCGACCGGCTTGACAATCGCGAGCCGGTCCGGATGAGCCCGCGCCACTTCCACGGCATAGCTGGCGTCGTACTGGTACAACGAAAAGGCGGAGATGAAGATCGCGCCGTCGACGCCGACCTTGTCCATCGCCGCCACCATCTCGTCCCCGGTGACGTGAGCGGGCCAGTTCGGGACACTGTGCCAGGGTCGCTTCGGACTGTTCGCCTCGTAGGCATGGACCTGGGAATCGACAATCGGCATCGCGACGCTCCTCTTTACCCAAATGACTTTGAGCGATGCTGCCGGCCCGTGTCCAGAGGAGTCAGACGGCGCGCAGCGCGGATCAGCGCCTCGTCTGCCGCAGGTCAAAGAGCAAGGGCGCAAGTGCAGCCATGCTGTCCGAGATACGGCAGATGGACGCCGGAGCCGGTCATCACCGTGCGAGCGCTTTGCGCTCCTCGTGGATCGCGCGCTGCACAGACCCGCCAACACGCGCCTGCCCGGAAACGGTCCTGCTTCTGCTCCCGCCATCGATGCGCTTGGCCGCGGCGACGTCGGACAATGCCCCGCTCAGATCGCCCATGCGGTGCAGCACAATCCCGCGATCGACGAAGCAATCCGAACAGGCGGGGTCCTGCTGGATCGCCAGATCGAAATTGACGAGCGCAATGTAGAGGTCGCCGCTGCGATATGCCGAGATGGCCTTTTCCCGATAATATTTGACGTCCCTGGGCCCCGCCTCGCGCGCCGGGGAAACGTCTGCGCTCGCAGAAACAGCCTCTGTCGTCACAGCCTCTGTCGTCGCGGTCGCAGCCGCAACGTCAGTCGTCACCGCAGGCGCAACGTTGTCTGGCGGTGCGACGCTGTCCGGCATGGCCGGCTCCTTGAGGTCCAGCACATTCACCTCGGGCTTTGCGCCGGCTTCGACATATTCAGGCTTGTTGCCCGGCTGAACCCGTTCCTGCGAGGACAGGTCGGTTGATCTGTCGGCGACGATCAGCGCCGGGTCGCTTCTGGGCATCTCGGTCGCTACATGCGCCGCCGAGACCAGTGGCAGCCTGTCGCCGGGTTTGAGCAGCAGATATCCCGTAATGAACACGGCTGAGGCGACGATACTCACCATGGCGTCAACGCCGAGCCTGCGGATGCCGGCGGAGAAGATGCCGCGCCTTGGTTTGCGGCGTTGCTGTTGGCGCGCGGTTTCGAGCAGCCGATCGTAGGCTGCCCGTTGCCGCTCATCGCTCAGAATCGCATTGGCGCGAACAATTCGCCTGAACGTCTGCGCAGCATCCGGGTCGCCGGGATGGAGGTCAGGATGGTTCGCCTTGACGGCCTTGCGGAACGCGGCTCTCAAATCATCCGCGTTGTCTTCCGGAAGTGCGTCAAGTAATTCGTAAAGCGTTTTCATCGATTACTCGCTACGCAACAACTACGCTTCGAAAACTCCTCCCAGCCAAAACATCTTTAAAATCAAGCCCCACCGGATGGAACCGTGGAACGCCGAAGTGGCAAAAAAAGGACTAAATTAAGGACTGCTGCCCCGCCCACGTCGTTAAGGCGACGTAGGTCTTACCTGGCAGCCGCGATTACTTGATTACCTGTCGTATTACTTGCTGATGGACGCAATCTAGAAGTGAGGTGGCGGCCGTGTGCGGCGAACACCATGACACGTAGAGAGCGACCAGACGTGGCCTGTCGCGCCGAGCGCGAATTACTCGACCGGCGCTCGTGCCCGTGACGGTTCGATCGATGTCTGCAGCAGGCTCAGGCGCTCGCGCGCAGTCCGCTCCGCGACCTGGTAGCACAGTCGCTCGTACTCGACCTTCAAGCGAGCCCATTCGTCCGGGTCGACGGTCTTGAGGTCGGATCTCCTGAATTCGCAATCCGGTTCAGGCTGCGGTGAAAGCAGCGCCGGATCGGGCCGCCGGATTTTCAGCTCGGCATATCGCAGCGGTTCGGAGTGTCGGCGGACGCGAACGACGGCACGGGCGGGAGCCGCCGCCTTGACTTCGTGCTCCGACAATTGGAGCTCACGCTGCGGCGGTTGGCGGGCACAGCCGGCAACCGCGACCGCGCACAGGATGGCGCCGACGGCCAGCAATTTCGGCGCAAGCGATTTCAGGCAACCGGCACGCAGCCGCCCAGCCTCAGACCCGCAATGTGTTGTACCAGCGATCGCCATGACCATGCTTCCGAAGCGACGCGAGCCTTGCTGGCAGCGGCGATCAAAGTGGAATTTCCGCGTAACGCGGCGATCATGGCCAGAAAATTTGAATCGAACTCTAATAGTTACGATGAATAAAACATGAATCGCTCGCGGCGACATGGTCGGCAGCATGCAGGGCGGATTAGACTTACTAGCGCTCGGCTGACGATCTGTCCGCTTCAACCGGAAGCCGACGTTTACGTGGCGCTCGGTTTGCGGGCACGCCTGATCTGCGTTGGCGGTCGCCGATAAACCTCAGCGAACACCGTATTGAATCGCCGCAAGCTACCGAAGCCTGCGCGCACGGCGATCTCCGACATCGTGAGATCGGTCTCGTCCAGAAACCGCTTCGCCCGCTGCACGCGTGTCGTCTGGGCGACCCGAACCGGGCTTGCACCGAGGTGCACTTGGAAGAGCCGGGACAAATGTCTCGAACCGATCCCGAGACGATCGGCCAAAGTCTCGACACTGCCGTCATCAAGTGCACCGTCCGCGATGAGCCGGAGCGCACGTTCGACAGTCGTGCGTGTTCCCTTCCATGCAGGCGAGAAAGGAGCAGCCTCGGGCCTGCACCTCAGACACGGTCGGAAACCCGCAAGTTCGGCCGCCGCTGCCGACGGATAGAACATTACGTTGGCCGCCTTGGCAGGGCGCACCGGACAGACAGGGCGGCAGTAGATACGTGTCGTGCGAACGCCAGAAAAGAATAGGCCGTCGAAGCGACGATCCCGCCTAACGCGTGCCCGTTCGCATTCTTCGATATCGAGCATTGAGTTCCTCGAGGATAGCCGACGACGGAGTCCGATTCCGGCGAGCGCACAGAGTGCCCCTTCTGGTATGTAGATGTCCAGGAACACGGTAGCCGCGGATGAGCAACGTTCTGGACAATCCGGTATCCAACAACAAGAGGAATTGAGAGATGCGCGTTCTCATCGTTGGCGCGGGGGCCATTGGCGGATACTTCGGCGGCAGGATGCTGCAAGCCGGCCGCGACATCACCTTTCTGGTGCGGCCGCGCCGTGCCTCGGAGCTTGCCGCCGCAGGCCTCGTGATCAAAAGCCCGAACGGCGACGTAACGCTGAAGGATCCGCCTGTCGTCCAGGCCGACACCATCAAGGACAAGTTTGACGTCGTGCTGTTGAGTTGCAAGGCCTACGACCTCGACGATGCGATCAAGTCGTTCGCGCCGGCGGTTGGCGAGAGGACCGTGATCATCCCGCTGCTCAACGGTATGCGTCATCTGGACGTTCTCGACAAAAAAATTGGCGCGAGCCAGGTGCTGGGCGGGCTCTGCCTGATTGCGGTGACACTGAACGAGAAGCGCGAAGTAGTCCAGCTGGGCCCGGTGCAGTCGCTTGGTTTCGGCGAGCGCGACGGCAAAATGTCAGACCGGGTTCGCGCCATCGCGGACGTCGTCAGAAGCTGCAATTTCGACGGCGCGGCGAGCGAGACCGTCCTGCAGGACATGTGGGAGAAATGGGTGTTCCTCGCGTCGATCGCGGCCTCGACCAGCCTGATGCGCGCCCCGATCGGCATGATCATGGCGGCGCCCGGCGGCAAGGAATTCCTGCTTGGCATTCTCGACGAATGCAAGGCGGTCGCGAGCGTGGAGGGCTATGCGCCCCGCGCGCCTGCGCTGGAACGCGCGACAGGGATGTTGACCACGGAAGGCTCGCCGCTCACCGCATCGATGTTCCGCGACATTAAGGCGGGCCAACCGATCGAAGCCGATCATGTGATCGGCGACCTGATTGCGCGCGCTGATACTGCAAAAGTTCCGGTGCCCCGGCTGCGAACTGCCTACACGCATCTGAAGGCCTACGAGCAAACGCGCGGTTGATCGCGCATACGGCGCGTACTTGGCAAGTCGTCGCCCTGCCCTCAGATCAGGACACCCAACTCTGCAGATCTCCGAGCTTCGACAATCGCGATTTCAGGGCTGGTCCGTCGTTTGGGTCGCGTTTGTAATCGCGGCTTTCGGATGGGGTGTCGGATTTTATAGTCCGGGAGTGCTCTTGCTGACGTTGCACGCCTCCAAGGGCTGGCCGGTCGCAATGATCTCTGGCGCGATCACTGCGCACTTCCTGATCGGGGCAGCACTGATTGTGTACTTACCCGAAGCTCACAGATCAATTGGGTTGGCGCAGACAACGATCATCGGCGCGATTCTCGCAGGTGCAGGGATCGTGGCCTGGTCAGTCGCGTCAGCTCCGTGGCAATTGTTCGTGGTGGCAGCAATCTCGGGGAGTGGTTGGGCAGCGACGAGCGGTGCGGCGATCAACGCGATTGTCGCTCCATGGTTCGATCGAGATCGACCAAAGGCCATCGGCTTGGCATTCAACGGCGCAAGCATCGGCGGCGTCATGTTTCCGCCCTTGCTTGTTTTGCTGATCGCCAAGATTGGGGTTGAGGCGGCGGCGGTCGCGGTAGGTATCGCCATGCCGCTGGTCATAATACCTCTTTCGATTTTTTACCTGCGCCGTGATCCGAAAGGACTGGGTCTGGCGCCCGACGGACTGCTTATCGACAGCAAGCCCCACGTCGCTACCCCATCAACGCGTAGTCCTCGCAAAGACCTCATCAAGACCAAGGGTTTCATGACACTTTCAGTGGCCTTCGCGTTGGCCCTATTCGCTCAAGTCGGACTGCTAACGCACTTGCTGACCCGAATATCCCCATTGCTCGGCGAGAACGGGGCTGCTGCCGCAGTCAGTATGGTGACGACATCTGCTGTTCTGGGCCGCACTCTGCTCGGCTGGACGATCGGAGGCCGTGATCGCCGCCTGGCTGCATCCGCGAACTTTCTCCTCCAAAGCGTCGGCGTTGCATTGATGATCATCTCAGATGCGCCCACGGTTGTACTGGTTGGTTGTGTGCTGTTTGGTCTCGGCGTCGGTAACGTTGTTTCGCTTCCCCCGCTTATCGCGCAACATGAGTTTCGTGCGGCCGACGTCGGTACGGTCGTCGCGCTCGTGGTGGCGTTCAATCAAGCTGTCTTTGCGTTGGCTCCTGCTGTCCTCGGCGTGCTTCGGGACATTTCGACGAGCTACGTGGTGCCGTTCGCCTTGGCCGCGGCAATGCAAATCGTAGCCGCGTTGATTGTGCTCATAAGGCCTCCAAGAAGGTCGGCTAGTGAGTAGATCTTCGGACGAACCCGGCGGTGGAGCCAGTGCCTGCAATGGGTCAATCGCTACGGGGGCGACCCAGCGCCAAATCTGACCATGTCGCAATGTCGGCGCGTCGCGACCCGATATGACAAACTCGCAGCCAACTATCTGGCGTTCGTCAAACTCGCGTCAATCCGAGTTTGGCTGCGCGCTAATGAGTCCACGCCCTAATTGGCCGAAGGCGCAATCCGCCGCTTCGTCTCAAATGAGACGGCGGATTACGCTATGCCAGGGCGTGCACTCGTTATACGGCTTGATGTGACGGCTATCGGCCTAAGGCCGGATATCGAGGTACAGGCTTGATCAGGCTTCGACACTCTGCCGAAAATATGGCAGGCCTCGCAGGTTCAGCATGACGATCGGATAGGCCATCAATAGCGCGCCGGCTGCGACAGCCGATGTTACCGTCAGCGAGTTCAACGCCCCATCTTGCGCAGCCCGCCACCATACGGCCAGCCCTGCCGGGAAAAACAGGATCACGGCGGTGACGAGGCCCGGCGAGAACCGTCCGCGCGTCCGCAGGACCGGGAGAATATGGAAGAACACGGCGTTGACCAGCATGAGAGAAGCGAACGCCAACGGTGCGAACGGCAGCGCCGGAGCCAATTCCGCCTGGGCAATTCCCAGAGCGATGACAATGGCGTTGGTCACGTAGAAGTCGCTCCACTCGACGGGCAATTTGATGATCGCACGCGCCCAGTTTCGCCAGTCGAAGGTGTATTCCTCCATGATATGGAGCGCGTAGGCGGCCATCGAGAGCCAGGCCAGGGTTTGCAGATTCATTGTCGTCTCCGGAATTTGCGCTCGCGGCATCCGCTCGTGTGTCACATGCCGTACAGGATCTTCAGTTCGCCGCTGGCGCGGACCGCGATCACCACGCCATCTGCCGAAAGCGAAACGCCTTCCAGCCTGGCGGAGGAGAGATTTCCCTCCATGCGGAAACCGTCCTTCAGCTGCCTGTTGAACTTCGCGTTGGCCCCGTTGAGCAGATTGTCATAGGCGATGCCGTAATCGACATTCAGCTTCGACCCGAGTTGCGCAGCGATGGGATCGACCAGCGCCGACAGACCTTCGTCACTGGTCACGACATCGAGGCCGGACAGCCGGATCATGCGGCCGTCGGCATCGGCCTGGATCGCGCCGGAAAGATAGACCGATTTTCCGGCATCGGGACCGCTCGCGCCAGCGCCTGCAATGCGCAGGCCGACGACGAGCTTGCCCGATGACGGATATACGTCGACATCCCGAACCGCGAAGCCCGCCACGGGCGGCATCGCCTGGATCGCCTGCATCAGCCGGTCCTTGAGCACGTCGTAGCCGATCCGCACCGGCAAAATGACGTCGAAAGCGCCGGGAGCGTCGACGCTCTGGCCGAGCGGCGGCAATTCCGTCGCGGTTACCGCCGGCGGGTCCTGACCGATGACCGTTTGCGCGGTTCCGGACAGTTCGATCGATCCGCGCAATGTCCGGGAGTTTGCATGCATGCCTGCGAAGGCAACGCTCTGCGGCGCCATCTGCAGCCAGATCGCCGGACTTTCCGAAAGCCGGATCGGCTCGAACGAGTGCCGCCAGGCCGCCGCTGCCTTGTCGCGCAGATCAAGGCGGCGGGCTGCCGTCAGCGCGCGCGACCTGACCGTACCCAGTTCAGACCTGATCCTCGGTTCGGCGTATTTCGCCAGCGGAATTTCATGTCCCATCACCTGCAGCACCGGCGGCTCGCTCCATCGAAAGCCGTCGCTGAAATCGAGATCCAGCGACCAATCCTGACCAAGCCGCGGGCGTGCCGACGCCTCGATGGTGGCGCTGGCCTCGGTCTCCCCATGAATACGCGCGGTGAAGCGGTTGGCTCCCTGCCCTTCCAGCGCGCCGTAGATCGGCACCGAGCCATAGACGCGGTCGCCGCGACCATACAGCGACACCGGACCGGATCGCTCGACATAGCCCCAGACATCGCAATTGGCATTTATCTTCCAGAACAGCACGCGGCGATGCACGCAACTGATGCGCTCGTCGATGCTGGCGAGCCGCTGCGGGATATCCCGCTCGATATCGGCGGCCAGAGCCGCCAAACCAAATTCGACCGACGCCGAAAGCCGCGAATTCGTGCTGAACGGGATTGCTGCGTCGGGCGCGAGCGGCGGCTTGTCCGCTGCGTTTGCTGCGGAGCAAAGGCCGGAAAGTCCGAGCACGGCAAGACCGGTGAGAGCCGAGTATCGAAAAGCGCGCTGGCCACGTTGATGGCGTGTCGTCGAAAGGGAAATCATGATTGAACCTCGATGTTTTTGTCTGTGATTTCTGACTGGATTGAAAATCTATTGCGCGACTGCGGCCGGTGCGACGTCGGCAACCGACTTGCCGCAATCGCTCGGCGCAGGTCGTCCCGCAAAGCGGTCCATCATCCAGGCCACCGCGGCATCCGCACTGTCCCGTGCGACAAATCCGTGACCCACGCCGGGCACCCACATCATCGCAACCTTGCCGCCCGCCTTGCATTGGCTCTTCATGTAGTCACGCGTGACCTCCGGCCGAACGATGTTGTCCGCGGTGCCCTGGGCGAGAAACAGCGGAAGCTGCGGCGACAGCGTGCCCGGGGTGTTGCGCATCGCCAGCGATCGCCAGGGCTGCACGGTGGCGATGCTCGGCACCGACAGAAAATGCTGCTCGAGCGGCTTCTCGGTCTGCCGGCGTTCGAGGATGTCGAAAATCGATTCGATGCACTCGTTCGCAAGCCGGTCGACCGTCGGCATCGCCTCGGGCAGGACGACGCTGTCGATCGGCGCGCCGTACACCCGCGACCACGACCACAACGTCATCGCGGTCAGGTTCTTGCCGCCGGTGCTCTTGAAGTCGTCTCCCATCAACGTCACGAGAGACGTTGCCGGCGCCGCGGCGGAAACCCCGACCAGTCGAAGTTCCGGCGCGTAGGTTTTCGCGATCAAGCCCGTAAAGAGCGACGCCTGCCCGCCCTGCGAATGACCCCATACGGCGAAGCTGTTGCCGTCGCCTACGCCGGGCAGGCTGCGCGCGGCGCGTATCGAGTCGATCACGGCCCGCGCCTCGCTGTCGCCGACGAGATAGGGATGCGGACCTGCCGTGCCCAATCCCGGATAATCGGTGGCAGCGACGACGGCGCCCTGCTCGATCAGCTGGCGCAGCCCGGCCATTTGCTGAAAGACGAAGATCGCAAGCGACGGCGCGCAATGCGGCACCACACCGGTGGTCGGGTGCGCCCAGGCCACGATCGGCCGGCCGCCTGCAGGCGCAGGTCCGGGCGGGACGACAATCACGCCGGACACGGCGATCGGCTCGCCCTGCATGCCGACCGAACGATAGAGCACCCGGTAAGCCTGCGCACCCGCGGGAGCAAACATCATCGGCTCGGAACGGATCAGCGAACCGGGCGGCCCGGCGAGTTCGTGCGGCGTCGCGTGATAGAATTGCGTTTGCGCGCCGGCATCACCTACCCGGAGCAAAAGCGTCGCCGCGCACAGAATGGCCGCAAGGCAACGCACCAGGCGCAATTTTCCGGTGCCGGACGGGATGGAAGCAGTCATGGTCGCCTCATGAAATAGCGGGTTTGAACGGGCGTTACTGATCGTAGCCGGCGCGCATGCGAGCCGGTCGCCGGTACTGCTCGTTCCCTTCGGAGAACATGACCTGGTGGCAGGCCTCGCTCAGCCTCGGCTCATTGCCGCGCAGACAGGCGACGATCGCGCCGACATCCGGAATGTAACTGCCGCAGAGCCGGAACACGTCCGGGCGGCAGGCGTCCTGCTGCTGCATCGTTCCCTGGGCGGAGGCTTCTCCGCCGCCGATCGCAAACACGAAGAGTGCAGCGCTCACCATCTTGATTGAATTCCGAAACATTGCTTTCTCCTTCAAATGATCGCGCCGGTTTCGCGTACGCACATCGGTCGATACGCTCGCGCTGGCGCACAGATACGAAACTAGATCACCTCGTAGGCGAACAAGGTTGCGACGAGCGTGATGCCGACCAGACCGGAAAGGAAGATGGCGTCGGCCAGCCGCTCGATGCGGAGGCTCAATTGCGCTCGATCCGACCAGCGGATCGACAGGTATGACGTCATCGCACTCGCCAGGAACGTCACCGCCACAAGTGCCGCGTATTCGTCGACATGCGACGGGCCGTGCTTGAGGGTCGCGAGTTTCACCAGGCCGATCAGGGTCGCGCAGACTCCGATCATCGTTCCCGACACCGGCAGGATATGCGACGACAGGCTGTCGCTGCGTGCTCTGACGACTATTCGATTGGACATGACGTTGACCTGGATGAATTGAGGAGGCGATGCGCCGGACCCGGCGCATCGCAGGTTGGGACCAAAACTCAGCTCCACTTGCCGGGACAGCCGCCCGACCGGGAGACCGAGCGCGCTCCCGTGCGGCCGTTACTGCCAGCCGCCGCCAGGGAGCCGGCCGTGATAGGGCGTATCGCGGCAATGCCCCCACGGACCGTACCAGTAACCGGGAGGGCAGCCGTTCCCGGCCATGCGCGGGCCATAGAACCCATTCGGATAGGGGCCGCGGCCGAACCAGTGGCAAGCGCCGCCCGGCCCACGGTATCGGTTGGCACCGCAGCCATCCCGCGCTTCCGCGGGCTGTGCGGCGGCAAGCGCCGTAGCGAGGATGACCGCAATGACAGCTGCGGCACCGAAGCAAGTCTTACGCATTTGAAATTTTCCTTCCTATTGACGTGAGCTACCGGTGAAATGACCGGGTCGTGAATTGCCGCCTTTTCGCGGCAAAGGGTTGCAGCGGACAGCGAGCCTTCACGGAAGGCCGGGCGATCCGCACGAGTCTAGAACGAGGATGCCTTTGCAAGCGCCGCGGCATAAATCGGAACGGCCATCCGCTCGATCTCGGCCTGTTGCTGCGCGCCGAAGACGTCGCGCTCATCGAGCGAGGCCGAGATGTTCGGCCGGTCAATCGAAATCTTGATCGCGTTGCAACTGTCGACGAAGTAGCTGCCCACCACACGCTCCACAGGCAGGTTCAGCAGCTTCGCCACGCTCGAGCGGGTAAACACGTTGGAATGCAGCGCCGCTTCGTAGTTCTCGCCGGACGTGAAGATGATGTCGAACGTCAGCCGGTTGATACCGGCATCCTTGCTGCGAATGACGACGGCCATGTCCAGCAAACGCTGCGATGCGATCGGCGCGCCGGCCGGCGGATGATCGGCAATGAGCGAGAGCGTGCGGTCGTCGACATTGCCGCGATAATTGCGCTCGCCGATGTCGAAATAGCGCGGTCGTTCCGAACCCTGCTCGATCCAGTCGGCGCCGTCGGCCGTAAAATAGGTGATCGGGAACATGGTGTTCTTGATCACATCCTCATTCTGCAGAAGATGATAGAGCGACCAGGCATAGGCATCCGGCGCGTCCAGACCGAGCAGCGAACCCGGACCGGGCTTCGCGACCCGCGTGATGCAATCGATCTCCTGCTGATGCCGCTGCGCCAGTTTCCCGGCATCGCGATCGACGGTGCGCAGCAGCGCGACCGGATGCGAGGCGTCCGCGTCGGTGATGGCAAAGGTCGCGTTCTGCAGCGCATCCGGAAACTCGTCCGCGATCAGCTTCAGCACGGCCGACTTGATCGCGGCGTAGTTGGCAAAGAACACGGGATCGCGCGTCCCGCTCGGCACGACCGCCCCGAACGAACCATCGGCGCGCTCGAAGCTGACGAGATTGGGCGACAGCGGATAGGCGATATTGCCGGCAGTCGCCTTGCGGCCGGGATAGCCGTAGTGAATGAGGTAGTGCGTCAGCAGGCTGGCGAGCAGAACGGCAGCCTCGCGGGTCTTGCCGGTGGCCTCGACGATGATGCCGAGTTCCTGCTGCGACTCGCTGACCGGCTGCGCCTGCACGCCGTTGCGGCCATAGACCAGGATGTCGGCGGGGATCTTCGCCAGATCCGCCGGATCGAGATGGATCAGCGAGACCTTTCGGGCGCCGACCCGGTGCGATCCTTCGAGCTTGATGCTCCAGGGCCACGGCTTGCCTGCGTGAACGAAACGGCTGCCGCGAATGCCGGCGCTGCGGCTGTCCCGGGAGAAGAACTGCGTCTTCTCCATGACGAGGATGCCTTCCGGATAATATTGAAGCTGCGGATGGCTCTCCTCGTAGAGCGAGTGCGCGGCGATGGAATAGGCGGTGCAGCGGCGGGCGGGATTGGGCGCGGTGAAGACCGCCGAACCGTCGTCGTAGACTTCTGCGACCAGGCAATCGGACGGCGAGCCGGGATCGCAGGCCAGCGCTCCGCATTCCAGCACGTGACCGACATGGTAGGCCAACCCGGCATCGATATCGCGGCGGATCATGTCGGAAGCGAACAGCGCGATATCGCAGCTGCGGCCGGCGAGAATGTATTGCGCGCCGCTCTCCAGCGCCGTGATCAGGGGGTGGATGCCCATCTGTCCGACGATGGTGCTTTCGCGCAGCGTCTCCTCGTCGATATCGGGTCCGAGACCGGTCGCACGCAGGCTGCCGCTCCGGAATTCCCTGATGACGATCTCCGGATCGAGCTCGGAGCGGATCGCCGCAACTTTCGCATTCTGGATGCCAAGTTCGCCAAAGACCTCTTTCGCGATCGAAATCATCCAGTCGAGATTGCGGTCACCGCCGGCCATGCCACAACTTCCGAGAATGACGGGACAACCGATCCGTGCACCGGCTTCGACCATGTGGCGGAAATCGAGCTTCACCGCTTCGGTCTCGAAATACTCGGTGCCGGTGCCGAGATAGTACGGACCGGCGTCCATCGAGCCGCCATCGCAGATGATTGCGTCGACCTGGCCACGCAGAGCCGCATCGAGCGACTCCTTGGGATAACCGTAGCCAAGCGCACCACAGGCCGAGACCACACGGTAAACGAGCTTTGGCATCTTCCTGCCCCTTGATTGCTGGGGCAGTCCGGAATGGTTCGCCGCCAGCGCGGGCGGACAAATGATCCAGACCGGGATCGAAAACAAATACGGCCTCGCTATAGAGGTATCGGCGGCTGATATGGCCGATCAGGCCGTCAAACGTTCGTGATTTTATTCAATTGAACCTTTTGGCACGTCAATCGACCAGACCTGCCATGCCGCCATCGCGTGTCGCGACAACTTTGCAGGTGTCGGGCCGCCCGCCCTGTGCAAGATTGCAGACCGGCGAGTCTGCGGTCGAACCGGAACGGGACGAACGGCTTTCAAGCCGACCAGAAAAGCGATCGGGGCGGCACGCGGCAATGCAGTTTCGTCATCTGCGCTATTTCGTGAAGGTCGTCGAAGCGGGCAGTTTTTCGCGAGCTGCCGCAGAGATCCATGTCGCACAACCGGCGCTCAGTCAGCAGATCGGAGAGCTTGAAGAACGATTGGGCTTCGTCCTGCTGGAGCGAAGCTCGCGCGGCGTGCGTCCCACCGCCGCCGGCGAGATCGTGTTTTCCGAGGCGACCGAAATTCTTCGCCAGCTCGAGCAGCTTCCCGGTATCGTGCGATCGAGCAGCGGCGATGTCGAAGGTATCGTCCACTTCGGAATGACGGTCGCGATCGCAGGCCACCTTGCTGGTCCCGCCGTCGCGGCATGCAAGCAAGCCCTGCCGAAAGTAGCGCTGAAGTTCTCCGACGCCGACAGCGACGTGCTGCAAGCCAGGATCGAAGCGCAAACACTCGACATGGCCGTGGTCTTCGAGGATCACTTCATCCCGAACTTCTCACGCCATCCGCTTTACCGGCAACGTCTTTACCTGGTTACAAATAAGCCACTGGCGGAGCATCGGGGCGCGATCCCCCTCGATCGGGTCGCCAAGCTGCCGCTCGTGCTCCCGCCGCTTCCCAAGCACCGGCGCATCGTTATCGACCGCGCCTTTGCGGAGGCGGGGCTGACGCCGAACATCGTCGCTGAGACGGATGCCGCACTGAGTGAGTTGTCCGCGGTACGCTCGGGGGTCGGAAGCTCGATCTTCAACGCCGGGACGTTTGAGAACGTCTATCCCGGCGCGTTCGCCGAGCCGCTGCTGATCGAACCGCCGATCTTTCTGACCTGCTCGCTGGTTTCTTCCAGCGATTTCCCTCTCACGCACGCCGGCGAAGCCGTGAAGAACGTGCTGATCAGCTTCATGAAGGACCAGATCGCGGCGAACACGCGGCCCGGCGCGGAGCTGATCGCATGATGCAGTATCGTCAGCTGCATTACTTCGTCAGCGTGGTCGAGGCAGGCAGCTTTTCACGCGCGGCATCCACGATCCATGTCGCGCAGCCGGCGCTCAGCCAGCAGATCGCGCAACTCGAAGAGCAGCTTGGCGTGAGCCTGCTCCTGCGCAGCGCGCGCGGCGTTCGCCCGACCGCCGCGGGCGAGGTGCTCTATCGGGAGGCATCGTCCATTCTGAGACGGTTACAGCAGCTTCCCGGGATCGTGCGGTCCGGCACCGGGCCTGCAAAGGGCATCGTGCGGCTCGGGATGTCGTCGACCTTTCTGACGACCGCGCCGATGGCGTTCATGGAGCAATGTAAGGCGGATCTGCCCCACGTGGTCCTCCGGATGGCCGTCTCCGACAGTCCGACGATCAAGCGGCGCGTGAGCGAGCACGAGCTCGACCTCGGGCTGGTGCTGGAGGACGAGTTTGCGCCGACATTCGCGCGCACACCGCTGTTCCGGCAGCGGCTGTTTCTGGTTCGTCATCGCGCGGCGTCGAAAGGCAGACCGGTGCAGCTTGCCGATCTCGCATCGATGCCGCTTGTTCTGCCGCCTGCCCCGAACATGACGCGCACCGCGCTCGATGAGGCCTTCGCCGCAGCAAAGCTCTCGCCGAACGTGGTGATGGAAGCCGATGTCGTGGCAAACATCATTACCGCGGTGCGGGCGGGCGTGGGCGGCTCGGTGCTGCCCAAGGGTGACCTTTCCGACATGTCGGGCGACGACCTCGGTGAGCCCGAGGCGATCGAGCCGCCGGTTTATCTCACGTGCTCGATCATCTCGTCCGGCAATTTTCCTCTGACCCATGCGGCGGCGACCGTGCGAGGCCTGTTTATCAGGTTTATCGAGACGACCTTGCATCAAACCAAGGCGCTTGGCGTCGAATGGATCGACGCCGGGCAAGGCACTACGCCCACATCACGCTAGAGTTGTCTCGATTGCCGCGTGCCAAAAGCTGACTCCGACGCGGACCGTCCGTCCAGTCGCCAACCGATGGTGTCGCGGGGATATTACCCCTCGGCTGCGAATACGTAGCTGTTGCCATCCTTGGCCAGCGTGCCGACGTTCGGCATCAACCAGTGAGTACCTGAAATGGCGAGCTTGTCGGCGACCGCGCGATCGAAAATCTTCCTTCGCGTTTCGACAGCCATTTGCGGATCCTGGTCGATGGCAAGCTGCCACTCGGGATTTGTTGAAATGTGGGGCGCAAGATTGACCACGTCGGCGCTGATCAGAAGTTGTTTGCCGCCGCCGGTGACCAGATGCGTCACCATTCCCGGGCTATGGCCGGGCGCCTGAACGGCGTGCACGCCCGGCAGGAGTTCTGGTTCTCCCTCAAAGGTCCTGACGTTCTTCCAGGTCGCCACCGTAGCCTGAATGCGCTGGGCGAGGCCCTTGCGCGTCGGGCCGAGATCGATCGACTCGACTCCCGGGCGCGTCCACCATTTCAATTCTGCGGCGGGCACCACTATTTCGGCATCCGGGAAGACCTGCGCGTTGGTCTCATTGTTCATGAGGCCATAAATGTGATCGCCGTGGAGGTGGGAGATGAGGATCGTCTTGACTGCCTTGGGGTCAAGTCCTGCCGCCGCCATGCTCTCGAACAGACGGCCGTTCCCCTCACCATAAATCGGATGACCGCCCGTGCCCGAGTCGATCAGGACCACTTGATCGCGCAGCTTGAGCGCCATGACGATAAACCGCAGGGGCGCTTGATTGTCGGGAAAACCCGCAGCGCGAAACGCGGTCTTTACCTGTTCGGCGCTGACATTCCTGACCATGCCCTCCCGCAGCGGAACTTCACGCATGCCATCAATCAGCGAGAACACTTCAATGTCGCCGAACTTGTATTTGCGGAAAGGCTGCGTGGCGGACTGTTGAGCGTGAGCCGCGTCGACAAACGTGATCGGCTTGCCCAGTCCAAACGCCGCGTAAGCAGCGGCTGCGCCAAGTGTCAGATCGCGACGCGAGATATCGAACATCGTTCGGCACTCCACGCTGGCTGAATGCATGGAGCATATCAATGGGGATGTGCACCGCACAAGGTCGGCAAAGGGGTCAAACGCGGAAGTCCTGACCGCCCCGTCCACGTTCGCTCCACCGACGAAAGCGGACATCGGGGCCGTCGGCCGGCATATCTGCTTCGTGCCAGACGCAGACAACGCAACGGATATTGGGCAAGTAGCTATTGAACAGGTGTGGTACCGTACGGCGGCAGGACGGCATAAACGTCCTCGAGTTGGAAGGACAAGGTTCATGAGATCCTCGTCAAGCCTTTTCGCCCCCTCAGCTATTGCCATCTTGTCAATTTCATTGCTGTGCGGCCTGAGCGGCCCGGCAGTGTCGCAGACCGCAACAGGCTCCGCCGCTCCGCTCCCGAGCATCACGGTCGACGCGCCGAAGCCGGTGGCAAGGCCGAACCGTCCGGTGGCCACGCCACAGGGGTCCGGTCGGCTGGCACACCGGGCGGGCCGGTCATCGCGATCCACTCAAACGGCGAATGGGACGCCGTCGGCTGCGCAGGGTCCTGTCATGGCGAAACTCGCCCGGCTCGAGAGAGAGGCCAGCAGTTGCAACGATGGTTGCGAGTCAAGCTTCAGACGCGGCAAGGAACCTTGGGTCGGATGCAGCGAATCGGGAGGGTATTACTCGGTTTTCTCGGCAACGTGCAAAGACACACTCACCCACAGGGACTACGCGCAGTGCGTGGAAACCAAAATGTTCCTGGGCTGGGACCGACAACGATCCTGGTGGTATTGCACCGGCATGCTGAATGGGGGGAAATTTCGGGTCACCGCACAGAATCGAAACAGGTAGCGCACGCGTATCGAGGCTCGATAACGGTCAGCTGAACCGCGGCTGTCATTTGTCTTCGGAAATGCAGTCGCCGCAGAAAACAATGTCGATCCAAGTTTCGATCCCCGACCAGAGCTCGACCTAGGTCCGTTATGGGCCAATAGGCAATGTGAACGAGCGCAAAAGCAGCCGACAGTCACATTTTGCCCTTTGGAATGCATCTTCTGGTGCGAGGTCTAGGATTCATCGCACCGAGTTCGCCGCCGGTCACCTCCTTGATTTTGCCTTTCCCGCAAGTGCCGTCGTCCACCAAAATAACTTGACCAGGCTCCATCTTGCCTTCCCATGGCTCCTGCTTGACCACCGTCTGGGCACCGCAAGCGCCGCCCAAAGCGAGCAACAGCGCCAAGGCCACCGATCCGATAACCTTCATCACAACTTACTCCCAATCCGGCGTACGACGGTGCCGTGCCGTCGGCTTTGCCCCAAGGTGTTGGAGCGGTCATCCTTCAATATGAATGGTCGAAACGAATATTTGCCATCGGTCGTCCGGACGAATGAGGTTATACGATTGCCGCCATTCGCGAACAACGGTTCCGTCCAGGCGCATCAATTGCCATTCCAATGTAGCAAGCGCGCTTCGTGCTCCGATGGATTGCACGACAAGATCACGGAAGCGACCGCCTTCATTGCCCTCTCGGGCATAGCTATCAGCCACTGCCTGAAAAAATGTTGCCACCTCATCGCGGGATTGAAAGCAATGGGTCGACTTGTCCGCTCTCATTGTGAGGCTGGGCACGTGATAGAACATTGAGATGGTCGCGCCGTCTCTCCCATCGAACGCGCGAACGTAATCCTCGAAGAATTTGTTGATTTGGTTTGATTGCGTTTGCTCAGACATATGACCTCCAACTGAGACTGAAGCACCACCATGACCCGACATCTGTGCCTGGGCATTATTCGATCACTTCATGACCGGCGGCGAAGAGAACACGCAATGGATCGACCGCAAATCCTGCGACTGAACGTCCGCATCGGGTCACTTTCGACGTCCCGCACCCGAGCGAGGTCCGCTTTGCGCCTATCCGCTGATATCGCCAGCTTGGCGAGGCACATCACATATGTGCCGTGTGCACTTAACCCAATCGACGCAGGATATTCTTCGAACTTCGGATAGCTATTGGCGTGAGGCCGACAGCGGTGACGAGTGGTGGTGAGCGATCGTCCATCGGCCGTCGCGTTTTACGACGACCATGGTAAAGCGTGATGGGCGGGGAGTATCGTTTTCTGTCGTACGAGAAAAATTGTAAAACCCGGTCCCCACGACGGAAGTATCGCTGATAACGATCGTTCGTCTCTCGACAATCGTGTTTTTGCGACCACTTCCCGGCAGTTCCTGAAAATATTTTCGTATGCCCTCGGTGCCTTCGGAAATCACCGGGCTTGTGGTGCCGAGCAGAAT
>Ga0081540_1000749_pt1 | contig 29915 bp, 26 predicted proteins | sample TabmetS2T1R1_FD_71024 | JGI IMG/M metagenome (GOLD analysis project Ga0081540, IMG submission 71024) | Tabebuia heterophylla rhizosphere microbial communities from the University of Puerto Rico - S2T1R1 | ecosystem: Host-associated > Plants > Roots > Rhizosphere ...
CGTCGCGATCGCGGCGGCGTTGCGCAAGCTGCCGTTGTCGGGCGGTCTGGCGGCGCTTTTCATGGTCGCCGGCGCGGTGTTCGTGTTCGGCGGCGTCGGCGTGCTGCACGGCAGCGCGTTCCTCGCCGTCTACATCGCAGGCGTCGTAGTCGGCAATCGCAACGTGCCCGGGTTCGTGCACCTGCTGTCGGTGCTCGATGCGGGAACGTGGCTTTGCCAGATCGCGATGTTCCTCGTGCTCGGCCTGCTCGCGACGCCGCACGCGCTCGATCGCGCGCTCTGGCCTGCACTCGGCGTCGCCGCCTTCCTGATGCTGGTCGGGCGGCCGCTCGCCGTCGCGCTGTGCCTCGCGCCGTTCCGTTACGGCAAGCGCGAGATCGCGTTCATGGCGTGGGTGGGCCTGCGCGGCGCGGTCGGCATCTTCCTCGCGTCGATTCCAATGCTGATGCGCCTGCCGCAGGCGCCGCTGATCTTCAACATCGCCTTCATCGTCGTGCTGGCGTCGCTGCTCGTCCAGGGCTGGACGCTCGGACTCGCCGCCCGCCTCCTCGACGTCGCGCTGCCGCATCGCGACCGCGCGGTCCGGCGGGTCGAGGTCGATCTTCCCGGCTCGCTGGCCCGCGAGCTGGTCGGCTATCCGGTCGCGCCTCAGGCGGCGATTCTCGGCGTCGCGACGCTGCCGGGGTGGGCCAAGCTCGCGATGGTCGTCCGCGGCGGCGAGATCCTCATGGCCGATGCGGCCGGCCCGTTCGCGCCCGGCGACTACGTGTATCTCCTGGCGCCTCCGGGACGCGTCTATCGCCTCGACTGGCTGTTCGCGCCGCCCGACGAGGCCCGCGAGGCCGAGCGCGAGCTCTTCGGCGAGTTCAGTTTCACTGCTACGGTCCGCCTTGGCGACGTGGCGGCGTTCTACGCCTTGCCGGTTCGCGCGCGAGACGCCTCGCTGACGCTCGGCGAGCACTTCGCCCGCCACTACGAGCACACCGTGGAGGTCGGCGACCGCGTCCGGCTGGGGCCCGTGACCCTCGTGGCGCGCGAGCTCGACGACGATCGGGTGGCCAAGGTCGGGCTCAAGATCGAGGGCGTCCGCGGTGCCCTCGCCCGCCATCCGGGATGGCCGGGCCTGGCCTGGCTGGCGAGACGATTCTTCAAGGATTGAGGTCTTCGGTCTGCACGCGAGAAACGGCGCACGGTTTGCTGTCCAGACATCAAGGTTCCATGCGGACTTCACCGAAGCTCCATTACCATGAGGATGCGTAGAGCTCGGCCATGGGCGACCTGACGTTCAATCTCGGCATGCCTCCATCGGATCGCGGCACGCATCCGCTCGGCGGCCTGCGCGCGGTGGCCGAGACGGCGGCGGACATTGCGGCGTCCAAGGCGACGGCCGTCGCCGGCGTCGTCGTGCACACGCAAGGCTCGACCTATCGCAAGCGCGGCGCGGTGATCCTGCTCGATCAGGACGGCGTCCGCGCCGGCGCGCTTTCCGGCGGCTGCCTCGAGAGCGAGATCGCGGCGCACGCGCGCAACGTGTTGACGGTCGGCTGCGCGCTGATCTCGCGCTTCGACACGACCGCCGAAGACGATCGCGTGTACGGCTCCGGCGTCGGCTGCAAGGGCGAGATGACGGTGCTGCTGATGCCGCTGCCGCCCGAGGACGCGCCGCTGCGCAACGCGCTCCTCGACGCATGCCTGCGCAGCGCCTGGCTCAAGCTCGTGCTCTCGACCACGGACGAGAATCTCGGCTGCGGCGAGGCGCGCGTCGGCTCGCAGCTCTACAAGTTCTCCGGCACCGGCCGCAAGGCGCACACGACGTTGAGCTTCGTCGAGCGCGTCGCGATCTCGCTGCCGCCGCCGCCGCGCCTGCTGATGCTCGGCGCGGGCCCCGAGACCCGTCCGCTCGCCTCGCTGGCACGCATGCTCGGCTGGTACATCGAAGTCGTCGAGCATCGCGAGCGCTGGAGCCCGCACGCCGATTGCGTCGGCGTCGACCTGCGCCACGGATCGGGACCCGATGCGCTCGGCGAGCTGCTCGGCGCTCGGCATTTCGACGCCGTGCTGGTGATGAACCACAACTACGATCTCGACCTGCGCTGCCTGCGCCATCTCGCCGAGAGCAGCGCAGGCTACGTCGGCCTGCTCGGCCCGCCGGCGCGGCGCGACGCGCTCTTGTCCGAGATCGGCGACATCGCGGCGACGCAGCTCGAGCCGCGCCTCTACGCGCCGGTCGGTCTGCGCCTCGGCGGCGACGGGCCGGAGGCGATCGCGCTCTCGATCGTCGCGCAGTTGCAACACTATCTGACGCACGACGCGCAGCACGATTGAGCCGAACGGGTGACGCCAGCAGCCGTCTTTCGGAGCGTCGCGTGACGGCGTCTCACGGCGCCGTCGTGCTTGCCGCGGGCGACTCGAAGCGATTGGGTCGCGCGAAGCAGCTCGTCGAGATCGACGGCGAGCCGTTGCTGCGGCGGATCACGCGTTACGTGCTGGCGACGCGGCCGAGGGATTGCGTGGTCGTGCTCCGCGACGACGCAGCGGGGTTCGAGGCGACGCTCGGCGGGCTCGCCGCGCGCATCATTCGAATTGCGGATGCCGACGCGGGCATGTCGGCAGCACTCCGCGCCGGCGTCGCCGCGCTCGACGCGTCATGCGCGGGCGCGCTCGTCGTCGTGACCGACCAGCCGGCGCTGGCCGAGTCGCATCTGCACGCGCTCTGCGACACCTGGAAGGCCTCGCCGCAGCGCGCGGTCGCGAGCGCCTACGCGGGCGTGATCGGCGTGCCGGCGTTGCTGCCGCGCGGCTGGTTCGATGCGATCGCCGCGCTGCGCGGCGACACCGGTGCGCGCGACCTGTTGCGCGCGCGCGCGGATGTCGTCGCGCTGGCGGCACCGGCTCTCGTGCGCGACATCGACGTCCCGAGCGACCTTTCGAGTACGTAAGCGCCGCGTGCGTTCACCGCATGTGTCGCAGCGCCGTCACTGCGCCTTGAGCTCGGCTCCTTCCCACACTTCGCCCAGCGGATCGAACTCGAGCATCGTCTTCTGCGGCGCGCGCGGACCGAAACCGAGCACCGCGAGCGGACTCTCGCTGAGCGCATCGAGCCCGAACGCGTGCTCGATGTCGACCTCGTTGATCGCCGCCGTGACGAACGCGCCCATGCCGAGCTCCGTCGCCGAAAGATAGAGGTTCTGCGAGACGTGCCCGGCTTCGAGCACGATCGCGCGATACGCCTTCGGATGATTGCGGTATTTCCAGAACGTGCGCTGGAACCGCGCGGCGACGATCAGGAGCGCGTGCGCGTCGGCGAAGAAATCCTGCCCGGCGACGCAGCGCATCGCGAAATCGCGAAGCGCGCCGGGATCCATCGTCGCGACCGGTTCGAGCGCGTGGTCGGTGACGTGATAGTGATAGAGGCCGGGCAGAACGCCGTCGACGCGCTGCACGACGAGGTACGCTTCGAGCGGATGCAGGCTGCCGCCCGACGGATGCGCCTTCTTGAGCGCCTTCGTGCCCGGCAGAATCTCGACCTCGGCCTGACAGCCGACGACGCGCTTCAGCACGTCGCCGAATCGTTCGAGGTCGAGCGTGCCCGCGGTATCGAAGTTGCGGCAGGTGGCGCGCCGCGCGAGGATCGCGTCGATCGCCGTCGGGCGCGGCGCCGGCAGCGACTGCCGTCGGTCCGGCTCGGCGCGCGACGTGACGTGCGGCGGCGGCGGGCCCGATTCGCGGATCAGCTCCGTCAGCGTGCGGTGCCGCGTGATGCGCACGTCCTCGTCGACGCCGGCCTCGTGCCAGCGACTGAACGCGTGCGCGACGGCGGAAAGCGGCTTCCAGTGCACGCCGCGCAGCGTTTCGTCGCGCGCGCGCATCGACGCGTGCTCGTCGCCGTCGCCGATGAGAAGACCTTTGGCGAGCAGGCTCTCGACGACGCCGGACGTGACGCCGCCAGGCGCCGCGCGGTCGATCCAGTCGGTTTCGCCGATGCGGGCGAGAGCCGCCGCTTCGTCCTCGTCGATCTCGATTTCGTCGCCGACGTGCGGCGCGAGCGCGACGAGCCTGACGCGCGCGCGCACCGCGCGCCGGCCGCCGAGGAGGCCGGCGACATCGAGCTCGAGCTCTTCGCGCGGCTCGATCAGGACGACGCCGCAGCGCCGGATCCGCGTCGAAGTGTTGGTCATCGCAATCCTTCCGGTTTCGCTCATCTATACTTTGCCGCGCACGGCGGCCGCTCGTGCCGTCGCCTTGTCCGCCATCCAACATCCACGGGAGCCTCGCGTGAGCAAGAACACCGTAGCCGGAGCCCAGCTCGACAAAATCCTCGATCGCCTGCAGAACGATCCCGCGTTTCGCGAGAAGCTCCTCGGCAATCCTGCCGCCGCGCTCGCCGAGCACGGTGTCGACGTCGATCCGTCGACGATTCCGGTCGTGCGCACGCTGGCGCCGGCCGATACGATCGCGGGACAACGCGACGCGCTCAAGGCCAAGCTCGACGGCCGCGCCGGGCTAGCGTTGTTTCTGCTCAGCGCCTAGCCGATCCGACAACGCGCGCAGGCGCCGCGCGAGCGGCGCGTCGCGGTCCGGCGCCGACCATGCGTGCTCGAGCTCGCCGACGAGCCCGCGCGCCGTGTCGGCATGGCCGGTCTTCAGCTCGAGCTCGGCCGCGTCGAGCATCGCCTCGTCGGCGTCGATCAGGTTCGGCGCCTGCGCGGCAAATTCGCCGAGATATTCCGCGACCGCGCGGCCGCGATGCTCGATCAGCCAGTGCGCTGTCGCGAGCGCGCCGGCATCGTCGCCCGCCGCGCGGTATGCATGCAGCAGCGCGACGCGCGTCGGGTAATACGCTCGATCGGACACGAGCGCTTCGAGGCAGCGCACGGCCTCCTTCGCGTTTTTCGCGATGCCGGCTTCGCAGGCCGCGGCCTGATACGGCTCGCGGATGCTGAAATAGCCGCTCGTCGCGGCGCGCGGCGCGAGCGCCGCCAGCGCGCGTTCGGCCTGCGCGAGCGCATCGTGGCGCAGCGCCAGCATCGCGGCGAGCGTCAGGTGCGTGTACGCGCTGTAGTCGAAGTCGGCGGCGGCCGAATCGAGCCGCGCGGCTTCCGCGGCGATGAACGCGCCGAGCGCGGCGTCGGCCTTGCGATCGCCGCTTGCGAATGCGGCCGCGATCGACGCGAGCTCGGCGCGCTCCGGTGCTGCGGTCAGGCTGGCTTTCTTCGCGATCGCCTGTGCTTCGCCGGCGGATTTCGCGGCGTCGGCGAACCGCCCGCGGCTCGCTTCGAGCGAGGCGCGGCGCAACGCCTTTTCGGCTTCGAAGTACGGGAAGCTGCGCGTCTGCTCCTGGCCGAGCGTCTTCTCGGCGGCGTCGAAATCGCGCGTCGCCAGCGCGTGGTTGACGGGATCGAGATTGAGCTGCGGCGAGCCGACTTCGCGCGCCGTGGCGTACGACTTGCGCGCCGCTTCCGGCTGGTTCATCGCGAGCTGGACGTCGCCGAGCACCATCCACGAATAGCCGCGCCGCGGATGCCGGCTCGCCGTCACGATCGCGAAGTTCGCGGCCGCCTCGTCGAGCGCGTTCTCGTACCAGTATTCGGCGAACGCGAGATTGTTCTGGCCGATCATCGCGTCGGGATAGAGCCGGGCGAGCAGCGACCATTTCTCGCGCATCGCGGCAGGATCGGCGAAGAGCGACGCGTAGCCGTCCGCGACGAGCTTCTCGCGCGCGCTTAGGCGATCGACGTGCGCGAGCGCCTTCTGAACGTACTCGTGCGCCTTCGGCTTCTGGCCGGTCGAGTAGGCGACGTTCGAGAGCGCGAGATAGGCCAGCGCGAAGTCCGGGTCGAGCTCGACCGCATGCGCGAACAGCGCGTTCGCCTCCTGGCCCTTGCCGTCGGCGAGGCTGTCGAGGCCCGTCGAATATGCCTTCAGCGCATCGAGGTTCTTCGTCGTGACGTCGGCGAGCGGCGCGCTGGTCTCGCCGATCGAGCCGAGCGATTCGCCGAGCCGCTCGCGCATCTTGCGCAGGAGGTCGTCCATCGTCGGCAGCACCGAATCCTCGCCGGCACCGTCGACCGAATCGCTGTAGACCGACGTCTGCGTCGTCGGGTCGACGATCTCGGCGGTGAGGCGCACGCGGCCGCCGACTTCCGCGATCGTCGGCAACACGACCGCGCGCGCGCCCTCGCGGATCGCGATTTCGGAAGCGATCGTGCGATCGACCGACGTCGCCGCGTCGCGTTCCATGCGCTTGAGCGCGCTGCGCACCTGGAGATCGGGCATGACGTTGACGTATTGCGACTGCTCGAGGCCGATCCGGAACGCGGTCTGCAGCGAGTTGTCGAACGCCTCGTCGCCGGTCAGGTTCTTGAGATCGCCGACGACGACGAAGTCGCGTTTGGCGAACGCGATCGCCGGCGCGGGCCGCGTCAGGTAGACCAGCGGAATGCCGATCAGAGCCGCGAGCGCGAGCAGCTCGAGCGCGACGACGAGCGGACGGCGCCAGATCGGCGTCTCGCGATGCGCCTTGCTCGTCCACGGCGGCGGACGCAGCGGGGCGAGACCTTCCTCGCCGACCTCGAACACGGGCACGGGCTCGGGCACGCCCTTGAAACGGTAGCGTCCGTGCGTGCGCCAGCGCACGTGTGCAAGCTTTTCGCCGAGCTCGCCCTGCGCGCGATGCGCGATGTCGTAGGCTACGCCCGACATGAGAATCTGTCCCGGCAGCGCGAGCTGCATCAGGCGCGCTGCGACCGGCTTGACGAGACCTTCGACCTCGGTCTGCTTGGCGCCGCGCTGGACGTCGCCGGGCGCGTTCTCCCAGACGACGACGTCGCCGACATGGATGCCGAAGCGCGCGGCGAGCGCGGCTTTTTCGCGCACGGCGAGCGCGGCGAGATCGCGCTGGTAGGCCAGCGCGAACGCGACGGCCTGGATCGGCCGCTCGAACATCAGGAGAAAGCCGTCGGTCTTGTCGATCTCGCGGCCGCCGTGCGCGGCCATCAGCGCACGCGCGAAGCGGTCGTGGCGGCGGATCAGCTCCACCGCGTGCTGGTCGCCGAGCCGCTCGACGAGCGCGGTCGAGTCGGCGAGATCGCACACGACGAGCGTGCGCAGCACCGACGTGGCGCTCGGCTCTTTCGCGTCGAGTCCGGATGGAACGGCGGCAGTCACGGCGATAGGGTCCCCTGTCCCTCGCGAGGATTCTGCGCCGGCCACGCGCCGCGCGCCAGCGTTTCGGCCCTTGTGGAATCGTATACGGCGGCTAGCCGGCCTGCCAGACCGCGTGCAGCGGATCGAATTCGACCTCGCTTCTTTGCGCGGCGCGGATGCCGAAGCCCGACACGGCGAGCGGACCTTCTTCGAGCGGATCGAGACCGAAGGCCTCTTCGATGTCGGCCTCGTTCACGGCGGCGGTGATGAAGGCGGCGAGGCCGAGCTCCGTCGCGGCGAGGTAGAGCGTTTGCGAAAGATGGCCGATATCGAGGATCAGCGCGCGATACGACTTCGCGTGATTGCGGTACTTCCAGAAATTGCGGCGGAAGCGGCTCGTCGGGATCACGAAGGTCTGCGCGTCGAGGAGATACGGCTGCGCGCCGACGAAGCGGCGCGCGAGCGCGGTGGCTTCGTCGAGCGACATCGCGCGGATCGGCTCGAGCGCGTGATCGACCGGATGGTAGTGATAGAGGCCGGGCGCGACGTCCTCGACGCGGCGGACGAGAAGGTACGCCTCGGTCGGATGCAGCCCGCCGGCGGACGGGACGCCTTTCTTGAGGAGCTCGACGCCGGGCGCGTAGTCGTCCACTGCGCGCGCGCCGAACGCGCGGTACAGCACCGCCGCGAAATCGGCTTTCGTGATCGCCCGCTCGCGATCGAAGTTGCGGCAGGTGACGCGGCCGTCCAGCAGCGCGTCGAGGGGCGTGCGGGTCCGAGCCGACGGCAGCGGCAGCCTAGCCTTCGCCTCGACGCGCTCGCCCACGGCCGGCGGCGCGGGACCGAGGTGCTCGATCAGGTTGTCCTGATAGTTCTCGATGAACTGCCGCTGCAGGTCGGCGGTTTCGGCGGCGCGCCAGCGGCTGGCGAAGTGCATGACCGCGGCCGTCGAGCGCCAGTCGGTGCCCCGCACGCGCTGATCGCGCGCGTCAGCCTCGCTGCCTTCCTCGACAAGGAGCCCCTTGGCAAGGAGGCTCTCTACAAGGTCGCCCGAAAGCTCGGCCGGCTCGATCCATTCGGATGGCGAAAGCTCGCCGAGCGCCATCGCTTCCGCGGGGGTCAGCGTGACGGCCCGCCCCATGTGCGGCGCGAACGCTGTCCAGTCGATGACGTTGTAAAGACCGCCATCGGCAAGACGCGCGAGATCGAACTCGACCCGTTCGGCGGGTTCGAGCATCACGATGCCGCAACGACGCACGCGCATGTCGGCTCCCATGGGAATCGGATGAGCTGATCTTCCATTGCCGCGCTTCTCGGGCAACCGCTACACTTTGCCCCGCGCAACGGGTGTTGCCAATGCCCAGCGGCATTGGTGGGAAGTGCGCACTGGACTTTCGAGCCGCACGGGATCAGGACGATGCCCGTTCCGGCGTGCCGCCACGGGGGCAAGCGATGAGCGACGCAGCACTGACGAACGAACAGATTGCGCAGGTCCTGGCCGAGCTGTTGACGAACGCTGGATTCCGCGCGCGTTACGAGGATAAGCCGGCCGCCGCTCTACTCGAGATCGGCGTACCGGCGGCGACGATCGCGAATCTGCCTGCGGCCTGTCTCTTGCCGCAACGCATCGACACGAAGAAGCTCGCGGCCGCGCAGAAGCAGGTTGCGGCGAAGACGTTCTCCGCCTCGGCCAGCATGGCGATCCCGAACATCCGCATGAGCAACTCCTAGCCCGCGGAGCGCGGGCTGGCTATCGCGCCGGCGTCGCAAGAGCGGCGTCGAGCGTCTTCAGCCGCGCCGTCAGGAAGCCGGTGCGATCGGCTTCGGGCCAGGCCTTGCGGAATCCCGCGAGGTGCGCTTTCGCTTCGCCCTTGCGGCCGAGCTTCGCGGCGAGTTCCGCCGCGCGCAGCAGTGCGAGATCCGACTGCACGACATTGAGCGGTACGAGAATGCGCTGCATGTTGTATTCGGCGTAGGCGCGGCCGCGGTGCTCGGCGAGCCACTTCGCTTCGCGTAGCGCGTCCTCGTCGTGCCCTGCTCCGGCGTAAGCGTCGAGCAGCGACTGGTGCACGATGCAGAACTCGGTGCCGTCGACGAGCGGCTTCAGCGTCGCGATCGCCTGCTCGAACTCGCCGCGCGCGCGCATCGCCTCGGCGCGGACGATCGTCAGCATCTGCTTGGGCAGCGGATAGTCCCCGTCGTGCGCCTCGGGAAGCTCGGCCGCGAGCGCCGACTGCGCGAGACGGTCATCGTCGAGCCGCGCCGCGAGGTAGCCGGCGATCAGGACCTGGAACACGGCTTCGGTGTGGCCGGCGTCGTCCTTGTCCTTGAGCAGCGTGTTTTCGCCCTGGAGATGCTCGCGCAGCGCCGCGAGCGTCTCGCCGCGCGGTGCGGAGAGCGCCCTCAGTGAAAGCTCGGTCGCGCGGAAGCGGCTCGCCTTGGCCGGACCGATCGCGGTGGCTTCGCGCTGGCCGGCCTTGAGCTGCGTCAGCGCCTCGTCCCACTTGCCCTGGTCGGCGGCGATCGTGACGCGCGTCGTGTACGTATCGACGTCTTCGCTCGCGACGTCGGTGACGTGGCCTTCGGCGAACGTCTCGGCGGCCTTGGCGAAATCGCGCTGCGCCGCATAGGCCGATGCGTAGAACTCGTTGCGCGACATCGCGCCGGCGGAGGTCGCGGTCGCGAAGCTGTCGAGCGCTTCGGCGTAGCGCTCCTTGCCGACGTAGAGGAATCCGAGCAGGTAGTCGCTGAGCTGCCGGTGCGGATTCTGCGCGACGGCCGAGCGGCGCAGCGCCTCGATCGCGGCGTCGAAATCGTTGGCCCAGTGCCAGACGAAGTAGGCGTACGAGCCGTTCGCCGGATAGAAATCCGGGTACAGCGCCGTCAACGATTTCCATTTCGCGAGCGCCGGAAGCTGCGGGCCGAACGTCGCCTGCCACGCGTCGGCGTAGAGCGCATCGCGCGACGAGAGCCGCGCGCGCAGATCGAGCGCCTTCCTGATCTCCTCGCGCGCTTCGTTCTCCTGGTCGGTCGTCACGTACGTGCGCGCGAGATCGAGCCGCGCCAGCGCGAATTCGGGATCGAGCCGGAGCGACTGCTCGTACAGCGTGATCGCTTCCTTGCGCCGTCCGGTGTTGTACGCGCGCCGCGCGAGCGAGTACGCGCGCAGCGCATCGAGATTCTTCGTCGCGACCTTGTCCAGCGGCTGCGATTCGCTCGAGACCGTCGCGAGCGCTTCGCCGAGCCGCACGCGCAGGCGCTGGTTGATCTGGTCGAGCGACGTCAGCACCGATTCGGCGCCGTTGCCGTCGGCCGATTCGGACCAGACCGTCGTCTGCGTCGTCGGATCGACGACTTCGGCGGTCACGCGCACGCGCCCGCCGACTTCGGCGACGGTCGGCAGGATCAGCGCGCGCGCGCCGTCGCGGATCGCGACTTCCGAGCCGATCGTGCGGTCGACGCGCGTCTGATCGGGATCGCGCTGCATGAGGCGCAGCGTCTCGCGGGTCTTGAGGTCGGACAGCACGTTGACGTAGCGCGACTGCTCGAGGCCGATGCGGAACGCGGCTTCGAGCGATTCGTCGAAGCCGGTCTCGTCGGTGAGATTCTTGAGATCGCCGACGACGACCCAGTCGCGCTGCGCGAACGCGATCGCGGCTTCGGGACGCAAGAGGTACCACGTCGGCAGCGCGACGAGCACAAGCAGCAGCGCGACTTCGACGACCATCGTCGCCGGGCGGCGCCAGAACGGCACTTCGCGATGCGCCTTGCCGGACCACGGCGGCGCCTTCAGCGGCGCGATGTCCTTTTCGCCGACTTCGAAGACCGCGACGGGATCGGGCAGCCCCTTGAAGCGGTAGCGGCCGTGCGTGCGCCACAGCGCGCTCGCGACGCCGAGCTCGTCCTGCGCGCGGTGCGCAAGCTGATAGGCGACTCCTGACAGGAGAATCTGACCCGGGAGCGCAAGCTGCATCAGGCGCGAGGTGATCGGCTTGACGAGGCCCTCGACTTCGAACGGCTTCGCGCCCTTGGCGATATCGTCCGGCGTGTTGTCCCAGGCGATGACGTCGCCGAAATGGATGCCGACGCGAGCGCGAAGCGCGACGCCGGCTTCGTCGAGCTGGTGCAGGCCGCGCTGATACGCGAGCGCGAACGCGACCGCCTCGATCGGGCGATCGAACATCATCAGGAAGCCGTCGGTCTTGTCGATCTCGCGGCCGCCGTGCTGATGCACGAGCGTGCGCGCCAGGCGGTCGTGCCTGCGGAACAGCTCCGCCGCGTGAAGATCGCCGAGGCGCTCGACGAGCGCGGTCGAATCGGCGATGTCGCAGAGGACGAGCGTGCGCAGCAGCGGCATCGGCAGGTCGCGGCGCGCCTGCGGCTCGGGCGCGTGCAGGATCGCGCTCATGCCCCGTGTTCCCGGCCCGCGCGACCTCGGCCACTTTGCTCTGGTGCGAAGCGCCGGCCTGGCGATGGAAGCGTCCTTGAGGAGATCTGCATGGCGGTCAGGCTGGAGCGGCGGGTACTCCGGCTCCCTCGATCACGCGATAGCCATCCCCGCCGATGCCTTTCGCTTCATACAGCGCGCAGTCGGCATCGCTGTACCACACCGCCCAGTCCGAGCCCGAGACGCACAGGCTGCCGCCGACGCTGACCGCGACGGAAAGCGCTTCGTCGCCGCAGCCCGGAAACCTGAGGGCGCGCACGGCGCCGATGACCTGCGTCGCGCGCGCGCGAAGCTCCTCGATGCCGGTGACCTGCATCAGGAGCGCGAATTCGTCGCCGCCGAGGCGGCACGGCAAGTCGCACGGCGAGGCCGCGTTCTGCACTTCCTCGGCGATCGCGCGCAACACCTGATCGCCGATCAGGTGACCACAGTGATCGTTGATCTGCTTGAAGCGATCGAGATCGACGAGCAGGAGGCCGAGCACCGTGCCGGGCAGGCGGTGCTCCTCGATGCGCTCGAGAAACATGTAGAGGCCGCGGCGGTTGCACAGACCGGTCAACTCGTCGGTCTGCACGAGTCGCTGCGCGGTCGAGAGCTGCGTCTGCGTCTGTCGGAGCGAATCGAGCGTCACCATCAGATCTTCGTTGCGGCGTTTCAGGCTCTGGATCAACTGCTGCTCGCTCGCGACGAGATACGAGAACGAGCGGCGCATGAACTGGGCGAGGAGGCCGGGTTCCGTCTCGATGAGATTGTCGAATGCCTGGTGCTCGACGACGATCAGCACGCTCGGCGCGACCGCCGCCGCGTTGGCGACGCGGGCATGGTTGCCGATGAAGAGCGCGAGCTCGCCGAAGAATTCGCGCGCGCCGATCAGCTTGTCCGGCATGCCGTCGCCGAACTCGAGCTGGATGTGGCCCGATTCGACGATGAACATGCTGCGACCGAGCTCGCCTCGGCTGAAAATGACCTCGCCGGCCTTGAGCTCGCGCCGCCGCCCGACGCGCGCGAACAGCGCGCATTCCTCGTCGGAGAGCTCCCTCGGCAACCGGACCGCGCGCGAACGCGCCGCGGAAAGCGCGGCGTTGCCAGAACTCACCCGTTCCGCGTCGATCGCTGACACCTACGAACCTCCCGCCCCCGGCCCGTCGAGGCAGGCATGGTAGCGTATGTGTCCTGAGTCCTCATCCGAGGACATCGCCGCGCGGTGTAGGAAAAATCTGACCCCGAGCGCGCTGGCAGCCGCGTTCGGCGCGGGTTCCCATCGTGTCGAGTCGCCTACGCCGGCGGACCTATCCTTGCGGTATCGGCAGCGCGCGAGATGCCTTGACGTGCTGTTGGCGATGCCGATAATGGACTGACCGATCGGTCGGTCAGTATCATCTGAGCTATGCCAGACGCCGCCTCGATGGATCCCGCGGTCCCTGCGCTGGAGCGCATCCTTGCCGCCGCCGAGCGCCTGTTCGCCGAGCGCGGCTTCGACAGCGTCTCGATCAGCGACGTCGCCGCGGCGTCCGGCGTCTGCAAGGCGAACGTGTTCCATCACTTCGCCGGCAAGCAGACGCTCTACGACACGGTCCTCGCGGATTCCTGCGCCCGGCTCGGCGAAGCGATGCAACGCATGCTCGCCAGCGACGTCGATCCGGCCGAGCAGATCCCGCACTTCCTGACCTGGTACCGGAGCTATCTGCGCGGGCATCCGGCGACCGCGCGGCTGCTCCTGCGCGAGTTGACCGGAAATCCGGACCTGGCCGAAGCGGGCCCGGTGTTTCCGATCCTCGTGCACCTTCTCGACAACCTCGTCGCGCACGTGCGCGCCGGCCGCGAGCGCGGCGTGTTCCGCGGCGGCATCGATCCGACCGTCGTCGCGTCGCTGCTGCTCGGCGTGACGCTGTTCAATTCGCAGACCGAGCATCTGCGCCGTTACATGGCCGCGTGGCGCGACGTCGGCGACGACGCCTACGTCGGTCTCCTCACCGACGTGCTGCTGCACGGCGTCCTGTCCGCGCAAGCGATGCAAACGCGATGAACGCGACGCGCAACTTCACGGGCATCGAGGACGTTTCCACTTCATCGCGCGTTTCGTTTTTTCCTCCGGCTCCGTCCATCAGGCTCCTCCCTGCCCTCTCTCGCTCGGTGGACGGAGCCCGGAGGAATCCGCGAAGCGTGCTTCGCCTGCGATGAAGCGAATCACCGCTGCGCGCCTCTCGCCACTAATCTACGAACGTCTACGTGGACGTCGCGACGAAACTCCCTCTCGCTCCGTCCTAGTGACAGGACGCCGTCCCATTCCGGCGTTCTGCGCACCGCCGGCATCGGAACGCAAAGGCCCGGAATCAGCCACCCCCCAGCCCGGGCTCACTCCTCCCCAACCCCGTTTCGATGCCGGCGAGCGCATCTTTTGCACGGACCAGTGCAGGGTTTGCCGTTTGGCGGTACATCTCTTTCTTTTTCGTACTAGGTAGTAACGCCCAACGAGGAATCGCCCATGCAGACGCCAGGCATCCAGGCGCTTTTCTGCTGGTTCATCGCTCTCGCCCTGATTGTTGCAACGCTCTTCGTCTTGCTGGGCGTACCCGCGACGCCTGACGGCGCCGGGGAAGCGATTGGCAGAGCTATCGCACACACAGGTGTCGCTTCACTCGCGACTTGGCTCATTGCGCGGAAGAAAGATCCGGCATGGTCATGGGGCAGGTTCGCGACGGTTTACGTCGCAATGCTCGTGGTCATCGGGATTATCGCGAGCATAGGGCACAAGTCCCGCGCCGATGGGACGACTGCGACACACGTAACCACAGTCATTGCGACGTGCTAGTAGGAAGGTGGATATTGGGCTGCCTAGTCCTTCGAACTACGCCGCGCTCGCGCGCGGTGTCTTCTTGCTCTGGAACTGCTCTTCCTCGGTCGATCCCGTCAGCGCCGTCGTCGACGACTGGCCCTGCTGGATCGCCTGCGTCACCGCGTCGAAGTAGCCCGTGCCGACTTCGCGCTGATGCTTCACCGCGGTGAAGCCGCGCTCGGCCGCGGCGAATTCCTTTTCCTGCAGCTCGACGAACGCGCTCATCTGATTGCGCGCGTAGTGATACGCGAGATCGAACATCGAATAGTTGAGCGCGTGGAACCCGGCGAGCGTGATGAACTGGAACTTGTAGCCGTAGCTCGCGATTTCCTTCTGGAACCTCGCGATCGTCGCGTCGTCGAGATTCTTCTTCCAGTTGAACGACGGCGAGCAGTTGTAGGCCAGCAGCTTCTCCGGAAACTTCGCGTGGATCGCCTCGGCGAACTTGCGCGCGAACTCGAGATCGGGCTTCCCGGTCTCGCACCAGACGAGATCGGCGTACGGCGCGTAAGCCAAGCCGCGGCTCACGGCCTGCTCGAGGCCGTTCTTCGTCTTGAAGAAGCCTTCGACCGTGCGTTCGCCGGTGCAGAACGGCTGGTCGTTCGCGTCGACGTCGCTGGTGAGGAGATCGGCCGCTTCGGCGTCGGTGCGCGCGACGAGGATCGTCGGCACGCCGCAGACGTCCGCTGCGAGGCGCGCGGCGTTGAGCTTCTCGACCGCTTCGCGCGTCGGCACCAGCACCTTGCCGCCCATGTGGCCGCATTTCTTGACCGAGGCGAGCTGATCCTCGAAATGCACGCCCGCGGCACCGGCTTCGATCATCGCCTTCATCAGCTCGAACGCGTTCAGGACGCCGCCGAAGCCCGCCTCGGCGTCGGCAAGGATCGGCTGCAGGTAGTCGACGCTGTCGTTGCCTTCGGCGTGATTGAGCTGATCGGCACGCAGCAGCGCGTTGTTGATGCGCTTGACGACCATCGGCACGGAGTTCGCGGGATAAAGCGACTGATCCGGATACATTTCACCCGCGACGTTCGCGTCGGCCGCGACCTGCCATCCTGAAAGATAGATCGCTTTCAGGCCGGCCTTGACCTGCTGCATCGCCTGATTGCCGGTCAGCGCGCCGAGCGCGTTGACGAACGGTTCCTTGTGCAGGTAGCTCCAGAGCTTCTCCGCGCCGATGCGCGCCAGCGAATGCTCGATGTGCACCGTGCCGCGCAGGCGCACGACGTCCTCCGCGCTGTAGTTGCGCTTGACGGCGGTCCAGCGCGGGTTGTTGGCCCAGTCCAGCTTGATCTGATCGACGGTCGGCAGCGAATTCTTCATGGCAAGTCTCATCGTGGAATGTGTTTCAGGGCAGCTCGGGATACGCGGCGAGCGTCAGGAAATCGGCGAGCTCGCGCGCATGCGTGAGCTCGGACAGGAGTTCGGCCGCGCGCGCGACGCGCGTCTTGCCGGGCATTTCGGTGGCGGAAAGGCGCTGGCGCACGGTCGCGAGCGTCGCGTCGAACAGCGGAAAGTCGATCGGCGCGTCGCCGCCGTCGAGCGTGCGGCCGCCGACGTGCAGCCACTGCCAGAGCTGCGTGCGCGAGATCTCGGCCGTCGCGGCGTCTTCCATCAGATGATGGATCGGCACGCAACCGAGACCGTCGAGCCACGCCGCGAGATAACGCAGACACACTTCGATGTTGCCTTCGAAGCCGGCGCGCGTGATGGTGCCTTCGCTGGGCGCGAGCAACTGCGTACGCGTGACGTTCACGTCACGGCGCAGCACGTGCACCTGGTTCGGCGCGGGCATGTGCGCATCGAAGATCTCGCGCGCGACCGGCACGAGGCCCGGATGCGCGACCCAGGTGCCGTCGTGGCCGGCGGTGACTTCGCGCAGTTTGTCCGCGCGCACTTTCGCGAGGGCCGCATCGTTCGCCGCGGGATCGTTGCCGATCGGAATCTGCGCCGCCATGCCGCCCATCGCGAAGGCGCCGCGGCGATGGCACGTCTTGATCAGGAGTTCCGAGTAGGCCTTCAGGAACGGCACCGTCATCGCGACCTGGCCGCGTTCGGGCAGCACGCGGTCGCGGTGCGCGCGCAGCGTCTTGATGTACGAAAAGATGTAGTCCCAGCGGCCGCAGTTGAGGCCCGTGATGCGCGTGCGCAGCGCCCACAGGATCTCGTCCATCTCGAACACCGCGGGCAGCGTCTCGATCAGCACGGTGACCTTCATCGTGCCGGGCGGGAGCTTCAGCGTCGCCTCGATGTGGCCGAGCACGTCGTTCCAGAGCGCGGCTTCGCGGTAGCTCTGCATCTTCGGCAGGTAGAAATAAGGCCCGCGATCCTGCGCGTGCAGCGCGCGCGCGTTGTGGAACGCGAAAAGACCGAGATCGAAGAGGGCGCCCGACATCGGCTCGCCGTCGATCGCGACATGCTTTTCCGGCAGATGCCAGCCGCGCGGACGCACCATCAGCACGGCCGGATCGGACTTCACCGCGTAGTGCTTGCCTTCGGGCGATGTGAATTCGATCGTGCCGGCGACCGCGTCGCGCAGGTTGGCCTGGCCTTCGACGAGGTTGGCGAGCGTCGGCGCCGTCGAATCCTCGAAATCCGCCATGAACACCTTCGCGCCGGAGTTCAGCGCGTTGATGATCATCTTGCGATCGGTGGGACCGGTGATCTCGACGCGGCGGTCGGCGAGCGCCGCCGGAATCGGCGCGACGCGCCATTCCGATTCGCGGATCGTCGCGGTGTCCGCGTCGAAGCCGGGGAGCTCGCCGGCGTCGTAACGCGCCTGCCGCTCGCCGCGTGCGCGCAGCAGCACCTGACGGCGGCCATCGAAGCGGTGATGCAGGTCGGCGAGGAACTCCCGTGCGGCATCGCCGAGGATGTCGCGATGCGCGGCCGGCAGGCCCGCGTCGGCTTCGGGAGACGCCGGGGTTCGTATCGTTGCAGCCATGGGGAAAAACGATCCCTGTCTGGAAGGATGAGACTAGGCGGGCCCGTGATATTTGACAAAGCACATGTTTCAATGCAACAAATTGACGGTGTTAATACCTACGTAACACGCTGAACATTCAGCCATAAATGCCCCGAATGCGGGCGGGACGAAGGGGGAAGCGATGCGAAATCGCCTTCAGCGAGCGTCCGCCACGGGTCGCGAGCGTACCGGCGCTGCGGCACGCTTCTATTACAAGGGCAACCGGCTGAAGCAGCTCCGCGCGTTCTGCACGATCGCCAAGCTCGGCACGCTGTCGCGCGCCGCGGAGGCGCTGTTCCTGTCGCAGCCGTCGGTCAGCCTGCAGCTCTCGGCGCTCGAGAAAGAGCTCGGCGCGCGCCTGATCGAGCGGCGCCGGCGGCGCGTTGCGCTGACGCGGGAAGGGCAGGCGCTCTACGACCTCGCGCTGCCGCTCGTGGACGGCCTCGACCGGCTCGATCAGCAATTCCGCGCACTCAGCGCCGGCTTCGTCGGCAGCGAATTGAACATCGCCGCCGGGGCGTCGACGATCCAGTACCTCTTGCCTTCGCTCGTGCGCGCGTTCCGCGAGCAGCATCCGGACGTCAAGCTGCAGCTTCACAACGTGACCGGCAAGGACGGCCTCGCGCTGTTGCGCTCGGACCAGGTCGACTTCGCGATCGGCTCGATGCTCGACGTGCCGAACGATCTCAGCTACGAGCCCGTGTATTCGTACGATCCGATGCTGATCCTGCCGCTCGGCCACGCGCTGGCGGCGAAGGCCGACATGCGGCTCGAGGATCTTTCGCCGTACGGCCTGATCCTGCCGCCGCAGCGGCTCACGACGTATCGGCTCGTCGATCTGATCTTCCAGCAGCGCAAGGTGCCGTACCGCGTCGCGATCGAAGTCGGCGGCTGGGAAGTCATCAAGCAGTACGTCGCGATGGGGCTCGGCATCTCGATCGTCACCGGCATCTGCATCGGTGAGGCCGACCGCGCTCGCCTCGCCGTGCGCAACATGAGCGCGTATTTTCCGCAACGCACGTACGGCGTGGTCGTGCGCAAGGGGAAGTATCTCAGCGCAGACGCGCGCACGTTCGTGGACCTCATCAAGCCCGGACTCTTCACGCGCCGCGACTACTGGGAAGCAGGGCACTCCGAGCGTTGACGCCGCGCGCGCCGAAGCGGCGTAGGATGACCGGCCTTCGAACCGGGGAGACCGCCACGATGGACATGCCCAAGCCAGGTCCCGAGCACGCGCGCATGGCGCGCTTCGCCGGCAAGTGGACAGGCGACGAGACGCTTGCGGACTCGCCGTGGGGCCCGGGCGGACCCGCGATCGGCCGCATCGAAGTGCGCGAAGCGGTCGATGGGATGGCGTTCGTGCAGGACTACGTCGAGGAGAAGGACGGCCAGGTCTGCTTCCGCGGCCACGGCGTCTTCACGATCGATCCCGCCAACGGCGACGTGCTCTGGTGGTGGTTCGACAGCATGGGTTTCCCGCCCGATCCGCCGGCGCGCGGACGCTGGAACGGCGAGCAGCTCCTGTTCGAGAAGAACACGCCGCGCGGCGAGGCGCGCTACGAATTCCGCTTCGGAGGAGAGCACTACGAGTTCCGGATCGAGAACCGCTTTCCGGGACAGAAGGATTTCGTCGTCTTCATGCAGGGGCACTACCGGCGCGACCGCTGAGGCTCAGCTTCGCCCGATCGGCAACGTCGCGCGCTCGTCTGCCGGCGCGCGCCGGAACAGGCCCGCGAGGAAGCGCAAGACCTTCGGCACGAGCCAGATCACGATCGCGAGGAAGACGACGAGCAACACCAGGAACGCGAGCGGATGCGTGATCGCGAGGAAAAGCCCGCCGAGCACGAGGCCGTCCTCGCCGAAGCTTGCGGTCCAGTTGCTGAGCGGCTCCGGCGAGGTGTTGATCGCGGCGCGGCCGCCGCTCTTGGCGAGATGCGTGCCGCTCGTGATGAGCCCGCCGAGAATCGCCGCGGCGACTTGGGCCGGCAGGCCCGAATCGCCCATCGCACCCCAGGCGAGGAACGCGCCGACCGGAATCCGGATGAAGGTGTGGACCGCGTCCCAGATCGAATCGAAGCCCGGCACCTTGTCCGCGAGGAATTCGCCGACGACCATGATGCCCGACGCCGACAGCACCCATGTGTGCTCCAGAACATGCAGCGGCTCGGGCAGATAGAGGTAATCGAACCGGCCGAGCATGCCGATGATGAAGATCGTCGCGTAGAGACGGATGCCGCTGGCCCACGCCAGACCGCCCGCAAGCGCGAGCTGCGACAAGGATTCCATCAGGAAATACTCCTCCTGGAACAGTCATCGTACGACGAGACGGATGAATGGCCGGCCGCGTCGCGCCCGCCGGTTCGGCGCGCGCGTCGAGCCGATCGGCGGCCGGCTTGCATGCCGCATTTCTGGTAGCTTCGCGGCGGGATGTCCTCGCTCGCGGTGATACGCAATGACTCGCTGGATCCTGCTCGCCATCACCCTCTTCGGCTTCGCGCTCGCTTATGTCTCCAAGCACCCGGGCCTCGTGTGGCTCGGCGTGATTCTCGGCTTCGTCGGACTTTTCGGCACGGTGTTCAGCATGGCGGCCGATCGCGTGTCGGCAGGCGCGCGTCCGGAGTCGGCGATGCTCGGCCCCGAGGATCTTGCCGCGATGCGCGCGCGGCGCGCGGCCTCCGCGCGACCGCCGGCGCCGACGGCGCCTCCGACGAATCCACCGCTCAACACGCCGCAGTAACCGGAGAACGCTCCGATCAGGATCGCCGCTGCCGCGCGCCGCAGCGCACCATGCGTCGCGGCGGCGTTGTCGGCAGAATGGCCCGGTCGCACAACGCGACACCATGTCGGGAGGTTCGTGTGGACGTCCAAACGCTGCTTGTCTTCCTCATCGTGGGTGCAGTGGCAGGCTGGCTTGCCGGTCTGATCGTGAAGGGGCATGGATTCGGACTGCTCGGCAACATCGTGGTCGGCATCGTCGGCGCGTTCCTCGCCGGCTGGCTCCTGCCGATGGTCGGTCTCGCCATCGGCGGCGGGATCGTCGCTGCGATCATCAACGCGCTGATCGGCGCCGTAATCCTTCTGTTCCTGATCGGTCTCTTCAAACGCGCGTAGCTTCGTCGCACGAACGGACCGGCCGTCGGCACGCCGCGGCCGGTCCTCTCATCGCACGCAAACTTCCGAACCGAGAAGCTCACGGCAACCGAGCGCGAAGCCTCGCCATCGGCGCCGTTCGATATTAAAGTCGCGGCGCATCCCGACGACGACGAACGCGCGGCACCGGGCCGCCAGGAGAGCCGCCATGTCGAAGCTGTATCCGGTCTCCGCGGAGTTCGCGGCGCACTCGCGCATCGACAAGGCCACCTACGAGCGTCTCTACGCGGAATCGGTGCACGATCCCGAGGCGTTCTGGCGCCGCGTCGGCAAGCGCCTGGACTGGATCAAGCCGTACAGCAAGATCAAGGACGTCTCGTTCGACGCGAACGACCTCCACATCCGCTGGTTCCACGACGGCGAGCTCAACGTGTCGGCGAACTGCCTCGACCGCCATCTCGCCAGGCACGGCGAGAAAACCGCGATCATCTGGGAGGGCGACGACCCGAAGCAGTCGCGGCGCATCAGCTATCGCGAGCTGCACGCCGAGGTCTGCCGCTGCGCGAACCTCTTGACCCATCTCGGCATCGGGAAGGGCGATCGCGTCTGCATCTACCTTCCGATGATTCCCGAAGCGGCCGTCGCGATGCTTGCCTGCACGCGCATCGGCGCCGTGCATTCGGTCGTGTTCGGCGGCTTCTCGCCGGATTCGCTCGCGGGCCGCATCGCCGACTCGCAATGCAAGCTCGTCGTCACGGCCGACGAAGGCGTGCGCGGCGGCAAGAAGATCGCGCTCAAGACCAACGTCGACGAAGCGCTGACGCGGCCGGGCACGAACAGCGTCGAGACGGTCATCGTCGTCAAGCACACCGGCGGTGCGATCGCGATGCAGGCGCCGCGCGATCGCTGGTGGCACACGCTGATCGAAGGACAGCCGACCACGTTCGAGCCGATCGCGGTGAACGCCGAGGATCCGCTGTTCATCCTGTATACGTCCGGCTCGACCGGCAAGCCGAAGGGCGTGCTGCACACGACCGGCGGCTATCTCGTCTACGCGAGCTATACGCACGAGTGCGTATTCGACCTTCGCGACGACGACGTCTACTGGTGCACGGCCGATGTCGGCTGGGTCACCGGCCACAGTTATCTTCTCTACGGCCCGCTCGCGAACGGCGCGACGACTGTGATGTTCGAAGGCGTGCCGAACCATCCCGACGCGTCGCGATTCTGGCAGGTCGTCGACAAGCACAAGGTCACGCTGTTCTACACGGCGCCGACCGCGATCCGCGCGCTGATGCGCGAGGGCGATGCGCCGGTGAAGAAGACCTCGCGCGCGTCGCTGCGCGTGCTCGGCTCGGTCGGTGAGCCGATCAATCCCGAAGCGTGGGAGTGGTATTACCGCGTCGTCGGCGACGAGCGCTGTCCGATCGTCGACACCTGGTGGCAGACCGAGACCGGCGGCATCCTGATCACGCCGCTGCCCGGCGCGATCGCGCAGAAGCCGGGCTCGGCGACGCTGCCGTTCTTCGGCATCAAGCCGGCGATCGTCGATGCGAACGGCAAGCTGCAGGGCGGCGCCGCCGAAGGAAACCTCGTGCTGACCGATTCCTGGCCCGGCCAGATGCGCACGGTCTACGGCGATCACGCGCGCTTCATCGAGACGTACTTCAAGACCTATCCCGGCACGTACTTCACCGGCGACGGCGCGCGCCGCGACGACGACGGCTACTACTGGATCACGGGCCGCGTCGACGACGTCATCAACGTGTCGGGTCATCGCCTCGGCACGGCGGAAGTCGAGAGCGCGCTCGTCGCGCATCCGAAAGTCGCCGAGGCCGCCGTCGTCGGCGCGCCGCACGACATCAAAGGGCAGGGCATCTACGCCTACGTGACGCTGAAAGCCGGCGAGCAGCCGAGCGATGCGCTGCGCAAGGAACTCATTGCCTGGGTGCGCAAGGAGATCGGCGCGATCGCGACGCCAGACTGGCTGCAATGGGCGCCCGGCCTGCCGAAGACGCGCTCGGGCAAGATCATGCGCCGCATCCTGCGCAAGATCGCAGAGAACCAACCTGAAGCGCTCGGCGACATCTCGACGCTGGCGGACCCGTCGGTGGTGAAGAATCTCGTCGACGAGCGGCTGGCGCGATAAGGCGCGCGCGCGCGGCATGCAGCGAATTTCATCCGACGCATTCGAGCATCCGCCGTCGGCGCCGATGCTCGCGACCGATGACGTCGATCTCTGGCTCCTCGAACTCGATGCCGAAACCGCCCATCGCGACGTGACGAAAGCGGCACATCGGCTGCTCGGCACGTTGCTGATGCGCTATGCCGGTGTCGATTCGCCGCCCGAGATCCTGCGCACCGAGCGCGGCAAACCGTACGCGCCGGCGCTCGACGGCCTCGACTTCAACCTGAGCCACGCGCGCAACCACGTGCTGATCGCGTTCGCCCGCAAGCAGCCGCTCGGCGTCGACATCGAGCGCATCGACCGGCGCATCGAGATCGAAGACCTCGCGCGCCGCTTCTTCGCGGCGGCCGAAGCCGATGCGCTCGAAGCGTTGCCCGAGGCCGCGCGGCCGGCGGCGTTCGTCCGGCTCTGGACCTGCAAGGAGGCCGTGCTGAAGGCGCTCGGTCTCGGCATCAGTTTCGGATTGGATAAAGCCTGTTTCCATCTCGGAGCCGACGGCATCCCCTCCGACCTCGCCGAGCTCCCGGCCATCGCCGGCCGGCCGGCCGACTGGCAACTCGTCCTCCTCGAACCCGCGCCCGGCTTCCTCGGTGCGCTGGCCTGGCGCGGTCCGCCGCGGCAGATCCGGACCTTCCTCGCCCCGGTGGACGCCTGACGTCGGTTCCCGGCCGTCGGTCGGATTTTTTCGGCTTTTGTGAACGGGCGCAGCATCGGCGCAATGACGAAGGGCTAGCTTTTGCAAAAACTCGGTCCAGACGAGGCCTGCCGCGGCGCCGCGGTACCGCCCTATGTGGAAGTCGCTTCGCATCGGAGCACTGCTCGCGCTCGCCGCGCTGGGCGCGCTTAAGCTCGCGCAGTACGCGGCTGCGCGCGCGGAGATCGAGCGGCTGGCCGGCGCGCTCGCGCCGTCGATGCGTCTTTCGTATGCCGACGTCAGCGGCGCGCTCGACGGGCGCGTCACGCTCGAATCGCCGCGACTCGAAGTCATGAACGGCCCCGCGCGCGGCGCCGTCGTCCGCGCCGAGTCCGCGACGATCGAATCCTCCGGCGCCTTGTGGATGCTCGCGCGGATCGTGAGGAACGACGTGGCCGTGCCGGTCGCGCTCGACGTGCACCTCCACGGCGCTTCGTTCTCGCAGGACGCGGTCGACGCCTACGCGCGCGAAGGCTGGTTCGGCGCGTCGAGCCTTGTCCCGTTCGAAAGCCTCGGCTGCGACCCGGTCAGCACGTTCTCGCCGCGCGACTACGCGCGCATGGGCATGGCGCCGCGCCCGCGCGAGGACGACCTGCGCTACAGCTACGACGCGCAGGCGCGCACGCTGCGCGCCGACGTCGTCTCGACGGCGTCGCCGTTCTCGACGATCACCGCGCATCTCGAACTTTCCTCGTTCGAGCCGACCGCCTGGTTCGGCAACGCGCGCGCTGCAAAGGCCCAGCGCGTCGAGCAGTTCTCGCTGACCTATCTCGACGGCGGCTATCTCGCCAAGCGCAACCGCTTCTGCGCGCAGCTCACGGGCGCCGACGCGGCCGGCTACACGTCGCGCCATCTCGCCGCGGTGAAGGCATTTCTCGACGCACGCGGCGTCGTCGCCGGCGACGACGTCGCGGCGGTCTATCGCAACCTCGTCGCCGGCGGCGGCAGCGTCGAGATTTCGAGCCTTCCCGAGGCCGCGTTCGTGCCCGCGGACTTCGCGAGCTTCGCGCCGGAGGATCTCCTGCGCCAGTTGAACGTGACGATGCGCGGCAATACCGCGCCGCCGATCCTGATGCGACTTGCGTTCACGACGCCGTCGTCGAATCCGATCGTGGTGGAGGCGGGCGAGTCCGTCGCCGTCGCCGAAATGACTGTCGCCGATGAACCAGTGGGACCGCCCGCGCCCGAGCAGCTGCCAGCGGTGCCGCCGCCGCTGCCCGCACCGGCAAAGAGCGAGGGCCTGCCGCTGCTCTCGGTCGCCAACGCGGCCGCGGTGCCGATCGAGGCGCCGCGCGTCGAGCTGCCCGCGACGCCGGCCGTTCTCGCGGTCGCGACGCCGCCCGTGGAGACGGACACGGTCGTCTGGACCGCCGACGCGCATCCGGCTATCGATCCGCGCAACGCGGTCGAGGCGATCCCGGCGAGCGCGCCGCCGCCGCCGGCCGATTCGATCGCGGCGCTGGTCTGGCGCGCCCCGACGATCGAGCGTCTGCCGCCCAAGGTCGCCGCCGCTTCCGAATACGTCTCGATTCCGGCCGGCTCGCTCGGCGCGGCGATCGGATCGCGCGTCCGGTTGACGACCGCCGGCGGCAAGCGGGTCGAAGGACGCGTCCGGACGATCGACGGCGGCGATGTCGTCGTGATGATCGTCCGCGACGGCGGCACGGCCGAGATGCGCATTCCATGGACCAGCATCCGCGACGCGAAAGTGCGCCGCGCGGTCGCTCGTTGACGTCCCGGCCACGTCGGCCTGCATTCAGCCCGAAAGCGGCATACCCTTGAGGGAACGGGTCCGGAGCCCGCCGCTGGCGGCCTTCCGACTCGCGGCTGCGACGGTAAGCGACCAAGAGCCGTCTTCAGGTGCGACGTGACGAGCCAAACCGCCCTACGTTCGAGATCCGGATTCGGTCAGGAGCTCGACCGCATCACCCTCGAGCGCGCGCGCCGCGGCGACATGGACGCGTGCGCATCGATCTACCGGCGGTACGGCACGGCCTGCTTCAACCTCGCTTTGCGCATCCTCGGCGAGCGCGCGGCGGCCGAGGATGTCGTGCAAGAGGTGTTTCTGAAGATGATCAACACGCTTCCAGGATTTCGCGGCGAGGCCCCGTTCGGGGTCTGGCTGAAGCGCATGACCGCGAACGCGACGATCGATACGTTGCGCGCGGGCCAACGCTTCGCCGACGAGGATCCCGAAACGTTGTTCGCGTCGATGGCGAGCCGCTCGGTCGACGCCGACGCGCGCGTCGACGCATGGTCGCTCCTGATGCGCCTGCCGCCGCGTGCTCGCGCGGTGCTGGTGCTGCACGAGCTCGAAGGCTACACGCACAAGGAGCTTTCCGAGCTGTTCGGACAGAGCGAAAGCTATTCGAAATCGATCCTGGCGCGCGCGCTGAAGAAGCTCGGCGACGCCGACCAACCCGTGAAGGACGAAGGAGCACTCGCAGCATGCGCGAGCAACCTTTGAACAACGAGACGCCGCACCCGGTGCTCGCCGCGTTGCCGGAATTCGCGCCGAGCGCCGACCTCTGGCCGCGCATCGCGGCCGCCCACGCGAAACGGCGCGCGCCGCGTCCGTATCGCTGGATCGGCGCCGTGGCCGCGGCCGCAGCCGTCGTCGTCGCCGCGATCGTCTTCGTTCCGCGTGCGCCGAACGAGGCGGGCGTGGTCGAAGGCCAGAGCGAATCGCAGAAGCTCGAGCACGAGTGGCAATCGCTGGGCGTCGCGACGTCGCGGCCCGCCGCGGGTCTCGCGCGGCTGCACATGATCGATGCGGCGTTGCAGTCGGCCTACGACCGCGGCGCGCAGGCGGAAGAATTGAAGCCGTTGTGGAAGCAACGCAATGACGCGCTGCGCGGACTGATCCTGACCGCGCAGACCGATACGGTCACCCGCATCTGAGCGGCGGCTTCGCTCGATGCATTTGAATCGGCAGTTTTCGATGACACATTTTGAAGAGGTTCCGAAGATGGCAACGAACAATCGAATCCCACTGCGCCCGATCGCGTTCGCGATCGCCGTCCTGCTGGTTGCGGCGAGCGGAGCCGCGCAGGCGGCCGGCGAAGAGCAGGCACTGTCCGGCGTTTCGGCCGCGGCGGTGCACTCGAGCGCCGGGGCCGGCCTCACGGTCGAGCAGCGCCTGCGCGAGGAGCTCAGCGTCGTGATGATGGACCTGATCCAGAGCGGCGCGTTCGGCAGCACCTCGCCGCAGCAGATCACGCTCAACGTGGATGCGCCGCCGCAGAAGGTCAGCAATCTCGGCCTTCTCGTCGACAGCAAGGCGAACGCCGGCGACGGCCTCCACGTGCTCGCCGTGACGCCGGGCGGCAACGCCGAGCGCATGGGCCTGCGCGCGGGCGACGTGCTGCTGGCCCTGAACGGCACGGCGCTCACGTCGGCCGAGAGCGCCGCGGCGCTGCGCCAGACGGTCGACTCGCTGCCCGACGGCGGCCGTCTCGACTTCAATGTGCGCCGCGACGGCCGCACCGAGAAGATGGGCGGCACCTCGGCGAGCATGTACCTGCCGGCCATGCACCTCAGCATCGGCGGCGGCGACGCGCTCGCCGCGAATACCGGCGGCAACGCGGCGGCGCAGGGCGGCTCGTATTCGAGCCGTCCGAGCAACGACTTCTCGCAGGGATGCGGCCGCATCAACGACTTCGACGTGGCGCCGCGGGGGCAGGGGCTGCACGCGGCGAAGATCATCGCGATCGACAACGTGACGCCGGGTCCGCACGGCTCGCAGGCCTATCGCGTCGCCGCCGGTCCGCATACGGTCAAGATCAGCGAGCGCATCGAGAGCCGCTATCTCTCGTTCAACGATCGCCAGCGCAACGCGCCGATCCAGGGCGGCTACAAGACGATCACGGTCGACGTCGCGCCGGATACGACCTACCTCGTCGCGTCGCGCCTCAACGAGGATCAGCGCGACAATCCGAAGGATGGCGCGTACTGGGATCCGGTGGTCTACCGCGAAACGCCCGAAGCGTGCCGCTGACCTGACGACGGCGTGACCGCAGAGCCGGTCACGCCCGGCGGCCGGGACGCGCGCTAAGCTTTCGCGCATGCCGGCTTCCTTCTCGCAGCGCCTTCGCGCACTCGTTCTTGCGGCGGCGCTTTCCTCCGGAATCGGGTTCGAGGCGGCGGCGATCGAGCTGCCCGACGATTTTCGCGCCGCGATCGAGCAGGGCATCGCGAACGGGCGCTATCAGAGCGTCGCCGTCGCGCTGCTCGATCGCGAGGAACGCAGCGAATGGCTGCTCGGCGAAGTCGAGGAGGGCGGCGCGAAGCCGACGGCGACGGACGCCTACGAGATCGGCTCGACGACGCGCAGCTTCACCGGCGTCCTGCTCGCCAAGGCGCTGCTCGACGGCAAGCTGCGGCTCGGCGCGACGCTCGGCACGATCTTCGCCGACGTGCACTTTGCCGATCCGCACCTCGCCGCGGCGACGATCGAACAGATCGCGACGCATCGCGCCGGGCTCCCGGCCGTCCCCCCGAATCTCTTTCCGCGCAATCTCGACGATCCGTACGTCGAATACGACGCGACGGCGTTGCGCGCCTATCTCGCCCACGCGCATCTGGACAAGGATGTCGGCACGTACCGCTATTCGGAGTTCGGCGTCGCGCTGCTCGGCGAGGCCCTCGCGCGTGCGTACAAGCAGAACTATCGCAACGTGGTGACGAGCGAGGTGCTGATGCCGCTCGGTCTGACCGGCAGCGGGCTCGGCCAGGTGCAACATCTGCTGGAAGGTCACCGCAACGGCGAGCCGGCGCCGCACTGGCAGCATCAGGTGCTCGCACCGGCGGCTGGAATGCGCTCGACGCTGTCCGATCTTTCGCGCTTCGCCGCGGCCGAGCTGCGTCCCGACACGAGCTCGCTGCGCGCGGCGCTCCTCCTCGCGCGCGAGCCGCGCGCCGCGGCCGGCGGCGGCGAGACGACGCTCGCATGGCAGAGCGTGCCGGTCGCGTCGGACGGGCAGAACTGGCCGCTGCTCTGGCAGGCCGGCATGACCGGCGGCTTCGCGAGCTTCGTCGGATTTCGCACGGATCGCCAGCGCGCGGTCGTGCTGCTCGGCAATGCAGGGATCGACCTCAGCGCGCTCGGCCTCACGATCCTCGCCGATCGTCGCGCGCCGCCGGCGCCGCCGAAGCTGCTGCCGCTCGTCGCGCCGGCGACGCTCGTCTACACCGGCCTCTATCGCTTCGACACCGGCGCCGATCTCGTCGTGCGCGCCACCTCGGACGGATTGAGCGCGCAGCTCAGCGGGCTCCTGCCGCAATCGATGGCGGCTTATGACGAGGACGCGTTCGAGCTCGGCAACGAGGACTCGCAGCTCACGTTCTGGCGCGAGCAGACGGCGATCGTCGGCGCGATCCTGCACCGGAACGGCACGCACGTCCGCGCGCTGCGGCTGAGCGAAGGTGCGCCGACGCTGAGGCGCAACGCGAGCGCGCTCGGCGCCGAAGAGCTCAATCCCTACGGCGGCGACTATGCGCTCTCGCCGTCGGTGCGCGCGCGCGTCGTCGTCGCCCCGCCGGGCCTGCGCGTGCAGCTCACCGGTACCGCACCGACGTTCGTGCAGAGCTGCGCGCCGAATCGTTTCTGCGACGCGGAAGGCACGCTCGAGATCGGCTTTGCGCGCGAGTCCGGCAAGGTCGCCGCGCTCGACTGGCGCCAGGGCGTGTTCGAAGCGCGAGCGCCCCGCGACGACTGGTGACGCGCCCTATACTGAGCGCATGGCGTTTCTCAGCGTCAACATCAACAAGATCGCCGTGCTGCGCAATTCGCGCGGCGGCAGCGAGCCTGATCCCGCCGTCGCCGCGCGCGCCGCGCTCGCCGCCGGATGCCACGGCATCACGGTGCATCCGCGGCCGGACCAGCGGCACATCCGTGTCGACGACGTCGCTCGCGTCGCCGCCGTGCTCGGCGCCGCCGAGTACAACATCGAAGGCAATCCGTTCGCGCCGCCGCGCGGAAGTTATCCCGGGCTCGTCGAGCTCGCGCGCAGCGTGCGGCCCGCGCAGGTCACGCTCGTGCCGGACGGCGATGCGCAGGTCACGTCCGACCACGGCTTCGATCTCGCACGCGACGGCGCGCGCGTCGCGCCGCTGATTCGCGCGTTCAAGGACATCGGCGCGCGCGTGAGTCTTTTCATGGACGCCGGCTCGGACGGGATCGAACGCGTCGCCGAGCTCGGTGCCGATCGTATCGAGATCTACACGGGTCCGTACGCGCATGCGTTCGCGGCAGGCGATGCTTCGCGCGAGCTCGATGCGTGCGTGCGCACGGCCGAGCGTGCGCGCGCGTGCGGACTCGGCATCAATGCCGGCCACGATCTCAATCAGAAGAATCTCGGCGCGCTGAAGCGCGCGATTCCGTTTCTCGACGAGGTGTCGATCGGGCACGCGTTGATCGGCGAGGCGATTTACGCGGGTCTCGCCGAGACGATTCGAAATTATCTGGCGATTCTCGGCGAGTCGTAACCGCGCGCTTTCCCCTCTCCCGCTTGCGGGAGGGGGCAGGGTGAGGGCGATCTTGAGTCGCCC
>Ga0081540_1000750_pt1 | contig 29859 bp, 25 predicted proteins | sample TabmetS2T1R1_FD_71024 | JGI IMG/M metagenome (GOLD analysis project Ga0081540, IMG submission 71024) | Tabebuia heterophylla rhizosphere microbial communities from the University of Puerto Rico - S2T1R1 | ecosystem: Host-associated > Plants > Roots > Rhizosphere ...
GTGCTTCCAAGGGGCCGATACTCGCGTTCTTGCAGCACGCGCAAAAAACGCGTCTGCAGCTCCGCCGGCATATCAGATATTTCGTCCAGAAAAAGCGTGCCGCCATCGGCCGCTGCGATCATTCCGGGGAAATCCTGCATCGCGCCGGTGAACGCGCCTTTTACGTAACCGAAAAGCTCTCCTTCGATCATCGTTTGAGGAAACGCCGCGCAATTGAGCTTTACCATTGGTTTCCCTGCGCGCCGGCTCCGGGCGTGAATAGCATTGGCGATTACCTCCTTGCCTACTCCGCTTTCACCTACGATGAGAGCATTGGCATCTGATGGTGCCATTGCATTGATCAATTCCTCGATTTCGTACATCGGTTTGCTCTTGAAGATGAGCGTGGGCCGCGCCTCCGCCACTTCCAGACGCCGTTCGAGTTGCTCTGTCTTCTGTCGAAGTTCTTCGGCTTCTCGCAAGAGGAACTGTTTTTCCAATGCTTTCTCCACGAGGCTGAGCAGCTCCTCAGGCGCGTACGGCTTGCTGATAAAGTGGTAAGCGCCCCGCTTAATCGATTCGATGGCATTGTGCAACGAGTCGTGCGCGGTCAAAATGATAACCTGTGTCTGCGGAACTTCGGTCTTGATCAGATCGAGCGTCTCTAATCCGTCCGCATCGGGCAATTGGAGATCGAGCAAGACCAGTGTGGAAGGTTTGGACCTTAATAACTTGAGTCCCTGGGCGGCCGTGGGTGCTGTTTCCACGTGATAACCATGCCGCTTTAGCAGCGCCTCGAGTGTCATGAGGACGGGGCGTTCGTCGTCGATGATCAGGACGCGATGGTTCCCAGTTTTCATCTCAGTGACTCACTCTGCTCGTAATACGCACCACAAGTGCGCTTCAGTTTCTTCCAAGCCAGTAACTGGCCTATTGCCTCAAGCATCCCATTTGCCTGAGGCGGGGAGGATGAGTGTCGTAGTGAGCGCTGAAGCGTTCGGATCATATTGAGCATATAGTTCGCCGCCGTGGGCCTCTACGATAGCGCGAACGCGAGTCAGACCAAGAGCGTAATGGCCCTGGCTGACCTTCCGAAGGGGCTCGTGGGCCCAATTGTCGGTGGACAAGTCAAATTGGGCTTTCGGCTCCTGGAGCGTAAAGAGGAATCGGTTTTCGTCTATTTTGGCGGTCGCAACAAGCACGCCCTTATTGCGATGATGGTGAAAGGCGTTGGCAAAAAGCTCGGTGAAGGCTTCCTGCAAAAGCTGAGGATCAACATTTAGCATCGCGTCGCCAAGGCGAGTCTTCCAGGTAATTGCCGCGCTTTCAGGGGAGAAATCGCGTTCTATTCTCGTGCGCAAATCTTCGGTGAAATCCTCGGCGCGGTAGGCGATCAAGTTGGGTTTCGCCTCACTAACGCCCTTGGAAAGAGTTTGTAATATCGACGTCAGTCCCGAGATCATTTCGCGCAAGCGCTTGATTTCGCCTTTAAGTTTCTCATCTGGTTCCAGCTCGCTGATATAGGCAGACTGCAGTTCGATCGCGTTTAGATGATTGCGCAGATCGTGGCTTAACTGTCGAATGAAACGAACGATGTCGCTCCAGGCGACCTTCATGGCATCGGTTCGATCTTCAGAAGACTGCTCCGCCATATATCGCGTATCGAGTTTACCAGATGGGCAGGCGAAGAGCTTGCCCTACAACGTTTGAGTCATTTCCTGTCAGGTGAAATCCATTGTAGGCCAGGCACTCCGCCTGCCAAGTCGAGTGCATCTTCACGAATCCTAATCTGCCAGCGAAAATTGATCGTCGACCGGTTCCTCGCCGTGCGAGACCCGGATGTGTAGATCGTTGTTCGCCAAATGTCGCAGCGCGTGAAATACGTCTTCCGGATCTGCATCTATGGAACGTGCAATTTCTTCGGCCGTTTTACCGGGCCCACGCGCCAATTTCGAGCGCACCTGTTTTTGAAGCGCCAGTAATCTTGTCGCCGCTTTTTTTCCAGCTTCAACGCCGGGTTGATCATAAGCGTTAATGTTGACCAGCGATCCGTAAAAGCCCACTGCGCGCTCATAAAGGGCGATCAGCGCGCCGATATTGAACACGTTCGCTTCGGGAATGCTCATGGTGATTGATTCGCGCCCGCTCTCATAAAGCGCGCTTCGCGTCCCACGCAGAAATCCGTGGAGATAGTCGCCACTTGTGACTCCATCTTCGATTTCAATCGCCCGGTTGCGCCGATCCTTGTCCACCTCGATGAAAGTCACGAAAAAATTCAAAACCCCGTCACGTAACTGTTGCACGTAGGCATGTTGGTCGGTCGATCCCTTGTTTCCATAAACAGCAATGCCCTGATGCACGATTTTACCGTCGAGATCCTTTTCTTTCCCGAGCGATTCCATCACCAACTGCTGCAGATATTTTGCAAACAACGCCAGCCGGTCCTTGTAGGGAAGGATCACCATATCTTTGTCGCCCTTGCCATTGCCGGCGTAATACCACATGAGCGCCAGAAGCATCGCTGCATTTTGGGTCACATCCTGTGTCCGAGTGTGCTCATCCATCGCCGCTGCGCCGGCGAGAAAATCGTCAATGTTGAACCCCTCCAGAGCCATCGGTAGAAGCCCGACCGCGCTCATCACCGAAGTTCGTCCACCGACCCAATCGTGCATCGGGAACCGGTCGAGCCAACCGTTCTTTTCAGCGTATTTGTCCAGATCGCTGCCCACACCGGTTATGGCCACCGCATGCTTGTTAAATTCTAGTCCGTTTTCTTTGAATTTTGCCTCGGCCTCGACCATTCCGTTTCGTGTCTCCTTTGTCCCGCCAGATTTGGAAACCACCACGACGAGCGTCTGCGCGAGGTCATCTCCCATTTTCTCGAAAACGCGATCGAACCCATCCGGATCGCTGTTATCGAAAAAAAAGAGGTCCATTGGATCATCCAATGATTTTAGCGCATCTGACACAAATTGCGGCCCAAGCGCAGAGCCGCCGATACCAATCAGCAACACGTGCTCAAAGGGCTTTCCATTTTCGGCCCTGATTTTCCCGGCGTGGACCTCCGCAGCGAATGTTTTGATACGCTTTATTGTTTCTTCGATTTCCATGCGAATTTCCGCAGTAGGTGCCAACGCGGGATTCCGCAGCCAATAGTGTCCAACCATGCGCTTTTCGCCGGGATTGGCGATCGCCCCTGCTTCCAGCGCGCGCATGGCTAGAAACGCTTTGTCGATCTTCTGCTGCATTTTTTCGAAGAAATCGTCCGGGAATTTCATCCGGCTGATATCGAGAGAGAAACCGAGGTCGCGGTAATACAAGAAGTACCGTTGAAAACGCAACCAAAGCGAGGAGGACATATGTTAAGGATCGGATGATTGCCAGAAACAAAACGACATTTCAGTATCGATCCTCGAGTTTGCAAAACCAAATAAAAGCATGGAAACGCGAGAGCCGTGGTTAGCGTCCATGGTACTTCCTAAACCATTCTCTCGATGGCAAAGCCGAGTCTTCACAAAATTCAAATTGCAGCGCTAGATCGCGGGAATAGTTTCGCTCGTATCATGGCAAGCGCCCACGCTCCGCGAGGCATGCCACATTTGTGTGCAGGATTGATCGCTTCCGGCTTGGTGGCGGCGGTTTTGTTTGGTGCAGGAATGGTAGCAGTTCATCTCGAACATACGACCATCCGTGCGACCGCTCCCGAGTTGTTTCCTCTCAAAAAACAGGGCCTGGCATTTCAACGTGCCGCCGCGCGTGCACCGGATGTGTTGCCGCTCTATGGCAGCTCGGAATTAATGATTCCTCCTGTCCCGGAAAGGGCGAGCATTTTCTTTCGCAGTGCTCCAACCGGCTTCCAAGTGTCGCCTGTCGGGGCCGGAGGCGCGAACTCGCTCAGCATGTTGCAAAAAATTGGCGCACTGGGCTCGAACTTGCGTGCCAAAAAGCTCGCTATCTCGATTTCGCCTGGCTGGTGCCTAAGTACCAACCCCAAATGGCGAGAAGGGTACAAAGGAAATTTCTCAGTGATGGCAGCGACCCAAATCACATTCGGAACGACGCTCGATTTCGATCTAAAGCGCGACATCGCTTCACGAATGCTCAAGTATCCGAGCACGCTAGAGGACAGTCCATTCCTTCAATTCGCGTTAGAACGACTGGCTTCTGGTCGGTGGGTTGATCGAGTAATTTTCTGTGCGTTCTGGCCGCTGGGAAAATTACAGACCGTCATAATGGAGTGTCAGGACCATTTTGCGGCGTGCAATTACATTCGGCATAAGACCAAACCCGCCCCACAGCTCCACGCGGAAACACCCGATTGGCCAAAACTTATCGCAAACGTCAGCGGAGCCGGTACTACCGATGCGGATAGGCCTACAAGAGCTTCGAGTTTGGACGGAGGAAGAACGCTTGATCGCCGGGACGTGACATTTCAAAGCGACATGAACGCGTCGCAGGGCTGGATCGATTTGGAATTGCTCTTGCGCACGCTCGCAAAGGTTCACGCTCAGCCTTTGCTGCTCAGTATGCCTATCGCCGGCGACGTTTACGATCAGAAAGGGATATCGCATTCCGCACGCGAAAATTTTTACATCAAGCTCCGCGCGCTAGCGCAGCGATACAATTTTCCGTTGGTTGACTTTGAGGGGCATGATGAAGACCCGGCTTTTCTTTACCATCACCAAAGTCACCTTACTGCGAAAGGCTGGATGTATTACAACCGGGCCCTGGATGATTTCTTTCATGGCCGCGCTCCCCGGAGTTGATCAGGCCGACGCCTTCAAGCGCTTGCCGCGTGCCCCGGTAGGGTAGTATCCTACACGATCTTCATATTCCGGCTCACATGCGTGGCGCTACTCGCGGGCATAATCTGCAGTCATCATGGGGCCCGCTCAAAACCGCATACCGCATTTGTTGTCAGCTGTTATTGCTGCCGGCGTTGCTGCGACGATCCTGTTCGCTGGCCGAATCGGTGCGATTCATCTTGAGCGAGACGCCGTTGCGTGGACTGCGCCCAAACAATTTCAGCTCAAAAACCAGGGCTTGGTTTTTCAACGGACGGCTGCGCGTGCGAAGACGGTGTTGCCCCTTTACGGTAGCTCCGAGCTAGTGATCGGAGTTCCGGATAGGGCGAACAAATTCTTTCAAAATGCGCCCACGGGCTTTCAAGTTTCGCCAGTCGGTACAGTTGGTGCGACCTCACTAACCATTTTGCAAAAGATCGCGGCTCTGGGATCGGACCTGCGTGGCAGAAAGCTTGCAATATCACTTTCGCCTGTCTGGTTCCTTATGCCCGCCACGAAGACGGATTGGTACGAAGGAAATTTCTCGCTGTTGGTGGCAAGCGAACTGACGTTCGGCGGCGCCGTCGATTTCAAACTTAAGCAAGATATTGCTTCACGCATGCTGCAGTTTCCGGGCACGCTCGAAAAGAGTCCGTTGCTGGAGTTTGCGCTGAGGCGACTCTCCGCCGGGAGTTGGTTCGATCGGCTGCTTTTCCGCGCGATCCTGCCGTTTGGAAAGATATACACGGCCGGCTTGGAGTTGCAGGATCACTTCGCGGCAGTCGCGCATATTCTGTATGTGACGAAGCCCGCTCTCGCACAGCAGCGAGAAAGACCGGATCGGCGGATCCCCATCGCAAGAGTGAGCGAGACCAACGTTCGTGCACATGCCAAAGTCGAAAATCCGCCCGCGAAAGTTGGATCAATGGCGCGTGGTCGTCTTGATCCGCTGTTTCTTAGCCGCATGAATGCGGCACCTGAATGGGCCGATTTAGAGCTGTTACTGCGCGCTCTGGCTAAGGTTCACGCCCGTCCACTCCTTCTCAGCATGCCTATGGACGGACGGTTTTATGATCAGCAGGGGTATTCTCGGTTGGCTCGCGAGAACTATTACGAAAAAATGCGCGCCCTCGTACAGCGATACAATTTTACCCTGATCGAGTTTGAAGACCACGACGAGGACCCAGCGTTTCTTGACGCTCAGCACACGCATCTGACCCAAGAAGGTTGGCTCTTTTACGATCGTGCTCTTGACGATTTTTTTCATGGGCATCTCCCGCGGAGTTGAGTGGTTCGCCGATGGTCTATTACCCGATGCGCAGATTCCCAATGCTGCCCGGCATTTACCCGTGATGAATATCAGCTTTCCCGAAAAAGTGTTGCAACTTGTGGCGTCGGTTGCCGAAACCGACGAGGTCCGCACCAACCTCGAGCTACCTCTTTATGAGTGCCAGCTTTTGGACTCTATCAACACGGTGGAGTTGATGATAAGAATCGAAGACGAATTCGGTCTCAAAATCTCTCCGGCGGAATTCGAGCGCGAAAATTGGGAGACGCCGCGTAAGATTATCGCTGACCTTGAGAGCCGGATGCGGGTGAACGTGTGAGCTGGATCAGGGCACATCCAGCGCTCTGGCGAGCGCTGCTGATTCTGTATTACCTCGCTATCATTGTGGGCCTGATCGCGATGTACGGTCGCGGCGACTTTTCGACGCCGCCATTTGTTTATCAGGGTTTTTGAGTGGATCTCATCGAACAAATCGATCATTGGGCGCTGGCGGCTCCGAATGCGATCGCACATATCAACGGAGATCAGAGACTGACCTATGGCGAGCTACGCCGGCGTTCGGATGCCCTGGCGGCGTACCTGGCAAAACGCTTCGGCGACGATCGCTCCCCTATCGCGGTGCTGGGGCATCGAGAGTCGGAGATGCTTATCGCGTTTCTTGGAGCGATAAAATCCCGCAGGCCATATGTCCCGCTGGACACCGTATTGCCACAGCAACGCATCGACAAAATTCTCGCAATCTCGCGCCCTTCGTTGGTTCTCGCGCCGGAGGAGGTCGCAAAACTATCCAGCGCTGACGCGCCCGCTCCGGTTATCCACGCGCAGTGCGAAGACCCGTTTTACATATTGTTCACCAGCGGCAGCACCGGAGAGCCGAAAGGTGTTATCATTACACTTGGGTGCCTGGAGCATTTCGTTGGATGGATGCTTGAGGAACAGAAATTCGTCCCGCGAGCGGAGGTCTTCCTGAATACGGCGCCATTCTCATTCGATCTCTCGGTGATGGATCTGTATTGCAGCCTTGCCACGGGAGGCACTCTTCACAGCATAGGCCGCGATCTGGTGGCAAATCCGAAAATGCTTTATCGCGCGCTAGGAAATTCCGGCGCGACCACGTGGGTCTCCACGCCATCGTTTGCTCAAATGTGCCTGGTTGAAGAGAAATTTGCGGAAGGAATGCTTCCATCCATTCGGCGTTTTCTTTTCTGCGGCGAAACACTCGCCGCTCAAACTGCGGCTCGCCTGTTTGAGCGTTTTCCGCGAGCGCAAGTATGGAACATGTATGGCCCGACTGAGGCGACGGTGGCCACTACTTCCGTACGGATAGACCTTTCAATTTTGGAAAAGTATTCGGCTTTACCGGTCGGACGCGCGACGCCCGGAACCGATGTTCTTGTTGTGAACGAAGCTGCCGAAACTTTACCAGCGAATGAGCAAGGCGAGATTGTCATCGCGGGACCAAATGTTAGCCCAGGCTACCTTGGGCGGCCCGAGTTGACGGCAGCCGCCTTCTTTCAGCATTGCGATCGGCGTGCCTATCGGACTGGCGACTGGGGCCGATTTCGTGATGGCTTGCTTTTTTTTGAGGGCCGCATCGATTCGCAGCTCAAGCTCAGCGGCTACCGCATCGAAGTTGGCGATGTCGAAGCAAACCTTCTGGCGTTGCCGTCGGTAAGGGACGCAATAGTAGCCCCCGTGATTAAGAACGGCTCGGCCCAGTCGCTCGCCGCTTTTGTGGTGCTCAACAGCGGAATTGCGGCATCGCATTTCGAGCTAACACAATCGCTGCGACGACAGCTGGCCGTGCGGCTGCCAGTGTATATGTTGCCGCGCAAATTCGTTTTTCTCGATGCTTTTCCGCTGACGGCGAATGGCAAGGCCGACAGAGCACGCCTGGCTCAGTCTCTGTGATTCCCTACGCCGATTTCACGTATTTTGGGTTGCTGCTTTACGCGGTAATTCCGACGCTCGTTCTGGGTCTGTTTGGCAAAGCTGGCTGGCGCTGGGCGACCCTGGTCACCGTCGCAATGCTCATCGTGCAGTACCACGGAGCATTAGACATTCGACCACATTTTGCAGTTCGCGAAGTCTGGATCGTCATCGGTTTTGCCGTCTGGCAATGGGCTCTGGTGTACGTGTTTGCAAAAATGGGGGCACGCGCCGGCTGGCCATTCTATGCTGCGGTCGCGGCAAGCGTGCTTCCGCTTGCAGTGTCCAAATTTTTTCCGGCGGTGTCGCCGGGAAGCGAGTTTGGTTTTCTCGGAATTTCGTACATCACGTTTCGGGCGTTGGATGTCGTATTTTGCCTTCGGGACAAAGTCATCGTTCTGCCTCGGACGCTCGATTTCTCGATGTTCCTTTTTTTCTTCCCAACCATTTCAGCCGGTCCAATTGACCGGTTCCAACGGTTCGCAGGCGAATGGAGAAAGAGGCGCACGCGCGCTGAGTTCCTAATTGATCTCGATGGCGCGGTGCATCGCATTTTTCGGGGGTTCTTTTACAAATTCATCGTTGCCGCGCTGATTAAACAATACTGGCTAGAGCGAGCCGCCAGCAGTGGGAGCTTCGCGGCGTTGGTCAGCTACATGTATGCCTACAGCTTCTATTTGTTTTTTGATTTTGCCGGCTACAGCGCGTTTGCCATTGCTCTGAGTTATCTTTTCGGTGTCCATACTCAGGAAAACTTCGATCGACCATTTCTCGCCCGGAATATCCGCGATTTTTGGAATCGCTGGCATATCACTCTTTCATTTTGGTTTCGCGACCATGTTTATATGCGCTTTCTCTACGCTGCAATGCGCGGCAAATGGTTTGCACATAAGGAAATCGCCCCGATCACAGGCTATTTTCTAGCCTTTGGACTTATGGGCCTCTGGCACGGGCCTGAGCTGCACTACATTGTCTACGGATTTTATCAGGCGGTGTTGCTCTCTGCCTTCCACATTTTTTCCCGCTGGAGCAAGGTGCACCGCTATTGGCGCGACGGTCTTGTCTCGCGGGTCGTGGCTACCTTCATCACGTTCCAGTTTGTTTGCTTCGGGTTGCTGATTTTTTCAGGACGCATTGGCGCTGCACCGCTGCCGCATTTCGCCGGCAAAATCGAGCGCGCAGACTGCACGGCAATTTCTGGCTGGAGTTGGGACAAGAACGATGTGGACGCTGAGGTTCACATTGAACTTTGGGATCGTGACCGGTATGTCATGGCGTTCCCGGCGAATCGCTTCCGGGAGGATCTGGTGGATGCCGGTTACGGAAACGGCCGGCACGCCTTTAAGATTCCGATTCCACCTCAGGTCAGGGACCAGCGCCCACACGTGATCCACCTTCGTGTTGCTGGGACAAAGCAGGAGCTAACTGATTCGCCCAAATTAATTCACTGCCAATAATGTGAATGACGAATGATAAGTAACGGATGACCCGCCTTTGCCAAGGCTATGGGTCGGCATCAGAATGAGCGCTGCCTTTCTTGGCTGACGCTTTTTCTTGTTGTGCAACCTCGTATTCCGGCTTCGGCGTCCCCATCAACCAATGATCGAACCAGCCAACGATGTGTTGCAGGCGCTCGACGCGGTGCCACGGCTGACCGGAGCGAGAGAGCTCGTGCGATTCGTTGGGGAATCGAACCATAACGGTTGGAATCTTGCGGAATTTTAACGCGCGAAACATTTGTTCACCGCCGGCGCCAGTTGGCGTCCGGTAATCTGTTTCCCCGAGAATAAACATCATCGGAGTCGTTACATTCTTGATGTAGCTGATCGGCGAACGCGTTCGATATTCTTGCGGGTTTTCAAATGGCGGCACCTTGAACCAGTTTGGCTGAAAGAGGGTGAAGTCCCCCGAATACCACCAATCTTCCCAACTGGCGATGTCGCGTTGCGCAACCCCTGCGGCAAACCGGTTTGTTTGGCCTACAACCCAATTGGTCAGCAGGCCACCGCCACTCCCGCCGGTCACGCCGAGTTTCTTATCATCGATGTAACCGCGTTTGATTGCGTCATCCACGCCGGCCATCAGATCTTTGTAGTCGTCCCCTGGGTAATGATACTGAATGATGTTTCCAAATTCCTGTCCGTAAGTGGTACTGCCGCGCGGATTCGGATAAAGCACTACATAACCCTTGGCCGCCATCCACTGGAATTCGTGATCGAAAACATAACCGTACGCGACGTGGGGGCCGCCGTGAATATTCAGGATCAACGGATATTTCTTGTGTGGATCGAAGTTAGGCGGCTTCTGCAACCATGCTTCGATATGCTTGCCGTCAAAGCTGTCGTACCAAATCTCTTCCGGCTCGGTTAAGTTGAGTTTTGAGAACAGCTCGTCATTGACGTGCGTCAATTGTTTGGGTTCCGCATCTCCGGTCGCGCGATCCAGGACAAAAAGATCATTGATGAGCGTTGGTGTCGAAACTACGTAAATCAACTTCGAGGCGTCAAGCGACGTTCGAAAACTCATCACCCCCTGGCTTCCAGAAGTTAGATCGTGTACTCCAGCCTTACCCAGGTCGGCGTCCTGGGCTACGGGCAGATCGAACAGTGCGAGGTTCGCTTTTCCTTCCTTCGTGTAAACGGCGATAAGGCCTTTGCCATCCGCCGTCCAGATCGGCTTGTTTTGTCCACCTGCCCGCGGCGGCGCGCCGTCCCCAATCACGAACCCAGGCACATCGAAATCAAAGTTGGCCGTCAAATTGCGCGGCTTTGCGTTTGTTGAAAGATCGATGACCCAGAGGTCGGGCTGAGTGTATGAGTTGATTGGACGTGTGGTTGATGCGGTAAACGCGACCTGCTTCCCATCGGGGCTGAGCGAAAGCGCCCCTCCGCCGGGGCCAAAACCTCCAATCTGTAAATCTATGGTTGTGATTTTTACCGGTTCGCCGCCGGCTGTTGCCACCGAATAAAGATCAGTCTTTGGCAGCTCGTAGTACGGTTCATCATCCCGGTCCGATGTGAAATAAATCTGCGAACCGTCTTTAGACCAGGTTGCGCTTTCTTCATCGAATCGACCCGTAGTAAGTTGACGCGGTTTTACTTTTTCGTCAGCGCTGTGTGGCGCGCTCATGAGCCAGACGTGTGTGGGGTGCTTAGGGTCGGCGTAACCTTCATTATCTTGCCGATACACGGCGCGCGTGATTACTCGAACATCGCTCTCGCGTTCATCTGCGCCTGCAGGAGCATTTCCACCGCCGCCTTTTTTTGCCTCTTCTTCTTTTGCTTTTTTCTTTTCCTGCTTGGCCAGGTCCTCAGCATTTGTCTCGCTTGTGAACGCGATTGTTTTTCCATCCGGCGCCCAGCTCGGACTCCCCACGCCTTTCGGTAGATCGCTAAAGACAAATGAGTCGCCGCCCGCCATTGGCAGGATCGCCAGTTGCGGCGGCTCGGGCTTGTCATTCTTCTCAGTCGCGCGCAGAAAGAGCAAAAATCTTCCGTCCGGCGACCATCGAGGCGTAGAATCGTGATTGCTTTTTGTCAGTTGACGAGGCGCTTCGCCGCCTTCCAATGGCACGCTCCAAATGGATGTATTGTAACCTTCCTTCTTCTCATTAACCGTAATGCGCACAAACGCCACGCGCGATCCGTCCGGCGAAATTTGCGGGTCGCCGATCCACACGAAATCGAATAGATCTTTTTCAGTGATGTTGCGCTTATCAGCGAAGACGCTGCCAGCTCCTGCCAACAAAGCGAGGAGCAAACAAATGACCAGTGGCTTCGCCACGTTGAATCGTGACCACGTTGAATCGTTGAATCCTAAACCCGATGTAATCGTGTAACGATGTAACAAAACCCGCCGTTTCCTCATTATTTGATCATTTATCATTCGTTTGAGCTTCGACACTCTGGCTTCATTATTTTGGTCACATGTGCTCGATGACGTTATCGCCAAATTGCGAACACTTGATCTGGGTGGCTCCCTCCATCAAACGCGCGAAATCGTAAGTAACACGTTTGCTCGCAATCGCGCCCCTTAGGCCTTTCAGAATCAAATCGGCGGCTTCTGTCCAGCCCATGTACCGGAACATCATTTCGCCAGACAGAATCACCGAGCCGGGATTGACCTTGTCCTGATTGGCATATTTTGGCGCGGTCCCGTGGGTCGCTTCGAAGACCGCGTGGCCAGTTATGTAATTGATGTTTCCTCCGGGTGCGATTCCAATTCCGCCCACTTCCGCGGCCAGCGCGTCGCTCATGTAATCGCCATTTAAATTAAGTGTGGCGATCACGTCATAATCTGCCGGGCGCAACAGGAATTGCTGGAGCGCATTATCGGCAATGGCGTCCTTAATCACAATACCGGCACCCGCTTTGCCCATGGGAATCTCGCACCAGGGTCCACCATCGATTTCCTTCGCGCCGAAATATTGTTTTGCAACGTCATAGCCCCAGTCGCGGAACGCGCCTTCGGTGAACTTCATGATGTTGCCCTTGTGGACCAGCGTCACGCTCTTGCGATTGTTCGCAATCGCGTAAGAGATCGCGCTGTGTACCAGGCGGACGGTGCCGGACCGACTGACCGGTTTGATCCCGATTCCTACACAAACGTCGTCCTTTTCGGGTGCACCAACTTTTTTCCAAAACTCCGCCGCTTTCTGTTTTGTCCCGAACCGAATTTTCTCATACTGCTGCGGAAAGTCTTTTTTAAGAAAACCGAGAACCTTTTCCGCGTCCGGCGTGCCTGCGGCGAACTCGATGCCTGCATAGATGTCTTCCGTGTTTTCGCGGAAGATCACCATGTTAACTTTTTCCGGATGCTTAAGAGGCGAGGGGACGCCTTGGAAGTACTGCACCGGTCGCAGGCATACGAAAAGATCGAGGAGTTGCCGCAACGCGACGTTGAGAGAGCGGATCCCTCCGCCTACCGGTGTGGTCAGCGGACCCTTGATTCCCACGTGATACTCGCGGAACGCTTCCACGGTATCCTCCGGCAGCCATTCACCGAATTTGTCCTTCGCTGCCTGGCCGGCGTACACCTCGAACCATGCGATCTTTTTTTTGCCGCCGTATGCCTTTTCGACTGCGGCATCAAACACACGGACACTCGCGGCCCAGATGTCCGGCCCGGTTCCGTCTCCGCGGATAAATGGAATGACCGGTTGATCCGGCACATTCAGTTTATCTGTTCTGGTAATTTTTTCACCTGCAGGCGGAGCAACATCTTTATATGGCATAAGGGGCAAACTGTAGAGGCGCCTGTCCTTAGCCGCAACAGAAGTCGGTACTTACAGATGTCGAATCGGTCGTCGTGGTTCGCAGAGATAAAAACCGGGTCTGACTACGACCGCGATATGAAAATCGCAGGTTCTTGCGCTGGCCCAAAAGTCTTGCGCTGGGGTCGGCGGCTATTATAATGCGCGCTCCTCCTCCATTCTCATGTTTCCCCGGGAAGCCAGTAAACGGCTTTGTGCCGGTGGCTGTGTCAGCCGCCCTTACCGAGCTACGACTTCTGACCTTCCATTTTTGCCTTTTGTGAAGCGTGGCCGTTGCCGCGGGTTCACGCTCCTCGAGCTGCTTATAGTCGTGGGCATTATCGCGATCTTGTTTGTATTGATCGCTCCGGCGTTCACAACCATCAAAAGCGGTACCGACATCGCCAGCGCTGCTTACACGATCAAAGGCGTGCTCGATACCGCCCGTACGTACGCCAAAGCAAACAATACCTACACGTGGGTTGGTTTTTATGAAGACAATGGGTCGATTCCTTCAGTAATTCCCGCGCCTGATCCACCGTGCGCGGGTTGTGTAGGTCGGCTTGTAATGTCGATCGTTGCGTCAAAGGACGGTACTAACCTGGGAGCAGATCCAGGGTCAACCGCGACGGGAACAAATAACTGGATTGACCCTAGACAGCTAACTCAGGTGGGAAAGTTAGTGAAGATCGACAACTTCCATCTTCCTTTGTTTGCTATATGTACTCCCAACTGTAGTGGAGATACATTTGACGCGCGGCCTTCATTGCAGTCGGACCCCGCCGTCGGATATAACGCCTCGCGGTTCGGAGAACTCAACGGCCCGGCTCCGAATACGGCTCCTTACGACACCATCAATGATGGCTTAACGAAATTTCCTTTTCAGTATCCCGTGGGCAATCCGCCGCCGCCTTGGCAATACCGGTTTCGAAGGACCCTGCGATTTAACCCTCGCGGCGAATGCAGAATTAACAGCACATATGATGTGCGAAGGGTAATCGAGATCGGCTTACTTCAAACTCACGGAAACGCCGTTCCTCCTCTAGTGGGTAACCTCGCAGCTATCCAAATCACTGGTTTTGGCGGCGACGTAAAGATTTACAGACGATGAGACAGCGATTCCTGGCCGGCTTTTCGCTCGTAGAAGTGACTCTCGCTCTAGGCATCGCTGCCTTTTGTTTGATTGCAATTTTTGGCTTGATGCCTGTCGGTGTGCAAACAAATCGCAATGCGACTTCTCAAAGCGCTGCCACGAACATCATAGCTGCAGTAGTCGCCGATTTACGCGCAACTCCCAAAAACAGCACCACTTCATCACAATTCAACATTTCGTTCGGAACAAATCCACCGCCGATGTACTTTGATGGTCAGGGGCAAGCTGCGAGTTCACTGGTTCCTGCCTCTCCAACGCCCTTCCAACCTCGCTATCAACTTAACATAACATGGAATGGTTCCACAGCGTTACGTTACGCTGATGTTAAGGTGACTTGGCCTGCCGGAGCCACGCCGGCCAATGCTACTGGATCGGTAGAAACCTTCGCAGCCTTTGATAGGCAATGAGCATCGCTAGCCGCGGCACCGCAAGACGACCGAGCATCGATATGCGGTATCGCCTCGCTGCGTTTACCATAGCAGAGCTTCTCATCAGCATAGGAGTATTGGTGTTAGTGGTTTTATTGGCTACTCAGCTTCTCAACAGCGCAGCAAGCATTACTACTCTTGGTCACAAACAAATGGACACGGACTCACAAGCGAGACAATTGCTCGATCGGATGAGTGTTGATTTTGCTCAAATGGTGAAGCGAAGTGACGTAGATTATTATCTAAAATCTTCCGCCACTCCACCTCCTACGGGTGTGCGGAATTTGCTGCAACCTGGAAACGATAAGATAGCGTTTTATAGCACGGTCCCGGGTTATTATCCAACTGCCGGTTTGCAAAGCCCGGTGTCGCTTGTTGCCTACCGTGTAAACTCGCAAAACAAGCTGGAGCGGATGGGAAAGGGATTGGTTTGGAATGCCGTTTCGACAACCGACACTCCCGTGGTTTTCATGCCGATACCACTTGCTTCGCCGCTTCCTGTTGCGGAGCGATCGCCTCCAGACGGAACGCCAACGCCCTCACCGAGTCCGGCTTGGTCGGAGGTGGCGAGTACCGGTAGCTGGTCAGATTCTGAGGTGATTGGCTCGCAGGTTTTCCGTTTTGAGTACTTTTATTTGTTAAAAGGGGGACTCAATCCAAGTGGCGGCACCGCTTATGCTGCTATTTTGAGTGACACGCCATGGGACACGCGGATTTGTGCATGTCCAACACCAAACCCTCCAACTGTGACGCCGACGCCGGGAACGCCAACTCCGGCTCCAACACCTCCGTTACAATGCTGTCACACTGCTCCAGAAGGTATGCAAGACGTGGCAGCTATAGTGGTTGTTATCGCAGTTATGGATTCAAAGAGTAAGGTTCTGGCTACTGACGCGCAGATTGGCACTCTCGCCAGTGGTTTGATCGACTGGGGAACAACAAGTTGCCCTGGCTGCCCCACACAGAATCAGTGGCAGAGCACCCCTGGTCTGTTGCTGTCTCGATGGCGTAGCACTGTTGATGCGAATGCAATTGGTCTGCCGCGCCCCGTGCTTTCCGGTGTTCGGATGTACGAACGCCGATTTTACCTTTCACCACCTACCCTCCTAACACCATGAAACGCTTCGTTTGTACTGGCGATAACGCCTCCAAAGGTGCCGCTCTGATGATTGTTCTCGCTTTCGTCGTGCTTTTGACAGGCCTGGCTTTGGCCTATTTTTCGCGCGCAGCCACTGACAGGCAGCTGTCTCAATCGAGCTATAACGATACGTCAGCCGATCTGCTGGCTCGCAGCGCGCTGGATATTGTGGTAAGCGGTTTCAAGCAGGAGATAATAACCAACTCGCCCATAACTGTATTCAATGTTCAGCCTGCGTTCTATCCGGCACCCACTCCTGCGGACATTCCGAATCTGATCAGGTATAGTTCTCGGAATGCTCTCGTCAGCTTGGCTTCAAACGTAAGTTCTGCATCTGGATCGGCGAATGGTCGATCGATTAGCACAGCTCGGTGGAATAGTCATTACTTAGTTCCGCGGGGTAATCCTGGTAGCCAGGCTATCGATTCCTCACCTATACCAAGCTTTACCTCGCCTGATTGGGTTCTGGTAACTCCACAAGGTCCGGCCCGGACGCCTACGCCCGCAACTGTGGTGGGTAGGTACGCCTTCGCTGTGTACGACGAAGGCGGATTGCTCGATATGACCCTTGCAGGATACCCCGGTTGGTCGAGTTGCAGTGGTGGGAGTACTCCAAGTCCGACCCCGTGGCTCGTGAATGTTGGACGTAAAAGTATTGTCGCTTTTGCTGATCTAACTGCTCTTGGAGCCTATGCTCCGCCTCAGAGCCAAGTGGATAATATCGTCGGCTGGAGGAACTATGCCATGACGCAACGTTCGGGTGCCAACTTCGGGAATTTCAACTACATAGGAGAAACAGATTGCGATAAGCAAAATTTTTACGGCAGTTACCTGCTGTATTTCGGAGATCCGCCATTCGGTATCCAGGGTCTTTCGGACAAACTCCTTGCTTCGACGTATCCGTTTACTTCCGTTGCGAGCTACATTTCAAACAACCGAACCGATCAATCGCTAACGACAAGGCAGCAATTACTGAGACTGCAGCGTTCTCTCGGATTTAGCCAGAACGTGCTCCAATACATGGGGACCTTTTCTCGCGAGCGAAATAGGCCTGCGCAAGACTGGCCGGGTCTGAACCCGGCTGGGTCTCTTAGTGAAGGCCGCTTCAACCTAAATAACCTCGCGCTGGTGGTGCCGAATCCGGCCGACTGTTTCATTGCGCATGGCAGAAAGCAAGGCTGGCGGACCGGCAAAAACAGGAACCACCTTTGTGGGGACTCAGAGGGCGTTCACCAGTTATTTGGCCTGTTTTGGGTAAAGGCCGACGTAATAGGTGGGCAGCACGCGAAGGGTGAGTGGAGATACATTGGCAATGGAGGGGTACTCCCCGATCAGAACGGAAACCCCGATCCTCATAGAGGTATAGACTGCCTGAAAGGGGCGAACCAGCAGAACGATTTCTTCCAGATCCTGGACTTCGCGTTGTTTCAAACTTCGTGTGAGACCGACGATAACAATGTTGCAAAAACCTTCGGGATAGGGGCGTCATTGATCGATCAGTACGACTCCGGCGATAGTTGTCCGCCCAGTGGCTCCAACAACGGAAGTCAGCCACCGGGATGTGATCTCGATGCGGAAGCCGTCGGCAACAACTGGAATAAGAGAGCGGACGCCACTCATACCACAGTTATTAAGTGGGGTCATGGCAATGGGAACACGGCGACCGCGTACGGCATGGAGCCAAACTATTCGAGCGATAACGTCAACGGTGACGTTGCGTACGATCCGAACTATAACGGAAACAATCCCCACCGGCCCGCGCCCCCGTGCCCCACTCCGGTCGCAAGTACAATGGTCTTAAGCCATGCGCTTAACACCGTAGGGGAATTTGCCTACGGAATCGATACTTCGACTGCAGGGGTGCCCGTGTTGAACTTTTGGGACACCAGCACGAATCCTCCCTTTCGCTATGCTCCCGTCTTGGATTTCTTTTGCTACAATCCGATCAGCAGCGCGTATCCACGTGCGGGTATTGTTAATCTTTACACGAAGAACGCACCTGTTCTTGCCGCAATTCTGGCGCGTACATATGAAAAAGACCCTGGATTCACGCCTGGTCCGTCTCCGACGCCCGTGGTTTCGGCGGCCGACGCCAATGCCGCAGCCAATGCGATTGTAGCTGAAACACAAAGAGTGCTTGCAGGGGCTCCGACGTACGGGTCTGTGCAACAAACGGACTTAACGCGGGCGATCGCCGGGCGCCTTTCCAAGGCGGCATTCGACGCTGTCCCCGCCCTTGCCGGGTCTGATGAGACAAAAAACACCGTTGCGCGCGCTCTGGCGGAAATGGGGCAAACACGGACATGGAACCTTTTCATCGATGTGATTGCACAGACTGGACGATACGCACCGGACGCGACTAGCGTCACTCAGGCCAACAAATTCGTCGTCGAAGGAGAGAAACGATACTGGCTGCATGTCGCACTCGGTCGCGATCTTAACCCCGATGGGAGCGTGGACGTGCTCGGGACGCAGCTTGAGGAAGTAATTGAGTAGTTACGCCCTTAGTCTGCGTTAATTACGGTCAAGGCGTCGTTCGTTCGGAATGCAACCGCGTTTGGAGGACGGCGGTCGCGCGGTTACCCCATTCTTTAAATGGAGTATCCCATCCGAGATAGATTAAGACAGCGATAAGAAGGATTTCGACTAAGAATCGCATACGGGTATGCAGGTTCGCCAAAAAACCTGGGCAAAAGCAATCTTAATTTTTGCCATGCCCACGTTGGCCAAGCGGCTTCGACAATCTGTTGGACTAACGATGTCCTTCGACCAGGATCATGTTTGTCCTGGCTGTGCGGTGGCGCATTTTGCGCGGTTCGCGGTACTCTTCGCAGTTCAGCCACTCCCTGGCGCGGTCAGCTGATTCGAATTCGAGCACCACGATGCGCTTCGGTTTCCAGTCGCCTTCCAGCACTTCCGTTTTACCGCCGCGGACGATGTATTTCCCGCCGTACTTCTTGACGGTCGCACCGGCGAGCTTCTTGTATTCTTCGTACCCAACAGGGTCGACGATGTCGATTTCAACGATGATGTAGGCGGGCATGGCTAGGGAGTCGTTAAAGCGTCAAAACGCTCCGGATTAGTGACCGTCATGGCTCCTGTCTTTCGCGGCTAGCTCAGGAATTTTCTTCCGGCGACGCAGCCGCAGCCAATTGTTCCACGTTTTGCGAATGCTGTCGCGCGGTGTCTGGTATTTTTGATTCAATTCGTTACTCTTTATTATCTGCGCGAGAATTCCTTTAACGGAAAAATCGTCCGTATTAACGATTGTGTAAGCCGTTCCAACAGCTGCCGCATGGTGCGCGTCGCTCGCCGCGGTCATAGGCAAACCACGAATCTGCGCGTACTTAAAAGCGTACTTATTATAGCGGCGAAGCGTGGTCGCGGCGTTGAAAACCTCGATGGCATCAACGGGTAGCGTTTCCAGAGTGGAAAAACGGATCCCTGCACGAAATAAGTCATACGGGTGCGGAGGAATGGCCAGCCCGCCCCGTTGATGGATTATTTCGCACACTTCACGCGCTGGTTTCCCCTTCAGGTAAGGAAGCTCTGCACCGATACAGAGAAGATGCCCGTCGGCGGTTGTTACTTCTACTCCGGGAAGGATCAGAAAATCATCGACCGGCAATCCGTCCAGTCGCATCAAGCCTTTTTGGAGCAGGTAATTGACCGCATCGCACGTGTTGTGATCGGTAATGGCGATGCCATGCAAGCCTTTGGCGCGCGCCGCCGCAATCATGTCTTCCGGACTGGAGATACCGTCCCCGGAGAAAAAAGAATGTGTATGCAGGTCGATGTTAAATGACATGGCCAAGCGCGGGGTTAAAAGAGGAAGGACTTAACAGCGACCTTGTAACCATTTAACTTTTCAACTGCTAAACAAGCTCCTCGATGGCAAAGGCTGGCTCAGTGGCCGCTTCCTCCGGAATGCGATTGAACTGGTGATCGTACAATCGCCGATAGTAGCCGGATTTTTCTAGAAGCTCTGCGTGTGTGCCAATCTCCTTGATGCGGCCGCCATCCATCACGATGATTTGATCTGCGGATAACACCGTGGATAGCCGATGAGCGATAGCGATTACCGTGCGCCCTGTCGCCAGCTCAGCCAGAGCTCTCTGAATTTGTTGTTCCGACTCGGAATCGAGAGACGAGGTGGCTTCATCCAGTAGAAGAATTGGCGCATTCTTCAGAACAGCGCGCGCGATGGCAAGACGTTGTTGCTGACCGCCGGAAAGAAGACATCCTTTGTCGCCAATCACTGTTTGGTAGCCCTTCGGCTGGGCCATAATAAAATCGTGTGCATAGGCGGCTCGCGCTGCTTCGCGAACTTCTTCCGGCGTCGCATCGAGCCTGCCGAACTGGATATTACTGAAGATCGTATCGTGAAAAAGGAACGTCTCTTGAGTGACGAGCCCGATCTGTTCGCGCAACGATTTCTGCGTCACCGAGCGAAGATCGCGACCATCGATTTTTACAGCGCCGGAAGTCGGATCGTACAGACGCAGGATCAGCGAGAGAATCGTGCTCTTTCCTGCGCCGCTGGCGCCGACCAGGGCATAAGTTTTGCCGGACTCGACGTGCAAAGTCAGATTGCTGATCGCATCCATAACCGTGTTGGCATAGCGGAATGTTACATCTTCAAAGTCAATGCGGCCCTGGGACGAACTCAGCGCAACAGCATTTGGCGCGTCCTGGACAGTTGGCTGGGAATCGAGAAGCGAGAAAATTGAAGTCGTAGCGGCGATCGAGCGCTGCATCACCAGATGGATCCTGCTAAGTGTTTTGATCGGGTCGTAGAGGATGAAAATTCCTGAGATCAGTCCAAAAAAACGGCCGACGCTCAGGTTCGCGCTGTAAACATAAAGCAACGCAATCCCCACGCCTATTGCAGCAATCGTCTCGACCAGCGGCCCGACAGCTTCCAACGACCGGATGATGCGCATCATCTGGGAAAACTGCGTTTGATTGCTCCGCTTGAATTCCTTCTCCTGGTGCGCTTCCCGCGCGAAGGACTTGATCACACGAATGCCGGCGAATGTTTCCTGCATCGTCACGACCATTTCGGCCATGCCTTCCTGCTCGTTTTGCACGGCCTTTCGCGCGCGTTGACCGTAAACGCGAAGCGGCAGCAAACACGTTGGAAAGAGAACCAGCGTGACCAGGGTAAACTTCCAATCCATCACCAGCAGCACACTGATTGCTCCGATGATGGTGATCGGTTGCTTGAAAACATCGCTGCCGACGGTGCTCAAAGCCATCTGCATGACTCGGGTATTGTTCGTGATAACCGACATCAAAAATCCCGAGCGCGCCTTGTTAAAGAAATCCATCGAGTTGCGCACCATCTTGCTGAAAAGCTGACTCCGGATATCACTCACCACTTTATTGCTGACCCACTGCATGCAGTAGGTACTCCCGTAGGAACAGAGGCTGCGCACCGTCATGATCGCCGGGATAGCCAGACATATAAGGACGATCGAATTGATTTTTGGGCCTGTATCGAGCGCGTGCAGATTGGAGCGCATAGCCATCGGATTGGGAGCGGTGCCGTGGAAAATCGTGCTTGTCACCCGGGCAATCGCTATCGGGAAAAGTGAATTGACGCCACCGTAGGCAAGACCCAGTGCCAGGCCCGTGATAAAGCGGGCCCTGTACGGTTTGACGTAACCGTAGAGCCGCCGGTAAGAACCGGAGGCTGCACGTAACGTTTCCCAGAATGACTGTTTTTTCTTAGCCGCTTTTGCGCCGCTCATGACGTTCGGGCCGCCGCATGCTGCGACAGCAGGAAATCCATAGCACTAAACACCGCTTCCGTCGAGATTTGACTCATGGGAAGGCGCGGCTGGACCGGGGAAAACTCAGTTACCGGCTGAGGCGTTTTCCCCTGCAGAATAACTGCGGAACTTTCCCTCGGTCGCCAGTGAAAGGGATTGGTTGGTCCGAACAGAATCACTTGTGGCGTATGGGTCGCGGCCGCGAGGTGCATCGGTGCGGAATCGACCGTTACCAGGAGCCGTGCCTCACCAATTAGTGCCGCCAGGGTAAGCAAATCTGTTTTCCCGGAAAGATCGATAATTTTGGTCTCGTTCTTAATCGCGGCGATGTGCGTCTGCTCGTGCCTGGACGCCCCACTGGTCAAAATGAGGTCGAAGTCATTGTCCCGGTTGAGCCGTTCGATTAATTGCACCCATCGCGCGGCTTCCCAAAGCTTTTCCTGCCGCGCCGAGCCGGGGTGCAAAACAACGAAGGGCTTGCCGACATTCCAATTGTGTCGGAGCGCATCGGCTTTTTCGAGCGCCGATTGGGGCAACTGCAAACGTAGCGAGGAGGAAACACCCCGGATGCCGAGCGGTGCGAGCAAGGACAGGTTGTAATCGATCATGTGCAGATCGCGCATACGGACGTTGACAAAATCAGTGTAAAGCCGGGCGCGGCTTTTCGACTGATCGCGCACCCGGTATGACACAATGCGTTTCGGGGCTCCGGATAAGAACGCCAACAATGCCGACCGGTCGTTTCGCGTGAAATCGATGCAGTAATCAAATTTATTGGCTGCGACCGCGAGAAAGGCAGCGAGATCACTTAGATTGCGCCGCGCCATCAAAATGCGATCGACACCTGAAATAGCCGGGAGCAGATCAGCGCATCCGCTGGAAACAACCATTGTCACGTGCGCTTCCGGAAAGCGTTCGCGCAAAGCCGCAATCGCGGGCGTTGTCAGCACGAGATCGCCGATTCGCTTGAGTTGCAGAAGAAGAATTTTCATCGAGCGCCAAAACTGTAGCGGCGCTCTATGAGCGCCGAAATAAAACAATCGGCGGTCATAGGCCGCCGCTACAAATAATTATCGAGCCATTCGCATGGCCATTTCGTATGCGCCTAGTAACCGCGTCCGAAAATGATTCCACGTGAAATTTTCAACTACACGGCGTCTCGCAGCACCGCCCATTTGCTGAACGATTTCAGGATGCCGGTGCAGATGCTGTAGTGCCGCCGCGATGGCGTCGACATCCCCCGGCTTCACGATAATTCCTTCCACGCCATTGCGCACTACATCGCCTGCTTCACGCGTGGTGATTTGAGGTAGCGCACACGCTGCGGCTTCGTATGTCACTTTGGCGCTGCCTTCCCATTGAGACGGAAAAACATGTACCGTGCCCTGGCTAAGATAACTTTCCGGGTCGCGCGCAAATCCTACCACCCGGATGTTATCGCGCCAGAATTGTTTGAGAAAAGGCTTCGCTTCGTCGTGCACGTGGCCAACCAACCAGAGCTCCGCGTCAGGCAGATTGAGACGATGCCATGCTTCGAGGACATGATGGATGCCCTTGCGTTTGATTAGAGCGCCAGCAAAAACAGCGCGAAATTTTGACGGCCGATCTCCCGGCTTGAATCGTTCCACGTCCACGCCGCGGGGCAGGTAAAAAAGTTTCTCCTCCGGGAAACCACGGACACGAAACGTGTTAGCCGCCCTCTCTGATAAGACAAGCAGAAGATCAGCCAGCTGGTATTCTTCTATGAAACGCTTTCGCTCGAGCAACAGTCTGGCCTTCCATCTTTTAAGGCCACGGCTCGTGCCTGCCAAATCAGCAGTTTTCCGGCGTAACACCTTGTTTTTGCCGCCGTCACGATGCCAGGTCGGTATTTCAACGATCGAGGGAATGCCGCGCTGTTTAGCAGCTTGCAGTGAGCGCAAACAGTCGCCCGACCAGCTATGAAACAAATCGTAGCGACCGGTGGCGAGGTGCCGGGATGCGATCCAATCAAGGTACTTTTTTTTCGCGCCATAGTAGTAAGGCCTGTCGAAAAACGAGATAAGGCGCACCGGATGCCATCGCAAGGAATGGATCAACGAGGCAGGAATTTCCTTTTGCCTGTTATCATACGCGATCGCTTTGCCCAGGAATCCACCGCGATAAGATGCACGCAGGGTCTCAAATGCATCCGTGTCGAGGCCGGAGCCCCCGATGCGGGCAAAAATGGAGTAGAGCAAATGCCTGGGCAAGGTACGGCCTGTGGCCGATGGGGAGCCTAGCGGTGGCGGAGCGTTTAGGGTTTCACCCGGCATCGGCTTACAACTATTCTGGTGAACATGAGGCGTGTAAAGTGGCCTCTTGTATCATGTCGAACGGAATCGAGACATATCTCGTTGTTTGGGTTGGGAGTAGCGGCTATTGGGCCGCGAGAGATTTGATGCGCTCACGTCCCGCTCGCTCAGCCTTCAATCTTCCCGTCTATCTCGCGGCTTCCCCAGGCGGTCGATTCTCTACTGCGCGTTGCTCCGGTGAAATGACAAAATGCATATGACCAGGAATCTTAGTATCGCCTTTGTCCGACGCGGTTATTCGGCGACGGGCGGTGCGGAGGCTTACTTAAAACGCCTTGCCGGCGGTGTGATCGATGCCGGACCTGACGTGCAGCTTGTGGCGACGAATGACTGGCCGACCGCCGACTGGCCATTTGGATCGATCACGCGGTTGAACGCGAAATCCCCGATCGGATTTGCCAGTGAACTGGAGCGAATGCGCACTCAGCTTCACTGCGATGTCCTGTTCAGTCTCGAGCGTGTTTGGAGCTGCCACGTTTATCGGGCCGGGGACGGGGTCCATCGCGCCTGGCTCGATCGCCGAAGAAAATTCGAACTGCCTCTGAAACGATTTGTCCGGAGTCTCAATTCGAAACATCAGGATCTGTTACGCCTGGAACAATCCCTTTTTTCCAATGATAACACCAGGCGTGTGATCGCTGGCTCGCAGATGGTCAAAGATGAAATCGTCAATTTTTATCGTTATCCGGCAGACAAGATCGACATTGTTCGCAATGGTGTTCCGGTGGAAAAATTCCGGTTCGATCCGGAGCTTCGCGAAAAGTCGCGCGAGGAATTGAACTTAAAGGCACACCAAACCGCGCTGTTGTTTGCGGGCTCCGGATGGGAGCGCAAGGGACTTCTTTTTGCTATCGAGGCAGCGGCGCTTTGCGAGGACCGCCAGGTGCGTTTGCTGGTAGCAGGCCGCGGAAATGCGAGGCTCTATAAATCGAAACGCCTGCGTTTTTGGCGCGAAGAGCCGCTGCAATTTCTCGGTGAAGTTGTGGATATGCTGCGTGTTTACGCTGCTGCAGACATATTTATTCTGCCTACGATTTACGACCCATTTTCAAATGCCTGCCTGGAAGCGCTCGCCTGCGGGTTGCCCGTAATCACCACGCGTTCCAACGGTTTTAGCGAAATCATTGAGAACGGAATCCACGGATCGATTGTCGATCACGCAGGCGACCTCCCTGGTTTGCGTGAGGCTATTCTCCTCTGGTCCGATCCTTCACGCCGTGCCGCGGCGCGATCGACAAATACCCAGCTCGCAGCGCAGTTTGGCATTTCAAAAAACACCAAGGAGACGCTGGCGATTCTGCTCGGTCTTACTAAAGGAGAAACGGAATGATGCGTTTTACTCTGCGCTGATACGCGGCGTATTTAGTCGGAAAATGTTTTAGCATCAAATCTTCTTCGCGTTTGAGTTTTACCCAAAAACTGACGAACACGAGTAATAACCCAATGAACCCGCCGAAATATCCGATGGCCACGGCGGTGCCGGCAGACATGGCAAGGATTCCTGTGTAAATCGGATGACGCGCAGCGCGGTACGGTCCGCGCTCGATGAGTTCGTGGCTTTCTTTCAGCGTGATTACGCCGCTCCAGTTTCTCCCCAGTATCAACCTTGCCCAAATGGCAAAGGCCAGGCCGCTAACGCACAGGAAGACACCGCTCCAGGCGCTCGATGTTGTATGCGGAACGACGAGCCAATCGAACGGTGGCGGCAACGCGTCGGATTTGATGACCAAAAAATAACCTATTACGAGCATCAGCCAGTACCGAGTTCGCTCCGCGCTGCTTTCGCGGTAGATGGTACGCTTGGTCCAGGCCGCTCCCAGCAACCAGACAACTACGAAGATTATCCAACAGACACGAATCACTCCGAGGCCTGACGAGTATCCGTGAACCTCCATCGTGTGGCAATCGGACACGCGCGGTCCGTCCGCTTGTTTTTACCCTTGAGGCCGGTTCACGTTGCGGCCAGTGCGGTATCCGCGTCCGGGAAAATCTGGAACACCTGATCGAGCCGCGAGATTTCAAAAATGGAGCGCACGGTTTCCTGCAAACCGGCCAGCAAAAATTTTCCGCCGTAGGCTTCCACCTTTTGCATGGCCTGAATAAGGGCAGCCAGGCCTGCGCTATCGATGTAAGTGACGTCCGAAAGATCGATCACCATCCGCTCCGGTTTTTTCTCGATCATTGCGGTGAGTGATGCCGTGACTACGGGAGAAACGTGGAGATCGATTTCGCCCGTGAGCGGCAATACGTTGGGGCGGTCTCGTTGTGGCTTTGGAGCAGGGGGGGGCGCGTTCTTCTTTTTCATTCAACCCTTCAATCGTCAATGGATCACCATCCGAGCGTATGGATTACTTTTTCCACATCTGAAAGGTCATCGATTAAAAAATCCGGGTGATATTCTGAAAGTCGATCTCGAGTCCATGTGCCTGTCGCCACCGCAACCGTGCGCGCACCCAAGGCCTTGCCGCAAGCAATATCGCGCGGTGTATCTCCAATCACGTCGATTTCCGATGCTGAGAACTCGCGGCCATGCTTTTCTTTCGCGCGCGCACGGGCGAATGGTCCGAGCCGGTTCCGGTCCTCGTGGTCATCTGCAAACGCGCCAAATTCAAAAAAGTGCCAGACGCCGTAGTGTTCGAGCTTTAGTTGTGCACCGCGGGAGACATTGCCCGTGAGCAAGGCCAGCACGAGATGTTTCCGCGACTTGAGCCGTTCGAGCAACATAAGCACGCCCGGAAGCAGTTTGCCCTTGCGACGGGGCAACTCCAGCGAGAGGAAATGGACGTAGCTGTCCAGGAACGCACTCACGTTTTCGTTCGTTGGGGGAATTTTGTGCTTGTTCAGTATGCTGACGACAATTCCCGAATCGGTCATACCAGCTATTTCAATGTCGCGAAGATCGTCATCAACGCCGAAGCGTTCTTTGAACGCCGATCGAAGCGCGTGCACACCTGCACCACCTGAGTGGATCAGTGTCCCATCAATATCGAAAAGCAGCAGTCGTTTTTTTGTCATGCCCAAACAAATGACGAAATCCGCATGACGAATGACGAAGGAATGACAACGATCAACTCGGGAACGTATTTGGAATCCCATACTGAAAAGGTTGGATCTCGCATGTTTCTAAGTTCGTCATTCGTGCTTTGTCATTAGCCTTTGAAGAGGAGTGCCTTTAGGGGCTTGGCGCGTGCATCATCAACACTGCGATCATGCTTCCGAGAAACACGAGCAGAACAATCGCCAAGCCGATAAAAATTCCATTGCGAACCGGGTCGCTCTGTTGTTTTTGGCGGCGGAATGGAGAAACGTTAGTAAAATCCGCGGGTGCCGCACTCAATTTTGCGGGCTTCGCTTTGATCTCCTCAAGCTGGGGAAGCGGTCGCGATCCGCTTGTGTCTCCTTCGAAGCTGGCTTCGGCTGCGCCAAATCGGATCCGATCATCGAAGCTTAGCAACGTTTCAGTGACCGGCTTACCGTTGACACGTGTGCCATTGGTCGAGCCAAGGTCTTTCAACCGGTACGTTTCACCGGCCAACTGCAAGTGCGCGTGCCGCGCCGAAACCGAAGGATTATTAATGACGATCGCGTTGTCCGGCCCACGGCCAATTGTGACCAGGTCGTCAACAAGTTCATACGTCGTCCCACCGATGATGAGCTTGGGCATGCCGCGGCAATCTATCTGAAAGTTTAGTATTTGGTCGAGCGATTCCTTCGGATTCCGGACCAACCGAATTGACCATCATTGTTTCCTGACATTTGACGCTCGAAGTCGGTAGCCCTAGGCTTTGATTCATCTCGTTAGGACAGAAACCAACGCCGAGAATGCTTGGAGGATGACATCATGGCGACATACATCAGTTTGGTGCAATTCACCGATAAGGGTATCCAGGCTGCAAAAGACACGACCCGACGGGTAGCCGACTGGGCCGCCAAAGTGCAGTCGAAGGGGGTAAGCATCAAGGAGATGTACTGGACACTAGGTCACTATGACCAGGTGTGCGTCTTCGATGCCCCAGACGACGAGACGGCCGCCGGCGTGTTACTGGCAGCGGATATGCTGGGTAACATCCGCACACAAACATTGCGTGCTTTTACCGCCTCCGAGATGGAAAAGATTCTGGCTAAAGTGCCCTGATCAGTTAGTTGTGGAATTGAAGGTCCCGCGCCTGCTCCTCTTATGGAATTACTGCCTTACGTGCAGGCCGTCCTCGATCATCCCTGGCAATAGTTTTGCGATGTAGTGGTGTTCGATGAGGAGCGCAGGGCCAAACCACTGAGAGTGATCTTGCAGATGTCGTCTAATCCATTCGCTCGCCCTCTGAGTGAGCGGCCTAACAAGGGTAAGCGTTCCCTGTGGTAAAATCCAGATGTCGGTCTTACGGGCTGGGCGGTTCATTTCTTACGGTCTGTATTTACAAATGGCGGTCCTGGTTTGATCGGAAATAGCGGCCGTAAAACCGCGAATGTGTTCGATACGAACGAAAGAAAAACGACCAGAAATCCTGCTACACACTTCACGGGGGTTGGTTTCACCATTCTTCTCCGGAAATCGCCGAGCAAAGTTCTTGAAGATGTTCTGAATGGTGCCAGTTAGCCCTGAGTGCCGACTGCCGTTCCTCAGCAGTTTACCTTGCAATTTATGACTGATTTCAGTGCGGGTTTGCCCGCCTCTCACTGTGCACTAATTGACCGTGCGCAGCCGCGCCAGCATAGTGCCCACTTCCATGGGAATTGAGCTTACCCGTAATTTCTGTATCATCGCGCACATCGATCACGGCAAAACGACGTTGTCGGACCGATTGCTCGAGCGGACCGGCACGATCCACGAGCGGGATAAGCAGGACCAGCTTCTTGACTCAATGGACCTGGAGCGGGAGCGGGGGATCACGATCAAAGCGCATCCAGTGACGATGCATTACACGAGCAAATCCGGGCAAAACTATCGATTGAACCTGCTCGATACTCCCGGGCACGTCGATTTCAGCTATGAAGTTTCGCGTAGCCTCGCTGCGTGCGAGGGCGCCCTGTTGGTTGTCGATGCGGCACAGGGAGTAGAAGCGCAAACGGTGGCGAACGTTCACCTCGCTCACAAACAGGGACTCACGATTATCCCAATCATTAACAAGATCGATCTGCCGAACGCAGACGTGGCCTCGGTGCATCGTCAGTTAGAAGAAATCCTTGCCATCCCAGCCGAGGAAGCGATCGACGCGAGCGCGAAGATGGGAACCGGAATCGAAGAAATTCTTGAGGCAATCGTGAAACGTATTCCGCCGCCGCGACAGCCGAAAGACGAAACGTTGCGCGCTTTAGTTTTTGATTCCGTGTTTGATGTTTATCGCGGCGTGGTTGGCTATGTGCGTGTCGTTTCCGGAACAATGGAAGCGAATCACGCGATTACGTTGATGAGCAATAACGCGCGCTATGAGATCAAAGAGGTGGGCGTGTTTACGCCGAAAATGCTGGCCCAGGGAAAACTAGACCCCGGCGGTGTCGGTTATTTCATCGCAAATATCAAATCAACCGCCGATATGAAGATCGGCGATACGATCACCGACCAGCGCCATCCCGCGCGCGAGCCGCTCCCAGGTTTTCAGGAGATTCATCCCATGGTCTTCAGTGGGCTCTATCCGATTAACACGGGCGACTTCGAACATTTGAAGACAGCAATCGCAAAACTGCGCCTCAACGACTCTGCGTTTATCTATCAACCGGAAAGCTCCGTTGCGCTCGGATTTGGATTTCGCTGCGGCTTTCTTGGGCTACTTCACATGGAGATCATCCAAGAGCGGCTCCGGCGCG
>Ga0081540_1000751_pt1 | contig 29797 bp, 28 predicted proteins | sample TabmetS2T1R1_FD_71024 | JGI IMG/M metagenome (GOLD analysis project Ga0081540, IMG submission 71024) | Tabebuia heterophylla rhizosphere microbial communities from the University of Puerto Rico - S2T1R1 | ecosystem: Host-associated > Plants > Roots > Rhizosphere ...
TGAATGCGGGCGCGGCGACGTAGGGCGGAATGCCCTGGCCCATCATGATAGGCAGCGCAATGATGCCGATCGCGATCGCGGCGCCGACGCCGTACATCGACGTGAACAATAGCGCGGTCACCAGCGTGACGATCATCGCGGTCACCAGCGGCCGGTCGCCGGCGAGCTCCACGGCGGAGCGGATCACGCTCTCGGCGATGCCGGTCTGGATCAGCACCTGGGCGAACCAGGCGCCGAACACGATGATGATCACGGCGCTCGCATAGGCGACGCCGCCGCCCTGCAGAATCTTCTTCTGGATGTCGTCGATGCCGATGCCCGCGATGGCCGACCACAGCACGGCCAATAGCAGCAGCATGATGATCGGGCTCTGGCCCCGGATGATCAAGACGACGATAGCGAGAAATGCGACGAGCAGAGCAATGCCTGTCCCAAGGTCCATGGTCGTTCCCCCGTTTTCGCCGGCCAATTCGCCAGTTAGGTCTTTTTGCTTAATGCAAGTCTTGCACAACGGATGAGGACTGGCGAGGCCAAGATGCCGGCGTGCCAGGTGAACGCGCAGGTTCCTGCATGCTTGCTGCTGCGCCGCACTATGCGTCACGGTTGCAAACGCATCCGATGCATACCGTGACGCAATTGGACTCGCGTTCGCGGGTTTGCGCGTATAGTCGATGCCAATTCAAACCGGTTTCTGCCGAGGAATTTGAGAATGCGACCCAGCGAGCCGCGTTGGCGGCATCCGGAACTGCAGCCTGGCTGGATCGATCGCCCGCGTCGAAAGGTCGAGCTGGGCGACTTCACGCTCGAGAGCGGCGAAGTCATTCGCAATTTCGAGATCAGCTATGTGGCTCACGGGACCCTCGCGCCCGCGGCCGACAATGCCATCCTCGTGCTGACGGCGATCGCTCGATCCATCGCCGGCCGGATTTCCTGATCGGTCCCGGCAGGCCGCCCGACCCGGAGCGTCACTTCATCATCCGCGCCGACGGCTATCCGACGTGCCGGACACGAGGTGGCTGCAGACAGTTCGCCCGAGACGCAGATGTCCGCCGGGCCGTCGTGAAGTTCTTGATGCGATGCATCGGTCCCGCCTGACGGCAATCGCGCGGCTGCCTTGCCTTCAGCGCTTCTTGACAGGAGACGCAGGGCAGGCCCACCCTTCGTGATCGGCTTTGTCCGCAATAAGAAAGAGAAATGCCGGAGGATACGGATGACGAAAATGCTCAGCGAGAGCGAGGTCAAGAATTACCAGCAGCGCGGCTATCATTTCCCGGTCGACGTTTTGAGCCAGAACGAGGTCGCGCAATTCCGCGGCAAGCTCGAGGATTATGAGACGCGCAGCGGCGGCCCGATCAAGGGCGAGATGCGCCACCGCAGCCACGTGCTATTTCCCTGGATCAACGACATGATCCGTCATCCCAAAATCCTGGATGCGATCGAGGACATCCTGGGTCCGGATATCCTGTGCTGGAACACCAGCTTCTTCATCAAGGAGGCGCGCGATCCCGGCTTTGTGTCCTGGCATCAGGATGCGACCTATTGGGGTCTGGATTCCTCCGACGTCGCGACCGCATGGGTTGCGATGTCGCCGGCCAACAAGGTGTCCGGCTGCATGAAGTTCGTGGCGGGCACCCACAAGCAGCAGGTCCAGCACGAGGACACGTTCGACCAGAACAACCTGTTGACCCGCGGCCAGGAGATCGCCGTCAAGGTCGACGAAGCGCAGGCGGTCTTCGCCGAATTGAAGCCCGGCCAGGCGTCACTGCATCACGTCCTGCTGTTCCATGGATCGGAGCCCAATCGCTCCGATGACCGCCGCATCGGTCTTGCCATCCGCTACATCCCGACCCGGCTGAAGCAGGCCGTCGGACAGCGGGACTGGGCGACGCTGGTGCGGGGCAAGGACACCTACAAGCACTTCGAGCCGGAACATGTGCCGAAGCGCGAGCTCGAGCCCGAGGCCCTGGCCTTCCACAAGGCGGTTACCGATGAGCAGGTTCGCGTGCTCTATCGCGGCACCGACAAGACCGAATACAGGGCCTGACCTTCGCGTCAAGAGTCAGCCGCGCCCGCAAAAGCGCCGGGATGCAATCGGCCTCCCGGCGCTTCCTGCGATTGCATCACTCATCGACGCCGTGAGTTCGGCACCGGGATATTCCTGTCAGTCGTTCGCTTTCGGCCCGCCGTGGTAGTGATGAGCATCGCCGGCCAGCTCCGGACCTGCGAAGTCGTAGACGGCGGAATACTCGGTTGCCTGCCGGTCCATGGACATCGAGGCGTGATGCGGGGCGGGCCTTGCATCGCCGGCCATGGCCGTGCCTGAAAATGCGACGAGCGCGGCTGCGGCCGCGAAGGTGATCTTTCTCATGATCGCTATCCCTGGTGTTGCGCCACCAGCCGCAAATGCAGCTGCGCATCGCGGCATAGGATTTCAAGTAGGGTTGTCGCGCAGCCTTATAGGCGCGTCATGTGGCTCGAGCTGCGGATGCGCCTGACTAAAGCTGAATTTAGTCTTCTGAAAACCTATTTAATGGCGCCGGGAAATTCTCCGTCTACCTTTGGATGCAGGCGATGCGCGCATGCCACGACGTGCGCCGGACGCCGCTAGAGATGGAGAAAGAGATCATGACCAAGTCCAAGATGGCCTGCGCAGCGATACTGGCTTCAACGCTGATCGCCGCGCCGGCATTCGCGCAGGATGCAACGGCGTTCGGCTACGGCAGTCCCTTCGGCTACGGCAGCCCCTACGATTCCTACGCCTATATGGGGCCGGCGCCGATGGTCCACCACGGCCGCACTCCACGAAATGCGGCGGCGGCGAGCGAAGCCGTGGTTCCGGTGTACGACTTCTATGGCGCGGCCTGTATCCCGGCCCCGCGCGTGGGTGCGTTCGCAACGCAGCCCTGGGATACGCAGACCCCTTGCGAGCCGTCCTACTGAGGCTGGCAGCGTGACGGCCGGCCATTTGGCGAGCAGAAATGGCGGCCGCCGCGCCGCGTTCGCATCACCTGTGTCTGCATCACATGCGCTTGAGACCTGCGGGGCGAAAGATCACCGATCACTGATCGTGCCGCGCGGAACTCCAAATCATAAACAGGCTTTTAATTGAGCAATCCGCACCGGTTTGCGAATGTTGGACCAGCTTCGAGGCGGCAGCCGCCGGTCGAAGCTGCCTAGAGAACCTTCCAATCAGAAAAGAGCGGGAAACGTGTGAGCAGGGCATGGAGCGATCCATGCGCACCGAAACATTTGTGTCTGAGGAAAAGATGCCTCTCTTGTCGCGGGCGCTCATTCGAAGGAGCGCCATTTCCGCCGTCACGCGGCTGGCTGTCATGGCCGCGCCGCTCGTGCTGCAGAACTCGTCCGGGGCAAGGCTCGATGCGCCCGGCGCCAGGCCGATGCAGCGGCCGTCAGGTATCCAGAGGGCCGCTTACGAAGGGCCCTTGCTGGTGTCGTATGAAAGCGATCGGCCAGTACGCGCGTATCTCGATCTGGCCGTACGTGCCTATCAGCGGCAGCAGCGGCATGACAACTGCCGGCGGCAGGCCGGAGGGGCGGATTGATCGGCCTCAGGCCATGAAATATCGCGAAAGCCATGGGCCGTCGCAGGCCAGCCTGTAGCGAGGATTCGAAATGGGAATTGTACGTTTTGCCCTGCGCTACCCGCACACGTTCTACGTGGTCGCGGCGCTGATCCTGTTTCTCGGCGCGGTCGCCTGCTTCGCGATGCCCACCGACATCTTCCCGGAGATCAACATCCCGGTCGTGACCGTGATCTGGAGCTATACCGGGCTGAGCACGCCCGAGATGGAACAGCGGGTCACGACCTACAGCCAATATGCGATCAGCTCGAACGTCACCGGCATCAAGGACATCGAGGCGCAGACGATGGCCGGCCTGTCGGTGCAGAAGATCTACTTCCAGCCGGACGTCAATCTCGACCTTGCGATTGCCCAGATCGTCTCGGGGACGAATGCGATCCGCGCGCTGATGCCGCCCGGCATCCAGGCGCCGCTGGTCGTGCAGTTCAATGCCTCGAGCGTTCCGGTGCTGCAGATCAGCCTGAGCTCGGATACGCTCAGCGAACAGGAGCTGTACGATTACGGCATCTACCGCATCCGCCAGCAGCTTGCGCCGATTCCCGGCATCACGCTGCCGACCCCGGCGGGCGGCAAGTACCGCCAGATCATGGTCGACCTCGATCCGGCGAAACTGCTGGCCAAGGGGCTGACCCCGCTGGACGTCGTCAACGCCGTCAATGCGCAGAGCCTGACGCTGCCCGCCGGCACGGCAAAATTCGGCAAGACGCAATACGCCGTTCGCACCAATGCAACGCCCGCCAGCATCGACGACCTCAACAACATCCCGGTCAAGGTCGTGAACGGCGCGACGATCTTCGTCAAGGATGTCGGCCAGGTGCATGACGGCTGGCTGGTGCAGCAGAACATCGTCCGGCAGAACGGCCGCCGCTCGGTCCTGCTCAGCATCATCAAGAACGGCAATGCGTCGACGCTGACGGTCGTCAACGCCGTGCACAAGGCATTGCAGACCGCGCGCGCCGCCGCACCGCCCGGCATGCAGATCAACGAGCTGTTCGACCAGTCCGTGTTCGTCAAGCAGTCGGTCGCCGGCGTGCTGCGCGAGGGCGCCATCGCCGCGGCGCTGACTGCCCTGATGATCCTGCTGTTCCTCGGTTCGTGGCGGTCGACGCTGGTCGTCATGATCTCTATCCCGCTCTCGATCCTTGCCTCGCTCGTCGTCCTGCATTTCATGGGCGAGACGCTGAACACGATGACGCTGGGTGGGCTGGCGCTCGCGGTTGGCATCCTGGTCGATGACTCCACGGTCACGATCGAGAATACCCACCGGCTGCTGACGGAGGAGGGGCAGCCGCTGCATCTGGCAACGCTGCATGGCGCGGCCGGCATTGCCGTGCCGACGCTGGTCTCGACGCTCGCGATCAGCTGCGTCTTCACGTCCGTCGTGTTTCTCGACGGGCCGGCAAAATATTTGTTCACCCCGCTCGGGCTCGCCGTGGTGTTCGCCATGCTGGCGTCCTACGGGCTGTCACGCACGCTGACGCCGATCGTCATCGGCCTGCTGCTGAAGGGCGAGCGCCACGGGCCGGCGGAGGGTGCCGCCCAGGGCCCGTTCGGACGCTTCCATGCAGCCTTCGAGCGCAAATTCGAGGAGATGCGCCACGCCTATTCGCGGTTGCTCCGCGAAATCGTCAGCCACCGTTTCATTGTCCCGGCCGTCATGCTGGTCGTGCTTGGGCTCGGTGCTGTGCTGTTGCCGATCGTCGGGCGCGATTTCTTCCCGGCCATCGATGGAGGGCAGATCCAGCTGCATGTGCGAGCGCCGGCGGGGACGCGGATCGAGGAGACCGAGCGCATCTTCCAGGCCGTCGAGGACCGGATTCGCCAGGTGATCCCTGCACGCGATCTCGCGCTGGTCGTTGACAACATCGGATTGCCCGCGCGGTCTTACAACCTTGCCTTCTCGGATGGTTCGACGATCGGCGTCAATGACGGCGTTATCCTGGTCTCGCTGAAGGAGGGCCATGCGCCGACCGGCGACTATGTCCGCAAACTCCGCCAAGTGCTGCCGCAAGCATTCCCGGAGGACACCTTCTATTTCCAGGCCGCCGACATCGTCACCCAGATCCTCAATTTCGGACTGCCGGCCCAGATCGACGTGCGCACCGTCGGCTATGACAAGGCCAACGATCTGCGTGTTGCACAAGAGCTGAGGCGGCGGATCGCCGATATCCCGGGCGTGGTGGATGTCCATCTGCAGCAGGAGGTCAATGCGCCGGCCTTCTACGCCGACATCGACCGCACGCGGGCGGCGCAGCTCGGCCTCAACGCCGAAACTATCGCCACCAACGTCAATGTCAGCCTGAGTTCGTCGGAGCAGGTGACGCCGAATTTCTGGACCGATCCGAAATCCGGGATTCCCTATTACCTCGCGGTCCAGACGCCGGAAAGCCGCATCAGCTCGCTGAACGACCTCGGCAACACGCCGGTCTCGACGACGCTGCAGTCCTCGACGACGGATGTGCCGGTGCCCGGCCTGCTCAGCAATGTCGCCACGTTCAGGCGCGGTAGCGTTCCGACCAACGCCAACCAGGCCAATGTGCAGCCGGTGTACGAGGTCTATGCCAGTACGCAGGGCCGCGATCTCGGCAGCGTCTCGGCGCAGATCAGCAAGATCGTGGCCGACCTGCAGCAGCAGCTCATACCCGGCAACACCATCCAGGTGATCGGCCAGATCGAGAGCATGAACGGCGCGTTCCTCAATCTCGGCATCGGCCTCTTGTTCGCCTCCGTCTTCGTCTATCTGCTCATGATGGTGAACTACCAGAGCTTCGGCGATCCCTTTGTCGTCATCCTGGCCCTGCCGGCGACATTGTGCGGCGTCGTCTTCATGCTCTTCGTGACGGGAACGACGCTCAATGTGCCGTCGCTGATGGGCGCGATCATGGCGGTCGGCGTGGCGTCGGCCAATTCGATCCTGCTCGTGACCTTCGCGCGCGAACAGCAGCTCGACGGCAAGAGCGCGTTCGAGGCGGCGATCGAGGCGGGACACACCCGTATCCGCCCCGTCCTGATGACGGCCGCCGCCATGATCGTCGGCATGATCCCGATGGCGATCGGCGCGGCCGGCGAAGAGCAGAACGCCGCGCTGGCGCGCGCGGTCATCGGCGGACTTCTGTTCGCAACGCCGACGACGCTGCTGGTCGTCCCGTATCTGTTTGCGATGCTGCGCAGCAGGAACGACGGCAAGACCCATCACGGTGTGTTCGACGAGGTGCTGCAATGAACTTCAATCGGCCGGAAAACCTTGAGCCCTACGAGGTCGCAAAGACTAACGACGCGCCGCACTACCGCAGGGTAAGTTCGCATCTGCTGTGGAGCCTTGGCCTCGTGTGCCTGATCGCGGCGGTGCTGGCCTTCAGCGCCTGGAATCATGCCGCACAAAGCCGCGAGGTCGCATCGATCGCGCAGGAGAGCCGGGACCTCATCCCCGAGGTGAGCGTCGAGACTGTCGAACCAAGCAGCAAGATCGATGTCGTCAGCCTGCCGGCCACGACATCGGCGTTCGTTGCCGCCAATGTATTCGCGCGCGCCAGCGGCTATATCGCCAAGCGCGAGGTCGATATCGGCGACAAGGTGAAGAGCGGGCAGCTGCTGGCGGAGATCGTGGCGCCCGAGCTCGATCACCAGATTGCTCAGGCTCAGGCTACGCTCGGCCAGTTGCAGGCGGCATTGCAGCAGGCCGAAGCCAACCGTGAGCTTGCCAAGGTCACCTGGGATCGCGACGGTCCGCTGGTGCGCGAGGGCTGGCTGACCGCGCAGCAGGGCACTACCGACGTGCAGACGCTGAAGGCGCAGCAAGCGGCCGTCTCGGTAGCGCAATCCAATGTGGTGGCCGAACAGGCCCAGCTGCAGGTGCTGCAGCAGCAGAAGCTCTATCAGCGGGTCGTTGCGCCGTTCGACGGCGTCATCACCCAGCGCAATATCGATATCGGCAGCCTCGTGCAGGCCGATGCGACCACCGGTACCTTCATGTTCACCATCATGCAGGGCAATGTGATCCGGACCCAGCTGTTCGTACCTCAGGATGAGGCGTTCGGCCTCAAGCCCGGCATCGACGCCGTGGTGCGCGTCCCCGAAATACCGGACCGGACCTTTGCCGGAACGGTCACCCGGATTGCCGATGCCTTGCAGCCGGGATCGCGCACGCTCCTGGTCGAAGTCGACATCCCGAATCCGGACGGCATCCTCACGCCGGGGATTTATTGCACTGTAGATCTGCACATTCCGCGCAAGACGCCAAGCTTTGCGGTATCCGCCGACGCGATGATCTTCAACGAGGCAGGCCTGCAGGTAGCGGCGGTCGAGAACGGACGGGTTCATTTGCGCAAGGTGTCCGTGGTTCGCGATCTGGGCAAGCAGGTCGAGATCAACAGCGGGGTCAAGCAGGGCGACAAGGTGATCCTCAATCCTTCGGTCAGCCTCGAGGACGGCAGCAAGGTGCGGCCGAAGCCGCGCGCGCTCAAGATAACTTGATCTTGCGGTTTTCAGGAATGCACGATGACGACGCTCAATCGGTGGCGCCGGCGGCGCTTCGCTCCTATCTTGCAGGTGACGGGTTCGGGGGCTTGTTCGCGTGGCTATTCTCCATCGCTTGCGGCGGAGCGGGCGGCGCGGGCGATGAGTTGCCCGCCGCGTCGAACCCAGGATCATGCATGCCAGTGCAGCTCGAGGAGAGTGCCGTCGTGGCGGCCAGGCCGCCGGTCGCCAGGGTTCTTCTGATCGAGGACGACCAGGAAACCGCCGAGCAGATCACCGCCGAACTCGTCGATCGCGGCTTTGAGGTCGAGTGGTCGGCCGATGGCATTGCGGGCCTCGACAAGGCCCGTTCGCTGCATCCCGATGCCATGATCGTGGACCGGCTGCTGCCGGGCATGGACGGGCTGACCATCATCGAGGCGCTGCGCAAGGAACGCGTCCGCACCCCGGTGCTGGTCCTGAGCGCGCTTGGCGCCGTCAACGATCGCGTGCGCGGGCTGCGCATGGGCGGCGACGACTATCTCACCAAGCCGTTCGCCACCGTCGAACTTGTCGCCAGGGTAGAGGCGCTGCTGCGCCGGCCCGCCGAACCGCGCGACACGGTCCGCCGCGTCGGCGCGCTGGAGCTTGATCTGATCGAGCGCACGGCGCGGCGCGGCGAACGCGCGATCGATCTGCTGCCGCGGGAGTTCCGGTTGCTGGAGTACATGATGCAGCACTGCGACCAGCTGCTGACGCGGGCCATGCTGCTCGAGGAAGTCTGGAACTACAAGTTCGTCCCGACCACCAATCTGGTGGATGTGCATATGGGACGCCTGCGCCACAAGGTCGACGGCCCCGGGGAAACCCCCATGATTCACAATGTGCGCGGGTCGGGGTTCATCCTGCGCACGGTGGATTGAGGTCGTTCCACGTCGCGGGAGTATGGCACGTGAAAATTCCGCTGCGGCAGCCGAAATTTTTGGGCTCGGCCACCTTCTACATGACGCTCGTCGTGGCGGGGGTGTTCGCGGTATTCATCATCGTGCTGTTCGGATTCATCTACGGCAAGATCGACCGTTATCTGATCGCGCGGTCCGACGGCGTCATCACTGCGCAGATCAATGGAATCATCGACCTGCCTCGCGAAATGAGAGAGCAGGCGGTGGACGAGCGCCTGCGGCAGGATCCGCGAGGCGTGCAGCTCGCGGCGATCTTTGCCGCCGATGGCCATCGGGTCAGCGGCAATCTCCAGAGCCTGCCGCACGAACTCAAGGTCGATGGCCTGGCCCAGGCCGCCAGGATCGTCAGGATCGACCGCAACGGCGGCGAGCGCCAGACCATCCGCGCGATTGCGCGCCGCACGCCTGATGGCAACGTGCTCGTGATAGGACGCAACATCGACGAATCGAGCGAGCTTACGCTGGTGGTCAGCCAGGCGATGGCCCTGGGACTGGTGCCGGGCTTCGGTCTTTGCCTGGTTGCCGGCGCCTGGATCAGCAGGCGCGCGCAAAGGCGTATCGCCGACGTCAACGAGCGGGTTCAGCGCATCGTTGCCGGCGATCTGCATGAGCGGCTGCCCTACAGTTCCGGCACGGAGCCGTTCTCCCGGCTCGCCATCATCGTCAACGGCATGCTCGACGAGATGGAAGGCATGATCCGCGCGCTGGAAGGTGTAGGCAACGATATCGCGCACGATGTGCGGACGCCGCTGACGCGCGCGCGGCTGATTCTGGAACGCGGCGTCAGTCATGCGACGACGCTGGAGCAGCTGCAGACCGCCGCGGACAAGGCAATCGCCGGCATCGACCAGTCGCTTTCGATCGTTACCGCCCTGCTGCGTCTTGCGGAGATCGAGAACAGCCGGCGCTGTGCCGGGTTCGGCCGCGTCGCGCTCGCTGACCTGCTCCGCGAGGTGTTCGACATCTACGAGCCGATTGCCGACAGCAAGGGCATCACGTTGCGCGTCGGGATTTCCAGCGAGCCGTCGATACGCGGCGATCGGGACCTGCTGATGGAGGCTGTCGCCAATCTCGTCGACAACGCCATCAAGTTCACACCGGAGAACGGCCGCGTCGACCTCGAGCTGCTGCGCGACGGCCGGCGCAACGTCGTGCGCGTGACCGACACCGGCGCAGGGATCGCCGAGCGGGAGCGCGAGGCGGTACTGCGCCGATTCTACCGGTCCGACAAGATCCGGAGCACGCCCGGCGTGGGCCTCGGGCTCAACCTGGTGGCCGCCATCGTCAGGCTGCACGGCTTCCGCCTGGTGATCCATTCCGGGCGGGGCGCCCGGGTGGAAATCGTCTGCCCGGGTCAGCAGAGCGAAAGCACGAAGGCGAAATGGATGCCGGTGAAGGCACAAGCTGATTCACCTGTTCTCGAACAGGCGTCCTAGTAATGTCCGTGCCGGTGCGGGCTCCATCCGAATCCATGCAGATCCCAGGCATCATCACGCGCAGTATTGCCATAGCACTCCGCTGCGACACCTGAGGCGGTTGCCTCACATTGCTGATAGGTGGTGAAACCGCAATCCGTCCCGCCCTCATCGTACGACAGGCAATAGTGTCCGGACGGAACGACGGGGCCGGCTTCGGCTGCAGTAGACGACAGGCCAATGCCGGCTAGTGCCGACAGCGCGAACAGCGCAGCTATGGCGGTGCTTCTTTTCGTATTCATGATCGTCTCCGATGTTGACTGTCCCACACCGGAGGTAGGAAGCGACATCGGTAGATTCGATTATAAAAGTTGTTAAGCGTCGTCTCCCGGATGACGGACGCGCGTTTGCGCATTGCGCAGACAACGGAATGAATTCGAATTTAGCCGGTTGAAATTGTGTTTAATAGATTTGCGCGTTAGGCCGCCTATGGTGGGCATGTCAAAAAAGCGGGAGCAGATCATGCGCACAGGATTCCGGTTTGCCGCAGCCCTTGGAAGTTTGCTCGTGCTCGGCGGCGCATCCGACATGCGGCCGCCGGGCATTACCGTCTACGGCAATGCGCCGATCGGTCACCTCCAGCCGCATGACCAGCGCTTCGCGCCGACATCCGCAGCGGACCAGATCGAGCAGGAGAAGATGTCCCAGTTCAACGCCGAGCAGCGCAAGCTCGACGAGGAACTGGACAAGAGGCTGAACATCTGCCGCTGCTGATGCGTTCCGCGACCTCGCAGCCGCGGCAGCATCGGCTAGGCGGCCTCCCGGCCATTGGCTTCCACTGCCGACTTCGTGATCACTGCTCCTGAGTCAAATCCCGAATCGTCGGCGGTGGTCGAGCGCTTCTTGTCGTGCAGTGAGAATCCGACCTTGATGGTGACCAGTACGGGCGCGGCGACGACGAATAGCAGCGCGACCGTGGCGAACGCCGTGTCGAAGGCGATCACGGTGGATTGCCCGGTAACCGCCCGGCCCAACAGTCCCATCGCGGCCCGGCCGGCGGCGACGCCGTCCAACCCTCGAGACGCGAGCATGACGCTGACCGTCGCCAGCCGCTCGCTGACGGCAGGCGTGTCTGCGGTGACACTGGCGGCAAGTACCGCTGCATTGGCGGTGACATTGTCGTCAATCATGGTCTGGAGCCCGGCGACTCCGATCAGACCACCAAGCTGACGGCCCGCATTGAAGAGGCCGATACCCGAGGCAAGGTTGTGGTCGTTGAGGTCGCTGAAAGCGATGAGGGTCAGCGACAGGAAGAGGAAGCCAAGTCCAAAGCCGCGCAGCAGGATCGCTGCCATCATGTCGTCGGCGCCGCTCTCGCTGGTCGAGCCGGACAACATCCACATCGCCGCCATGATCAGCAGGATGCCAAGCGGCACGGTAGCGATCGGGGGAGTGCCGCGGACTTGCATGAGGAAGGCGGCCACGAGGAGCGCGCTGACGAAAAGCACGCCGCTTGGCAACAGCAGATGGCCGGCATCGCTAGGCGTGAACGCGAGGACGGACACGGCAAAGGACGGGATCAGGAACGAACTGCCGAACAATGCAGCACCCGCAACGAAGCTGACAATGAAGGCAAAGGAAAAATCGCTCGACCGGAACAGGGAGAAATCGAGCAAGCCTTGCCTCATGGTTGTCGCCTGCTGGCCGAGAAACGCCAGCAGGGCGGCGGCTCCAATCACGGTCAGCCACACGATGTGTGGTTCCTCGAACCAGCGCCATCGGCTGCCCTGGTTGAACACGTAAGCGAGGCAGAAGAACGCCGCCGACATCAGCGACAGGCCGATCCAGTCGAATGGTAAGCGATCAGTCGTCAATTGCCTCGGGCTTTCCGCGATCAACAGGAGTCCGGCAGCGGCGAGAGCCACCGGAACAACGCCGAAGAAAATCCATGCCCAGGACTGGCTGTCGATCAACCATCCGTGGAGAGCCGGGGCGACGGTTGCGGGAGCGACGACAGATCCAATCGCAAACAGGGCCTGAAGGATCGGCTGGCAGGATCGCGGGTAGGCAAGAAAGATGATTGCCTGTCCTGCGACCAGCAAGGTCCCGCCGGAGAAACCCTGTATGATGCGCAGGGCGATCAGCAGGTCGAGCCGATCCGTCACGGCGGCGATGCCGCATGCCGTGCCCATGACCAGCGTCGAGCTGATGATCAGGCGATGCGGATTCATGCGGGTCATGAGCCAGGACGCGGTCATGAATCCGATAAGCTTCGCAGCGATATATCCGACGTCCAGCCAGGCGAACTCGTCGGGAGTTGCATGGGTATCGCCGATGATATGGTTGCGCCCGAGTGCGAGGACGGTGCCCGCGATCGCCTCCGTCAGAGTCGCAAGCACGATGCCTGCCACAAGAAGGGCACCCGCTGCGCTCCTGTCATGGTTTGGTGCGTCGGCGGCGATTGTGGTCATGTGCCGCTTCCCCGATCGATCTCGACACGCGCAGACAAGCCGGGCACGAGTCGGCCAGACAACGGATTGTTGGCGAAGCGGATTTTCACCGGCACACGTTGAACGACGCGAATGAAGTTCCCCGTCGCATTGTCGGTGGGAAGCAGAGTGAACGCTGATCCGCTGCCGGGGGCAAAGCTGTCCACCACGCCTTCGATCGTCTGGTGTGGGTAGCCGTCCACCTTGATGCGGGCGCGCTGACCGGGCCGGATATGTTCGATCTGGGTTTCCTTGAAGTTCGCGACGACCCACACGTCCTTGACCGGAACGATATCAAGCAAGGCGGTGCCCGGCGCGACAAGCCGACCGATGCGGACCTGGCGGTTGCCGATGACGCCGTCGATCGGCGCGCGTACCACGGTGTTGTCGAGATCGATTTGGGCGAGATCGCGTGCGGCCTGCGCCTGCGCGACGGCAGCAACGGCAGCTTCATGCTGGCTGGCAAGGACGGCGATGCGCTGATGCTGAGCCTCCACGGTTGCCGACGCCGCCGACACGCCGGCCTCCGTTCTCGATAGCGCCGCATCGCTTTCATCGACCTGGGCCTGGCTGACGGCGTTGGTGCGGATCAGCTCGCGGCGCCGGTCGGAGGCCTTGCGGGCCAGATTCATCTCGGCGACGCTCGCAAGTTTTTGCGCTTCGGCCTGCCGGATCAGGGCGTACTGGAGTTGCGTCTCCGCATCGACATTGGCAAGGCGCGCCCGTGCGGCTTCCACATTGGCCTCGGCCTGCGCAAGCCGCGCGCGATAATCCCGCTCGTCGATGCGGAACAGAACGTCGCCGGCGCGAACGGTTTGGTTGTCCTGCACTTCGACCGCCATGACGTAGCCCGCAATCTTCGGCGCAAGCGAGGTCATGTCGCCCCGAATATAGGCGTTATCGGTGAATGTCTCGTTCGATCTGGCATAGACCCATCCGCCGGCCACGGCCGCGACGGCGCCGATGCACAGCGACAAGCCGATTACCTGTCTCTTGTTGAGATGCGCCATGACGCCCTCCTGCAACGTTGTTGCCCTATGCTTCATTCACGCGTGGCAAGGGTTTTGAGTGAGCGGGCCGCACTCCGGCGGCCCGTATCGGATGAAGCGCTTACTGCGCGCCCTGGTTCGGCCCTAGCCGCGACAAGCAGTCAGTAGTCCCAGGGGACCGGTACAAAACGAAAGGCGTCGCCGGCGACTGCGACATGGCCGATGGATGGGAACGGCATATGAGTGGACACCAGCAGTTCGCCGTTCGCTGCCAGCTCTCGCATAAGACGGATACGAGCGCGGGCCGCCTCCTCGGGGTCGTGTTCGAAGCCGTTGTACCAGTCGGGGTGCTCGAACCCGACCGTGAACACGAGGTCGCCTGCGAACGTCAGCCGTTCACCGCCGGACGCGACGCGGACCACGCTGTGCCCTGGGGTGTGACCGCCGGTGCGAGTGACGACCACTCCCGGCGCCACCTCGTACTTCTCCTCGAACGTGTGCAGCCGGCTGCCATACTCCTTCACGAACCGCTTGGCCGTCTTCCGAAGCGCGTCCGGGAATCCCGGCGGCATGGAGACGCGGGAGAAATCAGGCGCCTCCCAGAACTTGACCTCGGCGGCCGCCACATGGATCTGCAGGTCGGGGCGCAACTGCTGCTTCACTCCGTCGACGAGCAGCCCGCCAACGTGGTCCATATGCATGTGAGTAAGCACCACGTCGGTCACGGATGAAAGATCAATGCCGGCGGCCTCCAGTCGGTGAATCAACTGCCCGGACTTCTTCAAGTCTGGGAACTCCGAGCCCATGCCCGCGTCGACGAGTATGGTCCGGCCGCCGCTACGCACCACGACCACGTTCAGCGCCCAATCGAACGCGTCCGGCGGCAGGAAATTGTCCTTCAGCCAGGCCGCCCGGACGGCCGGGGCGGCGTTGTGGGCCAGCATCGCGCCTGGCAGCAACAGCACCCCATCGCTGACCACCAGCACGTCAATCTCGCCGACCTTCAGCGCGTAGCGCGACGGAACCAACTCTTCGGGCCCCGGCCGACCGGGGTTAGAGGTGTAGTCCAACTGCATGCTCATGTTTGTCTCCTCTTGCATGGTAAGCGCCACTGGCTGGTCTCGGTCGAGCAGGCCGCGCAGCCAGCGCAAAGCGCGGCCCGATTCGCGTAAAGGGTCTAGAAGAAGCCACTCACATCAGTCACACGCTCCGGATCGGCCGAAGCCAGCGCGGCGGCACGCTCCGCCTTGGGCGGATAGATCCATACGGTGTTGATCTCCTGCTTGGTCTTCTTGGCGACGTCGTCGACCATCGCCACGTTGCGTTCCCAGCCGGTCGTGAACAGCGCACCGGCCTCGCCAAGATCCAGGCAGGTGACGTAGCCCTTCTGGTGGTACGGCTTGGTCGGAACGCCGAGCAGCTCCGCAGCGGCGTTGTTGCCGGCGAACGCGCCCATTCGCGTGGCGTGCTGGCACGACATCAGCGCGTAGTTGCCATTGTCGTCGCAGGCGGCGCGGGCGGCATCGCCGGTGGCGAAGACGCCAGCCACGCTGGGCACGCGCAGATCGCGGTCGACCAGCAGCCGGCCGAAATTGTCGCGCTCGGCGGGAATCTGCTGGGTCAAGGGCGCGGCGCGAATGCCGGCGGCCCAGATCACGGTCTCGGTTTCGATGTGCTCGCCGCTGGACAGCGTGACACCGGACTCATCGAGCGAGGCGACGCCGGCGCCAAGCCGGGTTTCCACGCCGAGCTTGCGCAGGGCTTTCTCGATGACGGGACGGGGGCCTTCGCCCATATCGGGAGCGATCGCAGGATTGCGGTCGACGATGATCACCCGCGGCTTGGACTTGTTGCCGAACAGCTTGCGCAGCCGCGTCGGCATTTCGGTGGCCGCCTCGATGCCGGTGAAGCCGCCGCCGGCGACGACGACCGTGTCGCGTCCGTTCACGGCCGGCCGGTCGGGGAGGGCTTGCAGATGCTTGTCGAGGGCAACCGCATCATCGAGCGAGTCGACGGCAAAGCCGTGCTCGGCAAGGCCCGGAATGTTCGGACGGAACAGCTTGCTGCCGGTGGCCACCACCAGGCGGTCGTAGGAGAGCGACTTCTTCTTGCCGTTGCCGGCTGCGATATGAACTGCGCGCGACTTGGTGTCGATCGTCTCGGCGCTGCCCTGCACGTAGACGACGTCGATCGCCTTGAGCACATCGAGCAGCGGCGCCGTCAGGGTCTCGGGATTTTGCTCGTAGAGCCGCGGGCGAACCACGAGCGTGGGCTCCGGCGAAACCAGCGCGATCTCGAGTTGCTCCGGCGAGACGCCCTGGATCTCGCGCAGGCGCGCCGCGGAAAGGGCGGCGTACATGCCAGCGAAGCCGGCGCCGATGATGACTAGTCGCATGTGTCTACTCCTGTGGTTTGGGTTGTTCGGCAGTACGCGCGTCACCGCCGCCGCCTTCCGTGGCGGCTGTTGCGATCGACGATGACGCGAAAGACGTGGAACGAAGCGGCTGGCGCTCAGGGAGCGGCGCAGCCGGTCAGCGGCAGGCTCGGCGGCCAGCCGTGACGAAAGACAATGGGCAGCGCGGGCCTCGGACTCCAATCGCGGTGCAAGCGCTGGTCGTCATCCCCGGCCATGATGGCAACCAGGGGATGCCGCTGGGCCGATTGCGGCGCTATTTCCACCTCTTCCCCTGCCGCCGATGTGAAGCGGACGGACAGCGAAAGTCCGTACACGACTGCGACCGCAAGGCCTCTGCGCCGTGATGTGATTGCCGGCCGGTTGACGAAGTTACTCCAGATCATTGCCTGTCTCCGTCTATTGGACATGGTGATGTCTAACTGATCGGGTGCGCCGCCGCCCCAGAGCGATTGCCGTACCTGTCGAGCGATTGCTGCTAACCTGCGCGCCTGCGCCAATCGCCCGGGGCAGGTTCGAATCTCAGCCAGGGCTGATGCTTGGCGCGCCATTTCGGGCCGGGGCCGCGCATGTAGTGCAGTTCGGGCCGGTAGCAATCGCGGATGTCCAGCGCCAGGTTGTGAACAACGCTGGCGAAGTCGGAGACTGTCTCGGCCGTCTTGCTGGCAAAATCGAACATTACGGACCGGCGTGCAGAAGCCGATGCGGTCGCGCCGGGTCGGACGATGCTTTTCGGGATCATCTTTTTTCTCCATCCGGTTGGATGTGGGCACCGTGATGATCTAGCGGATGACAGTTGCGGCTGCGCCAGAGCGATTGCCGTACCTGTAGAGCGATTGCGGCTAAGGCCTGCGCCTGCCGCAATCCCCCGGGGCTCGTCGGTGTCACGCAGCATGTTCATGTGCCGCGGGTACGTAGTTTGTTTCGACGGTCCAGGAGTCCTTCGGCTGGCTGTATAGCTGCCAGAATTGCTCGGCCACCGCTGCGGCCTCCTTCGATCCCGGAGCAACGAAGGTGCAGACAGTCACGGTCGCGACGTGAATTCCCTTTTCCCGGAACGGTTCGAAAAGTCCGTGGGCCAAAGCGCGGATGCCGGCCTTGCCGATGCTGACCGAGAGAAAGTCGGGGCTGGGAGCGAGTGCGAAGCCGCCTCCCGTCAACAGGATCGCACCGGACTTCTGCTCTTCCATCTTCGGGGCGACAGCTTGAGCGGCGACCAGAGCTCCTCCGATGTTCACGGCGAGATCTTCGTTGAAGCTGTCGCGCGGCTGTTCGGAGAGGGTCGCCTTGCGCGCGGAGGCGGCGTTGTAGTGCAGGACGTCGATTGAGCCGTGCTGCTTCTGAACCTCAGCGACCAGTTCCGCAACGCTGTTCGGATCGCCCGAGTCCACCTTGCGAACGCTTGCGGTGTACCCTTTTGACATCAGCCTTCCAGCGAGGTCCTGCGTCTTGGCGACGCTCCGGGCGGCCAGAACCACCTGGAAGCCTTCTTTGGCAAAGCGTTCGGCGGTCGCGAAACCCATCCCGGGGCCTGCTCCGATGCTGAGAAATATCTTCATCACCTGTCTCCTTTCGACGCTGCACTTGAAGTCGGGGATGCCAGCCAGCCCATCACCGCATGCGCCTGCGCCAATCGCTCGGGGTCTCGCCGGTCAGCTTCCTGAACGCGGCAGCGAAGGCGGTCTGCGAGGAGTAGCCAAGCGCGGCTGCGATCGACACGATCGTGTCGTCGGTGTTGCGCAGCATGTTCATGGCCTGCTCGAGCTGGTGCTGGCGCAGCCAGGCATGCGGCGACAGCCCCGTGCTTTCCTTGAAGGCGCGGCAGAAGTGGAAACGCGACAGGCCGGCGTCCGAGGCCAGCGCCGCGAGCGAGACGTCCGCATCGCTGTCCGAATGCAGGCGCTCGATGGCGCGGCGCAGGACCGTTGGCGACAGGCCGCCGATGACCGGCCGGATCTTGGTTGGCGCGCCGGCATGCGCCGCAAGCATGCGCGTGGCCAGAAGGTCCGTCAGCTGGTGCCTGAACAGCGTGTCCAGTGCTGCGCTGCCCTCCAGGGCATCGGCAGCACTCAACAGCAATCGGGATGTGATGGGGTCGGAGTGCGCGGTTCTCTCCACAAGTTCGCAGGGAGTGGCGCTGCCGGCTTCGTGGGCAACGCGCTTGAGCGTTGCCTGGGGAAGGTAGAGCTGAACGACACTCAACGGCTGGTAGATGTCCCATCGTGAGCTTGAACCGGCCGGAATGACCGTCACGGTCCCCGGACGCGTCATTCCATTTACAAAGGTTTTTCCGTCGCGGCGCTCGAAGCGCACTGGCTCGTCGGGGAAGGCCATGAGCACGTGGTCGGACATCGGTCCGACGACGTCGTGCAGGGGATCATGTCGCCAATAGGTGATCACGCCGGTGGACGGGTCTGAAGCCATGCGCAGTGGCGCTGTCTTCAGCACGCGGGTCATTTCCGCGTCGGCATGAGGGCGCTCACCGGCCGGCAAATCGCACTGCTGCGCCTCGGAAGTGTCTGGCTGGTTCGTATGCGAACGATCGCGCAGGATCGGCTTGCAGCTCATGGATTTGTCCTCGCCGTTGAGAGGCATTTCGTTGAGCGTTTGGCGCGCGTTCTAGGCGCTGTACAGGTCCGGGGTCTTTCCTGAAGCTGCCGCGCTTTGTCCGATCTTGCTGCAAGCTCGCGGCTGCGACATTTTGTGCTGTTTTTGTCAATGTGACTGACTGTCTAACGGCGCATGCGACCAAAGTCGCAGATTCCGCCAGCGCCGGAGTCGCGGAACTTTCACAATCGCACGCCGGGCGCTAGTCCAGCGCAAAGGCGTTCTGGACGCCGCTTCGCCGATCTCCGATAATGAGTTGCGAGTTGGCGGGCCCCGACGCGATGGCGGGCCCCGATGAGTCCGGCGTCCCGCCTCACCGATGAGATCGATCACATGGCACAGGCTGCGGCCTTCGGACAAAGGCTTGGGCAAATTCTGCACCTGAAGGATGCGCCACCGTCGCTGGTCACGCGTTCACTGCGCGGAGTCGAGCTTGCGGTCACGGAAACGCGGGATGACAACCCGGTACCCTGTCTCTCCGGCTCGCTGAAGTCAGAGGATGCCTTTCTCGTTAGCCTGAAGCTTCACAATTACCCGGACTGCGAGCTCTGGGAGCGCGGCAAGTGCATCATGAAGCGGGATGTCCGGGCTGGCGCAACCTATCTGTACGATCTCAAGCTCGATCCGCGCTATGTGATCGACAAGCCGTTTCACTCTCTGTTTTTCCATCTTCCGCGCTCGGCCCTCGATGGTATCGCCGAGCAGACCGGCGCGCCGCGCATTGGCGATCTCGCCTGCGAACTCGGGGTCGGCCACGACGATGCAATCATCCGGAGCATCGGCGCCTCGTTTCTGGAGGGACTGCGGCGGCCGGCCGAGGCCAACCAGCTCTTTATCGATCACATGATGCTCGCGCTTACCGCGCATGTTGCCCAGACCTATGGCGGACTGAAACGCAACGCGGCGTTCGCCCGCGGCGGTCTTGCCCCCTGGCAGGCAAGGCGCGCCTGTGAAAGGCTCGAGTCCGACCTCGGCGGAAAACTTTCATTGCAACAGATCGCGTCCGAGTTCGACCTCTCGGTCAGCCATTTCGCCCGCGCATTTCGGCTCTCTATCGGCATGCCGCCGCACCAATGGCTGCTGCGCCAGCGCGTGAAGGCGGCCAAGCAGTTGATGACGATCCGCGACCTGCCGCTGTCGGAAATCGCGATATCGGCCGGCTTTGCCAACCAGAGCCACTTTACGCGCGTATTCTCCTCGGTGGTCGGCGTCAGCCCGGCGGCGTGGCGCCGCGACGCGGTGCGCGGGCCGGACAGCGGGAAATAATCGTCCGATCAGCGGCGCTTTGCGGGTGAGATCGCGTAAGCGACGCGGCGCGCCGCAAAGATCTCGTCGGGCGGATAGCCGATGCCTTCGGCAAGACGGGCCGGATCGAAGATCGGGGCATCGCATGCATCATTCGCCTCGAGGCCGGTGATGACGATCGTTCCAAGCCGCACCTCTTCGCGGGCGTCTTCGTCCGGCCATCGCACAGTCACATCCATGACGGGATCGCCGGGCCGGTCCAGCAGGGCGATCACGCTGAAGCGGACATCGCCGGCGGCGATCCGTTTCTCGAGGTCGTGGTGCAAGGAGTCGGCAGACCTCACCTTGGCCTTGTCCGCGGGCGGCGCGACCGCGGCAGCGACCGGAACCACCTTGAACTTGATGAACCGCGTCTCGCCTCTCGAATTCGTTGCGGGAAAGGCGTGCACGCCCCAGTAGGTCGTGGCGGCAAGGCTGCGGGGCGGCAGATGCGCGGCCAGGTAGCTTGCCTGATGCAGCGTCTCGGGGTGGGCAGCGGAGAATGCCTTCACCTTCGCCATGTCCGGCCTGCCGCTTGCCCCCGGAGTGCGCACCTTCAGGAAGGCCAGCATCTGGTCGAGCGTTCGCGCAAAATGCATTGGCGCATTCTGCGTGAGAAGGTCCGAACGATGGTCGCCGCCACCGAGCCGGAAGCTGAAGCCGCGGAGGTTGGCGGTATCCGCCTTCGGATTGCCACCACCCACCGAGAACCGCGCCAGGACGCGCGACGGCGTTGTGAAGCTGCGGGACCTGGTGATCTCCGCCGCCCGGTCTGAGGAGACATAGGTGCCGCGAACGCACCGGCCCTTCGCAAAGCTCGCCCGCGCCTTTGGAGGCTCACCGGCCAGGGCTTTCAGGGCGTCGACGATGGACGCCGGCGTGACGGCATCGCGGGGGAGCTTGGGCAGGGCTGTACCTTGGGTATGAGCTTCCGATGCACCTAATTAGGTGCATCGCCGGTCGGCAGTCTTTCCCAAAGCGGCCGTGCCTTGTCCGATCCTGCGCAAAGCTTACCGCCGGCTGTCCGTGCAACTACGGATGCCACGTGACGCCAGCCCAGCCAATTGGTGACATCTGGTTTTCGCTCCCTGCGTTTGTGATCGGGCCTGCCGGTGCGCTAGGGTCCACCCAACGAGAAACGCCGGGGAGAAAACATGGGCAGGAAAATCGCTATCGTGGGAGCGGGTGCCGTCGGCGGCTATGCCGGCGCGCATATGGTGCAGGCGGGCGAGGACGTCACGTTCATCGATCCCTGGCCCGAGCATGTCGAGCACATGCGAAAGCACGGCCTGCGCGTCACCCATGCGCGCGACGTCGCGGAGTTCTCGGTGCCGGTGCGGGCGTTGCATGTCACCGACGTGCAGCAGCTCTCGAAGGAGGCGCCGGTCGACATCGCCTTCATCTGCATGAAGTCCTACGACACGGCGTGGGCGACCATGATGATCAGGCAGTATCTCGCCGCCGACGGCTATGCCGTGTCGCTGCAGAACTGCATGAACGAGGAGACGATCGCGGGCGTTGTCGGCTGGGGCAAGACGCTGGGCTGCATTGCCAGCAGCATTACCGTGAACCTGCCGGCGCCCGGTCACATCCATCGCGGCGCCGGGAAGGGCGGCGCGGCGCATACGGTGTTTCGCACTGGCGAGGTGCACGGCCGCATCACCGAGCGCGCGCAGGAAATCTGCCGGCTGGTCGGCTATGCCGACAGCGCCAAGGTGACCAACAATCTGTGGGGCGAGCGCTGGTCGAAACTCGTGGCCAACGTCATGGGCAACGGACTCTCGGCCTGCACGGGCCTGACCGGCGGGCAGATGCTGGAGAGCGAGCCGATCCGCCGCTTCTCGACGCGGCTCGGCAGCGAGGCGATCCGGGTCGGCCAGGCGCAGGGCTACCAGCTCGAGGAGATCCTGCATCTGCCGCCGGAGACGATCGCGCGCGCCGGCGAGGGCGACGAGGCGGCGATGCAGACCTGCGACGAGCAGCGCTTCAAGGATGGCAGGCGCACGTCTTCGGAGCAGCGTCCTTCCATGGGTCAGGACATGCAGAAGGGCCGGCGCACCGAGATCGACTTCCTCAACGGTCTCGTGGTGCGCGAGGGCGAGAAGGTCGGCATCGCCTGCCGCGCGAATGCTGTGCTGACGGATCTCGTCACCCGCGTCGAGCGGGGTGAGCTGAAACCGCATCCGCAGCACATCACCGAGCTCAGGCTCAACTAGGGCGTGTTGCTTCGGCTAAAGGACAAGTCAAGGAATTGGCACGCGAAAGGCAGCGGATGACGGCCCGAGCAAATGCTATGATAGGCCCTCATTAGGTGCTGAATAATGATTGCCCGAGCGCGCTTTCGCGGCCTTTTCCAGAAGTACCTGCTCGCGCTGTTTCTGGCTGTCGCGATTCCGCTGGTGATCAACGGCGCCCTTGAAGCCTGGTTCGGCTATCGCGATCATCGCGCTCGACTGGAGCAATTGCTTGACGTTCAAGCGACGTCCGCTGCAGCCGAAATCCACGATTTCATTCATGGCATCACCAGCCAGCTCAGCTGGCTGGTCCAGCTTTCGTGGACGGATGAGCCGGACGAGCGGCGGCGGACCGACGCGCTGCGCGCGTTTCGCCAGGCGCCCGCCATCGTCAGCCTGGCGCTTCTGGACAATAATGGCCTGGAGCGCCTGTACGTCTCGCGGATCGGCCTCAATCGAATCGAAAGCCGCACGGACCGGTCAACCGATCCCGCACTGCTGGGCGCCCGCGCCAATCAGGTCTGGTTCAGCGATGTGAGCTACCATCGCGGCTCCGAACCGCACATGACGGTCGCGGTGGTCGGCAATCGGCCATCGGTCGGTGCCGTCATCGCCGAAGTCAATCTCAAGCTGATCTGGGATGTGATATCGGCGATCAAGGTCGGCAAGACGGGCCAGGCCTTCGTCCTGGATCAGCCGGGCCGCCTCATTGCCCATCCCGACATCAGCCTTGTCCTCCGCGGAGCGGACGAGGAAACCTCAAGGCCATTTCGCGCCATACGCGATGCGATCGGCGAAGGAGCGGGCCTCGCCACGAGCCGCGGCATGCACGGAGACGGGGTTGCGGCAAGCGCCGCGCCCGTATTGGGCCTCGACTGGACTGTCGTGGTGGAACAGCCGCTATCCGAAGCCTACGCGCCGATCTATGAGGCCTTGTGGCGGACTGCGACGCTCATCGTATTCGGCACCATGTTTGCGGGCTTGCTCGCCTATGCCTTGGCGCACCGGATGACAGAGCCGATCAGGCTGCTCGAGGTCGGCACCGAACGGATCGGCGCGGGGTCATTCGATCACCGCATATCCATTGAAACCGGAGATGAGTTTCAGAGCCTTGCGAACAGCTTCAACAGGATGGCCGGCGAGCTGGCGCTGGCGCAGCAGCACCGGGAACGCATCGCGAAGCTCAAGCGCTTCCTTGCACCGCAGGTGGCAGATCTCGTCGACCGGACTGGCGATGACAGCCTGCTGGATGGCCGCCGTGCGGAGGTCGTCGTCGTCTTCTGCGACTTGAGAGGCTTCACCGCATTTTCCTCAGGACTTGAGCCCGAGGCGGTCATGGGCGTGCTGACGGAGTACTACGAGGCCCTTGGAAAGGTCATCACGCATTTTGCCGCGACGCTGGTCAGTTTCTCCGGAGATGGCCTGATGGTTCTGGTGAACGCCCCCGTTGCGGTCGAACAACCGGCGTTGACCGCCGTCGATCTCGCCATCGAGATGCAGGAGAGCGTGCAAGGTCTGATCGCCGGCTGGCGAATGCAAGGCTACCGCGTCGGGTTTGGTGTCGGTCTCGCCAGTGGAGCGGCGACGGTTGGCCGGATCGGGTACGAGGACCGTCTCGACTACACCGCAATCGGCAGTGTGGTGAATCTTGCGGCCCGCCTGTGCTCATCTGCCGCAGACCGGGAAATCCTGATGGACGCCGAAGTCGCCAAGGGCGTCGGGAGCAAGCGCCCTCTGGAGGACCTTGGAACGCGCCAAATCAGGGGATTTGATGATGCTGTCCCGGTATTCAGAGTCTATCTCGATCCGGATTGCTGAATCCGAGCCGCGCGCTTACCCGCGCAATTCCCGGCGCGACTAATCGGACATTACGGGATATGCTGTGATCGAAGGTCAATCAGTCAGTTGGTGTGCCCATGAAATGCGCTGACGTTGCGGCAGCGCTGTCCTATAAACGCGTCAGGCGGCGTGACTTCCTTGTGTTGATGGCAGGCGCCGCGACCTGGACAACCTCTTCACATGCACAGAAACCGGCCATGCCGGTTATTGGTTATCTCTGCCCGGAAACGCCCGAGATGTTTGCGAGCAGGCTCACGGCTTTTCACGAAGGGCTTGCCGAAGCCGGCTTTGTCGTGGGCCGCAATGTTGCGATCGAGTATCGATGGGCCCGCGGGAAATACGCGCAGTTGCCTGCTTTGGCTGCCGAGTTGGCTGCGCGAAACGTGGAGTTGATCGTCGCACCCGGCGGCGCTCCGGTGGCGCTGGCGGCCAAGGCCGCCGGCGGTGCAAAAACAATCGTGTTCGAGATGGGAGGCGATCCTGTCCAACTGGGCGTGGTCGATAGCCTGGCGCGGCCGGGAGGTAACATCACCGGCGTTTCGAGCCTGAGCGTCGATGTCTCGCCGAAGCGGCTCGAACTGATGCACGAACTGTTGGGGGCAACAAAGAAGCTCGCTGTCGCGGCCAATCCGACCAGTCCGACCGCTCCGTCACAAATCCAGAAACTTCGTTCCGCCGCGGAGACCCTGGGGCTGGAGCTGCAGATCATGAATGCGAGCGTCGAAGGCGAATTCGAAGCGATGTTCTCCTCGCTGGCCCAAACATCGGCAGGCGGACTTGTCTTTACCTCGGATCCCTATTTTGCGTTTCGCAGTGGGCGTCTCGCCGAGCTCGCGACCAAGTATCGCGTGCCCGCCATCACACAATCCCGGGACTTCCCGAGCGCCGGCGGCCTGATGAGCTACGGGGGAGATTTTCTGCAATCGCACCGGCGCGCGGGCATCTATGCCGGACGAATCCTGACGGGCGAGAAGCCCGCCGATCTTCCGGTCCAGCTGGTCACCAAGCTGGAGCTCATCATCAATCTGAAGGCCGCAAAACTGCTCGGCCGCGAGTTTCCACCCTCGCTCGTCAGCGGAGCCGATGAGGTGATCGAGTAGAATCGAGGCCGTTGCCGTTGCGCCGTGTCGTGGCGCAGCGGCAACCGGCATCCACCTAGCTGGCAGCGGCATCCAGCTTCTGCGGCGGAAGTTTCACTTCCGGGGGCAGCCCCGCAAAGCGGCGTAACGCTTCCGCCATCTTGATGCGGCCGCCAACACCTGTGATCACCACGTCGACCATGGTGAAGGACGAGTGGAAGTGGCCGCGCGCCTTGAGCTGCTCGACCGCTACGCCTGAAGCGGCCATCGCCTCGGCATAGGCGATGCCTTCGTCGCGGAGCGGATCGAACTCACACGTCGTGACAAAGGCCGGCGGCAGGCCGGCGAGCTTGCCGCGCAGCGGCGAGACGCGCGGATCGGTGCGGTCCGCGGGCGAGCAGTAGAGGTCCCAGAACCAGAACATCAGCCCGCGGGTCACGAAGTAATTCGCCCCGTTGTCGACATAGGACGGACGATCGAACGTGCAGTCGGTGACCGGGCATAGCAGGAGCTGGCCGCCAATTTCCGGTCCGCCGCGGTCGCGCGCGAGCTGGCAGGTGACGGCGGCGATATTGCCCCCGGCGCTCCAGCCGGCGACCAGCACGGGTCCCGCCTTGCCGCCGAGCTCGGCGGCATGCTCGGCGATCCAGCGCGTCGCGGCGTAGCCGTCTTCCGCGGCGGCCGGGAAGCGATGCTCGGGCGCATGACGATAGCCGACGCTGACGAAGATCATGTCGGTGCGCCGGCACATGTCGCGGCAGAACGGATCGTCGGATTGCTGGTCGCCGAGCACCCAGCCGCCGCCGTGGAAATAGACCACGATCGGATGCGGTCCCGGCGTCGCCGGCCGATAGAGCTTGTAGGGCAGCGGGCCTTCGGAGCCCATCAGCACGCCGTCGCCGACTTCGCCGACGGGCCTTCCCGCGGGCCGGCCCTTGTTGAACTCGGTGAGGAAGTCACGGGCGCCCTGCGCGCCCATGGTTTCGAACGGCGGCAGATTCATCTGCGCCAAGAGGCCCAGCACCAGCCGCACGTCCGGCTGCAGCCGCACGATTTCGCCGTCATTGCACTGCTCGGCGCCATTGGGTCCCGACAGCCTGAAGCCCAGCATGCCCTGGGCGACCACGTCGTTGCAGATGCTGCGGTAGGGGCCGACGCCGCCCGTGTAAGGCATCACGCCCTGCGCCTTGCCCGGCACATTGGCGCCCGTGTACCAGGTGTTGGCCAGCCGATGCAGGGTCAGCGTCGAACAGTCGGCCATGTGCTGCGCCCAGCCCGCCTGCGCCGCTTCGGTGGCCTCCATCGTGGTGAAGCCGGCATCGCGCAATGCCGCCAGCCGCTCGACCACCCAGTCGACATGCTGCTCGATCGACACTGCCATGTTCGACAGCACGGACGGGGAGCCCGGGCCGGTGATCATGAAGAAATTGGGGAAGCCGGCAACGGATACACCCAGATAGCTCTGCGGTCCGTTGGCCCAGACATCCGACAGCGATTTGCCGTCGCGGCCGGTGACGGGATGCACGGCCATGATGGCGCCGGTCATGGCGTCAAAGCCGGTCGCGAAAACGATCACATCCACCTCGAAGCTGCGCTTTCCGGTGGTAATGCCCGAGGCGGTGATCGCCTTGATCGGTTCGGCCCGCAAATTCACCAGCGTCACGTTCGGCCGGTTGTAGGTGGCGTAGTAGTTGGTATCGAGGCAGGGCCGTTTGGCGCCGAACGGATGATCGAGCGGCGTCAGCGCCGCCGCGGTCTCCGGATCCTTGACGATGCCGCGGATTTTCTCGCGGATCAGGTCGGCGACAATTCTGTTTCCGTCGAGATCGACGCCCTGGTCGGCCCAGAGCTGGGTCAGGATGTAGGCAAGGTCGCCGGCGGCCCAGCCGGCTTCAAATCGCTCGCGGCGCTCGGCGTCGGTCAATTGCCAGCTGACGATCGTCTGTTGCGGCCATGGCACGCCGACCATCGACCAGCGCGCCTGATCGCGATAGGCGGCGCGGTCGCCTTCGAGTGCGGCGAGGCGCTCGGCGGGCGGCGCGCCGTTGTGCGCGGGCAGGGCGAAATTCGGTGTGCGTTGGAATACGGTGAGTTGCGCGGCCTGCTCCGCGAGCAGCGGGATCGCCTGGATGCCCGACGATCCCGTGCCGATCACGGCGACGCGTTTGCCGGCGAGGTTGACGCCCTCATGCGGCCAGCGGCCGGTGAAGTAGATATCGCCTTTGAAATCCTTGACGCCGTCGATCTCCGGCGGCTTCGGCGCAGACAGGCAGCCGGTCGCCATGATGTAGTAGCCGCAGGATACTTTCGCCCCGCTATTGGTCGCGATCTGCCAGCGCTCGGCCGTCTCATCCCATGTCGCTGACGTCACCTTGGTACCGAAGCGGATGTCGCGCCTGAGGTCATGGCGGTCGGCGACGAAGCCGAGATAGCGCAGGATTTCCGGCTGGGTCGCGTATTTCTCCGACCATTTCCACGCGCTCTCCAGCTCCGGATCGAAGGAATAGCTGTAATCGATGGTCTGGATATCGCAGCGCGCGCCCGGATAGCGGTTCCAGTACCAGGTGCCGCCGACATCGCCGGCTTCTTCCAGAATGACGGTCGAAAAGCCCGCCTTGCGCAGGCGGTACAGAAGATAGAGGCCGGCAAACCCGGCGCCTACAACCGCGACGTCGACGGTTTGCGTTGCTGCAGTGCCTGCTCCCTTCGAAGCACGTGATGCGACCATTGCCTCTGGCATGCCAATCCTCCCGTACGTTCTGGTTATTGTTGCAGCGAGGTTATCGCTACGCTTCGGCTTTGTCATGGAAATGCGAGAGCGCTGACGGACTTCGTTGCGCGAGATGGCAGCGGCACTGGCGATTTCGCCGGTTCCGCGTCATCGGCGTTCACGTGCTTGCCGGAATCACCAAGCCGGGCAAAGCTGCAGGCGGCGGGTGCGCGATCGGGAGTTGGCGGTGACGGCATTTGCGGATCGGAAGGAAAAGAGGTCCGGACGACTGGCGCTGATCCTGCTCGGCGTCTTTGCGATCGCTTGCCTCATCGCACTCATCCTCGTGGGTGATCTGGCGAGATATCAGGATGCGGGGATGATCGGGGAAAGCCAGGCCGCGCTGCGCGACGTCAGCGATCCCGAGCAGCTCGACCAGGCGCTCAAGCGATATCCGGCCAACCGGATCCTGAAGCTGGTCACGCTGGCGAACGAGAAGGCGGCCGAAATTGATGCCGCCACGCGCAAGATGTTGAACGAGGCCGAGCCTGCGTCGCTTTCGAAATTGGTCTACCTGACAGCTTCAAGCCGCAGCGACCTCGAAGCGCTAAGCCGCGATCTCAAGACCGCTGAAGGCAATGTTACGAATGCAAAATCCCGCATTGATGCGCTGGTCAAGAGCAATCGCGACCAACTGCAGAACAGCGCGCGCTCGCTCGGCGTGGAAAGTAATACCATCGCAAGGTACATGACTGCGGTTGACGAGCAGAACGCCGAGATGGCGGCACTTGCTACCAAAATGCTGACGGCGCGCGCCGAGTATTACGGCGCTTACGAAAAATGCGCCGCACTGCTGGTGCGGGAATTCGGCTCCTACAAGGTGACCAACGGCCAGTTCATCTTCCGCCTGCAGCCGACGGCCGACAGCTACAATGCCGCATCGACGGCAATGGCTGCGACTACGAAACGCGCGGCGGAGCTGGAGGAGGAAAAGGCCGGCCTGAAGCAGTCGCAGCTCGGCAGATGGAAGAAATTCGTCGAGCCGTAGGCGGGACGACCGTCAGCGCTTCCTGCCGAATACGGGCGAGGCCATCCGTTGCGCCGACCAGTCGAAGAAATCGTGACGGCCGGACCAGCGATGCACTTCGGCGTCGCAGACGATGCAGGCGAAACTGCCGGAACGCTTGCCTTGCAGCTCTTCCCGGGTAGCGGTGTAATTCATCCCGCAACTGGGGCAGGTGAATTGCTCGAGTGTCCAGATACTATTGGCCATGGCGGGATTATACGCCTCCGGCGCGGGGCTTGAAATGTGCGGCCGCATGAACGTTGAAATGAATGTTAAGCCGGACTTAACTGCATCCCGGGAATTCGGATGGTTGCGATGAGGATTATGAAATTCCTGCTTGCGGCGGTTGCGGCAATGGCGGCGGTATCGCCGGCGCGCGCCCAGACCTACGATCCGGCTTACCCGATCTGCCTGCAGACGTTCGGTATCATGGGCAACGCCATCTTGTGCGGCTACACGTCGATGAACCAGTGCCAGTTCTCGGCCAGGAGCCGCGCGGCGCAATGCATCGTCAATCCGTATTTCGCGGGTACGCCGAGGAAGGGTCGGACCTGGCGCGGCCCGCAATGATGACCGCTATTTCTGCCAGGCGGCCATCGCCGCTGCCACCGGCGCCGGCGTGGCTGGTGCCGTGGTCGCTCGCGGTACTGCGA
>Ga0081540_1000752_pt1 | contig 29778 bp, 16 predicted proteins | sample TabmetS2T1R1_FD_71024 | JGI IMG/M metagenome (GOLD analysis project Ga0081540, IMG submission 71024) | Tabebuia heterophylla rhizosphere microbial communities from the University of Puerto Rico - S2T1R1 | ecosystem: Host-associated > Plants > Roots > Rhizosphere ...
AGGCTCGTCAGACGACCGGCGAAGGCCAGTGCATCGATCTCGCGCTCTACGAATCCGTGTTCCGCGTGCTCGACGAGATCGCGCCGGCGTTCCAGAAATTCGGCTATGTGCGCGAGCGCATGGGCGCGGACACCGTGAACGTCTGTCCGCACAGCCATTACCAGACCAGGGACGGCAAGTGGATCGCAATCGCCTGCACCAGCGATGCGATATTTGCACGGCTCGCCGAGGTGATGGGTCAGCCGGAATTGGCCTCGGCCAGCCGCTACGGCGCGCAGGCGTTGCGGCTCGGAGCCCGCGACGAGGTCAACGCCATCGTCGCAAGATGGGTCGCTACGCTCGATCTCGAAACCGTGCTGGCGCGCTGCGCCGAGGGCGGCGTGCCGTCGAGCCTGATCTACAGCATCGCCGACATCTTTGAGGATGCGCAGTATCGCGCGCGCGGCAATATCCAGATGAAGGAGTCGCGCGCCGGCGCGATCGCCGTTCCCGACGTCGTGCCGCGCCTGTCGTCAACGCCCGGCGAAATCCGCTGGCTCGGCGAGGGCATCGGCGCGCAGAACGAGGAAATTTTTCGCGATCTCCTCGGCCTCCAGGACGGCGACCTCCAGCAGATGCGCGACGAAGGCGTGATTTAGCTTATGGCCGCATCAGCCAGTCGCTGGATGACTTCTTGCAGGGCCGACCCGCCTGCTATTTGCCTCTCCCCGGACGATCATTTCCTCGGCGGCCTCAAGAATTGTGGAAAGTGGTTTTGGACGGCATTCATTCGATCTGCTTCGTTGGATAGTTGGTCCGCTCGATGTCGTCGAACACAATGCGCTTCGTTAGTGAATGCCACGGCCGGCTCCAGCCACCTTGAACAGCGCCATTGCGAACTCGGTGGCGCCTAACGCTGGCGCACGGGAACGCCGACAACCCGGCACGCGCGCCGGTTACGTCTCTTCGCGCAGAGGGCCTTCGACACCCTGCACACGTCTGCTTCGCCAAAAGCGATCGAGCTTGTCCGCGCCACCTCGTATGAGCACGTAGAAGACCGGCGTGAACAAAAGTCCGAACAAGGTCACGCCGAGCATGCCGGCGAACACGGTCGTACCCAGCGATTGCCGCATTTCGGCGCCCGCGCCCGAAGCACTCATCAACGGCAGCACACCTAAGATGAAGGCGAATGATGTCATAAGGATTGGGCGCAACCGTGTGCGGGCTGCCGACACTGCGGCCTCAAAGCGGTTTTGCCCCTGCCCCTCCGCCTGCTTGGCGAATTCAACGATCAGAATCGCATTCTTCGCCGCCAGACCGACGAGAACAATCAGACCTATATCGACCAGGATGTTGCGGTCGAGGTCGCGGGCCGCGACGCCGATCATCGCTGCGAGGACGCACATTGGAACGATCAGGATTACCGCAAGCGGAAGTAGCCAGCTCTCATAGAGCGCGGCTAGAAGCAGGAATACGAAAACAACAGCCAGACCGAACACGACGATCGCGGTGTTTCCGACGAGCTTTTCCTGAAGTGCAATCTCGGTCCATTGGAAGCTGAAGCCTTGCGTCAGCTTGTCCTTCGCGATCGCCTCGATCGCGGCTATCGCTTGACCGGACGAGAACCCGCGCGCCAGGCTAACCTGTACTTCTGCCGCGGGGTAAAGATTGTACCGCGTTACCCGAAAGGGTCCCGTGGAATCCTTGAGGGTTGCGACCGAGCCAATCGGCACCATGTCGCCCGAGGCGTTGCGTGTTTTCAGATTGGCAACGTCGCGCGTCGTCAAACGATAACCATTATCGGCTTGCGCGGTGACCTGATAGGTACGGCCGAGGAGATTGAAGTCATTGATGTAGGCAGACCCCATATAGATCGACAACGTATCGAAAACGCGGGAGATCGGCACGCCGAGAAGTTCGGCCTTTGTTCGGTCGATATCAGCGTAAACCTGCGGCGTGTGGGTGTTGAACAAGGTAAAGGCTTGGGAAAATCCTGGATATGCGTGTGAAGCCTCGACGACACCCCAAGTCGCAGCTTCGAGTGCTGGCAGGCCACGACCCGCACGGTCCTGAACGTACCCCTTGAGGCCGCCGCCTGTTCCGATGCCAGGCACGGATGGCGGATCCAAAACGAACACAAACGAGTCTGTCAGGACTTTAAGCTGGTCGCGCAAATCGGCCTGGATCCTGGCCGCGGTCAAGCCATCCCTTGCGCGCTCCTCGAACGGCTTCAGCACGACAAAGATGACGCCGGTGTTGGTAGCGTTGGTAAACGTTGCGCCGTCAAATCCGACGAACGGGTCAACACGCTCAACTCCCTTCCGATTCAGGATGATCTCGCTCGCCTCACGCAGCACCTTGTCGCTACGATCGAGGGACGCGCCTGGCGGCAGTTGAAAAGCCGCTATCAGATAGCCGCGATCCAGCTTTGGTATCAGGCCGGTCGGCGTCCTCTTCATCAGATCGATCGCGAGGAAGATCAGCGCCCCATAAACGATAAGGGAAATCAAGCCAAACCTGATCACCCGCGCCGTCAGTGCGCCGTAAGCGACGCCACACCTTTCAAAGGCCCAATTGAATCCGGCAAAGAACCAGCGCAATGGAGCTGAAATGCGCCGCATCATCTTCGATGCGCTGGACTTCGCCTCGCGCGGCTTCAACAGAATGGCAGCCAACGCCGGTGACAAGGTTAGCGACACAAAGGCGGAAATGACCGTGGCGCCGGCGATTGTGATCGCGAATTGCTTGTAAAATGCGCCCTGTAGTCCGGAAATAAATGCTGCAGGGATAAACACCGCGCAGAGGACGATTGCAATCGCCAGCAAGGCGCCGCCGACCTCGTCCATCGTCTTGTGCGCTGCCTCCTTCGGACTCATGCCATGCTCGAGGTAGCGCTCCACGTTCTCGACAACGACAATGGCGTCGTCCACGACAATGCCGATCGCCAGGACAAGTCCGAACAGCGACAGCGTGTTGAACGTCAACCCGACGCCGCTCAGGATCAAGAAGCATCCGGTCAACGAGATCGGAATGGCGACCACAGGAATGATTGCCGCACGCCAGGTTTGTAGAAAGACGATAACGACGAGAACGACCAGCACGACGGCTTCGAACAACGTATGAACGACCTCATCGACGGACTGTTGAATGAACTCCGTCGGATTGTAGGCAATGGTGTAATCGACTCCTGGCGGAAACTCCTTCTTCGCTCCCTCCATGACTGCCTTCACTCCCGCTGCGGTGGCGAGAGCATTCGAGCCGGGACGCTGAAAGATCAACATCGCGGTCGCCGCATCGCGGTCAAGGTAGGTATTGACCGTATAATCCAGCGCACCGAGTTCCACCCGGGCAACGTCACGGACGCGAATGTAACCGCGATCGTCGGCCCGGATTACGATATCGCCGAACTGCTCGGGATCGGTGAGACGCCCGAGAGTCTGTACCGAGAGCTGAAACGCAGCCGGTGATTTCACTGGCGGCTGGTTGATGGCTCCGGCAGCGACCTGAAGGTTAGCGGCCCTCAAGGCGTCCGCGACTTCCGTGGCGGTCAAATCGCGCGCCGCAATCTTGCCGGGATCGAGCCAGACGCGCATGGAATAATCGCGTGCGCCGAGGATCTGCACGTTGCCGACGCCATCGACGCGTGAGAGAGCATCCCTGATGTAAAGTGTTGCGTAGTTGGAAATGTACTTCTGGTCGCGCGAACCGTCGGGGGAGATCATATGCACAACCATCATGAGATCTGGCGAGGCCTTTTGCACGGCTACGCCTTGACGTATAACGTCCTGCGGCAGACGAGGCGTCACAATGGCGACGCGGTTCTGCACGAGAACCTGCGCCTTATCGACGTCGGTCCCAGGCTTGAACACCACGTCGATCGACAGTTTCCCGTCGCCTGTGGATTGCGACGTCATGTAGAGCATATCGTCAACGCCGTTGACTTGCTGCTCAATCGGTGTCGCGACAGTCGTAGCAACGACCTCGGCCGATGCTCCCGGATAGACCGTGGAGATGTTTACCGTGGGCGGCGCGATCTCCGGATACTCCGAGACCGGAAGGGATCGTTGCGCGACGATCCCTGCGATAGTCAGGAGCACTGAAAGCACGACGCTGAAAATGGGTCGTTCTATGAAGAAATGAGAAAATCGCATCTTGGTCGTTCCTGGCTGCTGTCGAGCGGCTTAATTCGAGGCGGCATCGGCAGACACAGTGATCATGCCTTCCCTCGGCTTGACCACCGCCCCCGGCCGTACAAACGGATTGGCTACGCCGGCAACGACAACCCGATCGCTTTCCGTCAGTCCACTCAGGACGACCCGCAATCCCTGATACATCGCACCAAGCGTCACACTTTTCTGAACTACCGTGTTGTCGCTACCCACCGTGAGCACAACTCTGCTCGCCTGATCCGAAACAATCGTTGCATCTGGAATCAGAAGAGCGTCGATTTCGCCGACGAAAAGCCGCAGGCGGCCGAATGTGCCGGGCAGCAAGAACAGGTTCTTGTTTTCAAAAATGGCCCGTCCGCGGATCGTACCGGCACGGGCGTCGATCCGGTTGTCAATGAAGTCCATGACGCCCGCGTGGCTATGGCTCCAATCAGGTTCGTCGGCGAGCCGCACCATGACCGGCTTTTTGAATTCCCGTGAGGATGGCCGCTCGCCCGTGGAGGCAAGCCTGGCATAGCGGATATAGTCGGCCTCCGAGGCATCGAAGGTGAAATGAATAGGGTCCAGGGTGACAATCGTCGTCAGCAATGTTGCCCCGACCTGACCGCCCTGCACGAGATTCCCTACGTCGACCCTGTGATTAGACAAACGGCCGGAAATTGGAGCTCGGACGCTGGTCCATTCAAGGTTAAGCTCGGCATTGCGCAAGGCGGCCTCCGCGCCGAGCTGCTGAGCCTTGGCAACACTCAGGTTGGTTTTGCGCTGATCGGCTTCACGCACGGTTATGGCGTTCGTCTGTATCAGGTGCTCCGCTCTGGTCGCATCGGTGGACGCGATAGCGACCTGCGCCTCTGCCCTGGCGACATCCGCCTTGGCCATGTCGACAGCTATCTCAAATGGCCTCGGATCGATCACATACAAGAGATCACCCTGCTTGACGAACTGACCATCCACGAACTCGATCTTATCGATCGCGCCCGACACACGCGGTCGGACCTCGACTTGCTGCAATGGCTCGAAGCGGCCGGTGTATTCGTCCCATACGGGCACTGACCTGGCTTTGGGGTGTGCGACAGTGACCTCCGGCGGGGGTGGTCCATCGTTGCCGCGGGCCGTGCCGCTGCCCATCGAAAACGCCACCGCGACACAAACAACCAACCTTCGAATCGCACGCCACACCGATCGACGAAGCATGCAGGCACCAATATCTAGCGGCGCCTTTGCTGGCGTTGCCGCCTCCTGCTGGTCAGCAAGGAGCCTGGCTACACGCGAACGCCCTAACGATTGCGGCAATTGCCCGGACGAATATTCGATCACGCAATTCTCAGGCATCACGCTTACTCGCTTTCCAATCGGGTTTGTCAGTTGAAGGCCAGCACGGCCGTAAGAAGAACGCCTAGAAATGCCAGCGTTGCGATTATGCCGCCCAGCTTTGACCTACTGGCTGCAGCTCGGTCGCCGGATGCGGATCTTCTGAAGTTTGTCTCCTCAAACACAATCGCCGCGAACATGATCACAATCAGCACCATCTTGATCCAGAACCACGGTGTTGCGCCTTGTAGGCCTCCATACTTGAGCCAAAGCAGAAGAGGCCCGCTGACCAATAAGGCTGCCGCTGCTACTTTCCCTACGACCGCCATTTGGAAGCCAATTCTGAACAAGTTTGCGCGAGATACCTCGTCAACTGTGGGAAGCATCGCGCCTATGATCGGCATCACAACGGCGTTGGATCCACCTGCAACGAAGGCAACTATGTGAATCCAAAGCAAAAGTGTAGTTGTATCCATGAGTGCTCTCCAATCAGATCGTCATGCTGGTCAGCAATGGTTTGGCTTGGTGAAGGTCGCATTTCGCGATCGTGACACGGCTCGGTCACCGCCCGACCAGCCGACGCTTGGCAAATCTCTTGCTTCTCCGCGGAGCATGCTCGGCTGTAATCGGAGTCACTCGGACTTCTCCTTTTATCTTCAGATTTTATGTTGATGTTGTCTGTCGAGAGGCCCGCATCCTAAATCAGGATGCGGCGATCGTCGTGCGCCTACGGCGCACTATCAGCGCTACCGAAGCGCCCTCTCATTGAGGAGCCGACTAGCCGAGCTGCGTCGCGGCCCGTAACAAGGGACCCGATCTTGACCAGTCAGATCTTAACCAGAAGCTGTGGAAAGAGCGCGCACCGATTCGTGACGAACGGGGGTGCCGGCAACACATCTGCGCAAGTAGAGCCGCGCGGCCCTCCGAAAACTTGACGATAGCGTCTTCACGCGCATGCAAGATGAGCGCTGGAATCGCGAGGTCGGCCAGGAGATGTCGGACGTCCAGTTGGCTGAACACCTTCTAGAGACGGCAAGCGTTCTCCGGTGAAGTCATACAGGATGTCTTCACAACCCGTCGCCTTCACCTGTCGATTGGCAACGGCGCATTCGGCGCCACCAATCCTTGCGCGCGAAGTTCGTGCCAGAATTCACCAGGTATCGTCGCGTTGAGGGCTTCGTGGTCTTCCTTGATCCGCTCGGGCTTGCTCGCACCGGGTATGATGGCCGCCGAGGCGGGATGCGCCATGGAGAACTGCAGGGCTGCCGCTTTGATGGAAACGGCGTGTCTGGCGCAGAGCGCCTTGATATTCTCGACCTTCGCCAGGATTTCTTTAGAGGCTGGAGCGTACTCGAAATGCGCGCCGCCAACTAGGACGCCGGAGCTATAAGGGCCGCCAATGACGATATCGATGCCCTTCGCCTCTGCCGCTGGCATCAAACGCCGTAGCGCCAGTTCATGGTCCAATAGCGTATAGCGACCGGCAAGCAGCGCCGCATCAGGTTTTAGGTCCACGAGATCGAGAAGAAGTTCGACCGATTCCACCCTGTTGACACCGATACCCCAGCTCTTTATCGCCCCCTGATCCCGCAACCGGCTAAGCTCAAGGAATGCGCCTTTGCGGGCAATTTCGAACATGCCGAGCCAGCCGTCGCCATGAAAATCCTGGGCGATATCGTGAACCCAAACGAAGTCGATGTAATCGACGTTCATACGTTCAATACTGTCGTGGATCGATTTTTTCGCGCCGTAAGCCGTATAGTCATAAACGACCCCATTCGGACGACCGAATTTGAAGATATCTCCCTTCTCTCCAAAATCGCGAGCACTGACGTCATCAACCTCATCGACGATCAAGCGACCGACCTTGGTGCTGAGCATATATTCGCTCCGCCTGCGCCTGGACAATTCCTTGCCAAGACGAATTTCGGACAGCCCTGCGCCGTAAAACGGCGCCGTGTCAAAGTATCGAGTACCCTGGTCCCAGGCCGCCTGCACCGTAGCGGCAGCCTCCTGATCGGGGATGTTGCGGAACATGTTGCCAAGGGGAGCCGCTCCAAAGCCTAGCGGACCATTCAGTAGAGCATCTCTGATCTTCATTGCGCGCCTCCGTATCTACTGAGCGTCTTACTGTGACCAACAAGGCCCGCCTAGATCTCGGGCTCTGAAGCTTTCGGCAAATAGAGAGCGATCGTCGTTCCAGCCCCTGGCCTACTGTCGATATCAACGTGGCCACCGGCTTGTCGGACAAACTCGGAGACCATGCTGAGGCCAAGTCCGGTCCCCTTGCCGGCCTCCTTGGTCGTGAAGAAGGGTTCGAACACCCGTTCACGCGCCTCTGCCGGAATTCCGCAGCCCGTGTCAGCCACCGACACTCGGACGAAAGATCTTTCCTGGCATCCGTCTGCGCATCTCGCAAGCAGGATGACGTTCCGAGTCTCGACCTCAAGGCTGCCTCCTTGGGGCATGGCGTCGCGTCCATTGAGCACGAGGTTCAGCAGCGCAGTCTTGAACAGCCATGGGTCGACACGGCACTGCCAAAGCTGGTGATCGATCCGCAGCTTGACGTCCCATTCTCTTCCGAGGGCTTGCCTCATCATTTCCTGAAATTCGGAAATCAGCTCGTTCGCGTTGACCAGCATCGGATTCTTTTTCTGGTGCCGCGAAAACGATAGTAGCTGTGATGTCAGCTTCGCACTCAAATCAATGGCGCGCTGCGCCGCAGCCGCGAACTGCCCGACCTTGCCGTCCTTCGCCACGAGCTCGATCATATCTAGATTAGACGAGATCACCGTCAGCAGATTGTTGAGGTCGTGCGAGACGCCGGCAGCGAGCCGGCCGACCAACTCCATCTTTTTTCTCTGGTGAAGTTGCTCGTCGGTCGCATCTTGAAAGGCGCCGACAATGGATTGATCAACGAGTCTCGCAATCGGCAGTTCCTCGCGAATGGCAACACACCGCGTTCGCTGGGAACAAGGAAGGGCTCTGCACATGCAAAAATACCGACGCTACGAATGTACCCCGCTGGTACCGTCGCGACTCCTACAGGATGGGAAGCCCATTGTCGTGCATCTACGATGCACTATCAGCGATACCAAGGTGCACTTCCCTCGGGACATTGATTGCGAATGCTGACTGAGCGTCTTGACCGGCGACGTAGGACCCCAGGGGCAATAGGGACGCGGCGCCGAAAGAACCTACACGCTGGGACGAGATAGACGCAGGAACGCGCGGCGGCGGCTCATAAACAATCGTCAGGCCAGCGCCTCTCAGGCGCGCTTGAATACCGCCACTTATGAGGATGAATCTGCAGCGCTGCCTCTTAGTTTATGCGAACGTATCCCTCATGCGGGTGCTCGTCACGGAATTTGGCATGAACTCCTGGCGAGTGTCCGAAGCGCTTCTGAAATTGTCTGGCAAAATTCGCATAGTTGCCAAAGCCACAGGAGTAAGCGATCGCGCTGATTGGCTGGGTTGCACTCAGCAGCGCGCGGCGCTGTAAAAGGCGAGAGACGTGATCAAGACGCACGGAATTAATGAAGTTCGTATAAGTCGTATTCCGCATCGCAAACAGCTTCTGAAGGTAGCGCCGCGAAATTCCAGCTTCGGCTGCCACATCATCAGGCGTGACGTTTGGATCCTCGAAGCGATCTCTCACAATATTGCAAACACGGCCGAATAGTTTTTCACTACCGAAGAAGGCCATCGAGTCGCTCGGCGAAAAGATAGCGCCGATTAAATCATAGACCGTTAATCGCATGTACCTCTCGGTCGACTCGGGCAACCTCGGCCCATCGTCATCGATAGCATCACTCACGAGTTTGAAAAGCACGCGTCCTGCCGGGATATTCCAGGAGACGCCGGGGCCATATTGCGGCTCGAATCCCAAGTGAGACACCAATGATCGACGCGGCAGCTGAAGAACGAAGCACTGCCGGCGGTCGTTCCAACTTACGCCGGACGCCGAGGTGCCCTGCCCCTGGTCCTCTCCTTCCGCCATGTAAGTAACGGATTTTGCCGAATCGACCAGCAGTACTTGACCAGCGGCAAGCTCGACGGCTTGATCGTTTTGAATAACTTTCACGCTGCCTACAACTGAAAACAGAGCGTAGTAGTGGTCCATGCCATCAAGGCGAGCGTCCCGCTGCGTCCGCTCTACGCGTGACGCATTTGGCATCAGATGCATCGCCGAGAATCCGTAGATGCTTTGCGGGCGTATCTTCGCGACAAACGACTTGGGGTCGTCGACGACCGGGGTGTATCGCCCCCACGTCGAATGGATCTTTTCGTGCCAGGCCTCCACATCCAAGGTCTGCGACTCGCAAATGACATCCGGCCAAGCCATCGTCGGCGCTGCTGGAGGTAGAACGTCGGGGGACGCTACCGAGGGAGGACTCACAAGAGCAAGATTTTTTCTGGTCACGGGTCGCTGGCCTTTTTGCTCCGGATGGGTATTCCGCTTCTTCGTCGCGCCCACACGGCAGTGATGCAACGGAGATTCACGCGCATGGCGATCCTGCACTGTAACCGGTCTTGTCTACGATCCCGGGGTACCCAATGCGGCGCAACAAGCGACTGAAGATGGAGGAAATGTAAGGTGCAATGGAATCTCTACCAGAGTCCTTGCCCGATGATCACCAAAACGTGCGATTTCGCCCTGTTGCGTCGACATGCACCGGCCTAGCCGATCGCGACGGCACAGGCGCAGGATTTGAGCCAATCAACAAACAATACGTCTGGAGTAGGATATGGACGCGACGAAACCGTATCTCACCCGCGTCAGGCAGATGTCCTTGATCCGATTTTTGAGGGCCGCCTGGTCACCGCGCTTCGGCTTGTCGACGTAAAGTGCGCGATCAATCCGAAGAGCGGAACAGGCCCCGCCTGATCGAGACGCGGATGGAATCCAAAGTGAAATGAAACGGCCGCTTCAGCTATCGTCAACACGCAACAGCCAATCCACAAAGGTGTTGCCTTGCTTTGAAGGCAAGCTGTGCCCGCTCAACGTGCCGAGCGCGCGTCCTTGGGACTAGATCCAAAGCGCGCCAGAAATTGCCGATGAAAAGAGGAGAGATTACGAAAGCGTATTCTTGCGCGATCGAACCAATTCGCAGCCAAGCCGGCCTGGCACAGCGATAACTGCTACCTTGCTGGTGACGGCTGGTCGCCAAGCAGTCCGAACAGCACCATCTCGTTGATCTCGGGCTGGTGCTGCTTCAACAGATCGGCCAGATAGGACCGGCGCAGCACGGCGGCCCGTTCGTTGCGAATCCGCTGCACCAGCGCGTCGTGAACCTCGGGCAAGGTCCGCATCGCGGGCTCCCTCGTGTCGATCAATTTGATGACATGCCAGCCGTCATCGAGCCTGATCGGCTCCGGCACGACGCCCTTGAGCTTGTTCTTGGCCAGTTCGACGACGCGGGCCCGGATCTCGGGGAGGAGATCGTTCTCGGGAAGCCAGCCGAGATCGCCGCCGTTCTTCGTCCCGGTCTCGTTGGCGATGGCGGAAAAATCCGCGCCCGGCGCTTTCAGCTTGCGCGCCACGTCGTCGATGGTCTTCCTTGCGCTGTCCTCGGTCGCCTTGTCGGCGTCCTTGGCCACGGCGACGAAGACCTGGGCGAGCTGATATTGGCGCGGCACCAGGAAAGCGCTGCGGTTGGCATCATAGACCTTCTGCACCTCCTCCTCGCTCGGGAAGTTCGCTGGCGGCGTCGAAACTGACTGCAGATAGGTTTCGACCAGCGTATTGTCGCGTGCACGGGCGACCTGCTCGACGACCGCGGGCTGCTGATCCCATTTCCTGGCCGCCAGTTCCTGCAGCACCAGCCGTGCGGCGATCATCGCCCGCACCTTCTGGGTCAGCAAGCTGCGGTCCCGACCCAGGGCGGCACGCTCGCGTGGACCCAGCGCATCGAGGAAGTCGCGTACCTCGTCCGCGGTAATGCTGGTTGCATCGACGCGCGCGACGATTTGACCATCGCCCCCGTTCCGTGGCTGCGACGGCTTTTTGACCGCCGGTGCTGGCGGCCGGGCGGCCGGCGCGGGCTTCGGGGCCGCCTGCGCCATCACGGGATTGGTCGCGGGTACGCGCTGGGCATGGGCCGCGCCCGGCGTGCAGGCCAGCGTCGTAAGCACGGCCAATCCGATCACGGCCTGCGCCCTGGCAGAGGGGATTGCACGGCTGCGGCGCGCGGGACTCGTGATCATACCTGTGATCATATTTGGCATTTCGAGACGTTCGTTGCTGGATGCTGCTCTGGTGAAGCGCGCGCCGGGCGGCTCACCAGGCGCGGCGGACGACAGCCTTGCCGGCGTAGCTGCGGGTGACGTCGGAGAAGGTGCCGTCGAAGCTGAGCCCGGCCGACCAGCCGCTGGCCCAGGCGACCTCGGCGCTGACCGAGGTCAGCGCCGCATCGCCGGCCTGCGCCGCGCCATTGACCACGAAGCTCGCGAGCGGCAGCGCCTGGAAGGTCGCCGACACCGAACGGTTCGGATTGAAGTCATGCGCCCAGGCGGCGCGGCCGCGCAGCGTCAGGACCGCGCCGTCGACAAGCACAAAGGAACGGTCGGCACGGAGCCCGAGTTCGCTCAGCGGATCGGTGACGGTCTTCGATCCATAGGCCAGCGCGAAGCTGTTGCCGCCGGTCAGCACCGTCTCGGCATAGTCCGGCAGCAGCGTGGTGGTGACCTGCGCCGCCGCATAGGGCGTGACGCCGACGCCGCCCATGGCCGGCGCGAAGAAGCGCCAGCCGCCCTCGATCCGTCCCGAGACCGTGTTGGTGTCGAACTTCGCCTGGAACTTGCTGGCGCCGACATTGCGGGTGGTGGTGACGTCCTGGAAGCCATAGGCCAGCGCGGCGCTGACATAGGCCAGGCCCATGGTGTGGCGCACGAAGCCGCCGGCCTGGAATAGGTCGGAGCGGCCGTCGCCGCTGCCGGTGACCCTGAAGCTGCCGCCGCCGCCGGCCAGCGCGAAGCCCGCCGTCCAGTCCGGCGCGAGCCGATAGTCGGCGCCGGCCGCCGCGCCATAGATCGACGAGGTCATTCTGCTGCTACCGACAGCCGCGTTGCCGTCGGTGGTCTCGCTGCCGCCGAAGCCCGCCGCCCACACCTTCCAGGACGGCACGAAGATCGGCGCCTTGAGATAGGGCGCCTTGGTGATGCCGGCGATCGCGGCCATGGCGTCGGCGGGCCTGGTGGTGCCGGCATAGGCCAGCGGTTTGCCCGGCCCGACCTCTGCGCCGCGGCTGCCGGCGTCCGGATCGGACAGCAGGGTCATGAAGCGGTTCATGGCATCGAACGCGGTCTGCTGCGATCCGGTCGCGCTCTCGCCCGCGGCCTGCGACAGCCCCTGCGCATCGAGCGCGCCGAACACCACCGGCACCGTGCCGGTGGCGTTGAAGGCGCTGATCAGCGCGTTGGCGACTGCCTGCTGGTTGCCGTTCAGACCGGCCGGAAAGGCGAAGGCGAGCTTCAGATAGACGTCGTTGGCGTCGTAGCTCAGGCTCGGCGTGAAGTTCGCCAGATTGCTGCCGACCACCGGATTGAACGTGCCGATGAGGCCGCCAGAGGCGGTGAGGATCCTGTAGCGCTGCAGCGACACGTCGCCGGTGGTGCCGAACACGGCATTGACGGTGGCGCCGCCGAGATTGGCGGTGCTGTTGACCTGCGTGAAGCTGTTGCCGAGCCCGGACAGGCGGACTGAGTAGAACGAGCCGGCCGCGAATGTCAGCGGATTGGTGATGGTCAGGGTACCGTAGGGATTGGATACGCTGCCCGGCGCCAGCGTGCCGCCGGCCGCGATGATCAGGTCATCGATGGTGCCGGTGCCGCCGACGGTGCCTCCGGCCAGCAGGTTGACGGTGCCGCCGAGCACGGTGTCGACCGACAGCGCGCCGCCGCTGACATTGGTGACTCCGGTGAAGCCCGTGAGGTCGCCGGTCAGGCTGGTGACGCCGGCGAGTTGCGACAGCGTGCCGCTGCCGCTGACGGTGGCGTTGAAGACGTAATCCAGATCGGTGTGGTTGAACACGATCGCGCCAACGCCGACGCCGAAGGCGATGCTGGCCGCCGCGCCATTGGCGCCCTGCACCCGTCCCGCCGCCGCCGGTGCCGCACCCGCCGCCGCGCCGATGTTCAGCGTGCCCGACGAGCCGGCGTCGCGGGCGAGAGTGATCGTGCCCGCCGATTCCGCCACGCCGCCGTTGGCGACGGTCAGGCTGCCGGTGCTGCTGGATCTGCCCACATCGATAGTGCCAGTTGTCGTCAGCTTCGAACCGCTGCCCGACACGGTCAGCGAGCCAACGCCGATCGCTCCGATGGCAACCAAGGCGTTGCTGACGATTTCGCCCCCGTCGGTGATTGTCACCGTGCCGGTGCTGTCAGAACCGCCATCGCCAATAAAGGCATTGCCGCTCAGCGTCAGTTTCGAGCCCGCGCCCGTCACGACGAGCTTGCCTTGCGAGCGGGCGGAGTCCGCGATTGAGAGCCTGCCTGCCTCGACCGTGGCCCCGTTCGATATCGTCAGCGTTCCGGTGGAGCGGTACCCGTCGGCGATATAGATATTACCGCCGCTGGCCTTGAGCGTCGAACCACGGCCGGAAACGGTCACGGTCCCCTGCGCGTCCGTATTGTCTGCGATAATCAGCCTACCAGCGCTGACCGCGCCGCCATCGGAAACAGTCAGTGTTCCACTGCCCAAGTTGCCGATGCTGATGTCACCCGCCGACCTCAGCGTCGAGCCGGTGCCGGACACGGTTACGGTGCCGGACGAAGCCGCCTCCCTGCCGATGTCGATGCGGCCGCCGGCGCTGACCGCACCGCCGCCGGAAATCGTCAGGATGCCGGTGCCTCTGTTACCGATCGAGAGGAAATCGACAGACGTCAGCTTCGAGCCGGCCCCCGAGACGGTCACCGTGCCGGACGCGCCGGCGAAGTCACCGATGAAAATCCTTCTGTTGCTTCCAACCACGCCGCCATCGGCGATCGTCACTTTTGCGATGCCGTACTGTCCGACGATCACATCGTCAGCGGTCAGCTTCGAGCCGTTCCCAGATACGGTCACCGTTCCAAGCTTGGCCGCGTACCCCGCAATCGTCAGGGGGCTGTTTGCGATGATGACCTCGCCACCGTTGGTGACGTTCAGCGTGCCGTTACCGTATGAGCCAACGACGGCATTGCTCGTCGTTGTCAGCTTCGAGCCGCTGCCGGAAACGGTCACCGTACCCTGCCCGGTCGATGAGTCTCCGATGGAGAGGAAACCGTTGTCATGGACTTGGCCGCCGTCCACGACGTTCAGGACACCGGTGCCGTCGAACCCGACGAGGAGACTGTTGGTCGTCAGTGTCGACCCGCTGCCCGACACCGTCATCGTACCTGACGAGCCTGCGGCGTCGCCGATGTAGACGCGGTTGGCGGTGGTCGAGCCGCCGATCTGCACCACGCCGCCGTTGATCAAGATCCGGCCGGTGCCGAGGTTGACGGTACCCGACAGCGTGGTGCCGCCCGACAGCGCGAGGATTTCACCATTGCCGCTGACATTGGCGGTGAAGTTAAGCGCCGCATCGGTGTGATTGAAGACGATCTTGCCGGCGCCTGCGCCGAACTGGATGTTCGCCGCCGTGCCGCCGGGGCCGGCGACGTTGCCGGCGGCAACCGCGGCATCGCCGGCCGCGGCGCCAATGACCAGTGTGCCGACGCTGCCGGCGGAGACCGCGATATCGATTGGAAACCCTGCTACGGCCACGCCGCCGTTGGCAACGATCAGCGTGCCGATGCCGTTGACGCCGACGTCGATTCCAAACTTCGCCGCCAGCTGCGAACCGGCGCCGGAGACGGTCACCGTGCCGGATGCGCCGGACGCGTCGCCGATGAACACGCTGTCCGTCGCTATGGCCTTACCGCCATCGGAGACCGTCAGGGTGCCGCTGCCGTTCTTGCCGACATAAATCTCATTTGTGGCCTGCAGAAGCGAGCCGGCACCCGACACCGTCACCGTGCCGGACGAACCGGCCGCGTTGCCGATGATCACATTGGTGCCCGCGCTGGCCAGGCCGCCACCTGAGACGGTCAGCGTGCCGCTGCCGGCGTTACCGACATAGATCGCGCCAGTCGCCGTCAGTTGCGAACCCGCCCCGGAGATGGTCACCATGCCGGAGGAGCCGGCTTGGTTGCCGATGACAACACCGTCCGTGCTCGCGCTGACCGTCCCGCCGCCGGAGATGGTCAGGACGCCGCTGCCGGAATCGCCAACAAGAACGTTGTCATCTGCCGTGAGCCGCGAGCCGGTGCCCGACACCGTCACTGTGCCGGACGAACCAGCCCCGCCACCGATGTCGACGAAGTGGTTCGAACTGACCACGCCGCCGCCGGACACAGTCATGGTGCCACTGCCGAAGCGGCCGACATACATCTGGCCCCCCGTCGTCAGCCTCGAGCCGGTGCCGGACACGGTCACCGTGCCTGAGGAACCGGCATTGTCGCCGATCAGCACTCTGTCGCCGGTGCTGGCCACGCCGCTGTTCGTGACGGTCAGTGTGCCGCGACCTTTGGAGCCGACATAGAGATTGGTGGTGTTCAGTTGCGAGCCGGCGCCTGAGATCGTCACCGTGCCGGACGAGCCGGCCCCATCACCGATCGACACAAACGACGGTGGAGTGCTCACGCTCCCGCCTGCGACGATGTCGAGCTGCGAATTGGGCTGCGTGATGCCGACCCTGACGAAATCGAAGTTCTGCGGTGTGGAGATCGTCTCCGTCGCGCCGTCGACCTCGAGACCGGCCGCCAAAACGGTCACGGGCGCGGCGGCGGTGAGCGCGGTCGTGGCCAGCAGGGTCGCCAGGATCAGGCGGCGACGGGCTGGGCCCGGCCGTGCTGCAACACAGGTGGGGGTCCAGGAGGAAACGGATTTGGAAGAAACAATGCGGCGCACGACGACAGACCCCAGTCAAACGTTAGTCAACGTGGCGCCACCGCTCACCGGTCGATCCGGCCTGCAGGGCATCACGAGGGGCTCCCCAGCGGTGCTCCGCCACCCCCCGTCGTGCATAGCCGCGCGCCAACCCGCCTGGAATGGGAACGCCCGCAGTTTGCACGCAGAGCGAATAAATCTGCACGCAGTGAGAATCACATCTCCCGCCGGCCGGCGCCGGCGCTGGTAATCTGCGGCCGACGGCCCCCGCAGCAGACCAAGAGCAGAGATGACCGATTCGAGAGCACTTCAGCCGACCCCCCTGCCGGAGGCCATCCTGGCCGGCGACGGCGTGGGCGTCGCCGACGACACCCCGTTTCACATCACCTATTCCGCCGGCCTCGTCGCCTGGATGTCCGTCAACAATCTGTCGCTGGGGTTTTCCACCTATACGCGCGGCAAGGTGGTTTTGATCGGGCCCGGGACGCGCGGCCAGGTTGCGGTCAGCGAGCGCAATTTCGGCCATGCCATGGCGCTGCGCGCCACCGCGACCGGCCTCTATTTGTCCACCGAGCACCAGGTCTGGCGCTTCGAGAACGGCCTCGACCCGGGCGTGCAGTTCGAGGGCTGGGACCGACTCTATATGCCGCGCTCCTGTCACGTCACCGGCGCGGTCGACGTCCATGACATCCATGTCGACAAGGCCGGCCGCGTCCTGGTCGCGGTCACGCTCTACAACTGCCTCGCCGAGCTCGATGGCCGCGGCAGCTTTTCGCCGGTCTGGCGGCCCCCCTTCATCGACCGCATCGTCAACGAGGACATCTGCCACTTCAACGGCTTCTGCCTCGAGGACGGCGTGCCTGCGTATGCGACGCTGACCGGGCGCAGCACCACAGCCGGCGGCTGGCGCGAGCTGCGTGCCGGTGGCGGCATGGTGATGGACATGCGCGACGACCGCGTGGTGGCAGAGGGGCTCGCGATGCCGCACACGCCGCGCCTCTATCGCGGCACGCTCTATGTGCTCGAGGGCGGCGCCGGCTGGTTCGGACGGATCGAGCCGAGCAGCGGCCGCTTCGAGCGGCTGGTGTGGTGCCCGGGCTTCCTGCGCGGCCTGAGTTTCGTCGGCGACTATGCGCTGATCGGCCTGTCCAAGCCGCGCAGCCAGATCTTCTCCGGGTTGCCGCTGGACGCCGAGCTGACGCGGCGCGGCGCGGAGCCGGAATGCGCGGTCTATGTCGTCAGCCTCGCGAGCGGCGAGATCTGCCACCGGCTGGCCATCACCGGCTCGGTCGAGGAGATCTATGACACCGCGGTGCTTGTCGGCAGCCGGCAGCCGCTGCTGATCGGCACCGAGGGGCCGGAGATCGGCAAATACATTGCGGTCGGGCCGGACCGCTCCGGCCGCGTTGAGGCCGAGGCGTCCTGATCGCGGCGGCGTCAGCGGTCCGCCACCAGCGACATCCACTCGACGAAGCTGCGGGCCTCCGTGGCGTCGGGGCGGTGGCCGCTCAGCCAGGCCGCGCGGGCCTCGCTCGGACGGAAGCCGTAACGGGCCTGGAACTGACGGTAGAAGGTCGAAAGATTGATGAAGCCGAATTCGTAGGCGACCGAGCTGATGGCGCTGCCATCCGTCAGTGTCTTGATCCGCTTGTAGCAAGCTGCGAGCCGGCAGTTCTGGATGAATTTCGCGACGCCGCCATGCGACGCAAACAGATAATAAAGCTGGCGCCGCGAAATACCGAGACTGTCGGCGACAGTGTCGACGTTGAGCGCCGGCGAGGTCAGATTCTCATTGATGAAGCGCCGCGCCCGCTCGAACTGGGACGCCGCGATCGGCTGCCGGGCGGCCTGCAGCGCGTCGGCGCTACCAAGAAAGGAGGCTTTCAGTAGACTGCCGAAGGCCTCGTTCAACGCCACGACGTCCGGCGGCGTCAGGTGCTGCAGGTGATGAGAGACGGAAGTGAGAAAGTCGCGCAGGATCGGCATGATCGGTCCGTTGACCAAACGATGGCTGGCGCTGTCGAGTTGATCGGCGATATCGGCAAACTGGTCGCGCGCCATGAAGAAGCAAGTGTATTTGGTCTTCTCCAGCACGCCTTCGAACGGATGTACCCAGGATCTGAGGATGACCGACCCGGCTGTCGCCTCCAGGCTGCGATCCTCCGTCTGCGTCCGGAAGCTGCCCTCGTTGACGACCGTCAGCCACCAGTCGTCGATCCCCGATTTCCGCAGATGCTCGTCGGTGTGCCGGAACGCCAGCGCGTCCATGTCGAACGCGACGACCTGCAGGGCGCCGAGATCGTACATATCCATGCTGCCATAAAAGCCCCGCGACGGATCACCGATCGGCTCGACATCGGTGATCCCAGCCACGAGGCTCCGCCAGTCGTCCAGTTGGTTGTGCGGGCGAGCATGCTCGGTGGACAGACGCACGCAGCGAACGGTCGCCGGCCCGGAGTTATCGGCGCCATTCTCAGTCAAGCTTGCCCCCGAATTTGCTGCACTGCAATATCAGTTCCCGGATACCATTGATCGGGCTCGCTGTCACGCGGCGGGCCGGCCGCCTGGGGCGCAGGCCTGCAAGGCCGCCTCGGCGCCTTCGGCTATGAAGAGAAACTGGTGCGCCAAGGTCAGCTCCAGCGCGTCGCGACCCCGCGGCAGCAACGTGACCTCGTTCTGGGCGGACCCACCTCGCACCAGCAGCGACTCGGCTTCGGCGTCCTGCAGCAAGGTGAGCACATGCTTGCGCGAGACCGAAAACCGCGTTGCCAGCGTGTTGATCGAGAACGGCACTGGCTCGACCGGCGGAAAGGCGCCGTTCTCTGGCCCCGATAGGGCCACGCTGTAGAATACCATCATCCCGGCGGTGCGCTCGGAGAAGATCTTGAGGCCGGGCACCAGATCCACGATCCGGAATCCCGCAATGAAGCGCTTGCCGAGGATGCGCAGAAAATGCCCGACGAAGTGCGGATCGTGTACCGCGTCGCGATAGGCGCGGGTCCGCGGGATGATCGCGCTCATCGCGTCGAAATAGGTATTCCATCGAACACGATGCAGATCCAGCAGCTTCTCCGTGGGAACCAGCATGCGGCGTCGGCGATCGCGATTGGGCGCTGCGGTCAGCAATCCCGCGGCCCGCATCAGCGCGAGCATGGCCTCGCAACGGCCGCGGCTGCAAATGCCGACCGCGAAGCAGAGATCCTTCATCGCGACGACGGAGAAGCCCGCTTCGTCCGCATCCGGGTTTTCGTAATGGAGATAGAGCGCCGCATGCGAAAACAGCCCCCTCGCGCGGTCGCTCATCAGGGCGTTGAGCAGCCGATCAGCACGGTAGAGCCGCACCAGGTCGCGGGCCGCGATCTGAATCGCGCGCGGAAATTCGGGATGTTCGCGCAGCTGCGCAATGGGATCGGGGGAAATGAGCGGCCCTTTCGATCCGTTCAGTTACACAAAAGGGCGCGTCCGCCTCCGCACCGAGGTGTATCAGGTACCTATTTTTCCGGTTCCACGCAATTGCCGGGAGTCGGTCAGTGTGCCATCAGTCACATTTGTGGGACAATTCATCGACCATGACGTGGCCCGAACGGTCGTGGACCTAGGTCTGAAGCAACATGCCGCGCTATGGCCGCCGCGACAGACGGTCTGCGATTTGGGCGGCAAGATCAACCGGATCAGCGCCGATCGTCTCGAGATGTAGTTCGGGGTTCTCCGGAATTTCGTAAGGCGAACTGACGCCGGTGAAGTTTTCGAGGTCGCCATTGAGGGCCTTCTTGTAAAGCCCCTTCGGATCGCGCCGGATGCACTCCTCGATCGGCGTATCGACAAACACCTCGATAAAATCCCCCGCCGCGATGAGATCACGAGCGAAACGGCGTTCGGAGCAGAACGGCGAAATGAAGGAAGCCAGCACGATCAGGCCGGCATCCGCCATCAGCTTCGCCACCTCAGCTACGCGCCGGATGCTTTCCACGCGATCTTCGCTGGTGAAGCCGAGATCACGGTTCAGGCCCTGCCGGATATTGTCACCGTCCAGCACATAAGTGTGTCGCCCGCGGGCATAAAGAAGCTTTTCGAGAGCGTTGGCGATCGTCGATTTGCCCGAACCCGACAGCCCCGTGAACCAGACGACGGCCGGCCTCTGGTTCATCAACGTTGCTCGCGCGTTGCGATCAATCTCGAGCACCTGACGCTGGATGTTCCCGGCGCGCTCGAGCGCGTGATCGATCATGCCGGCGCCGACGGTGCGATTGGTCAGCCGGTCGATCAGAATGAAATTGCCGGTGATCCGGTTCTCGGCGTAGGGATCGAAAGCAATCGGCATCTGCGTGAAGAAATTGCACACCCCCACCTCGTTCATGCGCAGCCTTCTTGCGGCGATATGGGCGAAGGTGTTGATGTCGACATTGAACTTGATGGTCGTCACCTGCGCGCTGACGCTGTCGCTTTCCGTACGCAGGACGTAGCTGCGCCCTTGCATCATCGGATCGGGATCGAACCAGATGACATGGGCCTGGAACTGATCAGACACATGCGGCCTGTCGCCCGGAGACACCAGCATGTTTCCGCGCGACACGTCGAGTTCGCCCTCGAGCAGCAATGTGACGGCCTGCCCCTCAACCGCCCTCGGCAGGAGTCCATCGGACGTGACGATTTGCTTGACCCTGGAAGATTGGCCCGACTTGGCGACCGTTACTGTATCGCCGGGAGCGACGCTGCCGGATGCGATCTGACCGGCGAAGCCGCGGAAATTCGGATCCGGCCGGCTGACATATTGGACGGGAAAGCGGAACGGCTTTTCGCCATGGCCGCTCGAGATTGTGACCGTCTCCAGATGTGCGAGCAGGTTCGGGCCCCGATACCAAGGGGTTTTTTCTGACTGGCGGGTAATATTGTCGCCGTCACGGGCGGAGATCGGAATAGCCTGGATCGTCGCGAAGCCGAGTTTCTCGGCAAACTCCGTATAGTCCGCAACGATCCGATCGAACACATCGCGGTCATAGCCGACGAGATCGATCTTGTTGACGGCAAACACGATGTGACGGATGCCGAGCAGCGAAGCGATGTAGGAATGACGGCGGGTCTGCTGCAGTACACCGTGCCGGCTGTCGATCAGCACGATGGCGAGGTCGGCCGTCGACGCCGCGGTCGCCATGTTGCGCGTATACTCCTCGTGGCCGGGCGCGTCGGCGACGATGAACTTGCGCCGATCGGTCGCGAAGAAACGATAGGCAACGTCGATCGTGATGCCCTGCTCGCGTTCAGCCTCAAGGCCATCCATCAGAAGGGCGAAATCGATATCCCCTCCGGCCGATCGGCGGTTGCGGCCGTCCCGCTCGAGCTCGGCCAGATGGTCCTCGAAGATCAGCTTCGAGTCGTACAGCAAACGGCCGATCAAGGTGGACTTTCCATCATCCACCGACCCGCACGTGAGAAACCGCAACAGGGATTTGTTCTCTTGTTCGTGCAGATAGCGGGCTATGTCGTTGTCCGACGCGGCGACGGCACGGCGCTCCATCAGAAGTAGCCCTCGCGCTTCTTCTTCTCCATCGAACCTTGCTCGTCCCGATCGATCATGCGGCCCTGACGCTCGGACATCCGCGCCGTCAACATCTCGCTCAAGATCTCGTCCAGCGACGCAGCGTCCGACTCGATCGCGCCCGTGAGCGGATAGCATCCAAGCGTGCGAAAACGCACCATCCGATGTTCGACCACGTCGCCGGGCCGGAGCGGCACGCGATCGTCGTCGCGCATGATCAGCATCCCGTCTCTTGCGACCACAGGCCGCTTGTCCGCAAAATAGAGCGGCACGACCTCGATGTTTTCCTTGCGGATGTATTGCCAGATGTCGAACTCGGTCCAGTTCGACAGCGGAAACACGCGAATCGACTCGCCCGGCGCGACGCGCGTATTGTAGGTCTTCCACATTTCCGGCCGCTGGCTTTTTGGATCCCAGGCGTGCTGGGCGTTGCGGAACGAGAAGATCCGCTCCTTGGCGCGGGACTTCTCTTCATCGCGGCGCGCGCCGCCGAAGGCCGCGTCGAAGCCGTATTTGTCGAGCGCCTGGCGCAGCGCCATTGTCTTCATGATGTGGGTGTACAGGTTCGAGCCGTGCGTGAACGGCGAAATGTTCAGCGCCACCCCTTCATGGTTGACATGCACCAGCAGGTCGAGACCGAGGTCCCGCGCCATGCGATCGCGAAACGCGATCATCTCCCCGAATTTCCACGTGGTATCGACATGCAGCAACGGAAACGGCGGTTTGGACGGAAAGAACGCCTTCATCGCCAGATGGAGCATCACGGACGAGTCCTTCCCGACCGAAAACAGCATCACTGGCTTCGCGAACGTGGCGGCGACCTCGCGAAAAATATGGATCGCCTCGGCTTCGAGCCGCTGCAGATGGGAGAGCGTTTTCCCTCTCCGATCGGAAGGATCGCGATTGTCGTCCAAATGAATCGGGCTCCGCGCGATGATTGGTCGTGTGTGCCTCGCAGGCCGCGTCCTCACCAGTGGTAGCGCAGCGTCCCGGTGCCGGTGTAGGTCTGGGCTTGGCTCGCAAACTCGCCGTCGAGCCTGATGGCGAGCGACCAGCCGGCGCGCCAGCGCAGCTCGGAGCCGGCCGACACCAGCGCGGAATCCGTCGCCGGCCTGGCGCCGGTGACGACGAAGCTCGCGCCGGGCAGGCCCTGGAAGGTGGCCGTCAGACTGGGATCGCTGATCCAGTCATGGGCCCAGGCGAGCCGGCCGCGCAAGGTCATCACCGCGTCCGTGTTCACCAGTGCGAGTTCGCGATCGAAGCGGCTGCCAAGCTCGCTGCGGACGGCGGTGGCGTCGCGTGCCGCATAGTTCAGGCCAAAGCCGCCGCCGGAGACATCGGTCTCGCTGTAGCGGGGGGTGCGGAACAGCTGCGCCTGCGCCGCCGCATAGGGCGTGATGCCGGCAAAGGCGGTGGCGAAGCGGTAGCCACCCTCGATCCGCCCACCATAACTCTGGGCGTCGAACTCCGCGGTCAGGTGATCGCCGCCGAAGGCTGTGCGGCTGGTCCACATCCAGTGATTGGCCACAGCCAGCGAGGCCGCGAGATAGGCCGGCCCGACAGAGGTCTTGCCGTAGAGGCCGGCCTGGAACGCGTTGCCGGTGCCGCTGCCGAGGTCCTGCGCGAGATTCCAATTGGTGCCGCCGCCCGAGATCGCGAAGCCGATCCGCGTATTCGGCGCGACCCGGTAGTCGGCGCCGGCCGCGACGCCATAGGCCCTGGCCGAGACGTTGCTGCTGCCGGCTGTGGCATCGCCGCCGATCCTGCTGCCGCCGCCGAAGCCCGAGGCCCAGACGTTCCAGCGCTGCTCGAAGGGCGGCGCCAGCAAAGGCGGCGCCTTCAGCACCGCGGCATAAGCCTGCCGGATCTCGCCGGTCGCCGCGGCACGCTCCGGCGCGAAGCCGAGCGCGCCGCTGCCTGCACCACCGCCATCGCCGGTCGGATCGTTCATCAGGCCGAGGAAATCCGTCATCATCTGCACCACGCCCTGCTGCGCGCCGGTGGCGGCCTCGCCGGAGATCTGGCTCAGCGCGGTGCCGAGCGGGGCGCCATCGAGTGCGAACAGGCCGGCAAAGCCGGCCGGCAGATTGCCGCCCGCATTGAAGAAATTGTTGATGCTGTCGGCGACGTTCTGCTGGTTGCCGTTGAGGCCCGCGCCGGCGCCGAGCTGCGCGCTCAGGGTCAGGATCACGTCGGTCGGCGTATAGCTCAGGGTCTGGCTGAAGCCGCCCGAGTTGCTGGTGACGGCGGCGAAGCTGCTGCCGCCGAGTCCGCCATCGGCGTGCAGGATGTTGTAGCTGTGCTGCACGGCGCCGACATAGACCGTCTGCACAGTGGCGCCGCCCAGTGCGGCGATGCCGCTCAGCACCAGCCGGTCGCTCTGCGCGCCGCCGATATTGATCCTGTAGAACGAACCGGCGTTGAAGATCACGTTGCCGGTCACGTTCAGCGTGCTGACGGCGCCGGCCGCGCCCGGCGCGATGGCGCCGCCGGAGAGCACGCTGATATCGCCGATCACGGTGCCGGCACCCGCTAGCGCGCCGCCGGCATTGACGGTGACGTCGCCGGTCAGCGCCGCGCCGGAATGGCCGGCGTCGCCGACCACCAGGGTGCCGCTGTCGATCATCGTGGCGCCGAATGCGGAGACCCCGTTCAGCGCCCATAGCCCGGAGGCCTGCACGTCGAGCGTATCGAAATTGAGGAAGTCGTTGTCGGCGCGGCCGATGCCTTGCAGCAGCAGCGCGTTGGTGGCGCCGGCCGCCGTGCTGCCGACCGCGTTGCCGTTCAGCACCGAGCCGGTCTGCAGGATCAGCGTGTTGGCCCCGCTGCCGGCGAACTGCACCGCGACGCCGCTGGTTCCGGTGATGGTGCCGGCATTGGTCACCGTGCCGGCCCCGCCCTGGATCCCGACGCCGAAAAAGCCGCCGTAGATCGTCCCGCCTGCCTGGTTGGTCACGCTACCGCCGGCCAAGAGCGCGATACCCGCTGCGAAGCCCACTCCCCCAGAGATAACGCCGGCGTTGGTCACTGTACCCGCGCCGCCGTTGATCGCGACACCAACGATACGACCGCTGATCGTTCCGCCTGCCAGGTTGGTGACGCTGCCGCCCGCGTCGAGTTGGACGCCGCGATCACTCGTTCCGGTGATGCTGCCGGCGTTGCTCACCGTGCCGGCGCTCCCAGCGACAAAGACGCCGTTCTGGCTGCCGCTGATCGTCCCGCCCGCCTGGTTGGTGACGCTGCCGCCGGCTTCGAGGTCGACGCCGGTCCCCGCGGTGATGCTGCCCGCATTCATCACCGCGCCTGCACCGCCAGCGACAAAGACGCCGACGCCGCCGGCGCTGATCGTTCCGCCCCCTTGGTTGGTGACGCTGCCGCCACCCCCCAGGTGAACGGCATAGCCGTTGAACGCGGTCGCGACCATGTTGCCGGCGTTGTTCACCGTCCCGGTGCCGCTGAGGATCCCCACGCCAACAGAACCGCCCGTGATCACTCCGCCCGCCTGGTTCGTCACGCTGCCGCCAACGCCAAGGATGACGACGCCATATCGAACACCGCTGACCGAGCCACTCGCGTAGTTGGTGACGCTGCCGCCGGTGGTGAGAGAAATGCCGTCCCCAAAAGTCGCGGCCGATGTCGCGGTGATGGCACCAGCATTGTCCACCGTGCCGACGCCACCGAGGATCAGAACACCCTGATCGCCGCCACTGATCGTCCCGCCCATCTTGTTGCTGACGTTGCCGCCGCCGACAATAGTAACGCCATTGGCGTCGCCGGTGATGCTACCGGCATTGGCCACCGATCCGGCGCCGTTCATTCTGATGCCATCGGAGCCGCCGCTGATCGTTCCAGTCGCCTGGTTGTCGACGCTGCCGCCGGCCCTGAGCAAGATGCCGGCTCCGTTGGTCCCGGTGATGGCGCCGGCGTTGGTCACCGTGCCGGCACCGCCGGAAATCAAGACGCCGTCGCTCCCGCCGCTGATCGTTCCGCCTGCCCGGTTGGTGACACTGCCGCCGGCACCGAGGAAGATGCCATCTCCGCTGCTCCCGGTGATATCGCCGGCATTGGTCACCGTGCCGGCGCCGCCCTTGATGTAGACGCCGTAGTTGCCGCCACGGATCGTTCCGCCCGCCTGGTTGGTGACGCTGCCGCCGTTATCGAGGACGATGCTGTTATACAAGCCGGTGATGGCTCCGGCGTTGGTCACCACGCCGGTGTTCGACAGGAAGACCCCATAGCCACCGCTGATCGTTCCGCCCTCATTGGTGACGCTGCCGCTGTCGAGTAAGATGCCGACTCCATCAAATTTCGTCGACACGATCCGTGCGCCGACCTGGACGGTCACATCGAACGGCACCCCGCCGCCAATGACCGCCGTATCGAAGACATCGATGTTGGTCGCGCCGCCGAAGATGGTCGGGTTGGTCACGAGCGTATAGGTCGTGGTCTGGACCGGGTTGACCGCGCTCTGCGCTTTCGCCTCGCCGGGCAGTGCGACGCCCAGGACCAGGACCGTGGAGGCCAGAACGGTAGAGGCCAGAACGGCAGAGGCCACCGACAGAGCGAGGCGCGAGGTGCTGCCCATGAGCCGCGTCCGAATCGGCGCATCGCGGCGCGTGTCGATGACGGTCGTCTGCCGGACCGGCGTCGAGACAGCAATGTGGCGCATGACAATAGACCCCCAGTTCAGAACGTGCAGGCAGTCGCGCACCGGGACCCCGTCCCGACGCGCAGCGCCGGCAAGGCTGCCAGCGGTGCTCTGTCACCCCTAAGGGCTTAACCAAGCTCGCGACCTCGCGCGACCGGGCGGGATCGATTTTGCACGCAATGAGAAAAGATTTGCACGCAGCGAGAATCGTATCTGCCTGCCCTGTGCTCCGGCGCTGGTAAAGTCGCCGCATGCGGCCAGACCCGAAGCGAAAATGATCGAATCGAGAGTGAATCCAGCGCACCCCCTGTCCGAGACCATCATGACCTGCGCCTGCGGCAGCGGGCTGCAGCCGAAGCGCTGCTGCGCGCTCGATTGGGCCGAGCCCGCCGCGGCGCCGCAGCCGGTGGCGGAATTCGACCGTGCGCTTTCCGCCGCCAGGACCGGCGAGACCGCCGAGGCCGAGCGGCTTTCAATCGCCGCGCTGGAGCGCTTCCCGCGGCACATCGGCGCGCTCGACCTGCTCTACCAGATCCGCGGCGCGCAGAACCGGATGCCGGCCGCAGAGGCGTTGCTGGCGCGGATCGTACGGCTCGATCCCAACAATCCGAAGGCGACGCAGACCCTGGCGTCGCTGCTGTTCGGGCGTGGCGCGTTGGCGGAGGCCGAGCACCATGCCCGCAACGCGGTGCGGCTGGCGCCGAACGATCCGCAATCGCACAATCTGATGGGCATGATCATGACCGAGGCCAACCGGCCCCAGATTGGCGAATATCACTATCGCCGGGTGCTGGCGCTCTCCGGCGGCCGCGACCCGATCCTGCTCGCCAATCTCGCCTGGAACCTGAAGAACCAGGGCCGCATGGAGGAATCACGCAAGCTCTACGCGGAATCGGTCGCGGCGGCGCCCGACATCTACCAGACCCTCTATGGCTGGGCGCGCATGGAGGAGACCGACCGCAATTTCGCCCGCGCCGGCGAACTGCTCGACGCCGCCGAACGCGCCGCGCCGGGCCATCCGAATACACTGCTCGCGCGCGCGATCCTGCACGGCCGCAACCGGGATTATGAGACAGCGGTCGGCATCCTCGAGCAGGTCGAACGCGAGCGTCACGGCCTCGGGCCGGCGGAATGGAGCGAAAAGGGCCAGCTGCTCGACAAGATGGGGCGCACCGACGAGGCTTTCGCCGCCTTCCGCGAGAGCAAGCGCAGCCTGCGCGAGCTGACCGGCAAGGCCTATCTCGCCGACGAGGCGACGGCGCTGGCCGCGCGCCTGCGGGGGTTCTTCACGTCGAGCCGCCTGCAGATCCTGCCGCGCGCGGAAGCCCGCACCGACCTGGCGCAACCGATCTTCATCGTCGGATTCCCGCGCTCCGGCACCACCATGGTCGAGCAGACCCTGAGCGCGCATCCGCGCATCAGCGCCGGCGACGAATTGCCGACCATCAACGAATTGACCGGGCTGATCCCGCGCATGCTCGGCAGCCCGCTCGGCTATCCCGAGGCCTTCGCCGATCTCTGGCTCGGCGATCAGGTCGAGGGGCTCGACAATCTGCGCGACTACTATCTGCAGCGGGCGCGCCAGATGGGCGTGCTGCGCAAGGGCGCGCAATGGTTCACCGACAAGATGCCGCTCAACGAGACCCATCTCGGCCTGATCGGGCTGATCTTTCCCGAGGCTCCGATCATCCACCTGCTGCGTCATCCGCTCGACGTGGTGCTCTCGGTCTATTCCAACCAGCTGACGCATGGCTTCTACTGCGCCTACGATCTCGAAAGCATCGCCCGGCATTACGTCCTGGTCATGGATCTGGTCGAGCACTATCGCAGCCAGATGACGCTGCGCTACCTGCCGGTGCGCTACGAGGACATCATCGCCGACCAGGAGAGCCATGTGCGGCGGTTGTTCGCCTTCATCGGCGCCCCGTTCGACCGCCGCTGTCTCGACTTCCACGAGAACCGCCGCTATGCCCGCACCGCGAGCTACGCCCAGGTCACCGAGAAACTCTACGACCGCTCGCGCTTCCGCTATCGGCCCTACCTGAAACATCTCGCGCCTGTGATTCCGATTCTGGAGCCCGCGATCCAGCGGCTGGGCTATGCTATCGAAGACTGAGGCACTCCTCGTCTGTCGTACATCTTAGGGCAATGCAACGGCGGCCCCACGAGAACGTCCAACGGACTACTCCTTTTTGATTTCTACGCTGCGCCACCGCTCTCTTGCGAGGAAATCGTCCTTTAGCTTTGCGCGGCCTTGGTTCAATAGAGATGCAACGGCGTCAACAGCGCTAACACTGATGACAAAGTTTGCGATTGAGCGACATGGCAGTGGGCGTGCTCAAGGGCGCGGTCGAGTCCGACGTCGTACTGCCACATCGTTTGACGGAAATGCTGCTAGGAGGCCGCTTAGCGCTCATGATCAGAATGCGAGCCCGCCGATTTCTACGCAGAGCTCCGCCACAACCCTCTTGCGGGCGGATCGTGGTTTTCCTTGGCGGGCGCTAGTGCAAACAAAGATGCCGCAACCACAGGAGCAACAGCTGCACGAAAACGCCAGATCAAGCAGTAGAGAGCTAGCACAACGGAGCGGTAACATTCGCTGAGAGTAACAATGCGGGAGGATAAAATGCAAAAAACCCTTCGCATCGATATCTTACGCCTGTAGTGCGCTCGGAGGGCGGTCGCATTTGCTGCGACTTCAATGGGTTGCAACGATCCGCCAAAGCAAAAGGTAATTTCCAACCCAAAGGTATCTTTGAGGAGCTGGCGCTTTGAGATGCCCCCAAAACCCACCTTCGGTTTGCTAATCCGTCGGGAGGCTTTCTGGCTTTGGCCGAGCATCCGGCCGGCGGTTCTCTGGCCGTCGCACTCTCTCCAATTGAAAACATGCGCCGAGCTCCTGTGTCCCGAACGCGAAGATCTTTTAAGCTGTTGGTTTTTCTGATCACGCGGCCTTTCCGTCCCGTCGCGTTCACAGTTGTTTTACCTGAGCTGTTGCGATACTTGCCTGCATCACTTGCCGTTCGAGCGCTCGGACGCGGAAAAGGAAGGACGAGCTAAGGGCTTTGGACCATCGGCTTCAGCGCGACCAACACCCACTTGCCTGCTCGACGCTACTAGCGCTCGCGGAAGGCGCGGCTCATCTGATCGGTAAATGGTTTCGCCAGATATGAGGCCACTGTTCTTTCCTGAGTCGAAACGAACACTTCCGCCGGCATGCCGGGGA
>Ga0081540_1000753_pt1 | contig 29768 bp, 24 predicted proteins | sample TabmetS2T1R1_FD_71024 | JGI IMG/M metagenome (GOLD analysis project Ga0081540, IMG submission 71024) | Tabebuia heterophylla rhizosphere microbial communities from the University of Puerto Rico - S2T1R1 | ecosystem: Host-associated > Plants > Roots > Rhizosphere ...
GCGCGAGACAGGTCGAGGCCTTTGAGGGTCATGGCAGGATAGGCGAGCCGCACCTGCCGCAAGAAGCGGCCGGTGCCGCAGGCCACGTCGAGGAGCGTCACGCGACGCTGATCGCGTCCCTTGAGGAACTCGGCGACGGGGCGCAAGGCCGCCCGCCGCATCGGGCCGGCGGCACCCATGAACAAAGTCTCCACCTGCACGTCGTACAACTTGGCCGAGCCCTCGCTGAGGTAGCCGCCGGTCTGGAAATGGAAGTCTTGCGCGTAGTAGGCGGGCAGGTCGGCCGCCGCCGGCTCGGTATGCACGCTGCCGGCATCGTTTTGTGCGCGGCGGCTCAACGCCCCGGGCAAATCGGCGAACATGCGATTGACCCGCGCCAGATGCCGCAGCGGCGGCGTCGCGTCATCGCCCATGGCAGGATAGAGCCCGTCGCGCACGGCGAGAGCATCGCTCATGAGCAGCTCGGCCTGGCTCGCGAGCAGCTCGCGCAGCGTTGGCACCGGCCCGGCCGGCCTATAACGCGGCCCACGGCCCAGTTGGTCGGTGCGCCAGTCGAGCAGGCGATTGAGGGCGAAATACCAGCCAAAGCGCAGCGATTGGCCCGCCAGCTGCGCCGCCATGCCAATGGAATTGGCCATACCGTCTTGCCGTCTTTTCGCGGCCGTTTGCCGGCCAATGCATGAGCCGAACTCACGCCGCGTTCAACAAAATCTCAGGATACACGGCGGCCGGCCAGGCGCTAGTTTGCGCCCAGACAGCAGGAATCGCAAACCATGAAACAGCCGGCGAGCGATGTGGCCTTTAGCCCCGCGGTCAAAGCCGTCCAGGAGCAGCGCGGCTCGCGTGCGGGCTATGCGCGCATGGAGGAGAAGGGCGGCTGGCGCACCGTCATTACCCCCGAGCTTGCCGACTTTCTCGCCACAACGCGTTCATTTTATCTCGCCACGGCGAGCGCGGCGGGGCAACCTTATATCCAACACCGAGGCGGACCCGAAGGCTTCCTGCGCGCGCTCGACGAGAGGACGCTCGGCTTTGCCGATTACGCCGGCAACCGCCAGTACATCACGACCGGCAATCTCGGCGAGAATGCGCGCGCCATGATATTCGTCATGGACTACGCGGCCCGGCGGCGCCTGAAGCTGTGGGGCAAGGCGCGGCTCGTCACCGAGGACGCCGACCTGTTGGCCCGGCTCTGGCCGCAAGGGTACGCGGCACGTCCCGAGCAAGCGATCCTGTTCGAACTTGCGGCCTGGGACAGCAATTGTCCCCAGCACATTCCTCGCCTGTTTGCCGCCGAAGACGTGGCCGAGACCGTCCGGGCCATGCAGGCCCGCATCCGCGAGCTCGAGCAGGAGGTGGCGCGCCTGTCGGGGCAGGCGACGTCAACGCCGCCCAAAAAGTGATCGGGACGATCGATGGCGGCGGCTTAGGGTTGTGCGCCTTGCGGAGGCTGCGGGCGAGAGCTTGCAGCCAGGCGGCGGCAGCCTTAGCTGCGGATCCAACCGTTGCCGGTCAACTGCTCCTGCGGTTGAAAGCGCCGCTTGTAGCTCATTTTCGGTGAGCCGTTGATCCAATAGCCCAAATACAAATAGGGCGCGCCCAACGCCTTGGCGTAGGCGATATGGTCGAGGATCATATGTGTCCCCAATCCGCGCCGACCGACCTCGGGATCATAGAAACTGTAGACCATGGAAATGCCGTCCGAGAGGCGGTCGCAGAGGGCGGCGGCAACCAGCGACGCCTTCTCGCGCCGTCCGTTGGCGAGCGCGGGCAGGCGATATTCGGTGAGGAAGGTATCGATGATGCTGTCCTCGACCATCATGGCATAGTCGAGCACCGTCATATCGGCCATGCCGCCTTCCGCGTGGCGCGCATCGATGTAGGAGCGAAACAGCGCGTATTGCTCCGAGGTCGGCGTTGCCTGCAAACGGCGCGTCACCAGATCGCGGTTGGTATCCATCACGCGGCGCATGGAGCGACTGGGCTTGAACTCGTCGACCAGGACGCGCACGGAAATGCAGGCTTGGCAGCCCTCGCAGTAGGGCATGTAGGCAATGTTCTGGCTGCGGCGAAAGCCGCCCTTGAGCAAGTTGTCGATCAGCGCCGCCGGCTTGTCGTGCGTCAAATGGGTGAAGAGCTTGCGTTCGAGGCGCCCGGCCAGATAAGGGCAGGGCTGCGGCGCCGTGACGTAAAACTCGGGAAAATGCTTTTGCTGCTCGGTCATGCTTACGCGGTACTCGGCGCTGTCGGACGCGGGATCGGCTTCGCTGGCAAGCCGTCAGGCTCGCAATCGCTCGGCTCGAGCTCGCTTTCAAACGTTACGGCTAGGGCAATCGCCTTTCCCGTTAGCACCACCACTCCAGCATGGTCGTGCGCGCGGCAAAGATCCCGGCCCTTGGCCGATGATAGGTGAGGCGTGCGCCTTGAAGCAAGAGCAAGCAAACGCTCTTGCCGCCTCGCCTATGCAACGTTGCCGGCCCCGCCAATCGGCTACTGGCCTAGCCCAGTAACTTGGCGGCGCGCGGCGCAAAGTAGGTCAGGACGCCATCGGCGCCCGCGCGTTTGAAAGCCAGTAGACTTTCCAGCATGACCTTATCGCCGTCGAGCCAGCCATTCTGCGCGGCCGCCATTAGCATCGCGTACTCACCCGATACCTGATAGGCAAAGGTCGGCACGCCGAAGGCATCCTTCACCCGGCGCACGATGTCGAGGTAGGGCATGCCGGGCTTGACCATCACCATGTCGGCACCCTCGGCGATGTCGAGCGCCACTTCGCGCACGGCCTCATCGCTGTTGGCCGGATCCATCTGATAGGTGCGCTTGTCGCCGGTCAGCGTCGCCGACGAGCCAACGGCATCGCGGAACGGCCCGTAGAAGGCGGAGGCGTACTTGGCCGCATACGCCATGATCTGCACGTTGCAGTGCCCGTGCGCCTCCAGCGCCTTGCGGATGGCGCCGACACGGCCATCCATCATGTCGGATGGCGCGATGATGTCGCAGCCGGCCTCGGCCTGCACCAGCGCCTGGCGCACGAGGGCCTGCAAAGTGAGGTCGTTGACGATCTCGCCGGCAAGCATCAGCCCGTCGTGGCCATGGCTGGTGTAGGGGTCGAGCGCGACGTCGAGCAAAACGCCAATGTCTACACCTGCCTGGCGAATGGCGCGCGTGGCGCGACACACGAGGTTGTCTGGATTGAACGCTTCGCGGCCGTCATCGCTGCGCAATCTGGGATCGGTATAGGGAAAGAGTGCGATGGCGGGAATGCCCAGGGTTGCGGCTTGGCGCGCGGCGGCAACGGCAAGATCGACGCTGATGCGATCGATGCCGGGCATGGAGTCGACGGGCGTGCGGGTATCTGCCCCTTCACACACGAACATCGGCCAAATCAGATCGCCCGTGCTTAAAACGTTCTCTGCCACCAGGCGCCTCGACCAGGCGCGCCTGCGATTGCGGCGCAGGCGCACCGCCGGGAAGGCGCCGACGCCGAGGTCGAGCGGGCCCTCTGCAAGGGATCGCGCGGGTTGCGGGGATCGCCGCGCCAGCGGCTTCATTTCGGTCATGACGGCTCCTTGCCCCACTCCACGAGCGCACACCCCGCCGCGCGCACCCCCAAGTTTAGCTCTGGGGGGCCGCTCCGACTACTCGCAAATGCTGCCGTGGGGACGGTCGGCCATGTCGATATGGAAGTGATTCTTGTGCCAGGTGTTGGCTTCGGGCCCCAGCACCGTGCCGAATTGCCGGCAGGCGGCAGCATGGACGGCCCGCAAAAAGTCGAGGCGGGCGTCGCCGGCCGCGGCTGGCCCCTGGGCGACGGTCTTGACCTTGGGACCACCGAGGCGTTGCGCCGGCGCAAACGCGGAATCGGCGGATTTGTTTGAGCCGCCGATCTCCACGCTGACCCCGGGGAGGGTCATGCTGAAGCCGGTGATAGCCGCGGCGGCCGCCCGGGGAGGCTCGGCGGCGGGCGCGATACTGACGACCGGCTGGGCTGGCGCGGCGCTTTCGGGGCCGGCTTTGCCGGCGCGGGCGGCCGTGCTCACCGGCTGTGCGGCGGCCTTGCTTGCGGCGGCGGCCGCGGCGGCGACCTCGCGCGCGGTCGGCCCCCAGTCGGAGATGACCAGCGCCGCCTGGCCAAGCGCGGTCACGAACGAGCCGATGTCGACCGCATTGGCCCGCCCGTGCTCGCTCAAGCGTCCATGCGCCCGACCGTAGGCATTGCGGCAAGAATACGAACTCATGGTCTCGACGCGCACGATCGGGGCAGCCAGGAACTTGCGGGCCAACGGTTGGACGTCGCGCTGCACCCATTTGTGCAATTGGGCGATCATGTCGCAGGTGAGGACCGGCGGCGGTGACAACGCCACCTGCGGGTTTTTGCCGAGGCTGATCAGCCGCATCGGGGCCGGCGCCCCGCACTCGCTGCCCTCGCGCAGGGGGCCTTCCGGCACCGCCACAACGTCAAGGCCCTTGAGCAGCACGGCGCAGCGCGCCTGCGCCAGCTGAATGTCCTGGGCCGACCAGCCTCCGGAGGCTTGCCCGCTTCCGGCAGGCCCGCCAGCCTCGCTCGTCTGGCCGGCGGGCCGATAGGCGGTGCTGGGCTCGGCTGCGTCCGGCACCGCTTGCGCGCGCGCTGCTTGGGCGGCCAGCAGGATCAGGCCCGCAGCGGCGAGCACACTCATGCCACGCATTGAGACAAATCCCCCCATCTCGACCCCGGATCCGATGCAACGCCCCCAACGAATCGGAACCAAGAGTATGCTGACATCAATCGGTCATACCTAGTCCTGAATTGCGACGGCCACGATTTTCGCCCTAAGACAGCACCAACGGCGGGACAAGCTGTGGACCGGGCGCCCTCCGAATGAGCGACGCGCACGCACAACATGCCGACTTTATTGGAAGAAGCTAACGAAATCATAATAGCCGAACAGGGCGCCGCCGGCTGCGTCACGCTCAACCGTCCGCAACGCCGCAACGCCCTGAGCACCGCCATGCGCGCGCAATTCGCCGAGGCGCTGCCGCGCTGGGTGCGCGATCCCAACATCTATGCCGTCGTCATTGCCTCGGCCAGCCAGGGGGCCTTTTGCGCCGGCGGGGATTTACGCGAGCTGGCAAGCTGGGGCCGCACCTCGAAGCTCAAAGCGCGCGGCTCCCTCGCCGCCGAATATGCCCTCAACTGGCGCCTGGAGTGCTTCACCAAGCCAACCATCTCTTTGATCGATGGTCTGGTGGTCGGCTCCGGCGTCGGCATCACGCTTTACGGCACGCACCGGGTTGCCGGCGCCAATTACCGCTTCGCCATGCCCGAGACGCAGATCGGGCTCTTTCCCGACGACGGGGTTTGTCACGCCTTTGCGCGCATGCCCCATCACCTCGGCATGTACCTGGCCCTGACGGGCCGGGCGATCGGGCCGGCCGATGCCTATCAGCTGGGGCTCGCGACCCACGTCATCGCGGCAAGCGAATTTTGCGCCATCAAAGCGGCGATGGCCGAGGCCGAGCCCGTTGACGCGGTGCTCGACAGCCGTCATCGGCCGCCGGGCCGGGGCGACTTGGAGGCGGTCACCGACGTCATCGCCCGCTGTTTTGGCGCCGACAGCGTGGCGGAAATCATCGCCCGCCTGGGTGAAGAGCGGGGAGCCCAGCGCGCCTGGGCGGCAGCGGTCGCCGCCGACCTGCTCCGCCGGTCGCCGACCTCCCTCAAGCTCACACACCGCCACCTGCGCCGGGCGCGCGAAGTCGATTTGCGCGCCACCCTGGTCGAGAACTACAGAATTGCACATGAGTGTTTGGAAGGCGCCGATTTCTACGAGGGCGTGCGCGCCGTGGTGATCGACAAGGATGGCGCGCCACGGTGGCAGCCGGCCCGGCTTGAAGACGTCACCGAGGCCCAGCTCAGCCGGTATTTTGATCCGCCCACCGACGGCGACCTGGTCCTCGCCAGCCGGGCCGAAATGCAGGCGCTGCCGGCGTAAGGCCGCCCGCCGCCTGCGTTAACCCATTGCTTTAAGTTTGAATTAGAGGCTTTGGGTTAGCGTCACCGACAACCGGGACCAACACCGGCAGCGTCAAATCGGATTGAGGGCTGGCACCATGAGTCTTGCGTTGGAGGCCGCGCGCTTGTGCGCGCCGGCGGGCGAAGAGACCTTTCGCGGCGAATATCTTCGCGCCCTGAGGCTGATCGAGCGCCTCAATCGTTTGTTGCTCGATGTCATCAAAGATGAATTCGATCGCCGCGGCGGGGCCGAGCTCAACAGCGTTCAGGCTTTGCTGCTCTACAACATGGGCGACGGCGAACTGACCGCCGGCGAGCTCAAGAGCCGCGGCCACTATCTGGGCTCCAACGTGTCCTACAATTTGAAAAAGCTCGTCGACATGGGCTACCTGCACTACAAGCGCTCCGTCCGGGACCGGCGCTCGGTGCGGGTAAGCCTGACGTCGAAGGGCGCGGAGGCGCGCGAGGTCATCCAACGCCTTTATAGCCGCCAGCTCGGCTCCGTTGAGGCCGTGGGCCAAGTGACGGCGGAGGATTTGCGCGGCCTCAACCGGGCCTTGCTGCGCCTGGAACGCTTTTGGGGCGACCAGATCCGCTACCGTCTCTGACCGCCCCTCGCCCGCAAGTCCAAAAGGGCTAACCGGGCCCCCCGGTGCTGCCCTGTGCCCCTGCCGGTGCCGCGTTTGTGCCCGCCGGTGCCCTCCAAGCCCGTTGGGGCTCCTTGGCGGCGCGGCGCCGTCCCCCGCGCCGCCCAGCCCGCGTTTTTTGCTGCGGCTGGCGTTGGCAGGGGGACAGACGGAAATGCTGGCCCTTTGCCGTTCTTAGGCGTCACGAGATCGGCTTCCTGAGAAGGACCTCGCGCTTGGGGCGCGCAGGTCCTAGAATTGTGTTGGAAGGGTGGGGGTCCGCGCCGGCAAGGGGTCGGACGGGCCGGGACGGGCGAGTGCATGAAGGCCAGACGAACAGGCGTGTTCATGGTTGGCGCGGCGGTCGCCGCGGCGACCGCCTATTTTTTTTGGCCGCAGCTCGGTGCCAGCATCAGCGCCTTGGAGCCCAAGGCCGCCGCCAAGCGCGATGAGGGCAAAGGCCGTGCCGCGGCCGCTGCGCCGGTGACGGCCGCCCAGGTCATGGAAAAAGACATGCCCATGATCCTGAAGGCGCCCGGCACGGTGGAGCCGCTCGCCAACGTCGCCGTCAAGCCACGCGTGGACGGACAGATCGTCGAAGTGGCCTTCCGCGAGGGTGACCTCGTCAAGGAGGGCGACGTTTTGTTTCGTCTCGATGACCGCATCGTCAAGGCCCAGATCGCCCAGGCGGAGGCCGCCATCGCCAGGGACCAGGCAAGCCTGCGCGATGCGGAGGCCACCTTGACCCGGCGCCAGGCCTTGATCGACCGCAAGATCGTGAGCGAGGCGGCGCTCGATCAGGCGCGCTATGCCGTGGAGGGCCTCAAGGCCAGCATCAACGCCGGCAAGGCCCTGCTCGAATCGCAAAGAACCCAGCTCGACTATCTGACCATCCGCGCCCCGATCACGGGGCGGACCGGCAGCCTCGCCGCCAAGCTCGGCGCCACCGTGCGCAGCGCCGACGCGCAGGCCCTGGTCACAATCAATCAGACCCAACCCATCAACGTCGGCTTCGCCGTGCCGCAAAGCGAGCTCGGCGCGCTGCGACGCGCACTGGCCAACAAGGCCCCCGCCGAGGTCATCGTCGCCGACGGCGCCGAACCCAACGTGGTGCGGGCCACCATCGGTTTTGTCGACAACCAGGTGGATCGCACCACCGGCACGGTGACCGCCAAGGTGGTGGCCGAAAATGCCGATGAGGTCCTTTGGCCGGGCCAGTCGGTCGAGGTGGCCTTAACCGTGGAGGTGCGCGCGCGCATGCTCGCGGTGCCGGCGGCGGCCGTGCTGCCCGCGCAGCAGGGCATGATCACCTGGCTGATCGGTCCGGACAACAAGGTGATGCCCCGCGTCGTGACGGTTGCGCGCATTGTCGGCCAGCTGGCCTATCTGAGCGGCGGCGTCAGCGTCGGAGATCGTGTCGTCACCGATGGCCAGATCCGGCTGGCGCCCGGCGCGCGCGTCACGATTGAGGAGCCGCGGCGCCCGCCAGGCGCACCGGCGTCGCCCGAGCGGAGCGCCGACGGCAGGGGTTAGGCCAAGCAATCAAGGCCTAAGCTTGAGGCCGAAGCTTCAGGTCGGAGTTTAAGGCTCGAACGGTTAGAGCCCAGGGATCGAAGCAAATGCGTCTTTCGGAGCTGTGCATCCGCCGCCCGGTCATGACCACGCTACTCATGGCCTCGCTGTTGCTGGCGGGCTTTTTTGGCTATCGGCAGCTGCCGATCGCGGCGATCCCTCGCATCGACGTGCCGACCATCACGGTTTCGGTGCAGTATCCAGGTGCCAGCCCCGATACCATGGCGGTTTCGGTTGCCGCCCCGCTCGAGCGGCAATTTTCGACCATTGCCGGCGTCACCTCCATTACCTCCCTCAACACGGAAGGGCGTACACAGATCACGCTCGAGTTCGATCTCAACCGCAACATCGACGCCGCCGCGCTCGATACCCAGTCGGCGATTTCGGTGGCGGCATCGCGCCTGCCCGAAGACCTGCCGACGCCGCCGGCCTACCGCAAAGTCAACCCGGCCGACTCGCCGGTGATATTCCTGGCGCTGACCTCCGAGACGGCCTTGTCGCAGGAGATGAACGAGTTTGCCGACAAGGTCATGAGCCCGCGCTTGTCGATGCTGCCCGGCGTGGCCCAGGTCAACATCCAGGGCGCCCAGAAGCAGGCCGTGCGCATCAAGTACGATCTCGATGCCTTGGCCACGCGCGGCATTTCGGTGGAGGACATTCGCCAGGCGGTGGCGGCGCAAGCCAACATCTCCCCGATCGGCAGCATCCGCACCCAGAACCAGATCTACATCCTGGACGTGAAGGGGGCAGAGCCGACGGCGGCCTATTTCAAGCCCCTGGTCGTCGCCTGGCGCAATGGTGCGCCGGTGCGCCTGCAGGATATCGCCAAGGTCGAGGACTCCGTGGAGATCGAGGAGTCGAGGGCCGAGTTCAACGCCATGCGCTCGATCATCGTATCGATCCAGCGCCAACCGGATGCCAATACGGTGGCGGTGACCGACGCCGTGCGCACGATTCTGCCGCAGTTTGAACGCGAAATGCCGCCCACCATCAAGCTCTCGGTGCTCAGCGATCGTTCCGAATCGATCCGCGATTCGGTGCACGATGTGCAGATCACCCTGATGCTGACGGCGATCTTGGTCATTCTCGTGATCTTGGCCTTCCTGCGCACCTGGCGCGCGACCTTCATTCCAGCCCTGGCCCTGCCGCTGTCTATCATCGGCACCTTCGCCGGCATGGCCTTGTTCGGCTTCTCGCTCGACAACGTCAGCTTGCTTGCCCTCACGCTGGCGCTTGGTTTCGTTGTCGACGATGCCATCGTGGTGCTCGAGAACATCGTGCGTTACGTCGAGCAGGGTATGAAGCCGTTCGAAGCGGCCATCAAGGGCGCCAACGAGATCGGCTTTACCGTGCTGTCGATCACCATCTCGCTGGTGGCGGTGTTCATCCCGATACTTTTCATGGGCGGGATCGTCGGCCGCTTCTTCTTTGAGTTCGCGATGACGATCAGCCTCGCCATCTTGCTATCCGGCTTCGTCTCGCTGACGCTGACGCCGATGCTGTGCTCGCGATTGCTCAAGGGCCACCATGGTGAGGCCAAGCCGGGCCTGCTCTCACGCGCCTTCGAAGGCGGCTACAACGCCATGGCGACCGGCTACCGCGTCACCCTGGACGCATCGCTCAAGGTGCCAGCCCTGATGATCCTGCTCGTGCTCGGCACCATCGTTGCCACCGTCTACGCCTTCGGCATCGTCAAGAAGGGCTTTTTGCCGACCGAGGACACCAACATTATCATCGTGCGCACCGAGGCAGCCCCCGACATCGCCTTCCAGGCCATGCTCGATCGGCAAAGGATCGTCTCGGAGCGCATTAGGGCGGATCCCGACGTGCTGTACGTCAATTCCAACGTGCAGCAGACCAGCTTCAACCCGACCTTGAACCGCGGTTCCATTTTCGTGCAGCTGAAGGCGCGGCCGGATCGGCTCAATCGGGGCAGCATCAGCGATGTGCAAAATCGTCTGCGCCGCAGCCTGTCCGGCATTCCGGGTATCCGCGCCTTTCCGGTGCCGCTGCAGAACTTGCGCATCGGCAGTCGCAGCGGCGCCGCGCTTTATCAATACACTTTGACCAGCGTCAATCAGGCCGAGCTTTACGACAACGCCCAACGGCTGATCGAGCGCACCAAGCAGGCGCCGGGCTTCACCGATGTCACCAGCGACCTAACGCTCGGCGCACGGCAGCTGACGCTCAACGTCGATCGCGACGCGCTGGCGCGCTACGGCGTCACCATGGATACCTTCCGCTCGACGCTCTATTCCGCGTTCGGGACGCGCCAGATCGCCACCGTCTACACCCCCTCCAACGACTACCAAGTGATCATGGAGACCGACAAGGCGCGCACACTCGACCCCAGCGTGCTGTCGAAGATTTTCGTGCGCTCGAGCACGGGCCAGCAGGTACGCCTCGACTCCATGGCGACGGTAACACTCGGACCGGGCCCGGTGTCGGTCGCGCGGCAAAGCCAGCTACCGGCGGTGACCATCACCTTCAATCTGGCACCGGGCTACACGCTGGGCGAAGCCGTGGCGGCCATGCGCGACCTCGAACGCGAAGTAAAAATGCCGGCCACCATCACCGGGCAATTTGCCGGCACAGCGCAGGTCTTCGAAAGCTCCTTCCGCGATCAGCCGCTGCTCATTGCCGCCGCCATCCTGACCATCTACATCGTGCTTGGCATTCTCTATGAGAGCTTCATCCACCCGATCACGATCCTGTCGGGGCTGCCCTCGGCCAGCCTGGGTGCGCTGGCGATCCTCTGGCTGTTCGACGTCGAGCTCACCATTATCGCCGTGATCGGCATTATCTTGCTGGTCGGGATCGTCAAAAAGAATGCCATCATGATGGTGGATTTCGCCATCGAGGCCCGCGCCCGCGGCGCAACCCCGCAGGAGGCCATTCGCGAGGCGTGCCTGCTGCGCTTCCGGCCGATCATGATGACCACCATGGCAGCCTTGTTCGGCACCCTGCCGATCGCGGTCGGCTGGGGCGCGGGAGCGGAGTTGCGCCAGCCGCTGGGGTTGGCGGTCGTCGGCGGCCTGGCCGTTTCGCAATTGCTTACGCTCTACATTACGCCGGCCATCTACCTGATGATGGAACGGCTGGGCACCCGGCTCGGTGCAGGGCGGCGAGAGCACATTCCCGCCGCGGCCGCTACCGAGGCGGAGCCGCGGCCGTTGGCGGCCGAGTGAGTGGATAGGCGCTCGGCGCCGGCCGGAGCGGAGGCCGCTGACGCCGGGTTTGGCCGATTTGCTGCGCCGCGGGCAGCCCTACGCGAGCCCGACTAGCCTTGCGCCGCTTTCGTGCCTATTGTTCCGCCCACGGTCCTGTGGGGAGGGCTATGCCATGCGCAAGCTCGTGGTGTTCGTGCTCGGGGTCACCTTGGCGCTGGGCGGCTTGGCTTCTTCGAGCGCCGCGGCGCCCGAAAAACGAGTGGCGCTCGTGATCGGCAATGCCGGCTATTCGGGCATCAGCCCCTTGCAGAAACCGCTCAACGATGCCCAGAAAATGGCCGAGGTGCTGCGCGGGTTGAACTACGAGGTGATCCTCGGGCTCGATGCCAGCAAACACGACCTCGACGGCCTGGCCCAGAGGTTCCGCGCCGCGCTCAAGGGCGCCGACGTCGGCTTCTTCTTCTATTCCGGGCACGGATTTCAGACCAATCGCGTCGAACAGCAGCACCCGATCAATCACATTGTGCCGGTCGACTTCAATGTCCACGACGTCAACACGGCGCCGAGCTCGCTGGCCCTTGACGTCGTCATCGAGGCGATCCGCAGCCAGGCGCGGGTCGGTTTCATTTTCATGGACGCCTGCCGCAACGACCCGCAGCTGACCGCAGCCGCGGAGCGTTTGGCCAGCAACACGCGCAGCGTCACCATTGCGCGGGGGTTCGCACCGGTTGCCGTGGTGGAGCGGGCACCGGCGACCAAGGTCAGCATCGCCAAAGGACCAACCGGGCTGTTGATCGCCTACGCCACCGACCCGGGCAATGTGGCGTTGGAAGGCGATAGCGGCACGCTTAGCCCCTTCACCGGCGCGCTCGCCAAGCATCTTCTCACTCCCGGGCTGAGCGCTGCCGAAATCATGGGGCGGGTCTCCGCTGAGGTGTCGGCACAAACGCGCGGCCAACAAACGCCCTGGAATGTGTCATCGCTGACGGCCGGCACCTACCAATTCACGCCCAGGCCGCCGGCGGCTGCGGGCTCAGGCACGGCGAAGGCGCCGGCGGCCCGTCCCGGCGGGGGCGCGCTGCCGCCCAACTTAGGGGTGGGCGTCGGCAGCGGTCTTTAAGGCCGCGGCCACGGCCGGGCCCGTCATTTGACGATTTCGTAGCTCGTTAAGGCATAGCCCCAGCGCTTCAATTCGTCGCGCTCGCTGCCGCCGGCGCGCGTGCGGGCGGCGAGCGCCACCTCGATTTGCCGGATGACACGCATCAGAAAACTCGGCGGATCGTTGACCGGCTGGAAGCCCTTGCTGACCACGACCTTGGTGGCAGCAAAGCGCTCGATGTCGAATTCTTCGGGCACGACCACGGCCAAGAGCTCGCCCTTGCCGAGCGGTTCGACCGCCTGGAAGGCGGTAAAGCCTGGGTAGTCGGGACCCGGCACGGTCACCTGTTGGGCGGCCCGGACGTGGCCCAGGTCAGCGGCCGTCACGAAGCGGTTGGGGTAGATCAGCGTCACCTCCCGGCTGGCATTGATGTCGAGGATGATCAGCTTGCCGGCGACGTCGCTCAGCGCCTCGAAGATCACCTGCTGGCCCAGGCGTACGCGATTTCCACCGCGAATGCCGAGTTTCAGGCGGCCTTTGCTGGCCCCGAGCAGGCCCTCGAGCTGCTTCAGTCCCTCTTGCAGCAAGACCGGATTCAGCTGCGCTACCCCGCTCGGCTCGCGGGCAGGCGCCGCGCCGGTCAGGGGACCGGTGTGGCGTTGGATCCAGTCGGCATAATGCGAAATGCGCGTATAGACCCCGTAGGCGTTGCGTTCCGCGCACCCCTCGCCCCAACTGACGATGCCGACCTGCCAGGGACAGCCGTGCGCATCGGTCATGATCAAGGGGCCGCCGCTATCGCCCTGGCAACTGTCCTTGCCGCCCTCTTCGAGACCGGCACAAATCTGCCCGGCACCGATCGCCGCATTGACGTATCGGCCTTTGCACCTGGTCTGTGCCACCGTCTCGACGGCGGTTTCCAAAAGCATCGCCGACCCAGCATAAAGCTCGCCGCGACCATCGGAGCGGCTAAAGCGGTTGAGCTGCTGTGATTTGGTGTAGCCAAAGCCGGCCACGCGCACCTGTGCACTGCCGGTCGGGTCGGGATCGGTGCTGGCGGACAGGGATATTCGGCTGAGTTGGCCGCGCCAGGGTCGGCCGAGTTTGAGCAGCGCAATATCGTCGCCTTGGTTGGGCGCAATCGCCTCGAGGGCGCCAGCCTGTTCGGCTTCCGACGTCCGGAAGGCGGCGTCGACGGCGGCCCGATAGCGCTCGTGCATCACGACCTGCTCGACCGGATAGACGTGCTGTGCGTTGGCCGACCGCAGATCGCCGACGCCAAGCACGATCTCCAGACGCCCCTCATGGTCTTCGCCGCGGGAATTGCGCAGCGCGCCGGTCAGCTGGGCGACGTAGGTCGGCAGGCAATGCGCCGCGGTCAAAACCCAGCGCTCGCTGATGGCGGCAGCCCCGCAGAAATAGCGCGACACCTGTCCCGTGTCGGAGTGCAACCGAAGCGTGGCGATGCCCGGCCAATCGGGCAGGCGCGCATTCTCGCCGCCGACGATTTTTGTGCGCGCACTGCTGCACTGGCGCTCCTGCGCCCAACCTTGCCCGGCCGATGCCAAGAGCGCGCTGCAAGCCAGCACAACAGCGGCAAAGATCGCCCGCCCGACGCTGCGCTCAGCGCAGCCGCGGTCCCGCCGGCAGCGCATGTCCCCCTTCCAACCCATGTAGCCCCCCGACCCCAACGTACGCCGCGCCTGGTTCCCAGCCACTCTCGCTGCCGCGGCCCGGGCGCCAAGCTATCGCCTGGCTGCCGAGAGTATAGGCAGTCGAGCTCCGCTCCAAGCCTGCCTCCAGAAGATTGCGCGCCGACCCCTTGGCGCGCTTGCCTGGCCGAGGCCCGCTCGCAGTCGACCCGCCCCGAGGCTCGATGGTGCACGAGCTGCGGGGTCGGGCAACGCCCACAATTTTCCGCCTGCCGCCCTTCTCCGCGCCGTTCGCATCCTCGGCTAGGGACTGGGCCCCGGGGCACGGCGCCTCAGGCCGGCATGCGGCCCATCAAGGCCATGAGAAGGACAACGACGAGCACCAGGCCGACGAGCCCCGATGGGCCGTAGCCCCAGCCCCGGCTATAGGGCCAGGACGGCAGAGCCCCGAGGACGGCCAGAATCAGGATGATGAGCAAAACGGTTGATAGCGTCATGGGTGAGCTCCTCGCACGAGTGAAATTTGCGATCTGTGCGCCAATGCCGATCACCCTGGCACGGTTCCCGCTGCACCGCGGTTCAGCCCCTGCCGCGGCGCTGAGCTGGGCGTCAGCAAACCCACGCGCGCCCCAGCGCCCGACCCGGCAGGGAACAATGCTCCACCGCGAGCGTTGCGCGCGAGCCTGAACTTTGCAAGGAGCATGAGATGGTGCGACGTTATTCCAAAAAGGCCGGCAAGACGGTCAAAAGTGCCATGAGCCGCCGCAAGCGTGGGACGCTGAAAAGCGGCCGCAGCGGCAAGACCGTCAAAAGCCGCAAACAAGCGATTGCCATCGGGCTTTCAGAGGCGCGCCGAAAGGGGCAAAAAGTTCCAGCCCGCAAAAAGGCCGGCAGGAAGAAATAAATGCGCTCAAGCCGCACGTAAACGGAGCCTTTCGCGGTCGGCGGCAGCGACGATCTTGGCGTCCGGCATGGGCCACCGACCCCTACTGCCTGTAAAGCCACCCGACCGGCAAGGTGGGGGCGCTTAAACGCTCGCCAACGTTGGCACCGCCTCAAAGTCCTCTTGGCGGTGCCGAAAAAGGGATCAAGCCGGGTTCACAACACGGCGAGCCAACGACGTCCCGCTGCGAGCCAGCGGTTGGCGCAGCTGCTCCAGCCCGCACTGCCGAGGCGCCTTGTCCGGGCGCCAACGCATGAACTTGGTGCCGTGCCGGAAGCGCTCGCCGCTGACGTGATCGTAGCGCACTTCTGCTACCAAGCTTGGCCGCAACGGCTCCCAGGCAGTCGACCGCTCGTTGCTCCAACGGCTGGGCGCGCCGGGCTGGGCGCCGCTGAACCCCGGCGGCGCGATCAGTTTCTCAAGGCGCTTGGTCAGGCCGGGCTTGTCGGCGGTGGGGATGGCCGCGGTGAAACCGACGTGATGCAAAAGGCCATGTTGGTCATAAAGCCCAAGCAACAGCGAGCCGACCAGGCGCCGCCCCGCCTCATAGCGGAACCCGCCGATCACGCAGTCTGCCGTGCGCAGGCATTTGACTTTCAGGGTCGCACGGACGCCGGGCAGATAGGGCAAGTCGAGCCGCTTGGCGATGACGCCGTCGAAAGATCGATCTCGCCCCCCCAACCAGCGCTGCGCCACCTCGAGCGAGCGCGTGAAGGGTGTCAGCGCCAGTCCGCGAGCCTTGCCGTTGCCGCGCGCAAAAAACGTCTCGAGCGCGGCGCGGCGTTCGTGAAACGGCGCGCGCAAAAGCGGTTTGCCGCGCCTGGCAAGCAGGCAATCGAAGGCCACCAACGTCGCCGGCGTCTCCAGCGACAGGCGCCGGATGCGGCTTTCGGCCGGATGCAGGCGGGCCTGCAGGGCATCGAAGGAGAGCACGCCTTGGCGTGCGATCGTCAATTCCCCATCGAGCACGAAGGCTGTCACCCTCAGCCTGCGCAAATTGTCCAACACCTCGGGGAAGAACCGCGCCAGCGATTTGCCGGACTTCGCCTTGATGTCGACCTCACCGCCGGCACGGAAGGCGAGACACCGGAAGCCATCCCATTTCGGTTCGTAGTGCCAGCCTGGGCCCGCCGGCAGTTCGGCCGCGGCACGCGCCTCCATCGGCTGCAAACTCAGCTCAACGCCCAAGGTCGCAAATCGGCAAGTCGGCGTCTTACGCATCACGAAGCGTTAAGCCTTGCGCCTGCTCGCCGACAATTTCGCAATTGCGGCCTCGAGGGGACGCTCGGCGTCGTCGTAGTCCCGCCACGGCCAAGACCTGGCGATCAGGCTCGGTGCGGTGGCGAGCGTAAACCGGCCGGGGTCGAGACCAGCGCGCAGCTGGCTCCAGGCGAGCGGCATGGAGACCGTCGCACCGGGTCGGGCGCGTGGCGACAACGGCGCCACGGCCGTTGCGGTGCGATCGTTGCGCAAATAGTCGAGATAGATACGGCCGGCCCGCAGTTTCTTGCTCATCTTGACGAGATAGCGCTGCGGCGAATCGTTGGCCATGTCGCGGCAAACGGCCTCGGCGAAGCGCTTGGCCGCGTCCCAGCCCACGCTGGCGCGTTTGACACTGAGCGGCGTGACGACGTGCAGACCTTTGCCACCCGTCGTCTTCAAGAAGGCGATGAGGCCGAGGCGCTCGATTCGTTCGCGCAGCTCCTTGGCCGCGGCAATCACCTCCGCGAAGGCCACATCGCTGCCCGGGTCGAGGTCGAAAATCAACCGACCCGGCCGTGCCGGCTGGTCGGGAGCACAGTTCCAGGGATGGAATTCGACGGCGGCGATCTGAGCCAGCGCAATCAGCGCCTCGACCCGATCGACCTGCAGGTAGGGTTTGCGGTCGCCGGCAACCGAGGTGAGCGTGACGAGCTTGGCCACGCCCGGCAGGGCGTGGCGCTGAAAGAAGATGGCGCCGTCGATGCCATCGGGCGCACGAATGATTGAACAGGGGCGACCGCGGATGTGCTCGAGCATCCGCGGCCCCACCTGCTCGAGATAGCGCGCGAGATCGAGCTTGGTGACGGCGCCGCCGGCGCCCGTCGCCGGCCACAGCTCTTTGTCGGGTTTGGAGATGCTGACACCCAAAACCATGCCCTCCTGCGCACGGCCACTGTTGGCGGGTGGCCGCGGCGTTGCGCGCCCGGACCGTTGGGCGTCTTCTTGGCCGACGGTCTTGCCGATCCATTGGGCGCGTGGATCGGAGCGTTGCTCACCGGCCCGCATGAACGGCTTGGGGCCGCGCCCCTTGCCGGCAGCGATTTGCTGCATGCTGCGACCGGAGGCGACAGAGCGATCGCGCGCGAGCAGGGAACCGTCGCGCTCGCGTTCAAAGCCGTCGCGGTGCTTGATCAGCAGCCAATTGTGGCGCGAGCCGCGCGTAGCCTTCGACTGCATGCGCACAAGGACCCAGCCGCCCTTGAGCTTGTTGCCGGCGAGGGAGAATTTGAGTTCGCCCGCGCGCAAGGCCCGGACCGGATCAAGCTTGCCCTCCGGCAGCCAGAAGCCACGGTCCCACAGCATCACGGTGCCGCCGCCGTATTCGCCCGCCGGGATGGTACCCTCGAAGTCGCCGTAGTCGAGCGGGTGGTCCTCGACCTCGACGGCCAGGCGCTTGTCGGCGGGATCAAGCGAGGGACCTTTGGTCACCGCCCAGGACTTGAAGACGCCGTCGACCTCGAGCCGCAAGTCGTAGTGCAGGCGGCGGGCGTCATGTTTTTGTATGACGAAACGCGGGTATTGGCCGCGGCCAACGCGGCGCTTGCCGCGCGGCTCGGGTGTCTTTTTGAAGTCGCGCTTGGCCTGGTAGAGCGCAAGGGCTTTTTTCGCCATCGGGGGACCTTCCGGGTTTGCTGCAAGCCACTGGCGCCGCCTGCGCTCAACGGTCAAGGCGCTGTTGCTGTTCCGCGCCGGCACGCCGGCGACCCCGAACGGGCGTCGATCGTGCCCGGCCGGGGCCCGCGGCGCCGGGCGCGGCGCGAACCGCGCCGGGGCAAAGCGCGAGCCCGCCTCAAAGCCAGGACCGCGGCGCCCGCTGTCCCCGGCGCGTTTGCGGGTGCGGATCGCGCAGGCTCCGGCGGGAGAATGCTGCCGCGCTTCGACGTCGCGCAGAGTAGGGCTCTTGCCGCCCGGCATCTGCCGGGCTCAAAAGACGACGCCATCACTGGGCAGCCGTAGCGCGAGACGGCGGGGCCGGATATTCGTTGCGGGCAGGGGGTGTGCAATGCTAGGTCTGCCCTGCCTGCCGCAAGCTCTGCGTTGCGCACAAGCGTGGCTGCTGGCGAGGTTTGTTGATGCGCGTGCCTCAACGCGCAGGGCCCTTGGGCTGAGAGGCTTAACGTACCCCGAATGGCATAACCCGAATAAACCAAGCAAACCGATGGCCAGGCAGTCCGAGCGCGGCATGGGCCTTTCGACCTACCGGCAGCGTGCCCGCGTCGAAATCGAGATCGGCACCTGGGGCAGCCTGCTGACGGCGCTGCTCTTTTTTACCTCCGGCATCGTCGACTACTTCACCACCGACGACGTCACCTGGATCAGCCTGCTCGGCTGTCTCGCGGGCCTTGGCACCATCGCCATCATTCTTGTTCGCGCCCACCTGTCGAACGCAACCGTGCGCGCCCGACGGGCGCTGCGCCGGCTGCGCGCACACTAAAGGCAAGCTCGGCCGGCATTTGCTTATCTCGCGGCCGCGCCCGAGGCGTATTGCGCCTCCCCCCGACCAAAGGACCAGTTCTCGGGTTTGACCTCGACGAGGTTGATGACGATGTCGTCCGGCCGCAGGCCCGGCCGCTGCGCCAGCCGCTCGGCGATCGCGGCAAACAGCCGGCGCTTTTGCTCAAGGCTGCGCGTATCGCTCACGGTCAGCTGAATGATGGTCAAGTCATCGGAGTATTCGATGCCGAGGTAGCTCGGCGCATGGACGATCGGGCTATCGGCATCGTGTTGCGTGATGATTTGAAACAGATCCTGTTCGGGAACCCCGAAGGTTTCGACCAGGGCCGACTGGACCCCTTGCGAGATTGCGCGCCGAAATTCCGGCGACTTGCCCTTAGGCATGGCGATGCGAACGAGCGGCATGGGCGACCTCGAAAGGTTAGCGATGTTGCCCTAAGGAGCTGGGGTGGCGGTGCCGGGTCGACAAACGACAATGCTTTGGCGTTGCTGTGAGAAATATTCAGCTTGCGCTCTCAGCCGCGCGGCCGGGCCTCCCGGCGCGAGGCACGCTGGGCCAGCAGGATGCCGCCTAACACCAGCACCAGGGCGACGGCGTGGAACGGGGCAAAGGGCTCGCCCAGCAGAGAGACCGCCATGATTGCCGAAAACAAGGGCACCAAGTTCAAGAAAATTCCGGCACGGCCCGGACCGATCAGGTCGACGCTGCGCAACAGGAAGATTTGGGCCAGACAGGAGGGAAAGATTGCCACATAGGCGATGATCAGCATACCCTTGAAGGTCGGCGCCGTCGGGCCCTGGGCGACAACCTCGTAGAGCGCCAGTGGAATCGAGGTCAGGGCCGCGATCATCGCCAGCAGGGTGAAAAAGGCGGCCCCCGGCATGGCCGGACGATCGCGCAAGGCCACCGTGAAGAAGGCATAAAGCACGCAGGCGATCAGCATCAACACATCGCCGAGATTGAGCTCAACGTGGAGGACCGAAAGGGGAGCGCCGCGGCTGGCAATCACCACCACGCCAAGCGTCGTTATCAAGGCGCCGACCACCTGCAGCAAGGTCGCACGCGTGCCGTGTGCCAGGAAGGCACCGGCCAGCACAAATATCGGCAGGCAGCCTTGCAGGATGCCGATGTTGATCGCCGTGGTGTAGTGGGCCGCCACATAGTAGAGCGCATTAAAACCGGTGAAGCCAAACACGGCCATCAGCACCACCCTGAACAGGCGGGCCCGAATGTTTGGCCAGTGCTGACGCACCTGGCCTCCATAGATTGGCCATAACACTCCGATCACCAGCACCCAACGCAGCAAGGTCAGCTGCATCGGCGTGACCTGGCCGACGGCGAGGCGGCCGGCAATGGTGTTGCCGGCCCAGAACACGCAGGTCAGCGTGAGCAACAGGCTGGGCCAGCTGTAGAGCCCGAACAATACGCGTTGTAAGCCATTGCGCATCGCAGCGCCGATTGTGGTGGGAAGCCGCCGTGGACCGGTGACACCTAGCAGAATTACCGCGTCGTGAAAGATCTGGTCACCCGCGGGTTTGCCCAAGTGCTGCCTTTGAGCCTAGTCCGGACGCCAGCCGTAGAGCCAATCGTAGCCTACCATCAGCCAGCGACCCGGCAGCACGCGCAATAGCGCATCGCGCGCCCAGGCCGATGGCGGAGCAAGGTGGTAAAGCTGACCGTTGCGGCGGCTGAGAGCCTCGACCCTGGCGGCGCGCCCGCGCCGTTGCAGCGTAAATTCACGCAAGGCTGCGGCCACGTCGAGGTTTGCTTGACCCAGCATCGAACCCAACAGCAAGCCATCTTCCAGCGCGAGCGCACCCCCTTGAGCCAGGTGCGGCAGCATCGGGTGGGCGGCATCGCCGATCAGGCCGATGCGCCCGCACGACCAGGTCGGCAGCCGAGCAAGCCGATAGAGCGCCCATTTGCGATAATCGGCGGCGCGGCCGAGCACGTCGGTGAGCGAGTGGTGAAAAGCGCCAAGCGGTGCCAAGGCAGCCTTGGCGGCGACGCGGCGTTCCGCCGCAGACGCCGACCACGGCTCGCGCACGATGATGACGACGGCAACCTCGCGGCCGGCACGCACGGGATAGTGCACGACGTTGGCGCCGGCCCCGAGCCAGAGCCCCACGTGCGGCTCGGCCAGGGCGCCGGCGACCCCGGCCGCAAGGAGCGCGCGCGCCGCCGTCGCACCGGCCAACTGCGGCCTGGCGGCGGGACAGATGGTCTGGCGAACCGTGGACCACAAACCATCCGCCCCAACCAACGCGGCTCCAACCAGGCGCTGCCCGGCCCGATCTTCCAGCAACACGCCGGAGGGCTCCTGTCGCAGCGCCTTGAGCGCATAATCGGCGCGCAGCTCAACGTGCCGCTGTTGCCTCGCCGTCGCCACGAGCGCGGCATGCAGATCGCCGCGGTGCATGGTCCAGTAGGGCGCACCGTGGCGGGCCGCGAACCATCCTCCCAGCGGCAGCTGCGCCAGGCGGCGGGCCGAGCGACCGTCAAAGACCACGAGACTGGCCGGTTCACCGACCTCGGGACGCAGCCGTTCGGCTAGTCCCAGCCGTTCAAGAACCTTGACCCCGTTGGCTCCGAGCTGAATGCCTGCGCCTTCGGTCGCAAAGTGGGGGCGGCTCTCCAGCACGATGGCGCCACGGCCACCACGCGCGAGCGCCAGCGCCAGCGCCAGTCCGGCAATGCCCCCGCCGAGCACCAGAACGGGTCGCCCGTTTTTCAATGGGGCGACCGCCTTCGAGCCTCAAGATCCCCGTCGGTCTTCGCTGACGAGGCAGCCCGGCGGGTCGGACTGATCGGGCGCCAGCCGGCCATCATGGATGTACAAGGTCGAACAATAGGGGCACAAAATCTGCGGGTCGGCCCCCATATCCAGAAAAACGTGGGGATGGTCGTGCGGTGGTCGCGCGCCCATGCACTGGAGTTCCCTGACGCCGACATAAATCTTTTCCAGGCCCGGATCATTGGCAAGGTGCGGGATGATCGAAACTGCCATGGGCGGCCCTGCTCAAAGGATCAAGAACGCCCCAAATGTAGTTGCTCGCCGCCCGAGATGATAGGGGTTGGCACGTCGCAGGGTGGTGGCTGAGGAGGAGCGAGCCGTGCAGGCCTTCGATTCGGATGGCGTTTGCATCCGCTTCATCGATGAGGGTACCGGTGACCCGGTGCTGCTCGTGCACGGGTTCGCCTCGAGCGTCAGGTACAATTGGCTCGATCCCGGCTGGGTCAGCTTGTTGCGGCGCAACGGTTACCGGGTGATCGCGTATGACAACCGGGGACACGGTGAGAGCGAGAAGCTGTACGAAGCGCAAGCCTATCAGCCATCGGCGATGATGGAGGACGCGCGCCGCCTGCTCGATCAGCTCGGCATCGAACGCGCCGACGTGATGGGCTACTCGATGGGTGCGCGCCTTGCCGCATTCCTTGCCCTGGGCCACCCGCGGCGCGTGCGTAGCGCCATCTTTGGTGGGCTCGGCGGCAACATGATCCGGCCGATGGCCGGCACCGGGCCCATCGCGCACGCCCTGGAGGCGGGCTCGATTGACGAAGTCGTCAATCCGACGGCACGCACCTTCCGCGCCTTTGCGGAAAAGACCAACAGCGACCTCAGGGCGCTCGCCGCCTGCATCCGCGGCTCGCGCGAACCGATCAGTCGGGAGATGGTGGGCAAAATCGCCTGCCCGGTTCTGGTAGCCACCGGCACCGAAGACGTCATTGGCGGCGCGGCCGAAGAACTCGCCCAGCTCATTCCCGGCGCTCAAGCCTTGCCGATCCCGCGGCGCGATCACATGCTGGCCGTGGGCGATCGGGTCTACAAGGACGGCGTGCTCGCCTTTCTGGCGCGACGGCCTTAGCCCGCGCAACGGTAGCTCGCTAGTAGCCGCGCTCCCAATCAATCGCATTGCGCAACGGCCGGCCCTCGAGATAGGCGCGCAAATTCTCGCAGAACACGTCGATGGCGCCGTGCCGGTCCTGATCGCTGAGGTTGGAAATATGGGGCGTGATCACGACCCTGGGATCGGACCACAGCTGCGCGCTCGGCGGGTGCTCGAACTCGCCCGTGTAGACGTCGAGGACGACGCCGCGCAACCGGTCGCGGGCCAAGGCATCGGCTAGGGCGTCCTCGTCGATGATCTCACCGCGCGCGACATTGACGAGCACGCTGCCGGCCTTCATGCGGGCGAAGCGCTCGGCGTTGAACAGGCGGTTCGTCTCGGGCGTCCATTGACAACAGATCGCCACCACATCGCTTTCGCCCAGGAAACCATCGAGCGCGTCGGGCCCACCGATGCTGCTAAAGCCCGGCGGCAGGCTCACCGCGGCGTTGGGCCGCCGGCGGGTACCGACGACGCGCATGCCCACTGCGGCACAGAGCCTACCAACCTCCAGGCCGATGCCGCCGGCGCCGACAATGCACGCGATCTTGCCCTCTAGCAGCAGCGGGCGATAGGCGCGATGGTTGAAGGCGTCGGCGTCGCGATCGATCGCTGCCCGGTTGAGCCCCTTGGCAAAATAAAGGATGCCGGCCAGCGCGTACTCGGCCATGGCCAGCGTATTGCCGGCGCCGCGCGAGGTCGTCGTCAGCACATCGCTGCCCCACAAATCGCCCAGCAGGAGGTTGCTGGCGCCGGCGGGCCGCTGATGGAACCACTTGAGCTTTGGCGCGCGGGCGCGCAGGTCACGCGGAAATGGCCAGCCGCCCAGAATCACTTCCGCTTCGGCGAGGAGACGGTCGCGCTCCTCACGGCTGCCCGCACCCGCGGCGCCCGGCGGCAAGTAGCGCGCCGAGGTAAAGGGCGGCCAAGTCTCGCGAATTTCCCCGTCGTACCAGCCGCCGGCGTCGGTCAGGCGAACGGCAGGATCGACGGCCTCAATCTGGCGACGTTCCTCGGGGCTGATGCGCTGAATGCTCAACACGTTGATGTGACGCATAAAGGCTCCTGGCCAACGGCGGGCTTGCCGTGGAGCGATATCATCGACTTGCGGCCGCGGCGCCGTCGAGAACTTTTTTAGCCCGTGGCCGTCCCGCGCAGCTGTGAGCCTTGGTCAGGTGCCCAGCGCGAAGGCCGGCACCGTGCGCACGCCCTGCGGCGCCTGCGGATCGACCCGGAAATCGATGCTCCGCGCCGTCTTCCTGCGCGCCCGCGCGCCCGAATATTTATGCGCGGCCACCAGACCCAGCCGCGCATAAAGCCCAAGGCCGCTTTCCGGCCGGGGCAAGCGCTCGAGCCCTAGCGCTCGGCGCAAAACTCCGTTGGCATAGTTGACGGCGTCGGCGTTGCGCAGCTCGCGCGTCATATGCCCGGTCGTGAACGAGACGTTCAGGCAATCTTGATTGACAATGCGATGTGGGCAGTTGAGCGGCCAATGCAGCATGCGGCCGGGTTCGAGGTCGATGACCTCGGCGCGGGCATCAAACCAGGGCTCATAGTTGAGCGCCATTTCGTGCGCCTCACCCAAAACGATTTTCTCAAGCGCGGCCTGCGGCAGAAACGGCGGCGTGTTGAGATAGACGTAGACGCGTTTGGCCCCGCGCACCTGCCAGAGGGTCTGGCCCGGCACGTCGGCGTGGTAATAGACCTGGACCCTGGGTGAGGAAATCAGGATCGACATCCTGCGATTGAAGGACTTGAAGCCCTCGATCCGCAGCGCGAGCTCGGCGTAGATCGCACGCAGGACCTCCGCATAGCGGTTGTCGAGAAGGTGCGGCTGCTGCAGCAGGATCCAGATCTGGCCGGTGCGAACGGCATCGAGCGCGTCGGCGCCGCTCAGGCCCTCCAGCGTGCCTTGGCGCCGCGTGCTGGGGTGGTGGCTCGTCACGTCCATGGTGTTGACCTGCCAGGCCTGCGCCGGCGTAGGCTCGATCAGGCGGGCGAGGCCGCATCGCCAAACAAGCCATCGTTGGCGTCAAAGCGATGGCCGAGGTTCACGGTGTGCCGGCCGAACAGATCGGCATGTTGGGGGGCAAAATCGGTAAATACGGGCTGCAGCATTGGGATGGTTCAGTTTGACACAGCGCAAAGGTCGGTGCCGACGACGTGCACGAACCACGCCAACCACAAGCCGCCCTGCTGCGCCCCGGCCGGCTCGCAAGCCGGCGGCCCTCGCCCGGACCGGCTGAAGCCAAGGGCAAGCCACGGCGCACGCTTAAAAAAATTACCCGCGGGCGGCGGGTTCGTGCTTGGCCCGAAACGTCCGCGCCGCGGCCGCGCCAGCCCCGCCCGGCGGCACGTGGCCCCGGCCTGCTCCCCTGGCGCCTCAGCTATCGGTGCCAAGGCCGACGGCGCGGCGGGCGTTCTCGACCTGCACACAGTCCTGCGCCGTGATGCCGGCGGCAGCGCCGGCCAGATCCGTACAGGCCGACACGAAGGAATCGGCCGCATGCACCAAGCTCGAGGTGGCATTGAGCTTGGTCGTCAAGGCTCGGTAGGCGATCCGCGCCAACTTCTGGCGGCCGATCCCGTTGACCGCCTGGCCCTTGTGCTCGCCACCCTCCGAGATCAAAAAGGCGAGCTTGTTGAGAACGCCGCTGTTGAAGTGCACGCAGCCGTTCAAATAGTCCCAGGTCGTGTCGCAGAGGGCATCCGTGCGCGCGACATACTCGGAATAATGGTCGGGTTGGCCGCGGTTCGTCACTGAAAACGGCTGGGTTTTGTTGAACAACGACGGACTGCCCGGACCCTTCAGGTGGGGGTCGGCCATGCTGCGCATGGGGCTCACCTCCGAATAACCCGGCAGGCTCTCGCCAATGGCCCAATTGCCGGCGCCGTCCCGGGCCTGAAACTCGATCAGGGTGCCGAAGATGTCGGCCAGCGCCTCGTTCACCGCACCCGATTCGTCGGCGTACACGAGGTCGGCTTCGTGGGCGATGATGCCGTGCGTCACCTCGTGACCGACCACGTCGAGCGCGCCGGCGAAGCCCGGCCCGTAGACCATGACATTGGCCTTGGGGCAGTTCACGCTCTGATCCTTGCACCAGCGCGCATTCTGCTCGCTGCTGTAGCGCACGTAGGACTCGAGCGGCATGTTCGCCTTGGAACCGGCCGCCTCCAGGCCGCTCCGGCCGAGCACGATATAGAAGAAGTCGCGCACGAAGCCGGTATTCTGGAAGGCGCGCATGGCGTCCGCCGGCACCAAGTCGACGCGCTCGTTGCTCTCCTCGTCCAGCACCTTCTGCCCGGGGAACACGTTATTGCTGGACAGATCATAGACCCGCCGCACCATGATCGAGGGATGGTCGCGGTAGAAAAACAGCACATTGCGGTTTTCGGCATCGACGAACACGCGCAAGGAGTCGACGGACACCAGCCAGGTCAGGCGCAACGGGCCGGGGTTGGCGCCGCGCGTGCGCAGCAGCGCCGGGTCGAAGATCGTCAGTTCCGACTTGGGCTGGATGCTATCCAGACTGGAAAACAGCCGATCGAGGCCGGGATCGCGCGCGCGTTTGGATAACAGGTCGCGCACGTGGGCACGCGCAACCGTGGCGGCCTCGTCCGCGGTGATGCTGGGTGTCGTGCTGCTGATGGCAACGGTCGAGTAGCTGGCCGTGATGTCGGTCACCGCCAGGGCCGGATTGACGACATACTTGGCGGAGGAACCGAACACGGGAATGCCGTTGAGACGCTGCGTGACGTGGGCAACGCTTTGCCCCTTGATATCAGGATCGCGGCGAACCTGGGTGACGACCTTGCGCTCCTGCGCGTTACCCTGGGGGAAGGCCGAACGGATTTGGCTCGTCGCCATGAAGGCCTCAACCGCGCGGCGCACGTCGTCTTCGCTGGGCTCGCCACTGAGGCTGCGCGTGGCCGTGAGCGCGATCGAGGGATCGGGCCTCGGCGTCAGACCTTTCATCGAGGTCGGCAGTCCCGTGCTGCGATCGACCTCGACGGCGATGCTCTGATTGGTTTTGCGCAGCTCGTCGACCGCCCGGGTGACTTCACCGCGCAGGTCCTGGGCGCTGGCGCTCGGCATCAAGCTCAGCACGCCGACGGCCAGTAGGCTGACGCCGACGGCAACCCCGAGGCCGGTGAATGGCACTGACACACGCATGGCCCGCTTCTCCTCTTGGCCGACTAAGCTTGCTAGTGGCAGGCCAGCGCCGCCAGCGAACCCGTGATCGGACCGGCCGCCTCGCTGCGCTGCCCGGCGGGAACACTAGCGACAAGGGCGGTGCCGCCCTGTGTCGCACGCCATTGCGCCATCAGCTGCTCGAGTCCAACCTCGCTCATGGCCGCCCTGAAGGCTTTGATGCTGTCGGTCCAGCCGTCCTCGAGCATCTGCAGGTCGGTGCGAGCCGCGGTGGATACCGTCGCGGCCGGCGGATCGAAATAGAGCGCCTTGCCAGCCCCGACGAAATCGATCAGCGGCCAGCAACCCTCGCTTTCGTTCACGTCGCCGTCGCCATTGAGGTCGATCGGAACAGGCGTGCCATTGCGCCTGGCGTCCTCGAGGATGACGAGATGGGTCTTGAGAATTTCGAGGTCGGCGCTGTCGACTTTGCCATCGCCATTGAGGTCGACCAGATATTTGAGGTTGTCCTTGGACAGTTTGAGGACGGCGGCAAGCGCATCGGCACGTGGCGTCCCACCTTCGGGGCCGGGCAGCGCCGAGCCACGAATGATTTCGGCGATCTCGGCGGGTGACTTCTTCGGATCAAGTTCAAACAGGATCGCCGCCAGCGCGGTTACATGCGGGGTTGCCTGCGAGGTGCCGCTGCACAACCCATAGGCATCGCTGACGCCCGCCAGCGTGCTCATGATGTCGACGCCCGGCGCGGCAACATGGCCGCCGGAATTGGAAAACGAGGCCCGCTTGCCGTCCCGGCCGAGGGCCTCAACAATAAGAATGTTGCTGGATTTCTGGTAGGTCGGCGATTCGTGGGTGGCCGCAAATCCAAAGGGACTGGCAAATTCCGCCCAATGCGGCGTGGTCAGACCCTCCGAGTCGTTGCCGGCGGCGGCCACGATCAAAATGCTGTCCTTGTATTTGGCGGCCAGGCGCTGCACCGAGCGCGCGCTGTTGAAGATGTGCGCCTTGACGTTTTCGTCCTCCTCCGGGTCCTTGCCGAACTCGAAGCCGAGCGCGGACCAGTTATAGCCAAGACTGGCGTTGACGATCCGCTTCTCCCCGGGTTTGAGCGGATATTGATCCATGAAGTCGATGAGCGAATCGACCGCACCGCTGAACAGCATGGCACGTTGGATCAGCTGGTTGGTGAGGCCGAGATTAGAGCCCTCCAGCCACACCTCGCTGCTGACCGGAATGGCATCGATCTTGGAGTCGGGCACCATGCCGTCGATGCCACGTCCTTTGCCGAACAAGGCGCCGGCGATGCCCGCTACGTGCGTGCCATGGCTATAGGTACACTCGGCCTTGGGCGGGTTGGCGGGCATGCCGCCGAACACGGCATTGTAGGTGATGTGACCGTGCGTACCGAAGCCGACGTCGAGAAAGGCCATGCGCGTGCGCGGCCGGTCGGGGTCGATTTTGCGCACCCGGTTGAGGATGGTCCACACCGGCGGCATGCGCATCATCTTCAAACCCCAGTTGCCGTCGCTGCTGTCGCCGGGACGCCAATTCCAGCTGTAAGTGTTGCCACCCGACGCAACCTTGGTGTCGGTCCGTCTCGGCAATGACTTCGGGCTCACTAAAAAATCAACGTAGGCCGCGTCGACAAACGGCTCGTTGCGCAGATCCTTGATGATCTTCGGCTCCAGGGCCGCCCCCAGGGACTCAGCACTGGGCGATGGCGCCAGGCTGCGCGTCGCCGATTGGCGCGGCGAGACGCGGATCTCGCCCAGCTTGTTCGCCCGGGTGATCTCCAGATTGTATTTCTGGCTCAAGGTCGCGAGCGCATCGTCGAGCTGTTGGCCATTGAGATCGGTCTTGAGCACGATCACGTAGCTGTCGCGCCGGGCCTGCACGCGCTGGGAGCCGCGCGGCGCCGCCGCTGCTGCGGGTTCGCGCCCACGGTCGCCTTCGGCGGCTAGGGCGGCACCGATGCCGATAAGCCCGGGCGCCTCATAGGCCGAGCGCTTGCCGGGATTGAGGTTGGGGTTGTCGCGCCCATCCTGCTCGCGGCGGCGAATCGAGTAAAAATCGTCCGACCGCAGCGGCCGTTCGCTTTTGCCGAGACCGCGGGTGCGCGGCGCCGCTGGCAGGCGCTCATCCAACATGCGCTTCAGTCGGTCCAGATCTTCCGGTGGGGAGGATTGCCCCATCGCGCTTCCGCTCCACGCCGCAAGCGCGGCAGCGATGACTAGCGCTCGCATGGCAAGTCTCCGTCGTTGAGCGTCCCTAGCGTCGTCGGGCGTGGCCGCCAGGCGCCGCCAGCGGGCAAGGTCATTTCCACCAGCGGTTCCATAGCTCCATTGCCTTGTCGACGCCGCGCTGCCACCAGCTCTTGGGCTGCTCGGTGGGCGCGGCCGGCGGGGTCGAAGCCGGCGGCGCAGGTGTGGGGGCTTGCGGCGCGGGCGCCGGGGTCGGCGCCGGTGGGGGGGTGGGTTCGGGCGCCGGGCTGGGTGAAGCCGGTGGTGGCGCCGGTGCGGGGCTCGGTGCGGGCGCGGGGCTCGGCGGCACCGGCGGACTTGGCGCCGGGCTCGGTGGCGTTGGCTCGCTCGGGCTCGGGGCGGGCGCAGGCGGCGTCGGCGCCGGATCGGTGGGCGGGGTTGATGGCGCCGGTTGCGGCTCGCTCGGGGGCGGTGCCTGCGGCGGCGCCCGGGGGGCGGCGCCCAGCTCCAGCCCCCGATCCGGGCTCCCTTCGCCCCCCGCCGCCACCCCCCGCGCGGCCGGGATGGCCGGCACGGTCACGGTCCTGAACGACCTCGCCGCCTCCGGCGCGCGGCCGCTCGCGCTGCTCGACGTGGCGGTGGGCGGGGAGGAGGCGGTCGTCGCCGAGGCGCTGGCCGGGCTCCGCGCCGGCGCCCTGCTGTACGGGGTGCCGGTGGTGGGCGGCCACACCACGATCGAGGCCGGCGCCGAG
>Ga0081540_1000754_pt1 | contig 29767 bp, 27 predicted proteins | sample TabmetS2T1R1_FD_71024 | JGI IMG/M metagenome (GOLD analysis project Ga0081540, IMG submission 71024) | Tabebuia heterophylla rhizosphere microbial communities from the University of Puerto Rico - S2T1R1 | ecosystem: Host-associated > Plants > Roots > Rhizosphere ...
GCATGCTCAGGCTGCCGAAAGCCGTCCCCTCGACGGTCCCCGGGACCGTGTAGCCGACGGCGCTGTAGAACGCGAGTGACCGGTCCAGATCGCTGACCCGCAGGCCGACGTGCAAGGTGCGCATGGCCCGCACCCTAGCCCACGATCACGTACACGCACAGTGGCAGGGATCACGGGCCTGGCTGCCCGCCGCCAACCCGCACGATCCGCCGTTCTGTACGGGCACAGTCCCCCCGGTACGGTCTGCTGGAGATGCGCGGAACGGGTCGTTGTGATCCGCCTGGCCGAGGTGTTCCCGGAGCAGCCAGCTGACCGGGATCTGGCGGTGCCGGGCCGTGTCACGATGCTGGCGGGGCCGGGCCGGGGCGTAGCAGGAAGTGGTGATGGCCCCAGCCGTTTGCCCCGCTGGAAGCCCTCATCGACGATCGCCAGCCCCTGCTGCGCGAACCAGCCCGCGGCCTGGTCACGACCCGGGAAATAGTGGTAACCGGGCGTGTCCTGCCCGGCGAGCTCGCCCCGCACCGCGGGCAGCCCGCGTGCGCGAAGGCTGTCGAAGGCCCGCTGGATATGGTGCTGGTGCAGGTCCTGGACCGTCAGGTACACCAGGCCACCCGGCCGCACGGCGCGGCGCAGGTTAGCCAGCACGCGTGGCCAGTCCTCGGGCGGGATGTGCTGCATCGCCTCGATGCTCAGCACAGCGTCGAACCGGCCGGCATACGGCAGGTCCTGCAGCGATGTGCGCTGAAGGGAGAATGCGATGCCCCGCGCCCGGGCCCGGGCCAGCATGCCCGCCGACTGGTCAGCGCCCGCGACCCGGCAGCCGGCCGCGGCCAGCACCGCAAAGTACTTGCCCGTCCCGCACGGCGCGTCCAGCACCGTCCCGCCGGGCGGGATCAGGCCCAGCACCCGCGCCACCCATGCCCGCTGCACGTCCCAGGGCTGCGGCCCATCGCCATAGGCAGCCGCTTCGGCGTCGTAGGCGGCGGCAAGCGCCGCCCGCCGTTCAGCCAGCCACACCTGCCGCTCCATGCCGCTGCTCAACCTTCCCGGTACCCGGTACCGGGCTGCCAGCGGGACCACCCGGCACGGGACCACCCGGCAGCCGCGCCCGGCCAAGGACTGGATAGTCCTCGCGGCAGCTATAGCCTCGGGCTCAGCCGCGATCATCGTCAAGGCCCGCCCACCGCGGGCCCCCGCGGCGGGCGGATAGCGCCCAGGGCAGGTAAGCCCGGGACGCGGCGCCAGAAGCGGCCGCTCGGCGCGGCCCGGCCACGACGATGTCACCATCGCAGGTCCGCGTACAGCCGTTCCGCATCCGCACCACGCCGCCTCGTTTGTCTCGCTCTGTAATCAGCCGGGCTTCCGCCAGCCGGAAAATATCCGCCGTTAGGCGCGGCGGTCGGGCCTGATCCGTGCCTGTTTCCCCGATGCCGAGATGGGTGTTCTGCGCGGCGGGCAGCATCCGGCAGAGTTCATGTCGTACCCGCACCTGCACGTGCGACTGTACACGGACCCCAGCTGCACGCTGCCATCCCGCCAGCGCACCCCCTCGGACAGGACCAGATGGGATTGCCGCCGCAACTGCCGTGCCGTCAGCCCCCTTTACGCCCGGCCTCGATCTTTAGCCCTTCCTTCAGGATGATGGCAGCACTAGGGGCCGAGCCCCAGCTCAGGGCCAGGAGAAAGCCCTCGGGCCAGACCAGGCGGCGCTCGTCGATCTCGTGCCGCGGATCCCATGGCAGCAGCTCGACTCGAGCCCAGAACCGGGTCTGGTAGTAGCGCCAGGGCCCAGCCGGGTGCTCAGGGTCGTCGACGCGCTGGCAGCCGATGTAGCGGCTCTCGACGACGCGCGCGCAGCCTTCCTCCAGCACTTCCCGGACCAGGCAGTCCTCCAGCGTTTCGCCAGGTTCGACCCCGCCGCCGAGCAGGTTCCAGTGCCGCTCGCCTTCGGCGTCGCAGGCGCCGAGAATGATCATCCCGGTCCGGGTGAAGCAGATGCCGTAGGCCTGGTTGGAGTGCGGCGGTTCTGGCCGGAACGGGGGATCGAACCAGGTGAAGGTCACCCGGCGGCCGTGGTCACAGGTCTCCTGGACCGATCGCGCCGCGGGCTCGGCCAGGCCCTTCGAGTAGCCGCCCGGCGGCATGACGCGCTCCACAGGCTCTGACCTTACGTGAGCTTAATCGCCGGAGAAGGCGGGCTTCGGTCAACGGCCGGGCGTGGCGGGCTGGCCACGGCGTTCTTGCAGCAGCCACATGTTGCCGTCCGGGTCGCTGAACTCGGCGAACGACATGTAGTCCGCACGGTCCGGGTCCGGTCCAGGCACCCACGCGCCGTCGATGATGTGCTGCACCTCGCCGACCCTGACGCCCCGGGCGGCCAGCTCGCCGCGGGCAGCAGCGACGTCGGCAACAACGAACACGCCCTGCCGGGAGCCGGGCCTGGCGGGGTTGACTCCGTCGCCGAACCCGATCGAGCACCCCGACCCGGGCGGGGTCACCTGCACGATCCGCTGGCCGGGCAGGCCGTTCGGGAGGTCTACGAGCAGGTCGAAGCCCGCCTGCTCCAGGTAGAACCTCTTCGCCCGGTCAACGTCAGAGACTGGGATCCACATCAGCTCCAGCTCGAATTCCACCGCCATCGCCTTCCTTCTGTCGTCCTGGTCCTGGTCCCGCTTCAGCGCGGCATGGCCGATGCATACTGCGGCCGGCCGGCCGGCCGGTAGACCCCGATCGTCACCCCGCCGGGGGTGGCTCGCCAGTCGGCCAGGTCAAGCGCGGTGTCCGGGCCAGTATCGGGGAACAGCCGCCTGCCCTGGCCGATGACCATGGGGTAGGTGAGCAGGGTGATCTCGTCGACTAGCTGGTTGTCCAGCAGCCAGCGGACCAGGCTGCCGCTGCCGTGCACCTGCAGCTCACCCTCCGGCTTGGCTTTGAGCTCGCCGACGGCGGCCGCGACGTCGCCGGACAGGATGGTCGTGTCTGCCCACCGCGGGTCGGCGAGCGTGGTCGATGCGACGTACTTGGGTCGGCTGTTCAGCGCAGCGCCGATCGGGCTCGCGATCATCTCGGGTATCGCGCCCCAGGAGCCGGCGAAGATCTCGTAGGTCCGCCGGCCGAGCAGGAACGCGTTGGCACGCTGGTAGACCTGGTTGACATACGCCGCCGCCTCGTTGTCGCTGGCGAACAGCGGCAGGGCCCATCCGCCGCGCTCGAACCCGCCCCTGCGGTCCTCCTCCGGCCCGCCCAGTCCCTGCATCACTCCATCGACGGAGACATGCGTGACGGTCGTCAGTTTCATGGCCGCAGTTCCCTTCTCCGTGGGGGCGCCCCCTCGTGGGCGGCCTCTCACCCCTGCTACGAAAACCTCTGCGCCGATCCGACACCGCCTCTCGTATTTCTTTCGAGGACTTCTGAGGTGACACGGCAGTTCAAGGAGAACGCACGCATTCCCGCCTTATTGCAGCTGGGCGGCTGACGACTGTGCCGCCTTATCTGATTCAGAAGAGATGTTCTGTGCGGTGACCGCCTGCATGGCCGTTGGCCGGGGGTAGCGGGTTGTCGCCAGGCGTGCGCCGAAGGCGTTCCCGGCTGGACCTGTTCCTCTGCCAAGGCAACCGGGCTGAGGAAGCCTGGATGCCTCGCTGGTCGAGGCGATCACGGGCAAGGGCCTCGACGAGAGCACGGTGGCGCCGACGGGGACGGGAGGGACGGGGACATGACTACCCGGGGTTTGCGGCGATCGGCTTCGGCCGCCGCGGTCGTGGGGCCGGGCTGGTGCGGGCTGCGGCTGTAGGGCTTACTTGATGCCCACGACCATCGAGTCGGGTCCGGGAAGCGGTTCGGCGTAGGTGTCGCGGAAGCCGGTGTCGGCCATCCAGGAGCGGCAGTCGGCGGCGGTGTAGTCGAAGCCCGCGGGGGTCTCGATCAGCATGTTCAGGCTCATGAGCAGGCCGAAGGTGTTGGTGGTGCGGTCGTCGTCGATGATGGCGTCGTAGACGATGAGCGCCCCGCCGTCGGGCAGCGCCTGGTGGGCCTTGCGGAGCAGGGTGAGCTTTTGCTGCAGGTTCCAGTCGTGCAGGATGTGGCCCATGACGAGCACGTCGGCGCGGGGCAGCGGGTCGGTGAAGAAGTCGCCGGGGTAGAAGCGCAGGCGGCTGGCCAGGCCGTGGGAGGCGACGTAGTCCTCGAAGGCGGGCCCGGCGGCGGGCAGGTCGAATCCGCCGCCGGTCAGGTGCGGGTGGCGCAGCGCGAGCTGGGCGGGCACGCAGCCTTCGGCGGCGCCGATGTCGATGGCAGTTTGGTAGCGGTCCCAGGGGAACTTCTCCGCGATCGCGGTCGCAGCGCCCATGCTGAGCCCGGTCATGGCGTGCAGGAACTGCCGGAGCCGGGCCTGGTCCCCGTACAGGGCGGCGAAGAAGTCTCCGCCGGTCTTCGCCTCGTTCTGTGGGCGGCCGGTGCGCAATCCTTCGGTGAGCGAACCCCAGAAGGGGTAGAGCCGGGCGTTGGCCATCTCCAGCATTCCGCCGAGGTAAGTGGGCTTGGCCCGGTCGAGGTACAGGTCGGTTGCCGGGGTGTTGGCGTACTGGTCGCCGGCACGTTTGAGCATGCCGAGCGAGACCAGCGCGTCGAGCCAGTCGGTGGTGCCGCGCGGCTGCAGCCCCAGCTTGGCTGTCAGCATCTCGCCGGTGAGGGGTCCGCGGGCGAGTGTGGTAAACAAGTCGAGTTCGACCGCGCTCAGCAGCGCCTTGGATCCCCAGAAGGCCAGGCCCAGCTGCATGATCGCATCGGGTTCCGGTTGCTTGTTCGTCATGCGTTCTCCTTTTGTGGCTGGCTAGGAATGGTGCGGGACGCCGCCGAGCCGGGCGGGGCGGATGCGCTGGCCGGCGAGGGGCTCGGGCTGGTCGGTGGCGACTTCGGCGGCGCGGGTGAGAATCTTGGCCAGCAGGTCCAGCAGATGCGCGCGGTCCTCGTAGCTGAGGGCGGACAGGATGCTCTTCTCCAGGGTGCGTATGCCGGGGAGCAACTGGTCGGCGGCGGCGCGGCCGTCCGGGGTGATCTCGATCAGGGTGCCGCTCCGGTCACCGGGATTGGGGATGCAGCAGATCCAGCCGCGGTGTTCGAGCAGGTCGCTGCGGTTGAGCGCTCGTGTGTCACGCTCGATCCGGATCCGGATAAGGCTCTTGTATACGGTGATCTCCTGGTACAGGCATACCGGCAGCCTCGGATCCGGTCCTTCCATAAATGGCACGTGCGGCCGCCGCAGCGGCCCCGCTCTGCGGATCGTCGAGCACGATCCGCCAAGTCCCGTCCGGGCCGCGGCGCGAGACGATGGTGCCGGTTCCGCTCAGCCGCGTGCGGGTGCCGTCCGGTGCCTTGCCGTCGAGGTCCCAGCTGGCATAGGTGAGCGCCAGCTCGTCGCTCCGCAGCGTCTTGTAGACCACGCTCGTCATACGGGGCCGGAGGGAGATGATCGGTGCCGTGGCGGCCCGGATCTCGTCCAGACCGTGCGCGCACGTGCCGCCCGGCGGGACGACGACGCTAGCGCCCTCCTCGTGTGCCGCCAGGAAGGCGCCGACGTCGCCGCGGCTGAAAGCGTCCACGATGATCGCGTGCAGCGCCTCCGGTGTGCTGGCAGCCGAGCGGACCGGGTCGTCGGACATTGCTGCTCCTCTCCCGAGCGATCGGATCATCACTCCACCGTGCGGGCGGGCGGCTAGCAGCATCCATCCCAGATATCTGGGTGATTGCGAGGAGACCTGCCCGCTGACCTTCGACCCCCCGCCGCTCCTGCCGACCGGTGAGGTCACCGACAACGGCCTGCCCGCTGCGGTGATGCCCCGGATGACGGAGATCGAACTGCGGGAGCGCGACGCGCTCGACGCGGGAGTCCCGCTGCGCGACGTCCAGGAAGCCGCCTCGCACGCTGACCCGCGGACCACGATCCGGTACGACCGGGCCCGCGGCAGCCTGGACCGGCACGCTACCTACATCGTGGCCGCGTATATCGCGGGCGCCGCCAGGTAATCAGCGACAGCTCCGCCTGGCAGGCACAACCGCCAGGCGGACCATCCACGGCGCCCGGCGGCACCTCGGCGAGGCAGTCACGGACCGCAACCTCAACACGAACGCGAACCGCCGTTCCGCGCGGAGGGCTTCCTTGCGCTGGCCGGCATCCTCGTTATCCAGATCCGGATATTCTGGCGTCCTTCGCGCATCGTCTGAATCCGAATGCCATTGCCGGGGGCCAGCCATGAAGGCGGTTGTCTACGCGCGGTACGGCGGGCCTGGCGTGCTCCGGCTGACGGACACCGGCGTGCCCGTGCCGGGGGACGGCCAGGTGCTGGTGAAAGTGCGCGCGGTATCAGTGAACGCCTCCGACTGGGAAATGCTGCGGGGCAGGCCGCTGTATGCGCGCATCGGCGGGCCGTTCCGGCCGCGGCACCACGTGCTGGGGTCAGACATCGCCGGACGCGTGGCCGCGACGGGCCGCAACGCGGCGCGCTTCAAGCCGGGCGATGACGTGTTCGCGGACATTCTCAGTTACATGGGCGGGTTCGCGGAGTATGTGTGCGTGCCCCAGGCCGCGCTGGCGCCGGTTCCGGCCGGGCTGACCTGCGAGCAGGCCGCGGCGCTACCCCAGGCGGGGGCCATCGCGGTGCAGGGCATCCGGGGCAGGGGAGGGGTCCGGCCCGGGCAGAAGGTGCTGATCAACGGCGGCGGCGGCGGTTCGGGCATGTACGCCGTGCAGCTGGCCAAGCTGGACGGGGCCGAGGTCACCGGGGTGGACAACGCGGAGAAGCTGGAGTTCATGCGTTCGCTAGGCGCGGACCATGTCATCGACTACGCGCGGGAGGACTTCACCCGGAACGGACGCCGCTATGACTTGATCCTTGACCTGGCCGCCTGCCGGCCGGCAGCCGCGTACCGGCGCTCGCTGATGCCGGGGGGACGCTATCTGTATGTCGGCGGGTCGGTGGCCACGCTCGTGCAGGTCCTGGTGATCGGGCCGGTGCTCGGACGAGCTGAGCGCAAGAGCATCCGGCTGCTGGCTGTCCGGCTCGGCGTCCACCACCTGGACCCCCTCGTTGAGCTCATCCAGGCGGGACAGATCACTACGGTCATCGACCGCCGCTTCCCGCTCAGCGAGGTGCCCGAGGCGCTGCGCTATCTCGGCGAAGGGCACGCCAAAGGCAAGGTCGTCATCACCATCGGGTAGCTTCCGGCGTGGCCGCACCCGGACTAAGCCATGCATCAGTTATGCCTGCACAGCCAGGCTCGCAGAACTCGCGCTGCCGTACGCCACGGCGATGCAGCCAAACGCTCGCCGACCCGCCGATCTGGCGCTTATGAGAAGGCATGCAGCTGAACCCGCTGGCCGTTCATAACAGGCTCATCTGCTCGAGGCAGCAGAACGAGTTCCCAAGCGTGTTTGAGCTTTGGCGCCGGTCGGTCGCTGAGTAGTAGTCAGGGCCTGGCGGCTGTCGCAAATACGTGGTGTAGTACGCGGCGAATGCGCTTGGGATTGCCCTTCCGAGGGGTTCGGGCGTGTCCGCCTTCCAATTGATTGGCGGACTCATGATCCACCGGTCTCGGACTTGACCAGGGCGCCCTGTCGGTGCGCTGGCCGGTTAGCTGGCGGGGTCCTGGTCGGCTGCCATATCGAGGAGCTGGCCGGGAGTCAGGGTGGCGAGCTCGGTGCTGCGGCCGGGTGCTATCACGGTGATGGTGATCCGGCGGGCGGCCAGCTTCCGGGCTTGGTCGATCATGCCTCGTTCAGGCTGGCAGCGTCGGGGGCATGGTATCTGGATGATCATGTGCCCTCGCCTGGCCGGCCGCGGCCGGGTCGCCGGGCTTGGCTGCCGCTCATGGCGGGCCGCTGCTCGCGCACCGGGCCGAACGTCTGGTCGCGGTCGCTGGTGTTCCGCAAGCTATGGCGGGACGGGGCGCCAACGGCGCGTTGCCGCGCCGAGGCGTGGCTGCGCCGGGCGGCCCGGCGATGACTGCTCGCCTCACCTAGCGGGGTTCCTCAGCCAGCGGGGTGGCTAGGTCAGCCGCCCGGCCACGCGCGCATGGCGGCGGCGGCGCAGTTGAGCAGCTCCTCGCTGGCCGCGCCGTCGCGGGCGCGGGCGTTGATGCCGGCCATGAGCGTGAAGATGAACGCCGCCAGCCGGTCAGGGTCGTCGCCGATGGCCTCACCCTCGTCGCGGCCGCGGGCGATACGCTCGGCGATCCGCGCCCGTGCCCAGGCCCGCTCGCCCGCCAGCAGGGGTTCGTCGAAGATCATGCAAGTCGGCGGCGAGCCGGGCTGGCTGCGGCGCGCGGCAAAGTCCTGCAGCAGCCGCTCGACTCCGGCGCGCGCGGTGGGCGCGGCGAGCCGCTCTTCGAACATGAGGCGGAACGTCGTGGCGTAGAGCGCCGAGGCCTCGTCGAACAGCTGGCGCTTGCTGCCGAAAGCGGCGTAGAGCGACGGCGGGTTGATCCCCAGCCGATGGGTCAGGCGGGTAAGCGACGCCGTGCGGTAGCCGTCGCGCCAGAAGACGTCAAGCGCGCACGCTACCGCTTCGTCGCGGTCGAAGGAGCGCGGGCGGCCGGTCACGACGCAGATACTACGCCACCCCGGCCATTTCTGTAGCGGCCGGTACAGAAGCTGATAGGCTGGCGGCAAGTTCTGTAGCGGCCGCTACAGAGGGCCGTGTCCGTCATCCGATCAATGCGAGGACTGATGAACGACCAATCTCCAAGCCTCACCAGCTCAGCCGACGAGCACACGCTGCGGCTGGCCGAACTGTCGGCCGTGACCCCGGTGCTGCTGGACCTGCTCGGAGCCCCGTCCGGGCGGGCTCCGCTGCTCGACCTCGGCTGCGGCGTCGGCGAGCCGGCTCTCACCGCCGCCCGCCGGTGGGCGGCCGTCGTCGGCTGCGACCAGGACGGGCAGGCGCTCGAGACCGCGCGGGAGCGGGCGCGTGCCCAGGGCCTGGACAACGTCGAGTTCCGCCAGTGCTCCTTCGAGCATCTCGGACTCGAGGACGCGAGCGCCGCAGCGGCCGTCTCGCGTTTCGGCCTGCTGATGTTCGGCGACGGGGAAACCGGGGCGCGGGAACTGGCCCGCGTCCTGGCGCCCGGCGCGCCGTTCGCGCTCGCGATGTGGACCGGCGCTGACGACAACCCCGTCGTGCGCCTCGGGCTTCGCACCCTCGAACGCATGCAGGATTCCCTCGGCAGCCGCCCCGCCGTCCCGGCCCTGTCCCGGAGCCTCGCATCAGCCTCGACGGTCACGTCGTGGCTGGTGAACGCCGGGATGCGCCACGTGGAGACCACGCGGTTTGAGTGGGGCGCCGAATTCCCGGACGTGGACGCCGCCTGCGACTACCTGCTGCAGGCCGGCGGCCCACTCGCCGGCTTCTACGCGGCGCTCACCGACAAGCAGCGTGACGCCGTCCGCGCTGTTCAGCGCGAGCTCATCCATGAGCAGGAGACATTCTCAGGCTCAGCCGTGAGCCTGCGCTCGAGCTGCCGGATTGTTTCAGGGGCCCGGTGACCGGGCCCATCTCCCGGTCAACAGCCGCGGACACGCGTGGGCCGCCAAGGGCAGCTGATGCAGTACCAGGCGAACCCCTGGGGTTCCCTGCTGACGACGAGCGGCGCCAGTTCTTGTTCACATTCACGGAGACGCCGGGGTCGGCAAGACTTACCTGACCAGACAGCTGCAGCAGATCGTGACGGGTGGGGGTTCCCTCACGGCCTACGTCGACGAGGCGGTCGAGGACGCGAACTCGGCTATGACCGTCATCGCAAAACAGTTCCGCGAGGATGGCTTCCCGCTGAGTGAGTTCGACAAGCGCGCAGCCGAGTACCAGCAGCGCCGCCACGAACGGGAATCAGATCAGCACGCACCCGAGGGCCTCGCCGAGTTCATCACGAAAACAGCGGTCACGACCGGTCTTGCCGCCGCACGGGACATACCGGTTGCCGGAAGCCTGCTGGCCCCGTTGATGCCGCCACTACCGCTGACCAGGTGATCTGCCCGGCAACTTTGGTTATTGAGTTGGCCGCTCGGCGCCACGCCGAACTGGGTGTTATGTTCATGGCTGCCCGAGAGGGTAGGTTCAAGCGGTGTAAGCGGCGATGACTTGCGCGCCGGGTGCCGCAGGGCGCGAGCGACCTGGTGGGATTGATGCCCGAGCTGGCTTGCGGCAGACTTGGGTGGTGGGGCTGACTCGGGGCCGTTGGTGAGTGAGGGCTCGCCGGGCGGGGCAGTGATCCGGACACCCGATCAGCGGCTGCGGGTGTTTGTGAGTTCCACGCTGGGCGAGCTGGCTGCTGAGCGTCGGGCGGTGGCGCGGGCGATATCGGCGCTGCGGCTGACGCCGGTGATGTTTGAGCTGGGGGCGCGGCCGTATCCGCCGCGCGAGGTGTACCGGGCCTATCTGGCGCAAAGCGATGTGTTCATCGGACTGTACTGGCAGCGGTACGGGCAGGTGGGCCCGGGCATGCAGGTCTCGGGGCTGGAGGATGAGTTCGAGCTGGCACGCGAGCTGCCGCGGCTCTTGTATGTAAAGACACCGGCGCCCGATCGGGAACCCCGGCTGGCGGACCTGCTGGAGCGCATCGCGCGGGAGGCGTCCTACCGGCATTTCGGCACGCCCGCGGAGCTTGGCCGGCTGGTCCGCGACGACCTGGCGGTGTTGCTCAGCGAGCGGTTCGCTTCCCGTCCCCGGGACGCCCAGCCGCCATCGTCGGCGAACCCGCGCGGCCCGCGGCCGCTTCCGGTGGGTACCACCTCGCTGATCGGGCGGGAGCAAGCCATCGGTGAGGTAGCTGACATGCTGACGAGGGGACCTGGCGAGCGGCTAGTCACGCTGACCGGGCCGGGCGGGGTCGGTAAGACCCGGCTGGCCCTGGCCGTGGGCGCCCGGCTGCAGGACCGTTTCGGCGCAGGCCTGGTGTTTGTTCCGCTGGCGGCGGTCACCGATCCGCAGCTGGTGCTGGCTGGTATCGGCCGGGCGCTGGGCACCGACCTGACGGGAGCGGGCTCGCCGCTAGAGGCCCTTGCCGAGCGGCTCGGCGATGACACCTGGCTGCTCATCCTGGACAACCTGGAGCAGGTCATCGAGGTCGCTCGCGACTTTAGCGAGCTGCTGACGCGGTGCCCGGGCCTGACGATCCTTGCCACCAGCAGGACGGTGCTGGGGCTGCGGTCCGAGCGGGAATACCCGGTGCCGCCCCTGCCGCTGCCCGCCGATCCTGCCACAGTGTCATCGGAGGAGCTGGCGTCCTGGCCGGCGGTGGCGCTGTTCCTGGACCGGGCCCAGGCGGTGCGCCCCGGCTTCGCCCTCACGTCGGGCAATGCGGCAGCGGTGGCGGAGATCTGCCGTCGCCTGGAAGGGCTGCCGCTGGCCATCGAGCTGGCCGCCGCCCGGACCCGGCTGCTGGACCCCGCCGCCCTGCTGGGCCGGCTGACCCGGTCGCTGGATGCGCTGGGGACCGGCACGGCGGACATGCCCGAGCGCCAGCACACGCTGCGGGCTACGGTCGAGTGGAGCGTGAGCCTGCTCGAGGACGCCGAGCGGTCGCTGCTGGAGGTCGCGGCGGTGTTCGCCGACGGCTGGACCGTCGAGGCCGCCGCCCGGGTGGCCGGGCGGGACCACGACCGGGCGCTCGAGCTGACCGAGGCGCTGGCCCGGCACAGCTTGATCCAGATCGACCCCACCAGCCGCGGGCCCCGGTGCCGGATGCTGGAGACGGTCCGCGTCTTCGTCGCCGAGCGGCTGGCCGCCCGGGCCGACGCCGGCGAAGTACAACGCCGGCATGCCGCCTACTACCGAGACCTCGCCGAACAGGCCGAACCGCATCTGCGCGGCGCCGACCTCAGCCAGTGGCTGGACCGGCTGCAAGCCGAGGCGGGCAACCTGGCTGCTGCCGTCGGGTGGTACTTCAGCCATGATCGCGCGCCGCTACCGCACCTGTTCCGTGACCTGCTGAACTTCTGGGCGCTGACCGACGACGTCCTGGGCCAGGCTCGCGCCTGGATCGGCCAGCTCCTGCCCGCTGCCGACTCCCTTGACCCGCAGGCCCGCGCCGAGCTGCTGTGGGCGGACGCCGTGACCGCCAACCAGGCCGGCGACGGCGCGGCCGCGCTGGCAGCCAGCCAGCGCCTGGAACTGCTGGTGCCGGAAATCGAGGATCCCTACCTGCGCGCAGTGTCCCGGCTGGCCATGGCATTCGCCTCGATGATCGTCAGCGACCTCGACAGCGCACTCCGCCAGGCCTCCGTCGCGCTGAAGGAACTCCGCCGCCAAGACGAGCCATACTGGACGGCTGTGGCCGTCCTCACCGTCGGCTACATCGAGAGGGACGCAGGCCGCTACGACGACGCGTTCGGTCATCTGAGCGAGGCCCATGAGACGGCGGAGCGGTTCGGCTACTCCTGGCTTGATACCTACACCAGAGTCCTGCTGGGCACCCTAGCCATTCTGCGGGGTCGGCTGGACGAGGCCCGCGCCATGCTGGATCAGGAGCTGGCGGTGAGCCTGCCGGCCTACAACATCATCAACATAACCCTAGCCCTGGCCGCTTTCGCCCAGCTGGCGTTCGCGGAGGGGGACCCCGAGCGGGCGGCGCTGCTGACAGGAGCCATCGACGGCCTGCGGCGGCGAGCCGGCCTGGGGGTATGGCCAGCGCCGCGGCGGGGAGAGACTGACCTGGCCGCCGAGATCCGTCAGGCGATGGGCACCGACCGGTTCGACCAGCTATACGCTGCCGGCGCCCGCCTCAGCCGCAGGGAGGCAGCCGCCGCGGCCGCCCGCGATCAGCGCACCGGCACGCCAGCGTCCTGAGCCGGGACCGGCCTCGCCGCGCGGCGTTGGACATGCCCAAGCCGTGCGACCACGCTCCTGCCCACCTACCGCTACCTCCGCCGGTGCGCCGCGTGCGGACAGCAGTGACACGAACGTGTGCCGCATCTCCGGCGGCACCCATCTCGTGCCCAGCCCGGCGTCCTCGGTGATCGCCCGGAACATAGGCCGCACGTTGTGATCATCCATCGCCGTCCCCACCGCCGACGCGAACACCTGAATCGTCCCGGGATTGATGGAGACTCCGAACCCACGAAAGGGTGGAGTCATGCCAGCACCGAAGAAGTACCCGGATGAGATGCGGGACCGGGCGATCCGCCTGGTTGCGGACATCGCTGAGGACGCCGGGAGCATCACGGCGGCGTGCCGGCGGATCGGGGAGCAGCTGGGGATCAACAGCGACACGCTGCGCGGGTGGGTTAAGCAGGCGCAGGTGGATGCGGGTCAGCGGCCGGGGACGGCGACGGCTGATGCGGCGCGGATCCGGCAGCTGGAGCGGGAGAACGCCGAGCTGCGCCGGGCCAACGCGATATTGCGCACCGCGAGTGCTTTTTTCGCGGCGGAGCTCGACCGCCACTAGCCGCGGTGACCGCGTATACCGACGCTCACCGGGACCAGTTCGGGGTCGGGCCGATCTGCCGGGTCCTGTCCGGTGCGGGGGTGCCGGCCGCGGCCAGCACCTGCTACGCGGCCCGGGCGCGGCCGCCATCGGCCCGGTCCGTGCGCGACGGGCAGCTCGCCGCTGAGATCAAGCGCGTCCGGAAGGACAGCGCCGAGATCTACGGGGCGCGCAAGGTCTGGCTGCAGCTGCGCCGCGAGGGCATACCCGCGGCCCGGTGCACGGTCGAGCGGCTGATGCGGCAGCGGGGCCTGCGCGGGGTGCGGCGCGGCCGGCGCACCCGCACCACTATCCCGGCCGCTGCCGCAAGCCAGCCCCCGGACCTGGTCAAGCGCAACTTCCACGCCCCGGCGCCGAACCGGCTGCGGATGGTGGACATCACCTACGTGCCCTCTGGTCCGGCGGGTTTCGGATCCAGCTGCCAGTCATTCCGATTCGGCGATCCGGGTGGGGTCAGCCAAGAAAATTGAATGACACTCCGTAACCAGTGCTGGTCCGGGGGCCAGTGCGCAAGTAGCCGCCGTTAGGGACGGCTGTTCCCGTTCTCCCGGCGCCTGCGGGGCACGGTCATGGTGGTTCTGGTGACGACGGGCAACCGGTGAGCTGTCCACGGGTGGACCGGGGACGCGGTAGCGTCGGGGGATGATGCCAGCGGGGCTCGCGCTGATCGGCGTGCCCGCCAATTCCGGTGGCACGGTGGACGGGGTTGCCCGGGGCCCGGCCGTGTTGCGTCAGCGCGGCCTGGCCACGGCGCTGGCCCTGCACCGGGGATTCACCGATGCCGGGGATCTGGTGCTGCCGGTCCCCGTCCCGGTGCGCGGCCCGTCCGGCCTGCTGGCCGAGGATGCCCTGGCGGCGATGATCGGGCACGTGGCGGACTCGGTCGGCGCTGCCCGCGGCCGCGGGTGGTTCCCGCTGCTGCTCGGCGGGGACTGCCCGGTGATCCTCGGAGCGCTCGCTGCCCTGCAAGCCGAGCGCGATCGTGCTGGCTTGCTGTTCATCGACGGGCACGAGGATGCCTGGCCGCCGCGGGCCTCACCGACCGGGGAAGCGGCGGACTGCGAGCTCGGGCTGGCGCTGCGGCTGTTCGATCCCGGCCTCAGCCCGCAGCTGCGTGCCGCGCTGCCGCGGATCGATCCCGCCGACGTCGCCGCCGTCGGCCCGCGCGATGCCGGCGAGCTGGCCGACGCGGGCGTGGCCAGCCTGGACGGGCTGCTGGGCGCGCTGATCCGCCCGGCTGAGCTGTCCGCGGACAGGTATGCGGCGGCGCTGGCCGGCCTGCCGCCGCCCTGGTGGCTGCACACCGATCTGGACGTGCTCGCTACGGGCGAGCTGGCCGCCGTGGACTACCCCCAGCCGGGCGGCCTGACCTGGGACCAGCTCACCGCCCTCACCGCCACCGCCCTGGCCGCTGACGGCTGCGCCGGCTGGTCGATCTGCATCTACAACCCCGACCTGGATCCCGGCCGCGACGGCGCCGATGCCATCATCAGCTACATCACCCAGGCGATCACCGCCAGCGATCAGCCCGCTCGCTGAGGGGCCGCGCAAGTAGCCGCCCAATCTGTCCATCAGCTGCCGCGGGCGTTTTGCTTGCTCATGCAGCACGCGAACAATCATTATGCCGTCTGGGTTTCGGCGTTGATCAGCGCGGTGATGGCCGGGTGATGGCGCAGCTTGTCCAGGCACCGGCGGCGGGTCGGCCCGATGCTGCCGACGGGGATGCCTAGCCTGGCGCTTATCTGGGCATACGGCACGGGTGGATCTTCGGTCAGCAGGGCGATCAGCTGTTGACAGCAGGGCGGCAAGTGCGCGAATGCCGCGCGTAGCGCGGCGTGCCGCTCGGCCGCCAGCGCTTGCTCAGGCGTGCTGGCCTGGTCGTCTGGGATGTTCTCTGCGTCCAGGGCATGCAGCGCGGCGGGCGGCGCCTGTGCTTTGTTCAGGACGCGTTGGCATTCCCGCCGGGTGGTGGTGGCGAGCCATCCGGGGAGCGTGGCCGGATCGCGGATGTTGCTCAGCTGGTCCACCAGCCGTAGCCAGACGTTCTGGCCGACGTCGCCGGCGTCGGCGCCGTCCAGCCGGTATTGGCGGCACAGCGACCAGATCAGCGGGGCGTACCGTTCTACCAGCGTGTCCCACGCGTGCTCATCACCATTTCTGGCGCGCATCACCAGGGTGGCTACCGGGCGGTCGAGTAGTGGCTCAGCGCCAGGGGAAAGATCCTGACCTGCAGGCATGGCTTGTCCTGCCTCTCGGTACCTAACCGCTCGTGCGGCGTTTCACCGGCAGCGGCGGTGGCCGGGCTCATCGTCTGGGACGTGGTGGCGTGCCTCGTTGGTGTGGTTCAGCTGGCGGACCGGGGGGCGCGGCCGCCCAGCAGGGCGCGCACGCGGGACAGGCCGGGGGATCGGTGCGCGGTCGCGGCGTACCGGCGGCTGGCTCTTCGGGCGCGGCAGGCGTGGTAGGTTGTCCGGTCCCGCTCAGCTTGGCGGTGCAGGTCGGCGATGTGGGCCTGGGTCAGGTCGCCGGGCAGTGCTGGGTTCATCGCGGTCTCCTTGATCGCAGCCGCCTTCAGTTCAGGGGCAGCTGCTCTGGCATTCGCTGGCCAGGTTGTCCCGGCCCTTACCGGCAGGCTCGCCTACCTGACGGTGCGCGGGGCAGAGGTCAGCTGACCGCTTTTCGCGCGGAGGCGATGGCCGGGGTCGGATGACCCACAGGCATCAGGAGCTGGACGGCCCCGGTCAGACCAGGCCCGCGTTGAGGGCCAGGCGGGTCAGGTCGGCGCGGCGGCGGCAGCCGGTCTTGTCCCGGATCCGGTCCAGGTGCGTGCCGACCGTGCGGATGCTGATGTACAGTTCGACGGCGATCTGGGCGTTGGTGCGGCCCTGGGCGACCAGGGTGACCAGCTCCCGCTCCCGGGCGCTGAGCTTGACCGCGCCGGACGACGCCGCCGATGGCGGCGGGCCGGGGTCGGTGAGCATGAGGGCGTACTCGGTGGCGGTCTCCAGGCTCATCGCCGCGCCGCGCTCCTTGGCCGCGCGCGTCCGGGCGGCCCCGAGGGTATCCCGGACTTGGGCCAGGCGTTCGTCCAGCGGGTCGCGTGCCTCCGCGGTGTCGATGAACCCCTTTTGCCGGACCAGCGCGTCGAGCGCTGCCCAGACCGTGACGGCCTCGGCGGCGCGCCCGGCGGCGGCGCACAGGTACCCGCAGCAGTCCAGGCAGGCCAGCATCGCTGTCTGCCCGTTGCTCTGCGGGGCGAGCTGGAGCGCCTCGTGCAGGCAGGACGTGGCCGCTTCGATGCGGCCCGTCTGCAGATCCACGGTCGCCATCCGGATCAGCAGCCGCGGCAGGGCTCCCAGGTCGCCTGCGTCCCGGGCCAGGGCTAGCGTGGCCGCGCAGCTGCGCTCGGCAGCGGCCAGGTCCCCGACGCCGATTAGCGCTTCGGTCAAGATGTTGGCCGATGCCCGTGCTATCCAGCCGGGGATGTCGGCCGTGACCTGGCGGGCCTGCCGGGCCAGCTGCAGCCCGCCGCCGGAATCGCCGGCCTCCAGCGCCACGATGGCCGAGAGCACCAGGACCAGGACCTCCGCGGCTGGGTCGGCGGTCTCCCGGGCTAGGGCCAGGGCACGGCGGCCGTCATCGGCTGCCTCGCCGACCTGGCGCAGCCTCGCCAGTGCCAGCGACCGGCCGGCCAGGCAGCTGGCCAGCGCCGGGGGCGGCTCCCGGTCCGCGATGGCATCCCGGACCGCAGTGAAATGGCCCAGTGCCACGACCGGGTCATGAGACCAAACCGCCGTGAGGCCCAGCCAGAGCTGCGCGGTGCACCACGCGTCCCAGCCCGGCGCGGTACGCTCCGCGGTCTCGCGTAGCAGCGGGTACTGACCGGGCAGCCGCCCACGCAGGTACCACCACGGCGCGAGCGCGGCCGCCAGCCGCAGCGCCATGTCCGCATCGTGGTCCCTAGCCCAGGCCAGCACCTGCCGCATGGTGGCATCCTCGGCATCCAGCCGTTGGGCCGCGGCCGCCTCCCCGGTGCTGGTCTGCAGTCCCGCCGCCGCCTGCCCGGCCACCTCCAGCGCGTACCCGGCCAGCGCAGCGGCCACCCGGCCGGCCTCGCCCGCCTCGGCCAGCAGCCCAGCCCCGTAGGCGCGCAGCGACTCCAGCATCGCGTACCGGTACCGGCCATCCGGGCCCGCGCGCGGCGGGACCAGCAGCGAGCAGTCCACCAGGCGCAGCACCGCCGGCTCCGCGCCCGGCCCGGCGACCGCCTCGGCCCCCTTCAGCGTGAACGCCCCCGGGAACACCGACACCGCGCGGAACACCCGCCGCTCGCTGTCATCCAGTAGCCGGTAGCTCCACTCCACGGCCGCGGCCAGCGACCGGTGCCGGGACGCCGCCAGCCGCGGCCCCGCACCCAGCAACGCGAACCGGTCATCCAGGCGGTCCAGCAGCTGCGCCACGCCCAGCACCTCCACCCGCGCCGCGGCCAGCTCGATCGCCAGCGGCATCCCGTCCAGCCGGGTCACCAGGGTGGCCACGGCCGGCCCGGTCTGGCCATCTAGCGCAAACCGCGCGTCCACCTGACGGGCCCGGTCCGCGAACAACCTCACCGCCTCGGCCCCGGCACCCTGCGCAGGACCGCCCGGGCCAGGCAGAACCAGCGGCCCCAGCCGGTACCGCGCCTCCCCGGCAACGGCCAGCGGCTCCCGGCTGGTCGCCAGCACCCGCAGATCATCACACGCCGCCAGCAGCGCGGCGCACAGCTCCGCCGCCGCGCCGATCACGTGCTCGCAGTTATCCAGCACCACCAGCAGCTGCTGCCGGGCCAGCACCCGCGCCAGCGCCTCGTCCACCAGGACCCCCGGCTGCTCGCACACCCCCAGCGCCGCGGCCACCGCCCCAGCCACCTGCGCCGGGTCGCCCACCGGGGCCAGCTCCGCCAGCCACGCCCCGTCAGCGAACCGGCCCGCCACCGCCCGGGCCACCTGGTCGGCCAGCCGGGTCTTGCCCACCCCGCCGGGTCCGGTCACCGTCACCAGCCGATGCTCATCCAGCAGGCCCGCGACCTCACGCACGGGCCCGTCCCGGCCGATGAAGCTCGTCAGCCCGGCCGGGAAACCATGCACGCCACCTGCCGCGGCGGCCGCCTCGGACACCCCCACGCCCGTACCATAACCGCAGGCCATAGCCTCCGTATAGGCTGACCGCCCCTGCCGTTCCGCCCCGGCGCGATCCTGACGATACCGTCCCCGGCTATCCACCCTGCGCCGCACAGCCGCCCATGCGCCCGAGGACCTGCCCATACGCCGCGTCCGAAGCCATACCGGCGGCAGCCAAGCCCGGAACTCGTAGATCTGCACGCCGAATCGTCAGGCATTCCTCGGGCAACAACCGTCCGGAATCGGCAGGGAACCCTTACCCTTTGTCGCTACTGGTCCCGGTCGTTGGTCGTGGCTTGCCTACTCCTCGATGGCCCCGCCGATCTGCCGCAGATGCCGCCGGAAGGTATAGGACGGTTCGGCTGCGCGGCGCGCCAGGTATTCCCCGAAGGTCGTCTGCTGGCGCAGGGTCTGACCCGCCTGGATCTTGCGAGCCTGGTCCCGTTCGGCCTGGGCGATCTGGCGGGCAGTGGCCAGGAGTTCTCCTGCCTGATCGGAGGCGATGAACACGACGCCGTCGTCGTCGGCAAGCACCATGTCGGTGCCGGTGACCAGGAATGACCCGAACTGTGCGCTGGCCAGCGCGGATGGCTCCTGCTCATCGAGGCGGGCCGGCCCGGCCGGGCAGCGGCCGTAACTGAACACCGGCAGGCCGATCTGGGTCAGTTCCGGCGTGTCGCGGTGCAGGCCCCACACCACCACCCCGCCCAGGCCCGCTGCCCGTGCCTCCAGCACGACCAGGTCGCCGATGCAGGCCTCATCTGCCCGCCCGCCATTATCGACGACCAGTACGTCGCCGTGTCCGGCGCTGCCCAGCGCCTCCAAGAAGACATCGACGCTCCCGTAGTGGCGGGCCGGCAGCGCACGGCCGGCGATCTGCTGCCCGGGGATGACTGCGCCGATGCCGGGCGGCGCGACGCGCAGCGGCACTTTTCGGCGGATGCAGGCATCGGCTACCAGCGGCGTGGACAGGCCAGCGAATTCGGTCAGCATCCTGCTCGTCCTGGCTCGATTCCGGTCACCCGCCAGAGGCTACCCGCAGGCACCCGAACCATCTTGAACGCTCGGGCGGCCCCGCGGTTCCCGGCCCCACGCACTCCCGGACGACACCGTCTCACGCACGCCGGAACCGCCGATCTGTACGGCAGGTCAGATATCGCACTAATTGCCTGATAGCACACAGAACTGGTCGATCTGGCACCAGAGGCCGCCGCTTGGCAACTGGCCGCGCGGGCGCGGCCATCAGAGTGTCCTTGAGCGGCAATGTGCGGTAGCCGTGCTCGCTCTTCGACTCCTTGACGACGATCTTGCCGCCGGCCAGGACACGGCTACCGCCTATGCGGAGCGTCCTGGTCTCGAAGTCGATGTCATCCCGGCACAGCCCGCAGATTTCGCCGTGCCGCAGGACGGCGACCTGCACCATGATCATGAACCAGCCGCGCGGTGCGCTGGATGGGCACTCGCCGGATGCGTCAGAGCCGGGAATCACTCCTCGCGGAGCACCGCGGCAGGGTGGGTCCGCATTGCTGCCACGGCTGGTCCGATCGAGATGAGATTGGCGAGCAGCATGGTCGCCGGCACGACGAGGGCCAGCAGCACTACGGGCGTCGAAATGTCGGGAATCACCCCCAGTTGGCCGGCGAAAAGGCGCCAGGCAATCCGGCCGGCTGCCACTCCGAGGGGAACGGCAGCGACCAGCGCGACCATCGCCAGGGTCGTTGCCTGCCAGGCCACGGTCCGGCCCACGTCGCCCCGGGCGAATCCGAGTGTCTTCAAGATGGCGAGGTCGCGTCGGCGGCGGCGGATAGAAGTGACGAGGAGGTGAGCCATTGTCAGCAGCGCCATCATGGCCAGCACCAAGCTGAGAATGAACGGAAGGTTCTGGATTCGCCCGAAGTTCACGAGTTCGGTGGGCGTGGCTGGCGACCGCGTGAAGAAGTTCTGGTCGACAGCTGACAACCGGCGGTCGAGGCCGGCTACGGCTCTGGCGGTGTCTGTACCCGGCCGGAAGGCGACGGCGATCACGTAAGGTGACGGGGCCTTGCCGCCGGCGAGCCGGACGAGAGCCTGGCGAGTGACCATTACGCCGTCGCCGAGATGGGCACTGACGTCCCCCGGTGGCAGGACGACGATCCCTACCACGCGAACAGGCACCTGTGGCGCTCCTTCGTTCCACGCGTTGCCTAGCAACGTGGTACCGACTCGGGCGCCGAGTCGTGCGGCCGTGTTCGCGCCGAGCGCCATCTCGTCGGCCGCGGCGGGCACCCGGCCAGTTAGCATCGATGCCGCAAACGTCCCCTTGACTGGCGCGAAGACGAGCCCCGATAGAACGCGGCCCCCGAGCCGGAAGTCGATCCCCGTCCGGATGTAGGCGGCGGCGGCCACGTCCGGGTCGGCGCGCACGACGGGCGCGCCCGCCGGCACGGCGCCGGGGCCGTTATTGTTCCAGATCTCGGTATCCCAGGTGACACCGAAGAGCCGCGGCGACCCTAGCAGGTGACTGAGGCTCGCCCCGAAAATAAGCGACGCCACCAGCGCGCCGAGCCCCACGATGGCCACGCCGATGGTCGTCCGCACGGGCACAGTGGCCCGGCCGCGCCCCCGCTCCAGCGCCATGCGCACTCCGGCCGTCAGCGTGGCCGGGAGCCCGGCTCGCGCGCTGGCGTCGGCCACCGCCGAGCGGCGGCCCGGCCCGGGCTCGGCACCGGTTCGGAGGGCCGGCGAAGCCGCCTGGGCCGCCCGCCACGCCGGCCACAGCGCCAGCGCGGCGGCCAGGACGGTTGTTCCCGCTGCGGCGATGACCAGAACCAGGGTGTCACATGCCAGCCCAGGGGCTGGTTCGGCCGTGCGGGCCAAGCCGATCGGCGTCAGCGGCGACAGGGCGATCGCCACGCCCACGGCCAGCGCGGCCCCGGCGGCGCCGATAACTGCGCAGCGCGCCACAGCCAGGCCGAGGAGCTGACGCCGGGTCATGCCGAGCGACCGCAGCACCGGATAGTCGGTGGCGTCCAGTGCGATCTGCCGCGCGAGGAGCTGGCCGAGAACGAGCACGGCCACCACCATGAGCAGCCCGGCGAGCAGCCACAGGGCCAGGGCGATGAGGTGGACCGAACGGTTCACATCGCGCGCTTGTGCCCCGAGTTGGTGCACGCTGACCGGCCGGCCGCGACCGAGCGCGTCGACCTGATGCCCGGCGGCGCCGACCGCCCCCGGGCGCAGCCGCACCAGGGTGAACTCGAACGCCGCAACCGATGCCACGTGCGCCCGGTAGAAGGCGGGAGTCAGGTAGTAGTTCGGCCCTTCGAAGTAGCTGTTGGCGGCGAAGGGGGGGAACTGCGAGGGCGCCGCAACGATGCCCACCACCGTGAAGGTGCACGGGACCGGGCGGGCGGAAAAGTCGGCGGCGTGGGTGTCGCCTGCCGTGGAGGAGATGAGCGGGACGCTGACACGCTGGCCGATCCGGGCGCCGGGCAGGGTGAAGTCCGCGACGGCCTCATCGGCACGAGCGGGATCGGGAAGGCGCCCCTGGAGCAGCTTCAGCCGGTTCAGGCCGGTACCGAAGGCGCGGCCGTCGGGCGAGGCGACGAGGTTGTAGCCGAGGTCGGTGGCCGACCCGTACGCACGGAAGAATTCCGCCTCGGCGATCGACGGCAGGGCGGCGACTTTCCCGGGGTCGAGGACGGCCGCCTCGGGGTCGGGGATGAAGTCGGCGATCATGTACTCGGCGCCGTTGTTGGCCACCACGAACCGGGAGTACGCGCTGTCCGTACGCCGGGCGCCAGCCGCCGCCGCGGTCACGATCCCCCCGAACAGGCCCACGAGCACGACCACACCCAGCCAGGCGCGCCAGCGCCGGCGGACATCGACCCGCAACCCCGCCCAGACCGCGTTCATGGTGATATCACACCGGAAACCCGGGCGGCCGGACAAGGATGCTTCCACCCCGGGCACCGTGATGCCAGCCCTACCGTGGACATGCGCGGGGCCCCGGACTCCCGGGCTCTCACCGGGGCGGTCTGCCGGGGCCTCACGTGAGCAGTTTGAGCGTGAGCGCCGAGCGATGCATCATCTCGCGCCAGCGCCCGCTGTAGTGTGAGTGGCGCAGCCAGCCCCGCCAGACCGCCACGGTGGCGTCGAACTCGGCGGCGATGCCGGCATCGGAGCACGGCGGCGGCACCTCGCCGGGCTCGACGCGGTCGAGCACGAAGGTGGCCGCCTGCCCGGCCCGGAGCTCGATGCGCGCGCGGACGCCGCCGCCGTCGACGATCTGGAGCGGGCAGCGCGCCGACAGGCTGAGCACCAGCTCGGCAGAGCGGAACAGCGCGCCGTGCCGGGTGAGCGCGACCTGGTGGCGGGGCGCGCGCGTAGTCGAAGCGCGGGGCAACATCGACGGCGAAGCGCGTCTGCCCGCGCACGGCGACGACCCGGCCGATCATGCGGTGGCGGCGCGCGGCCTCGCTGGTACGCGGCAGGACCATGAAGTCCTGCACCTCGCCCACTCCGCCGGGCATCAGGAAGCGCGCTGCCTGGCCACTTCGCCGCCGTGACACACCGCAATCCTGAGGGTGAGCAGGGACCGCCGTTATGCGTCGCCCTGGCACGTTCGACGGCAGTCAGCTGTGGCGTGCAGATCCGGTATTACATGCGCGTGTATCAGAGCGCTGCCGGTTGTCGCCCGTCCACCTGTCCGGCATTGTTCAGGGGTCGGTCGACTCCGGCCGTCAGTGCCGGGCTGGCCGCAGAGCCGGCGCCAGGTCCGCCTCTGCGCTGCCCTCCAGGCTGCAGCTTCCAGACTGCAGCTTCCGCGCTGTGTGCCGTGGTGGCTCACGGCGTCTGGGTGCCGGTACCACGCTGGTCCCGGACGATGGCTACCGCCTGCTGCTGGGTGAGCCCGGAGCCGGCGGAGAACGCCTGATCGAACCGGGCTGCGCCCAGCCTCTGGCGGACCTGGGCCACCAGATCGGCCTCCACCTTCCGCAGATGCGGCCATGCCCGCAGGCCGACCCGCCGGCGCAGGCCCTCGGCCGCGCCTTCCAGCAGCGCCGCCCGGTCCGGGTCGCCGTCTGCGAACGCCAGCTGGGCGTACCCGGCCAGGCACAGGGTCACGAACGAGGTGCTGCGGGCCGCCAGGCTCCGGTCCAGCGCCTCTTCCAGCAGCGGCCGGGCCTCATCGAGGCTGCCGCGCACGACATCTAGGATGCCCAGCTGTACCCGGGAGCCCGCGGCGAGCCAGTCACCGCGGACTCGCTCAGCTAGGTCACGCACCTCACGCAGGTGACGCAGGGCGTCATCGTAGCGGCCCAGCGTGGTCTCCAGGGAGCCGACGGTCAACGCGGCCACGGCGGTGAAGACGGGCTCGTCCTGGCCGCGGAGCTCCTCCAGCGAGGCCGCCGCCTCCCGCAGCGCCCCGCCGTAGTCGCCGGCGACCGGCAAGGTCCACGCCATCGCCAGCCGGGCCACCGCGTGCAGGAAGGGATCGGAGATCCCGGGCAGCAGCGGCGCCAGGCGCTGGCGGCCCGCCAGCGCCGCCGCGTCGTCCCCGATGTCGCCGGCGAGCACCGCCGCCGCCCAGGCCAGCTCGGCCCGGGCCTGCGGGTCCAGCGTGCCAAGGCCGGGCAGCAGCTGTTCCACCCAGGACCAGGCCTCGCGCCCGAGGTCCCGCTGCGACCAGAACAGATACAGGACCCGGAACAGGTGCGGCAGCGGCCCGCGGTCATGGGCCAGGTACCAGCGCACCGCGGCGGCCAGGTTGCCCGCCTCGGCCTGCAGCCGCTCCAGCCACTCGCTCTCGCCGGAGCCGCGCAGCGGCCGGTCGGCCTGCTCGGCCAGGCCCCGGTAGAAGCCAGCGTGCCTGCGCCCGACCTCGGCGGCGTCGGGCCGGGCCGCCAGCCGCTCGGCCACGAACGCGCGGACGGTCGCCAGCATCCGCGACCGGGGCCCGAGCTGCGTGCTGTCGATAGCGACCAGGCTGTGCCGGGCCAGCGCCTCACACAACTCCAGCGCCCGGTCCTCATCCAGGCCCGCCACCTGGGCGGCGGCCGGGATGGTCCAGCCGTCGGTGAACACCGCCGTGACCTCCAGCAGCGACCGCTCGTCGTCGTCCAGCAGGCTGACGCTCCACTCCACGGTGGCGCGCAGGGTCCGCTGCCGCTCGGGGAGATCCACCGCGCCGCTGCCGAGCGCGTCCAGCGAAGCCGCCAGCCGGGCCAGCAGCGCGGGCGGGTCCAGCAGCCGGGTGCGGGCGGCGGCCAGCTCGATCGCCAGCGGAACCCCCTCCAGCCGCCGGCAGATCTCCGCCACCGCCGCCGCGTTGCCCTCGGTCAGCGCAAAGCCGGGGCGCACCGCGTGGGCCCGGTCCACGAACAGCGCCACCGCCGGCGAGGCCGCTACCTCTGCGACCGAGGCGGTGCCCGGATCTGCCGGCAACGCCAGCGGCGGCACCGGGTACTCCCGCTCGGCGCGCAGCCCCAGCACCGTGCGGCTGGTGGCCAGCATCGCCACCCCCGGGCAGCGGGCCAGCAGCTCGCCCAGGTCCGGGGCGGCGCCGATCACCTGCTCCAGGTTGTCCAGGACCAGCAGCCACGCGCCGTCGCCGAACGTCTCGGCCAGCGCCTCCAGCGGCGCGCCGGCGCCGGCCAGGCCGGCGCCCGCGGCCCGGCCGATGGCGGGCAGGACCTGCCCCGGATCGGTGACCGAATCCAGCGGCACGAAGGCGGTGCCCGCGCCGAACCGGTCTCGCAGCCGCTCGCCGACGGCCACCGCCAGCCGGGTCTTGCCGACCCCGCCCGGCCCGGTCAGCGTCACCAGCCGCACCTCAGGACGCTCGAGCAGCCCGGCCACCTCGTCGACGGCCTGCTCCCGGCCCAGCAGCGACGTCGTGCTCACCGGCAGCGGGCGGGGGCCGCGGGCGCCGGGCGGCGACGGCACTGCGGCCGCGGCCTGGTCGGCCGCGGCGGCGAACCGCTCACTCAGCAGCACCGCCAGGTCATCACGCACCAGCCGGCCCAGCTCGGCGGGGGTGCGGAAATGCCGGTAAGACGCCGAGGCGTCATCCTGGATGCGGGCCAGCAGCTCGCCCAGGCGAGGGTCGCGGCCGGGCGCCGGCGCCTTGACGTACAGCAGCCGGGGCAGCGCACCGGACAGGTCGAACTCCTCCTCCAGGCCGGAGACTCGCGCGCCCGGGGCGGGCTGCCCGTACCGCTGCCAGTACAGCCCGATGAACACGTCGCTTTGCGCCAGGTACTGCTGGTACACCTCCCGCGGCGGGTACGGCCGCGCCCCCGCCTCGAACATCACCGGGGTCAGCCGCAGCGCCGAAATGGCACGCGAAACGGCCCGCCGCTCCCCGGCCAGCTCACTCAGCGTGGAGCTCACGAACACCCGCAGCCGCCGGTCCGGGGTCCGGATAACTGCCTCATCCCGCGGCCGCTGGCCCACCGGCCGGCCCTGGTCAGGCTCCACCATGCGAGTCTGCAACCAGCCACTCCGGCCAGCAAGCCCAGCGGGTACCCAAACCCTCAGCCAGCACCAGCGGTCTCAGCTGGCCAAGTACCCAATCCGCAGCTACCCGCCCACCGCAGGCGCTGGCCACGATCGCTACCCGGTATTCCAGCGCCGCGGTGACCATGGGGCACCTCGCACTGCAGCGTGCCATCCGGCACGCGGCGGCCAACGAGCTGGTGGCCCGCAACGTCGCGGCCCTGGTCGACACCCCCCAAAGGCCAGGAAGGCCGACCGTCAAAAATCCCTCACCCTGCAGCAGGCCGTGGCGGTCATCACCGCGGCCGAAACCCTACCCGTGGTGGAACTGCGCCCCGGCCCGATGGATGTCCGCCGGCCGGCCGCACTGATGTATGCCTACATAGTGCTGAGCCTGCTAGTCGGGGTCCGCACCGACGAGGCCAGGGCACTGCGCTGGGATCACGTGAACCTCGACGGTGACCTGGACGCTGACCCTCCGGTTCCCCCTCACGTGGCGGTCTGGCGGTCGGTGCGGGAGCGTGGCGAGACCAAGACCAAGCGGTCCCGCCGCACCCTTGGCCTTCCCCAGCTGGCGGCCGAGGCGCTCCGCGTGCTGCGGGACAGCCAGGCCCGCGAGAAGGCCCTGGCCGGGGAACGGTGGCAGGACACCGGGCTGGTGTTCACCACTCACCGCGGCATCGCCCTGGACGCGGGGAATGTCCGGAAGATGTTCAAACGGGTCTGCACGGCGGCGGGCATCTCTTTCTCCTCTTTTGGTCTCCACTTCTGCCGTGGCGATGAAGCGCGGTGATCGCGCCGTGGCCTTGAGCAGGTGCCGGAGTGCCGGGCCACCTTGGCGGCCGGTCGCGCCGGTCTGCGGGGCCGGGCCGACGGTTATTCGGCCAGCCACTGGTAGGCCCGGTCCCGGCTGGTGAACCATCCGGTGGGGAAGGTCGCGGGGCCGTCAGGCGCTGGTTCGGCACCGGACTCGACGGTCGGGAACGGGACACCTTCGCCGGTGATGAAGGCGAACTTCGTGGGGGCCCCGGCGTTGTAGCGGGGAATGATCTCCTTGTCGCGCCAGGCCATCATGTCATCGGCCCACCTGTGGAAGAACTCGGTGGTGTCCACGATGAGGAACCGCGGCTTGAGCTTCTCGGTCTCGGCGGCGAACAGCGCCATCGTGTCTCTGGCCTCCGCCTCGGTGGCGTCCTTGGTGGTGGGCAGCCACTTGAGTTCGAGGGTGTTCCAATCGTCGTAGTGAATCAGCACGCTGTATTTCGTGCTCGCGACCTCGGTGGGCATTTCGCTGTTCCTTTCGCTGATCGGGCCGAGTCACGCGAACCGGGGCAGCCGGACTGAGTGACTCGGCCACGGTTGCTCCCTATCTGATGGAGCGGATCGTGGGCGGCTCATCGGGGTCGATCCCGAGCCTCGTCCCGGTCTCCACCAGCCCCTTAAGCCGGGTGCCGACAAGCTCGGCCCACGCGCGGGACATGGCCTCGGCCACCTCGGCATCGATCGCGCCGATCGCCCGGAACGAGAACTGCACCAGGGTGCCAGCAGCAGACTCGGCCAAGTCGAAGGCGGCCACACCAACGCCGACGCCCGTGTGGAATGAGCCGGTCAGCTGCAGGTGCTCGTCCTGCGCCCAGCCGGTCACCGATGCGATCACCTGCCCGCCGTTCTCCCACCGCTCGGTGAACAGCCCGCCCAGCCGCGGGTCCAAGGCCAGGGAGATGGCGCGGGCGGTCACGAACGGGTGCCCCCACCAGCCGCCGATGTCTTTGGTCAGCGCGGCGAACACCGCGGCGGGTGTGCCGGCGATCTCAATGTCCAGCGCTATGTCTATGGCCGGCTGGTTCGGGTCCATGTGCCTGCCTTCAGCCTCGATGGTGTCTTGCAGCCGCAGCAGCGCGGACGCGAACCCGGCTGCCGCCGGATCTGCCCACCGCCGGTGCAGTTGCTGCAGCGGAAACGTGTTCAGGTAGTGCCACCGCTGCCTGCCCCGCTTGCGGCTGACCGCGAGCCCTGCCTCAGACAGCACCTCAAGATGGCGCATCACTGCGATCCGCGATATCGGGAACTGCGCGGCGATCTCCCCGGTCACCCGCGGCCGTTCCCGCAGCAAGTCCAGGATCCGGCGGCGGGTCGGGTCGGCCAGCGCCCGCCACAGCAGGACGGTGTCTTCCTCGAGCCCTCCCTGGGCCAGCGGTACGACGTCACCGTGCATACATGTAACTCTAGCATTACATATTAGCCTTGCGGGAGGGCCCAGGACCTAGAAAGCCGCCATCGCGCCCATGCCAGCTACGCAGTCCCGGTGAGTGCGCCAACGTCCAGCTCAAGAACTGGCGCATCCTGCGCAACCTCCGCTGCTGCCCCCGGAAGGCTGGGCAGCTGGCCATGGCCATCCATGTCTTTCAGGCCCGCCAGATGCGAAGAGGAAGAAGGCCCAGTCCCGGCGCGCGCCCGGGAGCCGCCAGCCTCGCTGCCGGCTCGTCCTGGCGATCAGCTTGATCGGCGTACCCGCGAGCTGCCGACGGTCAGTGTGGCCGGCCTCGGCCAGTACACTGCACTGGCCGCCGTGCTTGATATCGCCAGCGCCGCGGCCGGCGGCGGCATCACATTCTGTCATGAGGCCATGGCTGGGAGCTAGCCAGCGTCGGGGTGCCAGGCCTGAGAGGAATCGGTTAGATGCTGTCAGCTGCATACACTGTTGCCCGCTGGGTGGAATACGCGAGCGGGGCGCTCGCTGTGATCGCCGTGGCAACCATTACCTGGCGGCTCCTCAGGAGAGCGGACAAGCGGGTCCTGGGCCCAGTCTCCATGCTGGTCGCCGCCGGAGTGATCTGCGCCGGGACACTTGTGTTCCTTGGCACCGCGGTGGAGCAGGTCAGGCTCGACGGCATCAAGCAGCTGGGACTTGAGACACATCACGCCGGTCTGCGCACGAACGCCGTTGTCTACGATCTGCAGGAGAGCGTGCCGGTCGCGTTGCGGGTACTCCCACCGGGAGCGCCGTTGAGCAAGGTCATCAACAACACCAGTGCCTACCTGGTGCACGAGACCACCACTGTGCACCCGAAGGCGGCGGTATACGGCCTGATCGATTTCGCTGCGCTGAAGTCTGCATCCGTCACGGTCAACCGCCAGGCCCGCACCATTGCGGTGTCGTTGCCCAATCCCACTATCAGCCAAGACACCACTTATCTTGTGTCGGTCGATGGGGTCCAGGTCCGGGAGGGGCCGCTGACCGCAGCCGCCCATAACCTGACGGGGCTGGTGAGCTCGCTGTTCAACCGGCCAGTGATGTCCTTTAGCGCTCAGCCGGCGCTGGCGAAAGCCAGGGCAGCTGCCCTGGCAAGGGCCCAGCACAGCCGGGCGCTCGATTCCTGCGGGAAGGCGGAAATCGCGCAGCAGCTGACCCGCCTTTTCCAGCTGACCCCCGAATTCCGCGGCTACGCCCTCAAGGTCATCTGGCCGACACCCCCCGCCGCTGGCATGAACTGCACAGCCCTCCAACAACAGCTCACCCAGCCGTGACCGTCCCGCCCGCGATTCAGCCGGCGAACCGCCGTCTCGCGGCCGCCGCAAACCCAATGGCTGCGGCTCGCCCAGAACCAGACAAGCTGCGTCCGGCTGCCTGAACGACGGACACGCCGGTCCTGCGG
>Ga0081540_1000755_pt1 | contig 29759 bp, 25 predicted proteins | sample TabmetS2T1R1_FD_71024 | JGI IMG/M metagenome (GOLD analysis project Ga0081540, IMG submission 71024) | Tabebuia heterophylla rhizosphere microbial communities from the University of Puerto Rico - S2T1R1 | ecosystem: Host-associated > Plants > Roots > Rhizosphere ...
TCGTTCCGGTAAGACGATGCAAAAAATCTGCGAAAAGCACCACCCCGAGCGCGGCAACCGCAAGCAGGCCGGCTACTCGAGCGACCGCGTTGTTGATGCCCGAAGCAATGCCGGTATGGGCTTTGCCGGCGGCGCCCATTAAGGTTGACGTCAGCGGCGGTACCGTAATTGCCATCCCCGCGCCCAGCAGGAACATCGACGGAAACACGCCAACCCAGTAGGGTTGTTGCCTGAGATCGACAAACGCGAGCATCGCCAACCCGATAGTTCGGTGAGAGCCCGCATGCGATGGAGGCGGCGATGAATACCGCAACGCCCAGTACAAAAACCCGACGTCGGCCATAAAGATCGGCCGCCGAGCCACCGACAAGCACGAGCGCTCCGAGCAGCAGCAGGTAGGCGTTGACGATCCACTGTGTCGCTGCCGCATCCGCATGCAGCGCCTGCTGGATTGCAGGTAACGCGATGTTCACTACTGAGCCGTCGAGGAAGGCCATGCTGGACCCAACTATGGTCGCGACCAGCGTCAGCCACTTCCCTCTCTGTGACAAGGCCGCATCAAAGGTCGGTGTCGCCTTGATGACACCGGCGTCGCAGGGCGGTCGTATGAATCCAACCATTGGATGCTCTAGGAGGAGGAGGTCATCGCCGGTTAGGGTGACCCTGGCCCATACCGTTGGCAACCTGTTGGTCGTTGCCGCCACGTCTCAGACTACCGCGTTCCGTTTAGCTCTTAAATGTCGGTCCACAGCAGACATCCCGGAAATGCGACCTGATCTATCGAGGGAAAGCGGACATCAAGCTATTAGGACGATTGCGGCCGTCCTCACGTGTGATGACTCCCCCATGCTCCCCTGAGACACTTCAAAGGCCAGTTTGGGCCGTAGTCCAACAACTATCTGTGGCCGGCTCTAACCTTGAGAAGGTTGAGCTCTCCAGAGCTCCGCCTCGGGACACGAGTGTGCCAGGAGCGTTCCGTCCGCGTGAAGCGGGCGATGGCACCGGTCGACTGTCGGCTGATTGCCGCTGAAGCGCTCGCAGCGCACAGATAGATGGCGGGGCGCATTTCAAGATTCGCATTGCCCTTCTCCCGCTTGAGACAAGGCATGCACTAGGTTTTTGCCCGGCCAACATCCGAGTCAAGGGCGTTCAGCGATTAGTTGACGGCGACAGTTCTCGGAATTTCGATCAAATAGCGAGTTCTTATTGGCCCTGAGCCGACGGCTTGAAAGGGTAGGGCTTGTCCGCTCCGCCCCTGAAGTTCAGACTTAAACTTATTCCGCGAATACGGTAGCATCATCAAGCTCAATACCGGGGTATCGGACCGTGTTCTCGATCTCGGCGTGCCTGGAATTTCGAGACATGTTCGCGGAGCAACTCTCGTCCAGTTCATTTGCTTGCCGCCGTGATGCTGATCCGTGTTTCGTCAACAAAGCTCTTGGTATCTTGACCGGGCCGGCGGAACAGGTTGCGTTCGACGATGAGCGAGCGGCCGCTGATTGTCTTGGTGCAGCGTTCCTTAAGATAGACGCCACCTACTGGCTGGTCTCCTGCATCCGGCTTGCCGTCGGTGCATGCCCAGCCGTCCGAGCCGTAACGCGACTTGGCTTGAAGCCCCAGCAGAAAGGCCTTCTTCCGGATATAGAGGCGCGCCTTCGGATCGGTCTCGATCTGCAAGCCGGCAACGTGCCCGCCCTCGTCGATTAGCAAGGTTAGGATTGCCGGATGACCTGCCACCATGGTGCCGTCCCCGCTGATCGACGGATCGTAACCAAAGCGGATCGCCCGCGTCCCGCTCGCGTCGGCGGGACAGTCACGCCAGTTCGTCCAGCCAGCCAATGAATGCTTCGGATCCGTTGCGCAGGCGAAGTCGACATAGCCGGACTCCCCCAGTTCACCCGCGGCCATGCCGATCCGGATATCACGCAGATCGTTACCGCTGAATTCCTGCGTCCAAGCCGGAGAGCTGGCGAGCGCAACCGCCTGAAAGGCAAGTAGACCTGCGGCAATAGGTCCGGATAGCTTCAATCTTCCTATCACTGGCTCTTCCCCGTGCTGGCGGCCGCATCCGGTTTCTGCTCCTGTGTCTTGTAGATGTCGCAGACCCGAGACCCGCTTGAGAAGAAGCTCACGCATTCCGCGTAGGTGGGTTCGCCAGCCCCCTTGATATGTGCAATCACGTAATCGGCAACCGCTTCGATATCTTTCGGCCGCAGAAACATTCCGGCCTCGGGCGGCATTTGTGCCCCTGCATCCTGGCGGTTCATGTCGTGGCATTTTACCTCGTCGTAAGCGCCGCGTGTAAAGAACGGCATTGCGGTGCCCGGTCGTCCACAGCTGACAGTTTCAATGATCTGCTCCCGCGTCAGTTCCGTCTTGCGCAGCGACAGCGCATCGCCTCCGTAGCCACCGCCGCCATTGCCGTGCCATTTGTGACACCCCACGCAGTTGGCCTTGCTAAACACCGCCTTGCCGGCATTGGTTGGATCCGAAGCTGGTGTTTGCGCTGCCTGGCCGTAGGCAACGGCCGGCATCGAAAAACTGAGGGCGGTGACGCTCACAAGCAGCATGCTTGCTGCCGTCGCCGGGAATGGATTGAGCTCCATTTTTACCTCCCTTGTCGAAGAAGAGGAGGGCCCGACCGGTTGTCGGGCTCTCGTTTTTGAGCAGTTCAGAGTGCGAACACGTAAAGCATCGATCCTGGCTGTATCTGCTTCAGTTCGGGCGTCGAATCGATGAACCACTTGTCCCAGGCGCCGCCCAGGCCGACCAGAATGGCGATGTACTGCTTGCCATCGACCGAAAAGGTCATCGGCGGTGCGTTGACGCCGCCGCCCGTGTTGAACTCCCAGAGCTTCTGCAATGACTTGGCGTCAAGCGCATGCACTTCGCCGGATGGCTGACCGGTGAAGACGAGGTCGGGAGTAGCCAGGATGCCGCCCAAATTGGGGAACGGCGTTTCCAATTTGCCGGCGATCTTGCCGGTAGTCACATCGATCGCCGTCACGCTGCCGGTGATCTTGAACGGCTGGCTCGGACCACCACCGGTCCAAAACTCCCGCGGCTTCAGTTTGTCCGGAGTCATTACCTCGACCTTGATGCGATTGCAGCTCTCGATCACCGGGATGTACCAGAGCTTCAGATCCGGATTGTAGGCCGTCGGCGGCCAGTTCTTGCCACCCATGTTGCCGGGGCAGATGTCGGTTTCCAAGTTGGTGCGGCTTGGCGTCACCGACGCGACATAGGTTTGCACGGCCTTGTTCGCGTCATACTCGATCGGCTTGCCGCTCTCCGCGTCGAGCCCTTTGGTCCATGTGACTTTCTTGACGAACGGGAGGCCCCAGACGAACTTGCCGTTGGTGCGATCGATCGCATAGGCGAAGCCGTTGCGGTCTGCTTCGAGCGCGAGCTTCCGCGGACCACTAGGCCCGGGGACATCGACCAGCACGTTTTCCGCCACGCTGTCATAGTCGTAGGGGTCATTCGGCGTGTGCTGGTAGTGCCACTTGATCTTGCCGGTCGTGGCGTCAAGGGCCAGCGAGCTGTCGGTGTAGAGGTTGTCGCCGGGCCGATAGGCATTGTCCCAGTCCGGCCCGGGGTTGCCGATGCCCCAGATGATGGTGTCGGTTGCGGGATCGTAGGTGCCCGTTACCCAGGTCGAACCGCCGCCCGCGGCGGCCGCGTTGCTGCTGTCTTTCCATGTATCGCTACCGGGCTCGCCCTTGCCGGGGATTGTGTGGGTGCGCCAGACCTCTTTCTGGGTCGTGAGGTCGGTGGCGGCGATCCAGCCTCGGATGCCGTACTCCGCGCCGGCAACGCCCGTGATCGCCATGTTCTTGACGATCAATGGCGCGCCGGTGATTACCTCGCCCTTGTCGGGATCGGCGACAGTACGCTGCCAGGCGACCTGGCCGGTCTCCTTGTTGGTCGCGATCAGCCGGCCATCAAGCGTGTGGGAAATGACGAGATCAACCCACAGCGCGACGCCGCGGTTGTCGACGCCGCAGCATGCCACGGCACCGGCCCAGTCACGGTCGGTCTTGGGATCCATCTTCCAGACCAGCACGCCGCGTCCGCCATGCGCATCGATCTTGTAGACCGAACCCCATCCATCGGTGACGTAGAGAAAGCCGTTCTCTGCAATCGGAGTGCCTTCCAGCCCTCCATGGCTCCAAATGCCGCCCCCTTCGATGCCGCCGAGGTGCATGGTCCAGGCGACCTTCAGATTCTTCACGTTATCGCGGTTGACCTCCTTCAGAGTAGAAAACCGGTGAGCCGAGTAGTTCTGATGATGATGAAGCCAGTTGCCCGGCTCCTTGTCGACGTTGAGCAGCCGCTCCTGACTCACCCGGTCTGCGGCGGAGACGGGCAGTGCGCCCATCATGCTTGCGGCAGCAGCTGCTGCGGCAAGCAGACAGCCTCGCACCGACATACTTGTGTGACCTGAAGATCGCTCCATGAGTGATGCCCTCCTTGTTGGCAAGTTCTTGTTGGCAGTTCATGTTGAATTGAGCGTCCGGCATATCCGGGCGTTCCACTGACGGGCCCTATTCAGCGGGCTTGACCAGTCCGCTGTCGCGATCAAGGCATTCGTGAAACCTGCACCTCCGTTTCTTTGGTTCCGGCTTTCTGGAAAACGACGGCGCATGTGAACTTCTCGCCGTCGACGAGCTTCTGCCGCGTCTGCAGCAGCATTACGTGATATCCGTCTCGCGTGAGTTCGATCGTCTTGTTTTCCGGAATCGGAATGGACTTGATCTCGCGCATGGCGGGCGCCCCTTCGCCGCGATCGACTGTGTGTCTTACGGAAAAATTCGCAAACGGACAGCGGACGCGCAGTATCGCGTCGGCTTCGGCCGCATCGTTCCTGATCGTCATTACGAGCGGGAGGTCGATACCGATCTGATCGGACGCGGCCACCCGGGCGTTCGTCACTTGTAGGGTGTCACCTGCCGCGGCCAACCCGGGTGTCAGCCAAAGTCCAGCAGCAACCAGTCCGAATACAGGAAATGTCGATTTGCCGGACAATGCAATGCGGCCGCCGCGATCAAGATGCGCGCCATCAGCGCCCGATGTCGCAATGCCGATCATCGACTACGTCTCGGTCGAAGCGCCGGATGCCGAACCGGCCACTGGGTCCGACTCATTAGTGCGGTCCTCCCAAATCGAATTTTCTTGCTTCCTGGCGGTCGATGTTACGTGTCTTGAAAAACTATCCCAAATTGCGGCTGCTAAAGGGCTGCTGACTGGAAAACGGTTCGTCGCCGATTGCATTTCATGCCCATGCGATGCTCAACGAGAATGCGGGCGTCCAGTTCCCGTTTATGCGTCATTTCGACGTCAGCCGGCGCATTCGCATTCTGAATTCAATGCAGGCGCAATGTGCACTCCATTGACCATCGCAGCTGTTACCGCGGCCTTTGTCATAGCCCCGAAACCATGTGCCCGCCGTCGACCGTGACGACGCTGCCTGTCATGAAGGAGCCGGCATTCGAAATCAGCAGCAACAATGGGCCGTTGAGCTCGCTGAGCTGACCCAAGACGGCGCTGAGGCACGCGCTTGATCAGGGCGTGGCCGGCATCGCTCTGGAAAAAATCGTCATTCAGCTCAGTCGCGAAGTATCCGGGCGCGAGTGCGTTCACCCGAATGCCATAGCGTGCCCATTCGAGCGCCAGTGCCTTTCAGTTGGATGACGCGCCGGCCTTGGAGATCGCATAGGGCGCGACTGCGCCGGCGACGCGCAATCCAAGGATCGATGCGATGTTCACGATTGAGCCGTTCACCTTGTTTTCGATCATCCGACGCGCGGCCGCCTGTGCGACTAGCCAAACGCCCTTGAGATTGGTGTTGACGACGCTGTCCCAGTTGCGTTCGTCCTGATCGAATGCAGGCTTTGTCGCGGTGACACCGGCGTTGTTGACGACGGCCTGGATCGGACCAAGGACCGCTTCGGCGTCCGCCATGGCGCCTTCGATCCTCTCGGCCTGCGTGACGTCGAGCACAACGCTTTGCGCCGTCCCGCCAGATGCATTGATTTCCGCAACGTCGGAAGCCAAAGCATCGGCACGGCGTGCCGCTAGCGTGACCTTTGCGCCGTTGCTGGCCAGGAAGCGGGCAAAATTGCGGCCGAACCCGCTTGAACCTCCGGTTACCAGAATGTGCTGATCGCGAACTTCGAACACGGGTACCTCCCAAAACGCGCCTTGGGTGAGACAGATTGCGTCAAGACGATCTCCAGGCGCGCTCGGCCTCGTCCCAGGCAGCCAGCGGCTGCAGGTCCGGCACCCAGGCAAGGCCGGTCTTTCCGTCGGAAGAAGTCGCTTCCGGGGTCACGACCATATCGAGCAGGGCAGGACGGTTGGCGAGCGCCCGCTCGATCGCAGGTCCGAGTTGTTCTTCGGTCTCGACCCGCTCGGCATGCATGCCGAACGACCGTGCCATTCCAGCATAGTCCGCAACCTGTAGCCTGGTGCCGACTACTTTTCCGTGGGTGACGGTTTGGTCATGCACCTCGATCTGCCAGGCGCCGTTGTTGGCGACGACGATAAGCACTGGAGCCTTGTGGCGAACGGCGGTATCGACCTCGATCGCATTGAAGCCGAATGCACCGTCGCCGGTCGCTACTACCACCGGCTTGTCGGGGAAGGCGAGGCTCGCAGCGATGCCATATGGCACGCCAACGCCGATGCAGCCAAAGGGGCCGGGATCGAGCATCAGGGGTGCGTTCAGCCCGACCCGCGCGAAAGCGAGAAAATCGCCGCCGTCGGTGATGACGACCGAGTCGTTGCCGATGGCTTGCTGCAGGGCAGACAGGACCTTGTTCGGGTGCAGCTTGCCGTCGGAGCCCTTTGGCGCATTCGCCATGCTCTGGTGGAGCTTCTTGGCGCGCTCCTCATGTCCGCCGCGCAGCTTTGCGGCCCATTGCCGGTCAACCCTGGATTCGCGGTTTCCGGCATGTTCGACCATGGCCCGCAATGTCTCGCCGGGAGAGGCGAGTATTTCGACGGCGCCGCGCCGGTTGTCGCGCATTTCCGAGGGCGTATCCCCGATGCGGACAAATTTTGCGTCCTGAAATACCGCAGGCGATCCGTAAGCGAGCTGGAAGTCGAGGCGACGGCCGACCGTGAGAACCACGTCGGCATCGCTCATCACTCCACCGCGCATGGCGCCCACAACAGAAGGGTGACTATCCGGTACCAACCCGCGACTCTCCCCGGTGTCGAGGTAGACCGCGCCGAGGCGATCGAGCAGCGAAATCAGCTCGGGTGCGGCGCCACGGGCGCCGCGGCCGGAAATGACCAGCACGCGGCGGGCCGACCATAAGAGGTCGACAGCCTTTGCAACCTGAATCGGATCCGGGCGCATGACGGCTCGTGGCTTCGCAGCGAGATGCTCTTCCAGTTGCAAGGCCTTTGGCACGATGCCGCGCAACGTGTCCGTGGGGAAATCGATGTAGGAGGGGCCGGGCTCGCCACCTTCGCCGAAGGCGCGCGAGATGGCCTCATCGAGCTCCTGCAACACCAGCGACGGTTCGCGCACCGTGCGGGCGTAGCGGGTGATGGAGCGTACCAGTTGTGTGTGATCCATATCCTGGAGGCCGCCGCGGTTCTCCTGCGGGCGCGGGTTGCCGCCCGAGAGCACCAGCACTGGAGCCCGCGAGACATGCGCGTTGGCAATGCCGGTGATCGCATTGGTCATTCCCGGGCCCGCGGTAACCAGCGCCACCCCCAGCTCGCCGGTCAATTCGGCATGCGCTTGCGCCATGTGAACCGCCGCGCGTTCGTCGCGAACGTCGATGATTCGAATTCCTTCCGCGTCGAGCCGCATCCAGATTGGCATGATGTGGCCGCCGCAGAGTGCAAATACGCGCGTGATGCCGCGACGCTTCAAGAGACGTGCAATCAGGTCGGCAGCACTATCGGGCAGGACTTTCATCTGACAACTCCTCTTGGGTGACACTCATTCCTCAAATCTGGGCCAGCCATCCGACCAGCAACGACACCGTCAAGACCGCGAAGATGTGCGACGCCAGAATTGCGCCTGATGTCACCCCCGCCTCGAGGCCGTAGAGCTTTGCGATCGTGAACGGACCGGATCCGATCGGCAGCGCGCTCAAGATGACTGCCGAATGCGACCACAGGGGCGGCATCGAAAAGACGTGGAACGCGAGGAACGCGGTGACAGCGGGCTGCAGGATGAGCTTCAGCGCGACCAGGATGCCGATCGACTTGATGTCGTCGCTGACGACGCGCTCCTGCGCGAGAAACAGCCCGATGCAAACCAGCGCGGTCGGCGAAGCGGCGCCGCCGAGGAAGGTGGTGAAGCTCTCGAAGGGGGCGGGAACCTTGAGGCCGCTCAGGCCGACGGCGAGACCGGCAACCGGCGCAATCAACAACGGGCTGCGTAGTACCGAACCCAGGACTCTGGCTCCGGTCGACCAGAAACGGCCGCCCTTCTGCAGGTCGATCTCGACGAGGATCACAGCGAACAGAAACAGCACGCAGGCTGTGAACAGCGTCGCGATGATCGACGCCGGCGCGCTTTCCGGGCCGAATACCAGAAGGCACATCGGTATCCCCATGAAGCCGACATTGCTGTAGCCGGCATCCAGCCCCTCGATGCTGGCATTGGCCACGCGCCGCCCACGGAACCGGCTGATGGCGAATGCCACCGCAAAACTGACGGCAAAGCCACCGAAAAATGCGGCGACGAAGCCGAACTGGCGCACCTGGTCCGGCGTGATCTTGGACATCGCCACGAACATGAGCGAGGGAAGCGCCAGATAGACCGCAAAGCGGTTGAGGTTGTCGGTCGCAACCCGATCGAACACGCCGAAGTAACCGCAGACAAATCCGGTCAGGATCAGTGCGAAGACCGGCAATGCGGAATTCAATACGGCTTGCATATTGCGCGGCTTTCGGAGCGCGATGGTTCGACAGAACCGTCATGTTCAGTTCGAGAACTTCTTCTTCAGCTCGCGATGCAAAACCTTGCCGGTCGCGTTGCGAGGCATCTCGCTTTCGGCAATGAAGGCGTAGGATCGTGGGCGCTTGTAGCCGGCAAGCCGCTCCTTCGACCATTCCAGCAGATCGGTTTCCTTCAAGTTTGCGCCGTCATGCGGCACGATGACCGCGTGAACGCGCTCACCCCATTTTTCGTCCGGCAAGCCGATTACGGCTACGTCCTTGACCAGAGGGTGCGCGCCGACCAAAGCTTCGACCTCGGAGGGATAGATGTTCTCACCTCCTGAGATGATCATGTTGCTCTTGCGGTCGGAGAGATGGATGTAGCCGTCCTCGTCGCGGCGGGCCATGTCACCGACCGAGCAGTAGTCGCCGCGGAAGGCCTCCTTGGTTTTTTCGGGGAGGCGCCAGTAGCAGTCAAAGGTGTGGGCATTGCAGGAGTAAAGTTCGCCGGGCTGACCGTCCGGCACCTCGTTACCGGCCTCGTCCAGAATCTTGATCGGTGCGGCGCCCACGCATTCGCGACCGACCGAACCGAGCTTCGTGAACTGTTCGTGCGGGTGGAGCATTGTCACCCAACCAGTTTCTGTGGCGCCATAGAGCTCGAACAGGCCGGAGTTGGGGAACATCTCCATGACCTCGCGCTTGGTCTCCGGCCGCGCCGGCGCCGACGAGATCATCAGCTTGGTGACTGCGTAGTAGTTGTACCGGCTGCGGACCGCCTGGGGCAGGCCAAGCATCATGATGTAGTGTGTAGGCACCAGCGAGGTGAAGGTCGAGCCGCCCTCTGCAAGTGTCCTGGCGGCGTGCTCGGGGTCAAAGCTCTTGCGCGAATAGATCGAGTTGACGCCGCCGCAATAGCCGAACGCGCCGAAGAAGTTCAGCGAGTTCGCATGGCACATCGGCATCACCAGAAGCGCGCCGTCGTTGCGGTGTAACCCCAACTCGATCTCGGTGACCATCGACAACAACACCGCACTGCGATGGCTTCGCACGACGCCTTTGGGATTGCCAGTCGTGCCGGAGGTATACATCAGCGTCCACGGATCGGACAAAGCGACGATCTGCGAGGGCTCGCGAGCGCTGCCGGCCGCGAGGAAATCCTCGTAGGCGCGGTAGCCTGCCGGGCAGGCTTGCGTACCAAAATGGATGAAACGGTCTGCCTTGATCGGGATATCCTTGCGAATCTCCTCGACCGCGCCGACGAGTTCATCCTGTACAATGAACGCAGCCGCCTCGCCGTTGTTGACGATGAACTGCACTTCCTTGCCGATCAGGCGAAAGTTGATCGGCAAAGCCACGAGACCGGCTTTAGCGGTTGCTGCAAAAATCTCGCACCATTCGACGCAGTTGTAGGCGAGCACTGCGACCCGGTCCCCCTTGTTGAGACCGAGACCGAGCAGGGCGTTGGCGAGCCGGCAGGAACGCTCGTTCCATTGCGTGAACGTCATCGAGCGTTCGAGGTCGCGCGCGCCGACCCGGTTGGGTGTGACCCGCGCATGCACCGAAAGCATTTGTCCGAAGTTCAGGAGGTCTTTCACGTTCTGCTCCTCAAGGTCTGGTCGAGCGGAATTCGATTCACAGAAGTCCGATCGAGAACCACGGCACCGCCGCGATTAGGATCGTGCCGATCAGGAGGGCCAGGACGTAGCCCAGCATCGGCTTGATACCTTCGTCAGGATGAATCCGGCTGATGGCGCAGGCAGCGTAGTAGCCGACGCCGAACGGCGGAGCGAACAGGCCGATGCCCATGGCAAGGACCACCACCATCGCGTAGTGCACTTCATGCACGCCCACTTGCTTGGCGATCGGGAACAGCAATGGGCCGAACAGCACGATCGCCGGGATGCCTTCCAGAACGCTGCCAAGGATGACGAAGGCAATGATGGTCACGGCGAGGAACATCGGGATGCCGCCGGGCAGACCGGTCATGAACGAGGCGAGGGCGGTGGAGAACCCCGATTGTGTGAGCGCCCAGGCCATGCCGGTTGCCGTGCCAATGATGAGCAGGATTGCGCCGGAGAGCGATGCGGTCTCGGCAAGCATCGGATAAAGGCGGCTCCACTCGAACTTGCGGTAGATGAGGAGGCCGGCCAGCGCCGAATAGACGATGCCGATGGTCGAGACTTCGGTTGCGGTGGCAACGCCGCCAATGACCGCCCAGCGGATCACGAAGGGCAGCGCGATGGCGGGGAGGGCGATCAGCAGGGCCCATCCGATCTCGCCGGCAGTAGACCTCTTGACGTGAGAGAGATCGTCATTGCGATAGCGCCGCCACACCACGATGCAGAGCATGACTGCGAGCACCAGCCCCGGTACCAGGCCGCCGGTGAACAGCGCGGCAATGGAGACGCCGGTGACAGATCCGATGGTGATCAGGACGAGGCTTGGCGGAATGGTTTCCGTCTGAGCGCCCGTTGCGGACAACAGCGCGACCAGGTCGCCAGGCTTGGCGCCGCGCTTGATCATCTCCGGAAAGAGCACCGGCGCGACGGCGGCCATATCAGCAGCCTTCGAGCCGGAAATTCCGGACACCAGATACATCGCCGCCACGAGCACATATTGCAGGCCGCCTCGGACATGGCCGAGCAGGCTGGCGAGGAAGCCGACCATGGCGCGCGCCATGCCGGTCATCTCAATCAGGAGGCCGAGGAATACGAACAACGGCACCGACAGCAGGATGAGATGGCTCATACCTTCGTCCATTCGGCCGATGACGACAGTCTCGGGTGTGCTCGTCGTCAGGGTGATATAGGCGAAAGTCGCCAGACCGAATGCAAAGGCGATCGGAACGGCTGCAAACACCATGATTGCGACGAGGCCAACAAAGAAGATCAGAAGATTGAGGTTGCCGAGAGGAATCAGCAAGGGACTGAGCGCATAGAGCACCGCGCCGACAGCGGCAACGAGTGCGATCGCGCCGCCCGAAAGGCGGAGGTTGCCATAGGATGCCAGGCGCAACAGGGCGATTAGCAGCATCAGGCCCAGACCGATAGGCAGTGCCGAGGCTCGCCAGGCGTTGGATATGTCGAGCGCCGGGGTCGAGACGAGCGCTTCGTCGACTGCGAATTCATGGGCCGGATGCAGGACGAGCGCGAGGAACGCTAGGGGGGCGGCGATGGCGAGGACGTCGAAGAACGCCCGGACCTGCGGACGCACCATCCCCATGAAGGCCGTCATCCGCATGTGCTCGCCGCGTTGGAAGGCGGTGACTGCGCCAAGCATAGCCAGCCACAGGAAGAGAATGCTGGCGAGTTCATCCGTCCAGATGATGGGCTTGTGGAACAGGTAGCGGGAGGCAACGCCGCTGAACAGGACGGCGATCTCCGCCACCACCAGTAGCGCCGCGGCGACCGCGACGATCGTGCCAAGCCATTGTTCGGCTTTTTGCAGTGCGCCCGCCACTCCGGTCATCCGGAGTGGCGCGACGCTGGTTTCCTCCGCTATCTGCATGCCATCACCCGATGTTGCCGGCATACTTCTGCAGCAACGTCCAAGCCTCGTCGCCAAACTTGGTCTTGGCGTCCTTGTAGAAGGAAGTCTTGGCCAGAGCCGCCTGGAAGGCATTCGCATCGGTGGTGTTGAAGGTCAGGCCCTTCGACTCCAGTTGCTTTTGCAAGTCGGCATTGGCCTTGACAATGTCGTCACGCTGCTTCTTGGCGGCGGCGTTGAAATGCTTCTGCAGGACGTCTTGCACGTCTTTGGGCAAGGTCTTCCAGATCTTGCCGCTCGAGATCAGCCAGAAGCCGTCCCAGGAGTGGTTGGTGAGCGAGCAGTATTTCTGGACTTCGTAGAATTTGGCCGTATCGATCAGCGCCAGCGGATTTTCCTGGCCGTCAGCGATCTTGGTCTGCAGCGCCGAGTAGGCTTCGCTGAGCGGGATGCTGACGGGCGCTGCGCCGAACGCGGAGAACATCGCGACCCACAGCGGCACTACGGGCACGCGGATCTTGAAGTTCGCCAGGTCTTCCGGCGCCTTGATCGGGCGGGTGCTGCTGGTGATCTGTCGGAAGCCGTTGTCCCATACCGCCTCGAACGGCGTGAGGCCAACCTTCTCGATATTGCGGCGAATGTAGTTGCCGACTTCGCCGTCCATCGCCCCCCACACCTTGTCGTAACTGGTGAAGGCGAAGCCGACGCCGGTCAGCGAAGCGGTCGGGATCAGCGTCGACATCACGGTGCCGGGCATGGTGGCGAGCTCGAGCGCGCCCGAGCGCAACTGACTCATCATGTCGTTGTCGCTGCCGAGCTGATTGTTTGGGAACAGGCTGATCGCGACCTTGCCGTTAGTCTCCGCGGTGATTGCCTCGATGGCTTCCTTGAGGCGGGTGTTGACGGAGTGTGTGACCGGTAGGTCGTTGCCGAACTTCAGTTTCAGCGGCGCGGCCTGCGCCAGTACCGCGGGACTCTTCAAGAGTGATCCGACCGCCATGGCACCAACAGCGGACCTCAAAAGCGTACGACGGCCAACCGTGAGCATAAGGCGTCCTCCCATGTGAGTTCCGCATTAACGCGGTATTGAATTCGAATGCAGAATTCATATTCTGAATTCGAATGCAGTGCAATGGATTCTTTTGCCTTGCGGTGTTATGGGATCGCAGAACTGCCCACTGGAGCGCGCATGTCACAGGTCCAAAGCCAGCCAACCTTGGTGGAACAGGTTGTAAATGCTATCGTTTCTGAGATTGTGGATGGCGAGTTGCCATCGAACTCACGCCTGATCCAGGACGACTTGGCTCGCGCCTATGGGGTTTCCCGCCAGCCCGTACAGCAGGCATTGCTGCTTCTTCGGGATCGAGGGCTGGTTCGCGAGGCACCCGGGAGAGGCCTTATCGTCTCCCCGATCGACCCGGATTTCGTCAGAAAGCTCTATGAGGTCCGGGCCATGCTGGATGGGCTGGCCGCGCGCCTCGCAGCCGAGCGGGGCGCTGCGCGCGCACGAACCGAAGGACCGGCCTATCTCGAGGCCGGCCGCGCCGCGGTAGAGAGCGGCTCGCTGAATGAGCAAATCGAAGCCGACATGAACTTTCATGCCTTCATCAACGAACTCTCGGAAAACTCACTAATAGGCGAGACGACGGCGCCGCATTGGCCCTATCTGCGCCGTGTTATGGGCGAGGTGTTGCGCGACGATGCACAAATGCCGCAGATCATTCTGGGCGAGCACGTCGCCATCCTCGATGCAATCATAGCCGGCGACGGTGACCGCGCAGAGGCGCTGAGCCGTGATCATATCTTGCGCGCAGCAAGGATTTTTGTACAGAGACTACAGGCACAGCAGGCGGTTTCCGAACAGGAGATGCGCCAGCGTCGCAATAGGCGAATTAGGTAAGCCGCCAACCCCGGCGGAATGCTCCGGGCGGAAACGTCAGTGGGGCTGCTTGTCGCGGATAACCGCAAGCTCTACGCTTTAGCTATGCGCACAAGGTGGCTTCTGATTGCCAGTATCATCGTGTGGGGATCGGCCCCGGTGGTGGCTGCCGCGATTGTCCTTCTCATGCGATAGATGCGCTTCGAGGCAGCTCAACGGCCGCAGCCGTCTAGCGAAGTCCCCCACCTCAGCGCCGGCCAATCTCGACGTTGATGCTATTGATACAACTGCTCACAAAAAATCGGGCGGATCGTCGCACGGCACAACTCGATCAGCGTGTTTCTTATGGATGCGCTTGCTCGCGCAGACATACATTTGGTCTCGATGCGGCGAGTAGCAGGGCCGCTCTCATCGAAGGCCTCGGAAGAACGCCGCGATATCAGCTGCTAGCGCGTCGGGCTGCTCCATCGCCGCGAAATGCCCGCCCTTCGCCATCGGGATTTAGCGCTGAAGATTACCATAGACTGATTCCGCGATTGAACGCGGCGGCCGGATGATTTCCTTCGGAAACGAGGCATATCCGGTTGGAACCATCACCTTCTTCCCATCAGGGGTTGGCCAAGCATGGTGAAGCCGGGCGTAGTAAGGCCAAAGGAGGAGCTGATCGCAGAAGTGAACCAATAAAGGCAGATCTTCGCCAGCATTGAACCACGCGAATGCACACTCTCAACGTCGCCGTCGCAATCGGACCATGTCCGGAATTTTTCCACCAGCCACGCAGCCAATCCCGCTGGAGAATCCGTCAACCCATAGGCAAGCCTCTGCGGCTTTGTGCCCTGGATTGTCTGGTGCACGATTTCCGTCCATCCTGCTAGGTCGTCGAAGCAGGCTCGCTCCTCGGGAGACGGCTCTGCTGGCATCAGCAGATCGCGCCGTACGACCAAGAAATTCAGATGGATGCCCACCAGCGGGCCTGGATGCGCGACACCCAGACGAGTGGCGGTGAATGCGCCATAATCGCCGCCTTGAGCTCCGAATCGCTCGTACCCCAAAAACATTCCTCATCAGGTCGTGCAGACAGTCGGCGATCTGCGCGATGCTGAAACGACGTTGGCCCGGCCGGAACGAAGACCAAAGCCGGGCAGAGATGGTGCAATGACCGTGAACGCATCACGCGGATCACCGCCGAACCGTGCCGGATCGAAAGAGCGCAAACGAGGGAGAGACCAATGAAACACGGACTCCTGGAGTTGTTGTTCTCATGCATTTTGACCGCTCCTAGCGGGGCGGGAGAGGCGGAGAGACCCACGATAGTGCCGGTTACGAAGGCACCCTTCCACTACCGTGATGAGTGAGTGGCGGCCTTGGGTCATCAGCGAGCAGCCCCTACCTTCGTCCGCTCTTCCCCTAGGGAGCGCCAGCAAACTCAAGCACTTAGATAGCAATCAAGCCGCGTTGGTTGATTAAGACGCTGGTGAACAGCGGCGAGCGCTTGCGGAATTTACTGCCGACGTTAGCAGTTACCCTCGGCGAGATGCCTCACCGTCGCTGGCACATTCGCGAAAAATTTCCTCGTCGCCCTTGGGTGTCCGGAAATATTCAAATCGCCGCTGACGTGCGCTGTCGTACGCGAGCGCCCTCGGATGTTCGCATTGACGTTGCTCGTCGCACAATCAACTCTTGTCCTGTCGAGCTTTGTGCGAATAGGAGGGCCACGTGAGATACAATCGACGAGAGAAAACTGGCGGACAACAGTCACAAGTCAGTCTATCCGCTCCGAAAGCCGCAGAACCGAGCACGATGCCATTCGCCCAGCGGCTCACCTGCACGATTGACGATGCATGCGAAGTGACCGGCTTGGGACGCACGAAGCTTTACGAGTTGATAGGAGCTGGGCGTATCGTCACGACAACGATCGGACGTCGGCGACTAGTGGTGGTGCGCTCACTTCTGGCGCTGCTTGACACCAACGTGTCGAACTAATGGACGTGCGACTTGGCAACGGAGAATGCCCATGCTGCAAGCTCGAAAAGTCTAACCTGCGGGCTTGTCAGCGGACACGGAATCAGAGACCTGTGAAGAAGCGGGTGCATGCTGTGGTAAAGCCGCCGGCTCCGGCGAGGGGAGACTGGTCGGCGTCGGTGAGATTCGATTGACCTTATCGACGGCGTACTCGGTCTCTCCGCTATTGATCCTCTCCCGCGCTACCTTCCAAGCCCAAGGCGGAATCTGTGGGCTGTCTTGGTTGAGCTTGTCCTTCCGCTCGACCAGTTCCACGATCCGCGCCGTCAATCCCTCTTCAGTCGCATTGGTTCTCCAGCACTCGATGGACCAAAACATCCGGGTTTCATTGTTGAGCCGATCATATGCGATGGCCGCGTTGAAGTGGGCACTCTCCATCTCGTTGGGTTTAAGGAAGGTGTTCAGTGTGGTGAGGACGGTGACGACAACCGACAGAGCGGCGGCGATGATGCCAACCCACCAAATGTCCTTCGCTGCCTGGGCGAACACCGCCAAGCTCGTGATGGCGGAGATGATGGCTGTGGGTATGCCAAGCTGGAAGGTCCGCTTGTTCCAGCCCTCCGCCGCGCAGTGATGGGCCTTTGACGAATCTCTCGTGCGCTCCTCCAGGCGCTGCGCCTCAAGGATGATCTCGTCTCGGACTTTAGCCGGCGGAAGATCTTTCGTTTGAATGTCAGCCATAGGCAGGGAAATGGTTGGGGAGGAGATGCCTCCAGATTTCAACTGACTCTCGGATTTTGCCGCGCACGGCGTATTGCTCGGCCGCCACCGCCATGTTGAACGCCGTCTGAAACTTTTGAGATGCTTCGCCGATCGTGGACTGGGTGATGTAACGGCCTATGTCGTCGCCGTACCCGGCGGGGTCGAGGTTCTGCCCTCGCACAAGAGACATTGCCTTCTGGAAAAAGAACCTGAGCCCAGAAGGGAAGTCGGTGATATGCACACCTCTTAACGCTTCGAGAGCGAGCACTTCTAGATGGAAGGAGCGAAAGAACGAGCCATTGCCCTTGTTCCAGCTTTTGATCATCTTGATGAGCGGGACCAAGTTGCCGTTGTGCTGCTTATTAGCCTGGCTGAAGATCTCTACATGCCGTTTAGGGTCGGTCTCCAGCCAAAAGTTGTTGGCTGAATTGGCGATGATGTAGCCGCCACCGTTGCGGTAGAAGCCAATAACCACGTCCACCACAAAGTCAGAAAACCGGACCGTTACCGCCTGCCCGTTGCGGCTGATGTCGGGAGTGGAAGTGTAGGTCTTTCGTATGGTTTGCCGAGCGAGGTTGAGAAGTCCGGCCGGGCCGCCATTGGCTCGGTTGTAGTGATGGAAGTAAGAGGAATCGAGGCAGATGAAGATGTCGATGTCAGCTTCGCTCAATGGGGAAATCATCGTTGAGCGGGCGTAGGAGCCGGTCAGAAAGTCTTCTGTCACCGTAAGGCCGTTGGCCACCGTACGGCGGATGGTTTGTTGGCGCGTAGAGACGACGGACGATTGAATGTCCGTGATTTCAAGATTAGAGCGCAGGCGCGCGAAAGAATCGGCAATCGTAAAAGGCATCGGATAACCGGGAAAGTTCAGAACATACACTCTGCAACCCGGGATGGAAGACTTGGGCCCGATTATCCACTATCACGGGACGAGTGTATTTCGGGGATTTGCCTGGATTTGGAATGCATCAGCAGAAGCCTTATTGCGCCAGACTCGAACCTGCAACCACGCCGCTATCAGCGGCAGGAGATCGATAGGATCCGTTGATTTTGCTAGATTTTCGTTCTGTTTCGATCGCGTTCGTTGCGCTCTGTTTGCGTCGTTTCTGGTGCGAAACTGGTGCGGTTCGGCTGATGCGGTATCAGAATCGAATTCCGCCATTCGGAGGTTCGATCCCTGCCGCGCAGTCCTGCCTTAGGCTCGGCTTCCCAAGAGACCCCAGAAAGGGCCGGAAATCCGGGCTTTTCACGCGTTCGGTTTCGTCTCCGGGCTCTCCGTTCGCCGAAGTTGAGGCGTAAATCGCCGAAAGTCTCCGGCGTTATCCGGAAATATTCCCGTTTTGCGGAGACTATCGGCGGAGACTGGTTCGATCACCACTGCCGCCCGAGGACAACAGTTGCTTATGTACTTCACAAGGCTTCGAGCGGACGGTTATTTGTGCGCGACGGACGTCGATGGCCTGTCGCAAGATTCCGATGTAACCAATCTACGGATGGTGGGACACTTTGGATAGGCTCAGCAAAGCTCAACGCAGCGCGCTAATGGCTCGGGTTCGCGGTAAGGATACGAAGCCAGAGAAGATCGTAAGGCGCACGTTAACTGAGATAGGGGTTCGCTATCGTCTCAATAGCAGCGCTATCCTAGGAAAGCCTGATATCGTCTTCAAAGGTAGGCGCCGACTAATCTTTGTTCACGGCTGCTTCTGGCACCAACACCGAAACTGCAGACGGGCGACGCGCCCGCAGACCAGAATTGAATTTTGGTCGAAGAAGCTCGACGGCAATATACGCCGTGATCGGGATATTAGACGTTGCCTGAAGGCTGAGGGATGGAAGGTCTTAATTCTCTGGGAATGCCAACTTGCGAATTCGACTACCCTGAGAAGAAAACTTCGAGCATTTCTTGGAGCCTGAGGTCAAGGCTGATATCTGTCGAGCAAGCTTCTTCGCATGACGGGCAGCAAAAGCTGGCGGGAACGCGTTGCCAATCATCTGAGCGACAGCATAAGTGCCACTCGACAAAGGAAAGCGGTAGTGCTTCGGAAAATCCTGCAACAGAGCGGCCTCGCGAAGCGTAATAGCTCGGTGGGCGACGGGATGTCATTCGGCTTGCAATATTGACCCCCTAAGCCGGGGGATCGGCGTCCAAAATTGACCCCCCATAGGTTGGGCTGTTGCGCTGCCTGCTTTGGAATGAAGCAGGTGGTTGGGGATGCTGGTCGTGGAGACGATTGCGCGGATTCGGCGCGAGCACTTCATCAAGGGCAAGACGATCAAGGAGATCGCGCGCGACCTGAAGGTGTCGCGGAACACGGTCCGGAAGGTGCTGAGGTCGGGAGAGACCTCATTCGAGTACGAGCGGGAGGTGCAGCCGCGGCCAAAGCTGGGGCGATGGGCATCGGAGCTCGACGGGCTGCTGGCGGCGAACGCGGCCAAATCGGCTCGTGAACAGCTGACGTTGATCCGGGTCTTCGAAGAGTTGCGCGGCCGCGGCTATGACGGCGGGTACGATGCCGTGCGGCGTTACGCCAGGCGGTGGAGCAAGGAACGCGGGCAATCGACTGCGGCCGCTTACGTCCCGCTGAGCTTTGCCCCAGGCGAAGCCTACCAGTTCGACTGGAGCCACGAGGTGGTCCTGTTGAGCGGAACCACCGTAGTTGTGAAGGTCGCCCACGTCCGGCTCTGCCACAGCCGCATGCTGTTCGCGCGAGCCTATCCGCGAGAGACGCAGGAGATGGTGTTCGACGCTCACGATCGGGCGTTCGCGCTGTTCAAGGGCACCTGCAGCCGCGGCATCTACGACAACATGAAGACCGCGGTGGAGACGATCTTCGTCGGCAAAGGGCGGCTCTACAATCGCCGCTTCCTACAGATGTGCAGCCACTATCTGGTCGATCCGGTCGCCTGCACGCCAGCGTCGGGCTGGGAGAAGGGACAAGTCGAGAACCAGGTTGGACTAGTCAGGGAACGCTTCTTCACGCCGCGACTGCGGTTCAAAAACCTGGACGAGTTGAACGCCTGGCTGCTCGATAAATGCATCGCCTATGCCAAGGCGCATCGTCACCCGGAGCTGGTCGATCAGACGATCTGGGACGTGTTCGAAGCCGAGCGCCCCAAGCTCGTTCCCTATGCCGGCCGGTTCGACGGCTTCCACGCGGTGCCGGCGTCGGTCTCCAAGACCTGCCTGGTGCGCTTCGACAACAACAAGTACTCAGTCGCAGCCAGCGCCGTTGGACGCCCAGTCGAGGTCCAGGCCTATGCCGACCGGATCGTGATCCGTCAGGATGGAAGGATCGTTGCGGAGCATCCACGATCCTTCGGACGCGGCGAGACGACCTACGATCCCTGGCACTATGTGCCGGTACTGGCTCGCAAACCCGGCGCCTTGCGCAATGGCGCTCCCTTCAAGGACTGGGTGCTGCCCGCCGCACTCGAGCGGATCCGGCGCAGGCTTGCCAGCACCGACGATGGCAATCGGCAAATGGTCGACATCCTCAACGCGGTGCTGACTGACGGTTTGCCGGCCGTGGAAGCCGCCTGTGCCGAAGCGCTCGGTCATGGCGTTCATTCTGCCGATGTCGTGCTCAACATCCTGGCCCGTCAACGCGAACCAGCCCCACCGGCCAACATCATGACGCCGGCCGCACTGACGCTCCGTCATGCGCCGATCGCCGATTGCGCCCGCTATGACAACCTCCGGAGGACCATCTGATGGAACGAACCCAAATCTTCGATCTCATGGGCGAACTCAAGCTCTATGGCATGAAGGCTGCCTTCGACGAGATCATGACGACCGCCGTCAAGCGCCAGCATGAACCGCAGCGCATCGTCGGTGACCTGCTCAACGCCGAGATCAACGAGAAGCAGGCCCGCTCGATAAAGTACCAGCTCACGATCGCCAAGCTGCCGCTTGCCAAGGACATCGCCGACTTTCAGTTCGACGGCACGCCGATCAACCAGACGCTTGTCAATGATCTCGCCGGTGGCGGCTTCATCGCCCAGCAACGCAACGTCGTGCTGGTCGGCGGAACGGGTACCGGCAAGACCCATCTGGCCATCGCTATCGCGCGAAGCTGCATCCGATCTGGTGCCCGTGGCCGCTTCTACAACGTGGTTGACCTCGTCAATCGCCTCGAGACCGAGACCCGCAACGGGCGACAGGGCCGGCTTGCCGAGCACCTAACCCGCATGGACTTCATTGTCCTGGACGAACTCGGATATTTGCCCTTTGCCCAGTCCGGCGGCCAGCTTCTCTTCCACCTCGTCAGCCGGCTTTATGAGCGCGCTTCCGTCATCGTCACCACCAATCTAGCCTTCGGCGAATGGCCGAGCGTGTTCGGCGACGCCAAGATGACTACCGCATTGCTCGACCGCTTGACCCATCACTGCGACATCGTCGAGACCGGCAACGATAGCTGGCGATTCAAAAGCCGCGATGACGACCAAGCAACCCGCGCTCGTCTCGCCTCCGCAATCCCGCCCAGCTCCGACGAGACGAGCGCTACCAGCAAAACCCGCCGCGCAAAGGGGTCAAAATTGGGCGCCGATGAGGGGTCAAATTTGAACGCCGATTGACACGCTGGAGCCATCAAGAGATAGAGCATGCAACAAAAGCATACCTTGAAATGTTGGAGGAAGAGATTGCCGGGCGCCAAATCAATAAGAAAGCCGTAAATGCGCAGCTTCGCGCTGGCGCTTTGGCGAGCCGTAGCGAAGGTTCGATTGAATACCGGATGCAGAATATTTCATCCGTCCTAGAAAAAATGGGCCGCACCTGGATTGCAGGCTATAAGCCGGCCGGCAATGTTGGGCCAACTAACACAGAGTTGATCCAGCGGTTCGTCACTGAGCAATCCTCTAGCACGGCCTATCTCCCACAAGCCCGAAAGTCCGCGTTCAACGAATTGGTCGGTTCAGCCGAACAGCTGATGGGTGTGAAGGCCGTATTCACCCCACTGACCTCATATGTTCTTTGCTTCGGAGGGAGAGGCAGCGTCAACAACAGTCGGCAATATTATTCGCTTGCAGCTGCGGCGGCGAAGAAGGCAACGGAACAACCATTCGTCATCACAATCGGCGGAGGTCAGAATGTTCTAGATGAGTGCGAAGGACGCGTCGTCGATCTCGTCCGGGTGAGTACAGTGTACGGGCCAACAGCATTGTTGCTGAAGGATCCCGAAGAAATCCGACGGCTAGCACAATGGCCGGTGGCCGTGGCCGTCCGGGAGGTGTGGCGCTTTGCCAACAGCCCTCGACTTATCGAAGATCTCGGATTGCCAGATCGTAAAATACTGGCTGGCGCGCAGGATGGCATTATTCGGCCTGCGCAGATTGAACAGCTTTATGCTGCTCTTCGAGACGTAGGGGTCGAGCCAGCCAGGCTGCCGGCGTCGGCCAACTACTACGATGACGGAACACCCCGGCTGTTCATGACGAAGCTTCCGAATTTGCCCGCCGGAGCACGTCAAGAAGGCAAGCGAATATGGCTCCTGCAAGCGAGGACGGAGCGCGACGGTGCGCTGTCTGCGGATGCCAAGAGGCTTAATGCGACTAAGTACGGGCGATTTACGTGCGAGGCCTGCGCCTTTTCCAACTCAGATTCGTCTATGTTCGACGCCCATCATCCCACTCCACTTGCCGTCGGAGTCCGCACCACATTCGCAGAGCAACTCGAGGTTTTGTGTCCGACGTGCCATCGGAAGGCGCACAGAACCAAGGACCCACTCAGGCCGCTGACCTTAAATGAGCTGAAGGAGTGGCACGCGCGTGGGCGAGACTAGCTCTTGGATTGAGTCCGCCATTAGCTAGTAACATTCGATGGACTAATATCAATCGATCGACTGGTGCTGTTCATGCCATGACAGCGGTAGGAGTTTTCGTGCACTGAGTGGTGTAGATCCGGGCTTGTAGCCGAGATCCGCCTCGGACCAGGCATGCTGAAAGAGCGTCTTGACTTGAAGTTCGAAGTAATCGGGAAGCTTAGTTCTATCTATGGCGTCACCTTTGACGTCGCTCGGCAGCACTAGAACGTAGTGTCTGCCGAAGTAGCCGAACTCCCATTCGGATTCCGGTATCCGGTCGCGAAGCAAGAGGCGCTAATCAGGCTGGAGACGGATTAAGCATCGAGCGGCTGCGAAAGTGCGATGGCCCGCAATCATTAGATGCGGTATAGAGGACCTACACGCTCAGCAATTGACAGAAGCTGGGCATCTGAGATCTGTCGCTCTAACTGCAAATCGGGAATAGTCCATGCCACAGATCATTTCTTTCGATGATGCATTAAAGCAGGCAGGTGAAAAGCCAAGTCTTCTCATCGGCAACGGCTTCTCGATAGAGTATTTCAGCTATCAGAACCTTCTTGAGAAGGCAGATCTGCCAGCGAGTGGCCCCGAACGAGCTTTGTTCAAGGTGCTCGATACTGTCGATTTCGAACGCGTCATCATGGCACTCGAAGCTGGCGCGCTTGTGGAACGAGCGTACAAGAACGACAAGCAGGCAGACGCCTTCCTCGCCGACGCCGACAAGATCCGGGAAGCGCTTGTAAAAGCGGTCCGGGCAACTCATCCGGGTCATCGTGAGGATATCGCAGAGCGCATTCCAACTTGTATCGCCTTCCTAAAGAACTTCGATGCCATATTCACGCTGAATTATGATCTTCTTCTCTACTGGGTCATTCTCGACGCGGGTAAATCCTTTCAAGATGGTTTCGGCCTTGGCCAAGAGAAGAACGGATTCAGAGGGCCATTCAAGACGGACGCACATTGCAACGTTTTCAATGTGCACGGTGGGCTTCACTTATTCAAGACATCGATCGGCGAGATGGAAAAGCGGCTCATGGGCGCCAGCGGCGTAATCGATGCAATTGCCGAGACCATTACAAAATCGAAGCGCCTTCCTGTCTATGTAGCGGAGGGAACCTCTGAGGCGAAACTCGCTCGGATCAACTCAGTGCCATACCTCAAGCAGTGCTACGACCAATTGAGGGAACGTTCGGGCGCGTTCTTTGTGTACGGTCATTCCGCCAAGGGCAACGACGACCATATCTATGATGCCTTATTCAGTTCGCAGATTGAACGTCTGTTTTTCTGCGTACATACGCCGACCACAAAGGTCGAGGTCGTTGACGGCGAGCTTTCCCGCTACAAGAAGCGCAACGGCTCAAAGGTAATACACGAGTTTGTAGATTCTCAAACTGCTCCAGTGTGGCCGGCCAAGAAATAGGGTACGAAGTGTGGGCCGGCAGGCCGGGGTTGGCCATGACCTTTTCAACTGGCCGGATGCAGTTCGAAAGGCTTGCGGACTCTCCTAGCGGTGTGTGCCTACACAAGCTTTTTGTTTGACGATGGACGAATCCGGCCTGGGGGCACCGGCCTATGAGCGGACGCCCCACCGATGCCCGGTACGCTGATGCCTGCTTGTCCCATTCGACCGGATCGACTTGAGTAGTGGCGCAAGCTCCAGGTCTTCCGGTTGCTGGCCATTCAGGATGGCCTCGGTCAGGGTAGACGACCGGAAATATGAGACATTGGCGGCTCCCGTTACAGGCGGGAGCGCGATCGGTCTCTCACTCACCGGCGCCCGCAGGCAGTGCCTTAGCCCGTGATGACCTGATCATACTCCGTTTCGCGAATTCGGACAGCAAGGCTTCAGCGCCACATCCCTCGCACGCGTGCTCGGATGTCGACTCGAGGCCCTTGGGTGGGGCCGCGTGCTGCGGCGCCTGCCGAAGGCGTCGGCCAATTCGTGCGCTCGAACAGGCCGAGCAGCCTCTCAGGAACGAAGCGGGTGCGCGACGCATAAACGTGCCGGTCACCCTGGGAGTGTTGACCGTGCGCGAAGAAGCGCTGCGGCACGACCAGATGGAGATTATCCTTCGCCCGCGTCATCGCGACGTAGAGAAGGCGGCGCTCCTCCTCGAGTTCGGCCGAGGTGCCGGCTCCCAGGTCGGACGGCATGCAGCCGTCGACGACATTGAGGACGTACACTGACTTCCATTCCTGGCCCTTGGCCGAGTGGATGGTCGATAGGATTAGATAGTCCTCGTCCAGCAACGGTACGCCGGCCTGGTCACTGGTCGCGTCCGGCGGATCGAGAGTGAGCTCCGTCAGGAAGCGTTCCCGCGAAGGGTACCCCCCGGCGATCTGTTCGAGTTGAATGAGATCGGCGCGCCGGACCTCGGCGTCTTCGTGGATGCGATCAAGATGTGGTTCGTACCAGAGGCGGGCACGCTCAAGGTCTGTTGGCCACTCGGAATACCGGAGGTTTCCGATCGTCTCGACGAAGGCGGTCCAGTCCGCTCCGGTACGTGGCGGGGCGGGAAGGGTACAAAGCGCGCCCAGGGGGTCGGGGACCTCCGCCATGTGATCGAGAATGCGCTGCGCGGAAGCAGGACCGATGCCCGGCAGTAGGTGTAGCACGCGGAAACCGGCAACACGATCGCGGGGGTTCTCCACGAACCGCAGAAGGGCGAGCAGGTCCTTGACATGCGCGGCGTCAAGAAACTTCAGACCGCCGAACTTCACGAACGGGATGTTTCGACGGGTGAGTTCGACTTCCAGCGGGCCGCTATGCGAGGAGGTACGGAAAAGTACCGCCTGTTGTTTGAGAAGGGCCCCTTCCTCGCGATTTTCGAGTATCCGCTCGACGATGTAGCGCGCCTGGTCCGCCTCGTCTCGCACGGCGACCAGGCGAGGTTTTGCGGATGACGTGCGCTCCGTCCATAGGTTCTTGGTGAAGCGCTCCCTGGCGAGATCAATGACGCCGTTGGCCGCGGAAAGGATCGGCTGCGTCGAACGATAGTTGCGGTCGAGGGTGACAAGCTCCGCTCTCGGACTGAATTGTTCGGGAAAATCCAGAATGTTGCGGACCGTGGCGGCTCGGAAGGAATAGATCGATTGCGCGTCGTCGCCGACCACGGTGAGACCGCGCCCCCCGGGCTTCAAAGCGAGCAGAACTGACGACTGCAGACGGTTCGTGTCCTGGTATTCGTCGACCAGCACGTGATCAAAGCGGCCACCGACATCATCGGCAATGCCGGCGTCGTTCATCATCTGCGCCCAGTACAGAAGAAGGTCATCGTAATCGAGGACGTTCTGCTTCTGCTTGGCCTCGACGTAGGCCGCAAAGAGATCTTTGAGCTCGGCAGCCCAGCCCGAGCACCACGGGTATGACGCTCCGAGCACCTCTTCAAGCTGGGTTTCTGCATTGACGCAGCGGGAGTAGATCGAAAGGCACGTGCCCTTGGCAGGAAAACGGCTTTCGGTCTTGGAGAGCCCGCGCTCATGTCGGACCAGATTCATCAGGTCCGCCGAGTCCTCGCGATCGTGAATGGTAAAAGCAGGACTGAGGCCGATCTGGTCGGCATATTCACGAAGCAGTCGGGCACCGATACCATGGAAGGTGCCGGCCCAACTGAGCGCATCGGTCATGATCCTGGCATCAGCGCCAAGGACCTTGCGAGCGATCCGCTCGACGCGCCTCGACATCTCGGACGCAGCGCGCCGCGAGAAGGTCATCAGCAGGATCCGGCGCGGGTCGACCCCGCTGACAATGAGATGAGCGACACGGTGGGCGAGAGTATTCGTCTTGCCGGACCCGGCGCCGGCGATGACCAGCAGGGGAGCTCCGACATGACCGTCGGCGGTGATCCCGTGCTCGACGGCTCGACGCTGTTCCGGATTGAGCGTCTCAAGATATGATGCGGCCGTGGACGCGAGCACGATTGTCCCCCTGCTAGAACTGCACGCTCGATGATTCTCGCTCAAATCGCAATGAGATCATTTACGCTGCGTGCCGTCAGTGAGAACGTCTCTCAGGTCATCCGTGCGTTCCGGCGCTCCATGCATACGGGCCTACGCCGCCGCCTTGTCTTCCTTGTCGGCTCCGCGCATGACGATCTGCAGCGCGTTATCGGGCAGCGGACGCTGCAAGGCCTTCGCCTCGTCCCACGGAGCGCGTAGCCAGACGTCGCGTTCTTCCTCGGTCGTCAAGATCACCGGCATTGCCTTCGGGTGTATCGGCGCGACGATCGCGTTCGGTGATGTCGTCAGGAAACCATAGACGAGGTGAGGCCCGGGAATCGGCTTCGACTTCGTGCCGCGGTCGCCTTTGAATTCGGTCCAGATGCCGGCGAAGCAGAACAGAGGCCGGCTGCCGTCGAGTGCAAACCAGACGACGTCCTTCTTCCTGGTCTCCGGATTCGGCTCCGGCGCGTATTCAGCAAAGCTGTTAGCGGGCACAAGGCAGCGGTTCTCGGGCCTCAACCAGCCGCGCCAGTGGGGAGAGGACGTGTTGCGAATGTCGGTTACTGGCGGACCACCATTCCTCGGTGGCGGCGGCATGCCCCAGCGCATCAACACCATCTCTTCAGCATCGCCGGAATTGCGGATCACCGGCGCCGGATAATCCGGAAAAACACCGGGCATCGGCTGGAGGTTGCCAACGTACCGGTTCATTCGCCTGAACAGGCCGGCAATCGCCGCCTGGTTCGTCGTGATCGAATATAGATTGCACATTTCAGCGTTCGCGCTCGACGATCATGGGGAACGGCTTCGCCCGGCCAACGCACGCCGTGCATTTGAAAATCGTTGGTCTGTATTTCGGGCCCTCACGATGCCTTCCTCACCGCGTTTTGTTCAAATGAGCGCATCATGATGCCGTCGAGAATCTTGCCGGCGGCGGCTCGAACCTTTCGCTCAGTATCCTCAGGCATCGATGGCAGCTTATAGGCCGCCATGAGATCGGTAAGTTCCCTATGAACTTCCGTACGGAAGCCGCACGGGTCATCCGCCATCTCAGACACGAGCTGAAATAATGTCGCGAGCATGAACTGGATCGCCATGTCAGCTCCCATCTGCTCGGCCTGGTCATCCGTGATGAAAGAATGCTTGTCCTGATGCTTCATCGATACCTCACCACCTCTGGCGTCTATCCTGTGTAGGTCCGAAAGCGCCCGCGCGTGTAGGCATGCGATACGGACTTCTTCAAATCTGCTATTTCCGATTCCAAATGGTTGTTCGCGACGATCAGCGCGCGAACAGTCGCAGGCTGATCGCCGCCGCAAATGGCGATCGCCTCGTCGACGGCGGCTTCCAGCCCATCGTCCTGTTCGTTCGGCTTTAAGACCGAGGACATGGCCCGTTCTAGGTTGACCGTCGATGGGTCATGTTCTTATTTTGTTCTCATGGAGTCAAGCCGTCGTTTCAAGCCTCCCTGGACCTTGGTCCGGGAAAATTCCGAGTGCTATGTGGTCAGGGACGCCAACGGCGTGACCCTCGCGTGGCTTTATTGCCGCGATGATGCGCAGCGCTACAGCTTCGGCGTTGGCAAGCTCTCCTCGGATGAGGCACGCCGGATCGGCAAGGCGATCGCACGCATTCCCGAATTCCTCATGCCGCGCCAAGGCTTTTATCCGCGTGGAGGCGGGCCGCGCTGGCGTGCTGACCGGCCCTATCACGTAGCGCTCGAGGACCGCTATATCCGCGAGCACTGGGATGAGATCTACGCGCTCTCCAAGCTCAACAGCCTGCCCTTCAACGCGACTGGTGAAGTCATAGAGAGCGACGGTGTTTGGAGAGTCTATGAGTTTACCTGGCAGATGGACGCGATCCTGTTCTGGGATCGCTTTCAGGGCCGCTGGCTGCGTGGCACAGAGTTTCACTATCCCGAGCGGCCGGAGAACCTGCCTGCACTGAAGCCGCTTGAGAACTGGCCGAAATCCAGTCCCCGCGACCTGCGGTAATCGATGGTAGCCAACGTCATGAGCAAACGCCTAGCCCTTGTATCGATGCTCCTGCTGTTATCGAGCGAGGCTCTGGCAGACAATTTTGTCGGTCGGGCCAGCGTTATTGACGGCGACACGCTGGAAATTCATGGAGCGCACATCCGGCTATGGGGCATCGACGCGCCGGAGAGCAGCCAACTCTGCCGTGGAGAGGACAGCTCTCAATATCGCTGTGGCGCCCAGGCGGCAAACGACCTCAGCGCTTACATTGCGCGGCGCCCTGTCAGCTGTGTCCCGCTTAGCCTCGACCGATATGGCCGCACCGTTGCGACTTGTTCTGTCGATGGTGTCGATCTCGGCGAATGGCTCGTGCGTAATGGCCTTGCTCTGGATTGGCCTCAATACTCGAAAGGCAGATACAACGCGGCCCAGCGCGATGCGGAGCACGCCGGTCGAGGTATCTGGAAGGGCAGCTACGTCGAGCCGTGGCTCTATCGTGCATGTATCCGCGCAAACGGGAAGCCGTCCGCCTGTTCGGACGACGCAAATGCCCATCCTTGATGAACTCGATACGAGGCGTCCATCCACAACGTGCGATGGTCGATTCCCACAGTCAAGTAAGGTTGCTCTGGCGTGGTTTGGACGACTCACGCTAACTCATCAATCTCAACCGCCTCACTGCACAAAAGGAAAAAAATGGTTGCAGCCAACCGTGAACTGCCGGCCTCTGGTTACGCGCTCGAGGTGGACGGCCGACTTAAAGCCGAATTTGCTACCAAAGACGGTGCCAAGGCAGGTGGAGAAGAACTCAAGAAGCGTTTTCCGATGCTTCAGATCAGGATCTATGACGCGCAGACGAATGCGCGCGAGGAAATCCAGATCCTCTGACTCAAGTCTAAGCGGATTCTTCTGCTTGTGCGCATCCCCTGGTCGCGGACCGGGCTCTCGTGAACCGAGCCGCTGACGCGTCTCGGCCGTCCGGCTTCGATCCCTTGCGCGATACGGTGTCCCTCGCCGGAGGCCCTCGCCTTACGCGCC
>Ga0081540_1000756_pt1 | contig 29755 bp, 26 predicted proteins | sample TabmetS2T1R1_FD_71024 | JGI IMG/M metagenome (GOLD analysis project Ga0081540, IMG submission 71024) | Tabebuia heterophylla rhizosphere microbial communities from the University of Puerto Rico - S2T1R1 | ecosystem: Host-associated > Plants > Roots > Rhizosphere ...
TGCGGGCGACCCGCCAGCCAATGCGACCTCGATCACAACACCCCGCATGAAGCCGGCGGCCGGACCTGCCTGTGTAACACGGGCCCGAAGTGCCGGCACGACCACCGGCTCAAGCAGCACCCCAGATGGACGGTCGACCAGCTCCCCGACGGCACCTTCCGCTGGACCACCCCGTCCGGGCGTGCCTACACCACCGAACCCACGCGCTACCCCATCTGACGACCAGGATCGGCTTGATGCCCGGCGAGACGCGTCGCAAACGGCGGATGGCCGCTAGGACAGCGGCTTGGTCAGGTCGTAGACGGTCTGGCCGCCCACGGTCTGCTTCGTGAAATGAGCCTCCACCCAAGCCGCGATGGCCGAGGAGCCGCGCCCGCCGCCGAAGCTCTGGCTGCCCTGGCCCACGTAGTAGTGGATCTCGTGCTTGGCCACCAGTTCCTTGAAGACCGCCAGGGTGGGCCACGGGTCGGTCCCGTTGAACCCGCCGATCGCCATCACCGCGTCACCGGTAGCCAGCTCGAGCGGCGCCGCGGCCATTGAGCCCTCGGTGGCGGCTACCCACGTGTAGCTGGATGCGTCCTGTTCGAGCAGCTTGGTCAGGGCGCTGCTCACCGTGGTGTTGCCACCCAGGCCGCCGCCGCCCTGCCCATTCCCGGCGCCGAAGCCGTCGGCACCACCCGGCGGCATCCCGCCAGTACCGGTTCCGCCTGGCGCCGCGTTTCCGCTTGATGCTCCGCTCCCACCCGGCGTCCCGCTCACACCCGGCGTCCCGGTGCCGCCTGGCGTCCCGGTGCCGCCCGCTGCTCCTGTCCCGCCGGGCGCTCCCGTCCCGCCGGCTGTCCCGGTCCCGCCGGCTGCCCCGGTCCCGCCGGGCGCTCCGGTCCCGGCCATGCCGCGGCTGGACTGCCCGGTACCGGGGAAGCCGCCCTGGCCGCCGGGACCACCGCCCGGTCCGCCGCCAAAGCCGGCCGAGGCCGGCCCGGCGCTCGGGATCGCGCCGGTGTGGGCGGTGCCCACCGTATCCAGCGCGTACGCCGCTGGCCCGGCCAGCCCGGCCACCAGGGCCAGGCCGAGCGGCGCTGCCGCCAGCGCCAGCCGCGCGCGCCGCGACCCCGGCCTCGCCGCGAGGCGGGCCAGCGCCGGGCCGGCCAGCAGCAGGCCCGCGGCGGCCACGCCCGCGACCAGCACCACCCAGCGCAGCCACGGCAGCCAGTCCGGCGTCCGGTCGAGCAGGATGTACGCCCACACCGCGCTGGCCAAGACGCCGGCGGCGGCCGCGATCCGTCCGGCCAGCGCCCCGGATCCCGGCCGCGGCCGCGGCTGCCACAAGGCCATCGCCCCGATACCCGTCAGGGCGGCGATGCCGGGCGCCAGCGCGACCATGTAGTAGGGGTGGATGATGCCGTTCATGTAGCTGAACACCAGCCCGGTCACCAGCACCCAGCCGCCCCACAGCAGCGCCGCGGCCCGGGTCCGGTCGGTCCGCGCCGCGCGGCGCGATACCCAGGCCATGGCGGCCAGCGAGATCAGCGCCGCGGGCAGCAGCCAGCTGATCTGCCCGCCGAACTCGGCGTGGAACAGCCGGAATATCCCGGTCGCCCCGCCGAACGAGGCTCCCTGCCCACCCTGCCCATTCCCGGCCGGGCCGACGGAGCCGGTCTCATCGCCGGTCAGGCGGCCCAGGCCGTTGTAGCCGATGGCGAGCTGCAGGATGTTGTTGCTGGTCGAGCCGCCGAAGTAGGGCCGGTCTGCCGCCGGGGTGAGCTGCGCGGCCAGGATCCACCAGCCCGCGCCGACGACGATGCCGGCTCCCATCAGCACCGTCTGCCAGATCCTCTTGCCCAGCCGGGGCGGCCCGGCCCACAGGTAGGCGGCGGCGAACCCCGGCACCACCAGGAACGCCTGCAGCATCTTGGCCAGGAACGCGAACCCGATCAGCAGGCCGGTCAACACCAGCCACCTGGTCCGCCCGTTCTCGACCGCGCGGACCAGCGTGTAGGCCGCCGCGGTCATCAGCAGCACGAGCAGCGCGTCCGGGTTATTGAACCGGAACATCAGCGCCGCCGCCGGGGTGAGCGCCAGGACCAGCCCGGCGATCAGCCCCGCCGCGGGCCCGAACCAGCGCTTGACCGCGGCGTACAGCAGCAGGACCGAGCCCACGCCCTCCAGCGCCTGCGGTGCCAGCATCGACCACTGGCTGAAGCCGAATATCCGCCCGGACAGCTCCATCACCCACAGCGAGCCCGGCGTCTTGTCCACGGTGATGAAGCTGGACTGGTCGAACGAGCCGAAGAAGAACGCCTTCCAGCTCTTCGTGCCGGCCTGGACCGCGGCCGCGTAGAAGTCGTTCGCCCAGCCGTTCCTGCCCAGGTCCCACAGGTAGAGCAGGGCGGTCAGCGCGAGCAGCCCGAACAGCGCCGGACGAGCCCAGCGGGGGTCGGCCTGCGGCCCGCGCAGCAGGCGCCCGGCCCGGCCGGAGCCGGTTCTCCCCGCGTGCCGCGGGATGGGAATCGATGTGGTCGCGCTCAATTGGTTCGCTCTCCCTGAGTAGCCATTTCGTTTCGGTGGACGGTGGCGACCGCGTGGCGGCCGGGCGGCTGGCGTCCGGGCGGCCGGTGTCCGGGCGGCCGGGCGTCCGGCGGGCGCTCCGCGCGGCCGAACACCCAGTACCGGTACAGCAGGAACCTGATGACCGTGGCGACCAGGTTGGCCGCGAGCAGCACGCAGATCTCGGTCAGCCGCCCGGCATGGCCCAGTACGGCCAGCGAGCCCGAGGTCAGGGCTAGCCCGAGGCCGAACGCGATCAGGCCCTTGACCTGGTGCCTGGCCGCGTCCGGCCGCCCGCTGATGCCGAACGTCAGCCGCCGGTTCGCCGCGGTGTTGGCCACCGCGGTCAGCAGCAGGCTGACCACGTTCGCCGCCTGCGCCGGCATCGCCAGCCGGAACAGCAGGAACAACGCCACGTAGGCGATCGTGCTGGCCACGCCGATGACGGTGAACCGGGCGACCTGCAGCGCCAGGCCCCTGGCGTTCGGGCGGCCGGGTCCGCGCAGCTGCGGGACCTGGATGGAACCGCGCGCGAAGCCGGCCCCGAGCCGGGCCATGCCGCGCAGATCGGCCAGGGCAGTGGCGATGATGTCGACGCGCGAGTCGAGGTCGTCGATCCAGTCCACCGGGACCTCGTGGATGCGCAGCCCGGCGCGTTCGGCCAGCACGAGCAGCTCGGTGTCGAAGAACCAGCCGGTGTCCCTGGTGAGCGGGAGCAGCGCCCGCGCCTGGTCGCGCCTGATCGCCTTGAAGCCGCACTGCGCGTCGGAAAAGCGCGCCCCCATCAGGGTCCGCAGCAGCAGGTTGTAGCCGCGCGAGATGAGCTCCCGCTTGGGCCCGCGGATGACCCGGGAACCACGGGCGAGCCGGGTGCCGATGGCCAGGTCGCTGTGCCCGGACAGCAGCGGCGCCACCAGCGGGAGCAGGGCGTTCAGGTCTGTCGACAGATCGACATCCATGTAGGCGAGGATCTCGGCCTCGCTCTGCGACCAGATGGCCCGCAGCGCCCGGCCGCGCCCCGGCAACTCCATGCGGACGGCGCGCACCTCGGGCAGCTCGCGGGCCAGCCGGTCGGCGATCACCCAGGTAGCGTCGGTGCTGCCGTTGTCCGCGATGGTGATCTGAGCGTGAAACGGGAAGCTCTCACGCAGGTAGGCGACCAGCCGCCGCACGCTCGGCGCGAGATCACGCTCCTCATTACGAACAGGTACCACAATGTCCACATGGGGAACTCTCATGGCAATGAGGATCGGCGACCACGCTCCGTGGCGGCTGAAGCCACCTTATGTGCGCGCTATGAGGCCCGGCCCGTTCGGGATCAAAGATTTACCGAACGGTCGTGGGTACCTGTTCACGCGAACACCACCATGTGGACCGGCCGCCGACCGTTCCGTGCCGCATCTCGGCGCCGCACCGCGGGCAGCTGCCGCCGGGGTGCCGGGCCGCGATGACGTCGCCGGTATGCACGCCGCCCCTGGCGATGGCGGACTCCAGGGCGGATTCGAGCGCGCGGTAGAGGCGGTCCGCGTCGGCCGGCCCGAGCGTGTCGGTCCGGGCAGCCGGATGCACCCTGGCCTGCCAGAGGATCTCGTCGGCCAGCAGGTTTCCCACGCCGGCGATCCTGGACTGATCGAGCAGCCGGGCCTTGACCGCGACCGAGCCCCGGGTGATCAGGCTGCTGAAATCCGCCGGGGTGACCTCGGCGGCGTCCGGCCCGAGCGCGTCGATGCCGGGGTTGAGCCGGACCCGTCCGAGCCTGCGCTTGTCGAACAGGACCAGGCTGCCGCCGTCGGCGAAGCCGAGCGTGAACCTGTCCCACTCGGGCTTGCGCGGCTGCGCGTCGCGCCGTCGCGGCCCGCCGCCCTCGACCGCGTGGCCGTCTCCGGAGGTGACCACGATCCGGCCGCCCATGCCGAGGTGAATGCCGAGGTCGGGCCCGTCCTCGGAGGTCTCGCACCAGATGGTCTTGCCCCGGCGGCGGGCCGCGGTGAGCGTCCGGCCGGTCAGCGCGGCGCGCAGCTCACCGGGGGAGTGCGGGCGGCAGACGAACGTGTCGCTGTCGTCGACGTCCGTGATGCGCCGGCCCAGCGCCTCGTCGGCAATCAGGCGGCGGGCGGTCTCGACCTCGGGGAGTTCAGGCATTCCTCCGTTTTTACCAGGCGGCGCAGGTTCGCTCCGCGGTGACCGCCACCGTGTCGTAGTGCATCGCAAAGCTGCCGCCCGCCGCGTCGACGGCGGCGCCGATCCCCGCCAGGATCTCCCGCTGCCCGGCCGCCGGGATCTGCGCCCAGAACCCGGACGTCGGCAGCTGGTCCAGCCACTCGTCCCTGGTGTAGCGGCAGTGCCAGTCGAAGCGCCACTGCTCCGGCTCGCCGAACGCGGCCGCCTGCCGCATCCCGTCGGCCGCCTTGGTGCACGGCCCCCGGTAAGCGTCCGGGCCGCCGTGCCCGGCTCCGCCCCTGAAGAGCGGCGAATCGGGCATCACCCGACGGTAGACCGCGGCGAAGTCTTCGACCAGGCCGGGCGGGGGCTGGAAGGCGTTCCAGAACACGGCTAGCCGCCCGCCGGGACGCAGCGCCCGCGCCGCCGTGGCCGCGCCGGCCACCGGGTCCACCCAGTGCCAGGCCTGCCCGGCGACGACCGCGTCGAATGCGCGGCCGGTATTGTCCCAGGCCTCGAACGTCGTCACCTCGACCTCGAGCCCGTGCCGCCGGGCCAGGTCCGCCATCCGCGCGTCGGGATCGACCCCGAGCACCCGGCAGCCGGCCGCCTGGAACTGCCGGGCCACGATGCCGGTCCCGCAGCCGACGTCGAGGATCTCGGGGTTCCGCCCGCTCCGCGGGGCGCCGGCCACGATCCGGTCCACCAGCGCGTCGGGGTAGCGGGGCCTGGCCCGGTCGTAGCGGTCGGCATCCGAGCCGAACGACTCGGCTATCTCGCGGGCCTGGTGGGATTCGCGTCCGCCAAACGGCGTTCGGGCCGGAGGTAGAGTGGGCATGCGCCCACCGTAAGTCAGGGAGGGGCCGCACGCGCGCACCAGCCGGGCGGTCACCGCCGTGATCCGGACGACATCACCGGGCCCGTGAAGGGCGGCTAGCCGCCCGCGGGCAGGATCGCGGCGAAGCGGTCCGCCGCCTGGCGGAGCTGGGTCAAGATGCGCTGCCGGGCCGGGGTGCCGAGCGGGGTATCGGGGAGCGCGATCAGCTCCTGCAGCACCGGGACCAGCGGCGCGTACTTGCCGGCCAGCCTGTGCAGCCGCGGGCCGGTGGTGTGGATCAGGCCGACGCCGTTGTCGGTGAAGTCGGAGGCCTTGATGACCCGCGCCCACGGGTCGCGCCGCAGGCTCTCCGCGACGTGCTCGCGGTACTGTTCGTCCGCGTCGCGGCCGGGCACGTACTCCGGGTTCGTCACCGCCGCCACCAGCGCGGCCACCCGCGGCCCGAACTCCTCCGCCAGCGCCGCCAGCGCGGCCGCGCGGGTGCCGTCCGGGGCCAGGTCGGCCGCGTGATCCTCGACCGCGTCGTGCAGCAGGGCGGCGCAGACCACGTCGCCGTCGTGCACGCCGTAGTGCGACATGATCCGGATCGCCACCCGGAGCAGGTGGTTGACGTACGGTTCCCGTTCGCGACGGTCGGCGGCGTGCAGCCGCCCCGCGAGGGCCAGGGCCTGGTTCAGGCGGCGCTGGTCCGCCTTCGGCCACGCCTCGATCTCGGCCGCGAACCTGGCGCGCAGGCCCTCCTCGCCGTAAGCCGAGGTAATCGCGTGCAGCGGCATGGCCGCCACCAGCCGGCGCTCGCCACTGTCCATGCCCAAGAACTAGCACACCGTCTGTCCGCGGCGCGGGTAACCGGCCTGGTGTCACGGAACGACGCAGGTCAGCATGATGGTAGCGGTCTGCCCGGCGGTGACGACGGCCGACGTCGGCTGCGAGCACGGCAGCTCCCGGCGGTGCCCGCCGCCGATCTCCATGACGTCAGGCGACCGGCCGGAGACCTGGTACCGGCCGGGCGGCAGCGGTACCGAGAATGTTCCCGAGGACCCGACCGTGACCGTGACCGGCCGATGTCCCGCCGAGGCACACCCGGCCGCGAGCGCCGTCAGCACGAGCCCGCCGAGCAGGCAGGCAGGCACGCGTCGTTGTTTCATTGCTCCCCCTCATCCCGGTACGTGCCCTTTGGACGTATCCGCCCGCACAGCGGTTCCAGGACCGGTCAGACCGGGGAGGTGTGCGGCTGCCCGGCAGGCTCGCGCAGCAGCGGGAGCAGGATGGCGAACATGGTCGTGCCCGGGTGGCTGGTCACCACGATGGCGCCGCCGTGGGCGGCCACGACCGCATCCACGATGGCCAGGCCGAGGCCGGTGCTCTTGCCGGCCGCGCTGGCGTCCCGGGCCCGCCCGGCCTCGCCGCGGGTGAACCGCTCGAACAGTTCGGGCAACAGCTCGGCCGAGATGCCGGGACCGTCGTCGGAGATGCTGAGCTCCACCCGCGGGCCCGGCGGGACGACGCCACGCTGCACCACCGAGGTGCCCGCGGGCACCTCTGGGCCTGCGGTCGCGTCACCGAGGGTGAGCGCGACGCTGACCGTCGAGCCCGGCGGGGTGTGCTGGCCCGCGTTGCTCAGCAGGTTGGCGAGCACCTGGTGCAGACGGTGCTCGTCGCCCTCCACCAGGACCGGCTCGTCCGGCAGCTCCAGCCGCCAGCGGTGGTCGCCGCGGGCCACCCGCGTGTCGCTGGTCGTCTCGATGGCCAGCCGGGACAGGTCCACCGGCTCGCGTTCCAGCGGCCGTCCCGCGTCGAGCCTGGCCAGCAGCAGCAGGTCGTCCACCAGGACGGTCATCCGGGCCGACTCGGACTCGACCCGGCGCAGCGCGTGCGTCACGTCCTCGGGCACCGGTCCCGGATGCCGCAGCGCCAGCTCGGCGTAGCCGCGGATGGCGGACAGCGGAGTCCGTAGCTCGTGCGAGGCGTCGGCGGCGAACCTGCGCAGCCGGGCCTCGCTGGCCGCGCGCCGGCCCAGCGCCCGCTCGACGTGGAACAGCATCCGGTTGAAGGCCGCCCCGACCCGGCCCACCTCGGTGCGCGGGTCGCTGTCGGGGACGCCGGCCGGGAGCGTGACCTCACCCGAATCGAGCGGCAGCTCGGTCACCTTGGTCGCGGTGGCCGCGACCCGGCGCAGCGGCCGGAGGGAGAACTGGACCATCGCGGTCCCCAGGGCCAGGGCCAGCACCAGGACGGCCGCGTACACCACGTGCTGGGTGTTCTCGACGTTCGCCAGCGTGCCCTGGACCGTGGCCAGGGACAGCCCGGTGACCAGCGTCGTGCCGTGCTCCGGGCCGGTCACCTTGGTCAGCAGGAACTTCCCGCCGAGGGAGCTGAGCGTCCGGACGTACGTCGTGGCCGGCGGCGGGTCGGGCGGGCCCGGTCCGGCCTCGCCGGAGGGCGCCTGACCGGGGTCGGACGGCAGGGCGGTGAGCACGGCCTCGTCCGGGACGGACAGCGGGCACTGTTCCTTCACCATGTTCTTGTAGCTGACGGTATTGCCGGTCAGCACGACCTCGAACGTGCCGGGCGCCTGCCCGCCGTTGCTGCACATCCCGTAGCCGGGCCGGGCGGGCTGGTAGGCCGCCTGGCGGGGGGTGTCGTGATCGGGATCGCTGGTGCTGCGCAGGACGCAGCCGTACCAGGTGTCGGTCGCGGTCTGCAGCTGCTGGTTCAGCGAGGCCATCAGCGACTGGTTGAGCGCATGGTCGGTGACCACGCTGACCGCGACGCTGGCCACGCCGAACAGCAGGGCCAGCCCGATGATGAGCTTGCCGCTGATGGTGCGCCACGAGAACAAGGCGCCCAGCCGGGCGAGCCCGCGCGCAGGCGAAGCGGACGACCCGGACATCAGCCAGCGGGCTTCAGTACGTACCCGACCCCGCGGACCGTATGAATGAGCGGCACCCGGCCGACGTCGATCTTCTTGCGCAGGTAGCTGATGTAGAGCTCGACGACGTGGGCCTGGCCGCCGAAATCGTAGTTCCACACCCGGTCCAGGATCTGCGCCTTGGACAGCACCCGCCTGGGGTTGCGCATGAGGAACCTGAGCAGCTCGAACTCGGTCGCGGTCAGGTCGATGAGATCCCCGTCCCGGCGGACCTCGCGGGCATCTTCGTCCATGGTCAGGTCGCCGACCACCAGCGATCCCTCGGTCTGCGCCCGGGTCAGGTTGGCCCGGCGGAGCAGGCCGCGCAGCCGGGCCAGCACCTCTTCCAGGCTGAACGGCTTGGTCACGTAGTCGTCACCGCCGGCCGTGATCCCGGCCACCCGGTCTTCCACCGCGTCCCGCGCGGTCAGGAACAGCACGCACACCTGCGGGATCTCGGCGCGCAGGCGGCGCATCACCTCGAGGCCGCTGAAATCGGGGAGCATGATGTCGAGCACCACCGCGTCGGGGCGGAACTCGCGCGCGGTCCGCACCGCCTCCGCGCCGCTGCCCGCGGTGACGACGTTCCAGCCTTCGTAGCGCAGCACGCTGGCCAGCAGTTCGGCCAGGCTGGGCTCGTCGTCGACGACGAGCACGCGCACCGGGGTGCCGTCCGGCCGCTGAACGTCCGCGTTACGCGCTCCGGGAGACTGCGCTGCCCCCGCGCCGTTGTTCTCCATGTTCGTCAAGCTCGCCCGTCTCAGTCGGACCTGCCCCAGTATGCACAGGCCGAGATGCCATCTCAGGCTCTCATAACATGCGGACCTGCTCAGGCCCAGATCACGATCAGCTATGAATTAGCTCTGAGAGCCCGCTTCAGCCGGCGTCCATGACGCGCGCTAGTTTCGACCCGGAGGCTGACGGTCTCGCGCCGGCCTCGCGCAGCACCGTGCCGACCGACTCGGCCATGGCCGCCGCCCCGGATTCGGGCGACAGCGCCTCGACCTCGATCTCGCGCCAGGTCATCGGACCGCTGTCCGGCTCGCCGAACCGGATCGCCGTCACCAGGTCGTCGGCGACCTCCACCAGGGGAGCTCCCGACGGTCCGGGCAGGGTTACCACGGTCCGTTCGGTATCGAGGATGGCAACCGGATGCAGCGGCCGGCCTGCCGTGATGTCCTTAACCTGATCGGCCAGCCTGGCCGGCACGCTGCCGCCGGCCCCCTCGCCGAGCGGCGCGTGCAGTTCCTGCCTGGTGTCCTGGCGCACCGGCAGCTTGAGGTGCCAGCCCTCGTCGTCGCCGCCGACGCGGCGGCGCAGCGTGACCTTGTGCTGGATGAGCGCGAGGTCCTCGGTGTCGTAGTAGGTGGCGCTCAGGTAGATCCGCTTCGGATCCGCGAGCCGCTTGCCGCCGAGGTCCGGCAGGCTGCCGAGCTTCGGCAGGACGAAGTCGGCATCGGCGTCGTATTTCTGCTCGGTCTCCAGGTGGTCGCCCTTGCTGCTCGTCACGCACCTAAGGCTACCCAGATGGCCGCGAGCGGAACGACCGTATCGGACTCAGCCGTGGTAGACCACGAAGCGCGTCGCGGCCCGCTCGATCAGCAGGGCATGGCCGGCCGTGGACGGCGCGGGCTCGTCCGCGGACGACCGCGGGTAGGCGTCCACGTGCAGCCGCGCCGCGCCGGGCTGCCCCGCGGCATCCCAGGCGCGCACGTGTTCGGCGAGGGCCGCGCCGAGCTCAGCGCCGTGCGGGCCGAACCCGGCTACCGCCAGGGCCAGCTGCCCCGGCCGCGGCCCGGGCGCCGGGACCATCTCGTCCGTGGTGAGCACGGCGATGCCGCCGGAGTCCACGATCCCGGCCGTGGCCGCCATCCCGGCGCCGCCCAGCGGCGCCCGGTCGAGCCGTCCCGGGCCATCCCCGGCCGCGAGTTCCTCGGTGACCCCGCACGACCGGCTGTCATGGGTCGCCAGCCACAGCCCGAGTCCCCAGAAGACCTGGACCGAACTGGTGCGGACCCCGGTTCCGAACCCGGCCGGCGGCTCGGCCATGAAGGCGGCCAGCGCCGCGCCGTCCACCTCCTGCCCGTCCGCCAGCGTGAGCCCGTCCGGCAGCATGACGGAGAGCCCCGGCTGGAGCACCACCGTCCGTTCCGGGCCGGCCAGCGACCCGCGCATCCGCATGAACCCGCACGGCGCGATGGACCGGCTGACCCAGTGCCCGCCGGATCCTGAGCGCCCGAACGCCACCGCGAGCTGTGACCCGCGGACATCTAGCGGCACCACGATCCGGGCGCCAGGACCGGCCTGATCCAGCCAGGCCGGGGCCAGGTCGCTGACCCCGACGGTCGCGATCACCCGGTCGTACGGCGCCGCGGGCGGGTAGCCGTCCGCGCCGTCCGCGGCCACCACGGTCACGTCCGGGTACCCGGCGCTGGCCAGGTGCTCGCGGGCCCGGCCGGCCAGGTCGGCGTCGATGTCGACGCTCACCACGGTGCCCGACGGACCGACAAGATGCCGCATCAGCGCGGCGTTGTAGCCGGTGCCCGCGCCGATCTCGAGGACCCGCTGGCCCGGCGCGACGGTCAGCTGATCCAGCATGATCGCCATGATGGCGGGCTGGGACGAGGAGCTGATCGGCTGGCCGTCGGCGTCGCGCTTGGTCACGATCGCGTCGTCGAGGTAGGCGTCCTCCGGCGGCAGGTGCGGCAGGAACAGGTGCCGTGGCACGTCGCGCAGTGCCGCGGCGATCCGCTCGTCGCCGATCCCGCTGGTCTGCAGGACTTCGGCGACAAGGCGCTCCCGCAGCCCGGTCAGCGACATGCCCTCGGTCACGGGCCGGGCTCTCTCGGGCGCTCGCGCGTCCGGCACAGGACGGCCGCCCCGACCAGGGCCGCCAGGCAGGCCAGCCCGGCCAGCACGGCGCTGTTCCCGGCGAGCAGTTGCAGGCCGTGCCAGTGGAACTCGTGGTACCACGGCTTGCTGCCGGTCGCGAAGTAGGTGCCCGGCGCGTACCAGCCCAGGCCCGCCGGGGTCAGGCCGGACTGTCCCAGGTTCCAGAACTGCGGCCAGCAGGCGAACACGAGGAAGAGGCAGGCCGCGGCGGCCCACCAGGCCGCCCGGACCAGGCCGCGGCCAGCGGTCGCGCCCAGATGAGCCAGCAGCGCGATCCCGGGCGCCACCCAGACCCAGTGGTGGTCCCAGCTCAGCGGCGATACCAGCAGGCCGGTCAGGGCGCAGGCCAGCATGGCGGGCACCGGCTGCCGGGCCCGGTACAGCAGCGCGGCGGCGGCGAGGCCGGCGACCGCGATCACGATGGCCGCCGCGATCCAGGGCACCGTGCCCTCCGACACGCTTCCGGCCAGCCGGGTCAGCACGCCGCGCAGCGACTGGTTGCCCCGGGTGCCCAGGAACACGATCCGGTTGGCCTTCAGGAAAAGCCCGTGCGCCCAGTACGTGCCGGAATCGCGCGGCAGGATCGCGTAGCCGAGCGCCGCCGTGGCCGCGAACACGGCGGTGGCCGTGGCGGCCTGCCGGTACCTGCGGATGAGCAGCAGGTACGGGATGAAGATCAGCGGGGTCAGCTTCACGCCCGCCGCGATCCCGATGCCGAGCCCGTGCCACCACCGGGTCCGCCCCTTAACGCCGCCCGGCGTGAGCGCGCCGGCGGTGAGCAGGTCCGCCACGACCAGCAGCATGAGGAGCAGGTTGACCTGGCCGAGGGCGAGAGTCTGCTGGACGGGTTCGGTGACCAGCGCGAGCGCGGAAACCCCGAGCGTCGCCCCGAGCCTGATCGCGGGCCGGTCGCGGTACCCGAGCGCGCCGAACACCAGCCACAGCGACAGGCCGAGGGCGGCCAGGCTGGCCAGCGTCATCGCCCACCGCATGGCCGTCCAGGACAGCACGGAGGCGACCGCGAAGATCACCGCGGCGAACGGGGGATAGGTGAACTGGACGCCGTTCTGGCCGGTCCAGTCGTACAGCGGCGAATCGCGGTGCGGGTCGTAAGCGGGGGACACGTGCCGGACGATCAGCCCGCCGTCCCGGTACACGACCAGGTCACGCATGGCGGCCATGGAGGACAGGTGCGTGACCAGGTCGGCCAGGTAGACCGCGAGCACCGCGGCCAGCAGCAGCGCCCCGGCAGGCAGCAGCCACCGCGGCCCCTTCGGCTGGGGCCCGGTGGCTGCTCTGGCGTGGGTTGCCGCCGCTGGCTCTGCCCGCACCGGACGCGTCCCTTCATCGGCTGGCACGGATGTGTCGTGCCGATGATAGTGGCAAGCGGTCCGGCGGGCGGCTTACCCGGCGCGGGCTTACCCGACGGTCTGCGTGGTGTCCTCGGTCTTCCGCCTGGGCAGCAGCCGGGTGTGCACCGGCCGCGTCTCCTCGCTCCTGACCGTCTCGTCCCTGACCGTCTCGTCCCTGACCGTCTCGTCCCTGCGCGTCTCGTCCCTGACCGTCTTGTCCCTGATCGTCTCGACCGGCACGGTGTCGGTTGTTGCGGCGTCGGCCGGGACGGCGGTCTCCGGGACTTCCTCGATCTCCCGGATGCCGGACGGCACCGAGGCGACCCGGCCCAGGGCCACGGCCGCGACGAACACGATCACGACGCCGAGCGCGGTGAAGAAGCCGAGCTGCTCCATGATCCGCATGTAGACAGTGTTACTGGCCGGCGACCCGCCCATCGGGACGTGGTGGTTCCACAGCGGGCTCAGCACCGGGCCGAGGGTGAACCAGGCACCGGCCACCGCGGCCAGCAGCGCGCCGAACAGCGCGGTGTGCCTGCTCCTGGCGACCATCAGCAGGAAGCCGCCGAGGAATACCGCGGCGCCGGGCAGGAGCTCCAGCCACAGTCGGCCGGTGTTGTACGTCCAGGCCTTGTCCGGCGTGTACGCGAAGTCGAAGTACGGTCCGACGAAGGGGATGAGGGCGCCCCACAGCCCGAGCAGCATCAGCAGGAAACCGCTGAGGGCTCCTCTACTGCGCCGCATCTGCAGCATCCCAGCCATTCCTATCACTTCCCGAGTGAGTAGCGATCGTGTGTTGTGCCGACCTATACTGTCCGCCCCTACCCGGAGAATGACGCTGTATTCCGCCGCCACCGGGGTATCGTTCGCGACGTGGATAGCAGGCGCAACGTGCCGCGCACTGACCTGCTGCTGGCCGATCCGCGCCTGGCGGAGGCCGAACGCAGGCTGGGCCGCGCCCTGGTCAAGGCCGCGGTAGGCCGCGCCCAGCAGCAAGCCAGGGACGGGCGGATCGGCCCGGAACAGGTCGCCGACGCGGCCGTGGCCGAGCTGCCGGCCCGGGCCAGCGCGCTGACCCCGGTGATCAACGCGACCGGGGTGCTGGTGCACACCAACCTGGGGCGGGCGCCGCTGTCCGCCGCGGCGGCCGACGCCATCGTGGCCGCGGCGGGTCACTGCGACGTCGAGTTCGACCTGGCCTCCGGAGCGCGCGCCCCCCGCGGCGCGGGCGCCCTCGACGCCCTGGCCCGGGCGGTCCCGGCCGCGGAGGCGGTCGCGGTGGTCAACAACAACGCGGCTGCCCTGGTCCTCGCGGCCACCGCGCTGACGAGCCCGGACGCTGACGAGATCGTGGTCAGCCGGGGCGAGCTGATCGAGATCGGCGACCGCTTCCGCCTGCCCGACCTGCTCGTGTCCACCGGTGCCCGGCTGCGCGAGGTGGGCACCACCAACCGGACGACGTGCGCGGACTACGCCGCGGCGACCGGGCCGCGGACCGCGTTCATCCTCAAGGTGCACCCGTCCAACTTCCGCGTCGAGGGGTTCACCGTCGCGGTGGCCGTCCCGGAACTGGCCGGGCTCGGGCCGCCGGTGGTATTCGACATCGGGTCCGGGCTGCTGGTCCCGCACCCGCTGCTGCCCGGCGAGCCAGACGCCGCCACCGCGCTGCGGGACGGGGCCGCCCTGGTCACCGCCAGCGGCGACAAGCTCCTCGGCGGCCCGCAGGCCGGGCTGCTGCTCGGCCGGTCCGATCTGGTGCGCACGCTGACGCGGCACCCGCTGGCCCGGGCGCTGCGGGTGGACAAGCTGACCCTGGCGGCCCTGGAGGCCACCCTGGCCGGACCGGTGCCGCCGGTGGCCGCCGCGCTGGCCGCCGATCCGGCTTCCGTCCTCAAGCGGGCCGAACGGGTCGTGGCGCGTCTGGTTTCCGCCGGCCTCGACGCCCGGGTGGCGGCGGCCAAGGCCGCAGTGGGCGGTGGCGGGGCGCCCGGCGTGGAGCTGGAAAGCACTGCGGTGAGCCTGCCCGAATCGCTGGCCGTGCCGCTGCGCCGCGGTGAGCCCGCCGTGGTGGGCCGCCTGGAGCAGGGACGCCTGCTCCTGGACCTCCGTTCGGTCGCCCCGGACGACGACTCCGCCCTGGTGGATGCCGTCCTCGCCTCGGCACGGGCGGTTTCATGATCGTGAACAGTTTGCGGCAGATAGCACCGGTTTCTGTTCACGATCATGGTCACGGGGTCGCCGGGGCCGCCGGGTTGGTGCGGCCGTGCAGGTGATCGCGACCGCGGGACACGTGGATCACGGGAAGTCGGCGCTGGTGCGCGCGCTGACCGGGATGGAGCCTGACCGGTGGGCCGAGGAGCGGCGCCGCGGGCTGACCATCGACCTGGGCTTCGCCTGGACCAAGCTGCCCGGAGGGGAGCGGGTGGCGTTCGTCGACGTGCCCGGTCACGAGCGCTTCGTGCCGAACATGCTGGCCGGCCTCGGTCCGGTGCCCGCGGTGCTGTTCGTGGTGGCGGCCGACGGCGGCTGGATGCCGCAGTCGGCCGAGCACCTGGCCGCCGTCGACGCCGTCGGCATCAGGCATGGCCTGCTCGCCGTCACCCGGAGCGATCTGGCCGATCCCGGGCCGGCGATGCGCGAGGCGCTCGACCACATGTCCCGGACCAGCCTGGGCGCCGTGCCGGCCGTGGCGGTCAGCGCGGTCACCGGCGCCGGGCTGCCGGACCTGCGCGATGCGCTGGAACGGCTGGTGGCGGCGCTGCCCGTCCCCGATCCCGCCGCCCCGGTCCGGCTCTGGGTCGACCGGTCGTTCAGCATCAGGGGCAGCGGCACCGTCGTCACCGGCACGCTGCCGGCCGGGACGGTCACCACCGGGCAGGAGTTGCTGCTCACCCCGTCGCTGCGGCCCGCCAGGATCCGGGGCCTGGAGTCCATGAACGAGCCGGTCACCTCGGCCGCTGGCGTGGCGCGCGTGGCGGTCAATCTTCGCGGTGTCCCGGCGGGCTTCGCGGCGCGCGGCATGGCCCTGGTCGAGGCGGGCCGCTGGACCTCCACGAGGCTGATCGACGTGCGGCTGTCTCTGCGGGATCCGGAGGTCACGCTGCCGCCGGAGATCACCCTGCACATCGGATCGGCCCGCACGCAGGCCCGGATCCGCCCGCTCGGAACGCCGGCGATCACTCGCCTCATGCTGCGTGACCCGCTTCCGCTGCACGTCGGCGACCGGGTGCTGCTGCGCGACCCGGGCAGCGCCGGCGTGATGATCCTGGGCGGGACCGTGCTCGACGTCGACCCGCCGGCGCTCGCCCGGCGCGGCGCGGCCACCGCGGCCGGGCGCGAGCTCGCCAGCTGGCCGGATCCGCCGTCAGCCGCGGACCTGCTGCGCCGGCACGGCTTGCTGCGGGGGGCGGCGCTGACCGCGATGGGCGTTCCGGGCGGCATTGCCCCGGTTGCCGGGGACTGGCTCGCCGATCCGGACCGGTGGGACGCGCTGCGCCGCCGGCTGGCCGAGGTGGTCGCCGCGCACGCCCAGCGCGACCCGCTGGCCATCGGCATGCCGCCGGAGGCGGCCCGCGCCGCGCTCGGCCTGCCCGACCGGGCCCTGGTCGAGGCGCTGGCCCACGGGCAGATCCGGCTCGAGGACGGCTACCTGCGCCCGGCCGGTCCGCCGGCGGACCGGGACCCGGTGACCGGGGACCCCGTGGTCAGAGATAGGGCGGCGTCGCTGCCGCCGCGGATCGCCGCCGCGGTCCGGGCGGTCCTAGCGGACCTGGCGGACGCGCCCTTCCTGGCCCCCGACGCGGGCCGGCTGCGGGAACTGGGCCTCGATCCGCGGGCGATCGCCGCTGCCGCGCGGGCCGGCCTGCTGTTGCGGGTGACCGAGCAGGTCGTGCTGGCCCCGGGTGCGCAGGCCGAGGCGGCGCAGATCCTGGCCGGGCTGCCGCAGCCGTTTACCACCGCCGAGGCCAGGCAGGCACTCGGCACCACCCGGCGGGTCGCGATCCCGCTGCTGGAATACCTGGACCGGTCCGGGATCACCCAGCGCCTGCCCGATGACCGGCGCCGCCTGCGGTTACTCCCTGGTCCACCCGCGCGCGGTGCGGGTCAGCTCGCGGAAGCCCACGGCGGCCAGGAAGGCCCGGTGACCGCCGTAGCTCAGCCCGCCGGGATCGGTGCCCTCCAGCCAGGCGTAGTTGAGCAGGCGGCTCACCCCGGCCAGCCGGAGCCAGGCGGCGGCCTGCCCGAGCAGCCAGGATCCCACACCGCGGCGGCGGTAGCCGGACGCGACGTGCAGGTTGCCGACGTCGGCCCAGCCGCCGTGCCGGGACAGCCGCTCTCCGGTGTCCAGGATCTCCGTCTCGATGTAGCCGATCACCTCTTCGCCGAGCACGGCGGACAGCCGGCAGCCGTTGATCCCGACCGAGCGGCTCACCGCCAGCCCGTCCAGCGGCGGATCAGGGTTCCGGCCCGGACCGGGCAGGTCCTCGACCGGAGCCAGGTAGACGACCTCGGTGTGCCCGGTGTGGGCGAACCCGGCCCGCCGGTACAGCGCGGCGATGTGCGGCCACTGTTCCGGTACCCCGTACACGCCGGGCACCGGCAGTTCCCCGCCGGCGTACCGGCGCGTCACGCCCCAGCGGCCGAATACATCGGCGCACGCCGCTATCAGCGCCTCCGCCGCCCCGGTCACGTCCGGCCAGAAGGGGTTGCCGGCCGGGGCCGCGGGCCAGTAGAGCAACCAGCGGATCTCGCCGGCGTCGCGGTAGGCGGGGCCGGCCCGGTCATCGGGGTAGTACCTGAGCAGGTGTGCGGCGGCGGCGACCCGGCTGCGCTGCTCGGCCACCACGGTGACGCGCTCGCTCACCCAGGGGTCCACGATGAACTCCCCGGGCTGGCGTTCCAGCGAGCCCAGCACGGTGTTCACCGACACGCTCATGCCCGGCACCACCGCCTCGGCGTGGGCGTTGACGAGCTTGGTGAGCTGATCGCGATCGCCGCGACGGAACGGGCGCACCTGGAATTCTGACATGACGGGCCTCCTGGCATGCTGAACGCGGGATGATGGAGGCCGCTACCCGTGCGGTACAAGCGGAATGTTACCAACCATGACGCTGGAGATCTTGCAGGTGCCGGGGTGTCCCGGCGCCGACCTGCTGGCCGCCCGGCTGGATGGTCTGCTGGCCGGCCGTCCCGGGGTGACCCGGCGCGTCGTGGCCAGCCAGGCGGAGGCCGAACGGCTCGGCATGACCGGCTCGCCCACCCTGCTCACCGACGGCGTCGACCCGTTCGCCCGTCCGGGTCTGCTCCCGGCCGTCTCCTGCCGCCTCTACCGTGACGAGCACGGCCGCCAGGTTCCCGCCCCGTCGGCCGCACAACTCCGCGCCGCCCTCGGGCTGTGACGTCCCCGCGGGGGACACTCGTGGTCAGAGGCTGCGGAACTCGGGGGAGCGGCGCAGAGCGTCGGCCACGCGGCGGGCGGTCCCGAATGTGTTGACCAGGCGGAGGAAGAAAAAACCACCGCCGTGGACGCCGAACACGGACGCGCCCGGCTGGTCGCTGATGGAGATGCTGGCGTACATGAGCGGGCTCTTGCGCACCGTGACCCGGCGGCCGCCGTTGCTCTCCACCTGGTAGCCGGGGCCGAGCCTGCGGCTGAGCACGGTGACGATCTCGCCGGGCGTCACGTTCTTGCGCGGCACCCTTACCTTCGGCATGAGCTCCACAGTAGTGCGATTTGCTGGATAAAAGCTGAATGCGGCCTCAGCCGGCCAGCCTCACGTGCCGAGCCAGACGGCGGTATCGGGCGGCAGGCTGCCACCGGCCACGGGCCCGCTGGCGAGCAGCACATCGCGGTGGGCGGGCAGCGGCACCGGCGCCGGGCCGAGGTTGGCGGCGAGCACGAACCCGGGCTCCCGGGCGAAGCAGAGCAACCCGCCCTCGTCCGGGCCGAGCCAGCGCAGTGCGTCCCGGCCCGGGGCGCCCCGGCCCAGGGCGGGGTGGTCCCGGCGCAGCCGCAGCGCCGAGCGGTACAGGTTCACGGTGGAGTGCTCGTCCGCGAGCTGGGACTCCACGCTGTACCGGCCCCAGTCCGCAGGCTGGGGCAGCCACGGTTCGGCCGGGCAGGAACCCTGGCCCGTTCGGCTGAAACCAAAGCCGGTACCAGCGGCGGACCAGGGCAGGGGCACGCGGCAGCCGTCGCGGCCCGGGAACTCGCCCTTGGTGCGGAAGAACCGGGGATCCTGGCGGGCGTCGTCCGGTATGCCGGTGACCTCGGGCAGGCCCAGTTCCTCACCTTGGTAGATGTAGGCCGAGCCGGGCAGGGCGAGCAGCACCAGCGCGGCCGCCCGGGCGCGCCGGGCGCCCGCCTCGGCGTTGCGGTCGCCGAGGGCGATGAGCCGGGACACGGTCTGCGGGGTGAACCCCTCGTCCAGCCGGTAGCGGCTCGCCGGGCGGGCCACGTCGTGGGTGCCGATCACCCACGGGGCCCGGGATCCGCCGGTCACCGCGAGCGCCGAGTCGATCGCGGTGCGGAACTCGGCCGCCCGCCAGCCGGCCAGGATCAGCTGGAAGTTGAAGACCTGGGGCAGGCCGCCGGATCGGAGGTACGGCGCGAGCGTCTCGGGCACGTCGTACCAGACCTCGCCGACGGCGGTCCGCGGCCCGGGGAAGCCCTCGGCCGGGTAGGAGTCCAGGATGGCCCGCCAGGACCGGAAGAGCGGCTGCAGTTCGGGCCGGTGCCGGTACGCCGACGGCGCGTTCAGCGGCTGCGGGCCGGTGAGGTCGGGCAACCCGGGATCCTTCACGATCCCGTGCGCCACGTCCACCCGCAGCCCGGCCACGCCGCGGTCCAGCCAGAACCTGATCACGTCCTCGAACAGCGCGGGCACGTCCGGGTGGTGCCAGTTCCAGTCGGGCTGGCTGGTGTCGAACAGGTGCAGGTACCACTGCCCCGGCCCTTGATGATGCCCGTCGGCCTCGGTTACCCGGGTCCACGCCGAGCCGCCGAACTGCGACGGCCAGTTGTTCGGCGGTTGCCCGCCGCCGGGGCCCTGTTCATTATCGCGGCCGTCGCGGAAGATGAACCTGGCCCGCTCGTCGCTGCCGGGCGCGGCGGCCAGCGCGGCGCGGAACAGCGGATGGGCGCTGGAGCAGTGGTTCGGCACCAGGTCGATGATGACCCGGATCTGGCGCGCGGCGGCGCCGGAGACCAGGGCGTCGAAGTCCGCCATGGTCCCCAGCAGCGGATCGACCGCGCAGTAGTCGCTGACGTCGTAACCCCCGTCGGCCAGCGGCGATGGGTAGAACGGGGTCAGCCAGATGGCGTCCACGCCGAGATCGGCCAGGTACCCCAGCCGCGATCGCAGCCCCGGCAGGTCGCCCACACCGTCGCCGTCCGCGTCGGCGAAGCTGCGCGGGTACACCTCGTAGCCGACCGCGTCTTCCCACCACACGTGCCCGCCGTCGCTCACGCGTCTCCCTGGTCTCGAGGATTCACTAGATCTTATGAGGCTGGGGGTTTAGCCGGAAAAGAACCCGCCTGTCCTGTATTGATCGCGAGGAAAGCTCCCTCTGAATAGGCACGAGGGCGGTTCATTCAGAGCCGTTCCGGGGGAACCAAGGAGTTCATCATGACAGCAGTCGCAGAGGGACCTGCGGCAACCACGTCAGCGGCCACATCTGGGGACGTTGCCCTGGAGAGGGCCACGAAGTGGGCTAACGACTATGCGGCGCGCCTGACCGAGCGGGCCGAGCACCGGCTGGCCGAACTGGCCGGCCACTCAAACGGGAATGGTACGGGGCTCCGCATCGGCGAGCCAACGACCGGCGATCCGACGACCGGCTTCTACGTGGGCTTCGACGTGGTCGCGACCTCCCCGATCCAGTTCGGCGGCCCGCCGCCGTATCAGCCCAGCAAGGTCATCGCAGCGGGCGAGCAGGCGTTCATCATCGCCTTCATCTTCGTCAACCCGACGGTCAACATCCCCCTGGGCTGGGCCGTCCCGGCGACCGTCCAGCTCGCCGGGCGGACCTGGCGGATGACGCTCGACCAGGGCAACCTGACCACCGGCGGCGTGCTGCCGCAGCAGGTAGTCACCGCCGCCTTCGGCAGCCCGGCGGCGACGATCACCCCGGTGGTCTTCTCGCTTGCCACTCCCAACCCCGGCCCCGACCCGGCTCTGATCGAGGCCAACGTCACCGTCGATATCGTGGACCCCGCCCAGCCTTACGCGGCGTTCGCGACCAATTTCCTGGACATCGACAACGACCCGGGCTTCCTGGGCGTGCCGGCCAGCGCGGCCGGATTCCGGCACGAACTGCCGAACCGCTACCTGATCTACAGCGAGTAGGCAGCTAACGCACTGCCGCCGGCCCGGATGACCAGGGCCGGCGGCAGTTCGCTGTCCCGTATGATGATCTGGTCACGGGTGACGACGGAAGACCGAGTAACCTCCAGAATCCCGCCGCTCAGAGAGCCGCCGGCAGCTGAAAAGGCGGACGGCGGGCCTGCGGTGAAGACACCTTCCCAGCCCGGACCGCTGGCCCCGTAACGGCCGCCGAGGCCGGCTCCCGCCGGCGAAGGTGCGGTGGCACCGCGACCTAGCCCCCGCCCGCACCTCCAGGGCTCCGCCAACTGGAGGTGATGATCATCATGACAACCGCACGAGCGGGCCTGTCTCGCACGCTGGCCGCCGACCTGCCGTCGGCCCCATCCGGCCGTCTGGTCCTGATCCTGGGCTGGGTGCACCGCCGCCGGGTGCTCGGCGCGGTGACGTTCCTCATCGTGCGGGACCGTTCGGGCCTGGCCCAGGTGGTCGTCCGCGACCCGCGGGGCCTGCGCGAGGTGCGGCGCTGCGGTGAGGAGAGCGTCGTCGCGGTCACCGGCGTGGCCACGCCCAACCCGGCCGCGCCGGGAGGCGTCGAGGTCACCGAACCCGCGATCACCGTGCTCGGCGAGCCCGCGCAGCCTCCGCCGGTCGACCTGTGGCGGCCCGCGATCGACGCCGGGCTGCCCGCGATCCTGGACCATGCCGCCGTGACCTGGCGGCATCCGGCCCGCCGGGCGCGCTGGGAGCTGGCCGGCGCGTCGCTGCGCGGCTTCCGGGCCGCCCTGGACGAGCTCGGCTTCACCGAGATCCAGACGCCGAAGCTCGTGTCGTCGGCCACCGAGTCCGGTGCCACCGTGTTCGGCGTGGACTACTTCGGGCGCCCCGCCTACCTGGCCCAGTCCCCGCAGTTCTACAAGCAGACGATGGTCGGCGTGTTCGAGCGCGTCTACGAGACCGGCCCGGTGTTCCGGGCCGAGCCGCACGACACCGCCCGCCACCTGGCCGAGTACACCTCGCTCGACGCCGAGCTCGGGTTCATCAGCGACCACCGCGACGTGCTGGCGGTGCTCAGGCACGCGCTGGACGGGATGACGTCCGCCGTGCGGAACGAGGCCGGAACGGCCGTTGAACGGCTGAAGGTCACGATCCCCGAGGTTCCGGCGGAGATCCCGGTGGTCCATTTCCGCGAGGCGCTCATCATCGCGGGCGCGCCGCCGGACGAGCCCGACCTCGCCCCCGCACACGAGCGGGCCGTCGGCCGGTGGGCGGCCGAGACGCACGGTAGCGACTTCATCGCCGTCGAGGGCTACCCGATGAGCAAGCGGCCCTTCTACACCCACCCGCAGCCTGGCGACGAACCCTGGTCGAACAGCTTCGACCTGCTCTTCCGCGGCCAGGAGCTGGTGACAGGCGGCCAGCGTCTGCACCGGCATCAGGACTACCTGGCGGCCATCCGCGCCCGGGGCGAGGACCCGGCCGCCTACGCGGACTACCTGGAAGCCTTCGCGCACGGCATGCCTCCGCACGGCGGGTTCGCGATCGGCCTCGAGCGCTGGGCGGGCAGGCTGACCCAGGCCGAGAACATCCGGGAGGTCACGCTGTTCCCCCGGGACCTGCACCGCCTGACGCCGTAGCCCCGGGCCGTCCGCAGTAGAGTCGACGCGGAGGCGTCTGGGTACCTGGTGGGCCCCCCGGTCTTCAAAACCGGTGAGCGCCGCGCTGCGGCGCTGGCGGGTTCGATTCCCGTCCGCCTCCGCCACTTCGCAAACGCGCGTCACAGGGCTGCCCGGCCATCCCGCTGAGGCCATGCGCCGGACGGCCGGTTGGAACGGGACTAGAACCTCCGTTCATGATCCGGCCCTGCGCGGCTGGGTGGACGGCCCGGACGCGGTGGGCTTCGCCGCGATCAGCAACTGAGGGCTGGACTGATCGCCGGGTGCAAGCCGGTCCTGCCGCAAGCAAGCAAAGAGCCCGCCAGGTAAGCTGGCGGGCCTTCGGGTTGCGAACTGGCCAGGCACGAAGGCACGGCGCTTCAGGTACGCCTGCCTGCGGCACGCCACGATCGACCTCCTCCTTGGGGGAGCCGGGCGCCGGGCCGGGTCTACAGGCCGACGTGGTCAGCGGCATAGACGGCCTGGGCCTGCGTGAACTGCTCACCATAGGGACTGGTCAGCTGGTCGATCAGCCCAGCGCGGCTGAAGCCTCCCATGTCCAGGTAGGACTTCGCGGACATGACCGCCTGAGCGTTCCAGTCTGCGCCGGAGTGTGCGACCGCCCACTTGGCGTCGGCCTCGCTGAACTGCTCGCCGTACTTGCTGGTCAGCTGCTTGATCAGCCCCTTCTCGCTGAAGCCTCCCATGTCCAGGTAGGACCTGGCCGACTCCAGCGCCTGCAGTTGGGACACGGTACCGGTGGGCCCGGCGGGCTCGGTCGGCTCAGCAGGCGCGGGCGGCGGCGCCTGGGTGGCCGGGGCGCTCGTGGCGGGCTCACTGGTGGCGGGCGGGGCCGGGGCCTTGGTCGCGGGTGCGGCCGGGGCGCTGGTCGCGGGCGGCGGCGCGGTCTGGGCGGCCGGGTGGCTGCCCGAGGCGGCCGACGCGATGCCGCTGATCAGGCCGATCGCGGCGAGGCCGGTCAGCACGATCGGCCAGCGGCGGCGGCGCCTCGGGGTTGTCGGGGTCGGGCTGTCGGTCTGGATGGTGGGGGTGTGGGACATGGTGATTCCTTTACGCAATCGGTGAGCCGGGCAATCGTCAGCGCGCGGTGGCTCAGGCCGCACGGACCTCTTCGGGGGTTTCGCCCTTGGCAATACAGCAGCCCGCCGCCTATTCCGCTGCCCGGCGTCAGCGGGCCAGCCCTGGTCGAGCTGCCCCGGCCGTGGCGGTCGAACACGAGGCAGTCGTCACACTGCCGGGTGGTGGTGCCGAGGCTGCTGAGCGGGTCAGGGTCGGGACGAGCGCTCGGCCTGGAAGGCTCGCAGGCGCATCCCGGCGGCCAGCGCGTCAAGCTGAGCGGCGATCGCGCGGGCGGCGGCGGCGGCAGCTTCTACCGCTGCCACGTCGGCGTCGGCTTGGGCACTCACGGTCAGCTCCTGACGGTCAGGCCGACGCAGCCAGTGTCCGGCTCGCAGACGGCGGGGATGCCGCCCGCCAGCAGCTCGGCGGGCACGTCGGGCACGTGGCGGCGCTCGATGATGGCCCGCACCACGGCGTGGGGGCTGGTGTAGGTGCGGCGGCGGGTCGCGGCGTCGCGGCCGGTGGGCCGGAAGCTGACCACCCAGTCGCCCTGGTGGCGGTGGTTGACGATGGTGCCGTTGTGCAGGTCGCCGTCGAACTTGAAGCCCTTGAGGCCGACCGGGATGCGGGTCACGATGAACAGCAGCGCGGCCTCCATCACGGCGTCGTTGCCGTCGGGGCCGCCGTCAGCCTGGATGGCTATGGTGCGCATAAGCGGGCTCCTTTCCGTCCGGGGTCCTGGCGGGGTGCCGGGCCCGGGTCGCGCGGGGTGTCGGGGCCGGGCCCGTGCGGGCCCGGCCGTGCGGGCGGGGTCAGGCAGGGCGCTGGCCGAGCTTGTCGTTTCACGAGCCGCCGGTCGGTGCTCACGGGACTCTCCGGGGGATGGCTGCGGTGACCGTTGGTCATGTCAACGGCGGGAGCAACTGCATCATTGCGGCAATCCGCCCAGACTCGACGCAACTTGATGGGCACAGTGCACAAGGGGCGTGCCTACCGGGGGAGAGTTCGTGCGCACCGACAGCCTGCGCGTCGGCCTGGCTAGCCGGCCAGCTCCACCGTCAGGCCGAGGCGCTTGGCCAGCAGGCCCGCGCGCTGCCGGTCCTGGGCGCTGAACGAGCCGTCGGCGCGGCTGAAACGGACGTGGTGCAGCAGCCCGCCGAGAGGCAGGCCGTCCTCGCGGACCAGCCTGATCCGCTTGCCGCCGGGCCAGGTCAGCTTGGCGGTGTCGTCCCCGGCGTCGTCGAGCCGGCCGCCCAGGGCCTCGGTGAACAGCCGCGTCGCGCCGGTGAGGTCGCCGACATGGTGCTCGATCAGGCCGAACGAGGTCGGCGCGCCGGGCGCGGGCAGCTCGGCGGGCGGCGTGCCGGCCCGGGGCTCCTCGGCCTGCTGGGCCACCTGGATGACGATGCCGTGCGCGTTCCTGGGATGCAGGAACGCCTCCCGCCAGTCCGGGTTGCCCAGGTTGACGCCGACCGGCTCGATGCCGAGCGCCCGCACCCTGGCCAGGGTGGCTTCGATGTCGCTGACGAGGAAGTTGAAGTGGTGCGGGCCGGCCCCGCGGGCGGCCAGGAAGCGCTCGAGGAACGCCGCGTCCGGGCCGCCGGTGGGGGTCAGCAGCTCGACCTTCGGTCCGGCGGCGAACTCCAGCTGGCCCCACCAGTAGCCGGGGGAGTCCATGCCGTACGCCCAGGTTCCGCCCAGCACGCCGCCGAACAGCTCCCATCCGTCGGTCAGGGCCGGCGTGCCGATGGCGAGGTGATCAAGGACCGCTGTCATGCGACGAAGGTACCGCCCGGAGCCGCCGGGCGCGCCCACTGGTGCTGGGTGCCCTGGTGGATCGCCAGGTAGATCCGGTCGCGGAGGACATTGGCGGCCTCGCTCGTCAGCGTCTTCTCCAGGTCCCGCAGCACGACGCGGACCAGGAGGTTCTTCTGCCCGGGCCGGGCCCCGAGACGGCGGGCGGCCGGCTCGGGCAGCCGGCCGTACGGGGTCGCGGCGAGCACCCGGACCTCCTCGACGCACGCCGCGTCGGCGCCGAGGGCCTCGCGGACCCGGTCGCCGAGCGTCTCCTCGTCCTCGTCCGCGGCCACCGCGACCGACAGGTCACGCGTGACCGGGGGCATGGACGAGACCGGCTGGTAGGCGGCCAGGTCGCGCATCTGGCCGGCGATGCGCGGATCGGCCGAACGCAGCAGGCGGATGTCCGGGATGCCCTTGACCAGCATCAGCATGCGGTCCAGGCCCATGCCCAGGGCCAGCCCGCCGTGACCAGCCAGCCCGGCCGGGGCGAGCACGTCCGGATGGGCGATCCCGCATTCCCAGATCTCCACCCAGCGCCCGTCGTGCCGCACGTCGACCTGGCGGCCGTGTTCGGTGTACGGGTGGATCCTCGCCTGCTGGCGATACGGCAGGCCGGGGACCAGCGTCTCGAGCAGGCACGAGATCATCTCGTCCAGGTCCTCGCCGGTCATCGGCCGGCGGGTGATCCGCCACAGGTCGAGCTGGTGCGGCGTGCCGCTGTGCTGCCAGTCGATGGCGTCCCGGCGGTACACCATCCCGGGGCAGGCCAGCAGCACGTCGCCGCCGCCGGGGCAGCGGGCGAGCCGCCGCAGCGCGGGCGGGACCATGGCGGTGGAATGGCTGCGGAGCATCCGGCTGGCGCTCACGTAGCGGGTGTAACGGGCTTCCCTGGTGATCGCGCCGGGCGCGTAGCCCAGCCGGTCGTAGTTGTCGGCGACCGGGACGATTCTCGGCCCCCGGCACCACCGCACCTCGCACGACCAGGTACGGGCCAGCGCGGCGGCGACCCGGTCGGTGAGGATCTGGAGCGCGTGCGGGCCCGCCGCGGGATCGGACAAGTCGCGGACGCCGAGGGCGGCGCGCAGCTGCGCAGGACTGAGAAGGGGAACTGAACTGGACACGGTGACTCCCTGACTGAGGTGAACCCGGCGGGATGCCCTCCCGGCCCCGGACTCGCCTGGGCGAAGTCGCCGTGCTAGCGCGGCGAGACGCCTCCCGGCGGCCCGTCGTGGGCCGGGAGGCGAGAAAATCGCCGCGTCGCGATGCCAGTCATAGCTCTAGCGTAGCCCGATCACGGCCAGGACCAGCCCGGCCAGCGCGATCACCGGGCCGGCCACGGCCCAGAAGGTCATGCCGGACATGACGCTTCCGCCGAGAACGCCGACGCCCTGCAGGGTGAAGACGACTCCGGCGAGCATGAGGAGAAACCCGGAGCCGACGAGCACGACCCGCCTCATGATGCCGCCTTCGGGTTCAAGGTGCCTGGCCGTGACCTGCAGCGACTGCCGGATCACGGCCAGGCGATCAGCCGGGGGCTCCCTCCAGCAGGTCAGGGGGGGTGGACCTGTGGCACTGCTCACGGCCGTACGTCAGCTGATACGTCCCGAACGGTCGGGTGGTTCAGTCTCTGGCCGGCTATTCGCGCCGGCCAGGTGCGGCTGAGCAAGCACCGCTTTACTTGAGCAATTTTCATTTGCTGTACGCCGCGAAAGGCGCCGGACCAAGCCACCCGAATCTGGCAATTGCCGCTTTACTATCGCAACTGACGCTTGCTGACGACGCGCCGATTGGCGGCGGGTTTCGCGCGCGGAATGGGCGGAGCAAGGATGCGGCCCGGGTGTCTTAAATCAGGACCCTGCTTGGTACTGGTTTTTCGGGGGCTGGTAGTCCTAGGTTTGCACCAGGAAATACATCCTGCTCGCCAGGGGAGGAGTTCGCATGGCAGAAATCACCGTCACCGTCGATGGCGTGAAGTATTCGGACCACGTAGAGCCCCGGATGCTGCTTGTCCATTACCTGAGAGAAGTGGTGGGCAAGACCGGGACTCCCATCGGATGCGACACGTCGAATTGCGGCGCATGCACGGTGCTGCTTGACGGGCAATCGGTCAAGAGCTGCTCCGTCCTGGCCGTCCAGGCCGACGGCGCCGACATCGCCACGATCCAGGGCCTGGCGAACGGCAGCCTGCATCCGCTCCAGCGCGCCTTCCACGAGGAGCACGCGCTGCAGTGCGGGTACTGCACGCCGGGGATGATCATGGCCGCGTCGGACCTGCTCCGGGAGAATCCGAACCCCAGCGACGATGAGATCCGCGACGGTCTCGAGGGCAACCTGTGCCGCTGCACTGGCTACGAGAACATCGTGCGCGCCGTACGGCGCGCCGCGCAGGCGGGAGTGAGCGAATGACCACGACCGAGGAATCCAAGACCGCTGAACTCGGCCGGGCGCGCCTGCGCAAGGAAGACGAGCGCCTCATCACCGGCCAGACCAACTGGACCGACAACATCACGCTGCCCGGGATGCTGCACATCGCCTTCCTCCGCAGCCCGTACGCGCACGCCAGGATCACCTCGGTGGACGTCAGCGCGGCCAGGAACGAGCCGGGGGTGATCGCCGCCTACTCCGGCGCGGACTTCGCCGCCGAGCAGGGCAGCCTGCCCACCGCCTGGCCGGTCACCCCGGACATCGTGATCCCGGCCCACCCGCCGATGGCGGTGGACGAGGTGCGCTACGTCGGCGAGGCGGTGGCGTGCGTGGTGGCCCGCGACCACTACGCCGCGGCCGACGCGCTGGCCGCCATCGAAATCGACTACGAGCAGCTTCCGCCGGTGCTCGACATGAGGACGGCGCTCGAGGACGCCTCGCCCAAGGTCCACGAGGCGGGCAACAAGAGCTACGACTTCGTCTTCCCCCAGGGCGACCTGGACGCCGCGTTCCGCGACGCGCCCGTGGTGATCGAGCGCACCTACCGGCAGCAGCGGCTGATCCCGAGCGCGATGGAGCCGCGCGCGGTGGTCTGCTCCGCCGTAGGCGAAGAGTTCACGCTCTGGTCGTCGACGCAGATCCCACACATCCTCCGGCTCATGCTGGCCCTGGTCACCGGCATCCCGGAACAGAACATCCGGGTCATCGCGCCCGACGTGGGCGGCGGCTTCGGATCCAAGCTGCAGGTCACGGCCGAAGAGGTGCTGGCCATGCTGATCGCCCGCAAGCTGGGCGAGCCGGTCAAGTGGACCGAGTCCCGCAGCGAGGGCAACCTGACCGTGCACCACGGCCGCGACCAGTGGCAGCGGCTGCGGCTCGCGGCGGACAGCGACGGCCGGATCCGTGGCTTCGACGTGGACCTGCTGGCCGATATGGGCGCCTACATCATGCTGGTGACGGCGGGCGTTCCCATCCTCGGGGCGTTCATGTTCCCGGCCATCTACAAGATGGACGCGTACCGGTTCCGCTGCGTCGGGGTGTTCACCACCAAGATGCCGACCGACGCCTACCGCGGCGCGGGGCGTCCCGAGGCCACCTTCGCCATCGAGCGGATGATGGACGAGCTGGCCGCGCACCTGGGCATGGACCCGCTGGAGCTGCGCGAGCGGAACTGGATCAAGCACGAGGAGTTCCCGTTCACCACCGTGGCCGGCCTGACCTACGACTCAGGCAACTACGAGGCGGCCACGGCCAGGGCCAAGGAACTGTTCGACTACGACGGGCTCCGTGCCGAGCAGGCGCGGCGCCGGGCCAGCAACGACCCGGTACAGCTGGGCATCGGCATCTCCACCTTCACCGAGATGTGCGGGCTCGCCCCGTCCCGGGTGCTCGGCTCGCTGGCCTACGGCGCCGGCGGCTGGGAGCATGCGTCGATCCGGATGCTGCCCACCGGCAAGGTCGAGGTCATCACCGGATCCAGCCCGCACGGCCAAGGCCACGAGACGGCATGGAGCCAGATCGTGGCCGACCAGCTCGGCGTGCCATTCGAGGATATCCGGGTCTTGCACGGCGACACCCAGATCTCGCCCAAGGGCATGGACACCTACGGATCCCGGTCCCTGGCGGTCGGCGGGCTGGCCTTGGTCTCGGCATGCGACAAGGTGGTCGGGAAGGCCAAGGTGATCGCGGCCGGGCTGCTCGAGGCCTCGGCCGACGACCTGGAGTGGACGCCCGGCCGGTTCTCCGTCCGGGGCGACCCGGACAAGGGCGTC